>OBLU010001145.1_pt1 | contig 24788 bp, 29 predicted proteins | sample 1518681 | NCBI WGS metagenome assembly OBLU01 (sample SAMEA3539304, study PRJEB22396) | soil metagenome | biome: tundra; feature: field; material: soil | place: USA | collected 2010-05 | depth 0.15 m
TTCCATCCCGAACAATGGAGCCAAGCAGCTTCGCAGCTTTTACTGTGGCGGCTCTGCGGAGACCAGCCTTCTCAACCCGCACCGTACAGCGGCAGTATTCCTTGGTGATCATTCCGACGCGGAGCGTCAGGAATGCGTTGGCTGAACCAGACAGGATGGAACTGGCGAGAAGATGCATTCCCGGAATCGCAGCAACAGTCGAGCCGAAAATCGTTCCGACCAGCACATCGACATCGATGTCCTCAATGCCAGCAGCGATAAAAGCTGTCGAAGCCACGTTTGCATATAGCTGCACAAAGTCCCGAAGCGACGGTCTTTGGTAGTACACGTGGGCAACCTGCCAAATGAGCCGTGTTTGAGCGGCAAACACCACCAGAACATCCAATCGACCACTCTGCAAAACCGCTGTGCTGAGGAACACCGCTGACGCAGTAGACGTGACTACATCGTCAGCGTGCTTATCGAGTTTCTGAAGGGCTGTTTCGATGTCCGTCGTGGAATTAAGAGCGTGTCCACGGAGGCGAGGATGGCGCGACAGCCGTTTCTTGAAATCGGCAAGAAATCGGTCATATGCAGCGGTACCCTCGGTCGCTTCTGGCGGGAGCATCCGTTTAGGCAACCGGAACCAAAGCCACAGCGGAGTCGCTAGCAGTATGCAGTAGGTGAAAATGAGCCCCCACATCACTCCGTTGCCGAAAACGACATTGACCGCTCGCGCCGACTGGACGATCTGCGTCGTCTGGTTGAACAGGAAAATAGTGAATACAACCACCATAAAGGCGGCGACGACTAGGACGATTTTCTTTGCAGTTTTGGGCATGACGGCACTCCACCTCTAGTATCCACGTTTTCAGCCCTGTGACTCATTGAGTCTGGGGCGTTTTACGTTTGTGTGTTCTTCCTAGCGCAGTCTACAACTCGCTGGGCGCAGGGGTGCCGCCCACGGTCCAAGCAGCAGGTCGGCTTCGAAAAGGAAGATCAGGACTTGGTTTCCGCGTTGGCAGCCTCGAAGAATGCGTCTTGCTGTCGGTGTGCGAAGCGCAGAGCCGATATTCGTGACCGCTATCATCCACTTCCAAGTAGTCGGCCACTTGCTCGCAGCCTTTGCGGTCACACAACACGGTCGCGTTTAGCGGATGGTGAAGCTGGAAAAATTCCATGGCTTAGGATTTTACGATGACCGGATATGTGGCACAAGGCGTTCAGATCGGCTGATGCGGGGCTATCCCATCAGCACGCGGATCAACCATGTGGCTAACGACGGCGAAGAATGCTGCAAGCCTGTGGAACTTGCGGAGATTCAGGATCGTCTCTTCAGTTTGTAGAAGCACACTATTGGGGGTCAGGTGCAGGAACGTCCGACTTCACATCAGTGTTGTGATAGGCAGCGATCTTCCATTCGCCGTTGTCCTTCACCATGACCTGTAACAAGCGTGTGCGGAGCCGCCCCTTGTCGTCCGTATTCGTTCCGGGAGACAGCTTTTGAATCCCGGTCACTGACGTGAGCACCTCCACGACGGCAACATCAGGCCTGACAAACTTCAGGGAAACAACGTCCTGCTTGAGAGTACTTCCGTGGAAAGGTCCCTTAAAGATGTAGTCATGCCTCTCAATGAAAGCCTCACGTCCAGTGAAGAATTGCCCTCGGATGTTCGTGAAGGTGCCATCGGCAGCAAAATGACGCGAGTAGGCGGCGGCATCCCCGGCATTCCAAGCAGTGATCTCTTCCTGAATAATGTTCCGAACCGCGATTTCGTGCGACGACGGTTGGGGCATAGCAGCGATGGTCGCAGCGAGGGACTAGGGCGAGAACCAGCAAGCAATTCATGGCAGCCTCTGGATACGGGCGGCTGGAAAACAGCGACCAGTGTACACCCAAGTGGCGTCAAAGTGAGGCGTGTCGTTGACCGCGTGGCTCGCCGCGACTTGGTATCAGCCCCGGTTTGATTGACCTTCCCCGTGGCCCCACCTAACATGTCTAGCCAGTGGCCACGCCTTCCCAACCCGTAGGGCAGACGGTTTCCCATTACCGCATCCTGAGCAGGATCGGCGGCGGGGGCATGGGTGTGGTCTACGAGGCGGAAGACCTCAAGCTCGGTCGCCACGTCGCCCTGAAGTTCCTTCCCGACGAACTCGCCAACGACGCGCAAGCCCTCAGCCGTTTCCAGCGGGAAGCCAAGGCTGCTTCCTCTTTGAACCACCCGAACATCTGCACGATCTACGAGATCGACGAGTCCGATGGGCGAACCTTCATCGCCATGGAACTGCTGGAGGGGCAGACGCTCCGGCACCGGATCGCTGGCAAGCCGCTGGAGATCGAAACGGTGCTCGATCTGGGCATCCAGATTGCCGACGCGCTGGACGCGGCACACTCGAAGGGCATCGTCCACCGGGACATCAAGCCCGCGAACATCTTCGTCACGAATCGAGGTCAGGCGAAGATTCTCGATTTCGGGCTGGCCAAGGTCCCGCTCAAGCCGGAGAGCGTTGCCCTGAGCGCCCCGACCATCGAGTCAGAGGAACATCTGACGAGTCCCGGCAGTGCGCTGGGAACAGTCGCCTATATGTCCCCGGAACAAGTGCGGGGGAAGGAACTCGACGCTCGCACCGATTTGTTCTCCTTTGGAGCGGTGTTGTACGAGATGTGTACGGGCATGCTTCCGTTTCGAGGGGACACTACAGGGGCGACGTTTGATTCGATCTTGAATCGAGCACCTGTACCGCCAGTACGGATTAACCCTGACACCCCGCCGAAGCTGGAAGAGATCATCAACAAGTGTCTGGAGAAAGAGCGAAATCTGCGCTACCAGCATGCTTCGGACATTCGTACCGACGTGCACCGATTGAAGCGAGACACGGAGTCGGCACGGGTGACAATAAGTGCGAAGGCCGGAGCCCAAAGTGGCATCGGAAAACGCTGGAAGGTGATTGTTCCTGCTGCCGTGGCCGTACTGGCGTTGTCAGTCGGCAGTTACTTCTATTTTCACCGCACGCCAAAACTCACGGATAGAGACACCATCGTCCTCGCTGATTTCACTAACACGACGGGCGATTCGGTCTTCGACGGCACGCTGCGGCAGGGGCTTTCCGTACAACTGGAGCAGTCACCCTTCCTGAGCATTGTCTCTGACCAGCAAATCCAGCAGACTCTACAGATGATGGGCCAGAAGCCTGATGCGAAGCTCACGCCGGAGATTTCGCGGGAACTCTGCCAGCGGACGGGGAGCACCGCTGTCCTCGACGGTTCAATAGCGCAGATTGGCACGCAGTACCTTCTAACCGTCAAAGGGGTCAACTGTGTAAGTGGCGAATCGTTGGCGAGCACGGAAGCTCAGGCGAGCGACAAAAATCATGTGCTTGATGCTCTGGGAAAGACAGCTTCGGAAATTCGGAACAAATTGGGCGAGTCGCTGAGCACCGTGCAGAAGTTTGATACCCCTCTTGAACAAGCCACTACGCCGTCGCTTGAAGCCCTTAAAGCTTTCAGCTCAGGCGAACAGGTTTTGGGTACAACAGGGTCGGCCGCAGCTATTCCGTTTTTCAAGCATGCTATCGAACTCGACCCAAAGTTTGCGCTCGCGTATGCATTCGCGGGCCGCTTATATGGGGACATTAAAGAATATGGCATCTCTGCCGACTACACCCGAAAGGCTTACGAACTCCGCGACCGAACGAGTGAGCCGGAGAAGTATTTTATCTCTGCTTCCTTCAATATAGTGGTCACGGGGAACATGGAAAAGGCCGAACAAAGCTGCGAGCTTTGGGCACAGGCTTATCCACGCTCTCCGGGGCCGCACATGTTCTTGTCGGGGTTGATTTACCCGATCTCGGGACAATATGAGAAAGCGGTTGAAGAAGCCATCGAAGCAGTCCGTTTGAATCCGGACAATTCCATCTCCTACTCCATCCTCATGTTGAGCTACATCGCCCTTAATCGCCTCGATGAGGCGAAGGGCGCCTATGGGCAAGCTCTGGGACGCAAGCTTAACCGCCCTTTCTACCATACGAGCCTGTATGCGATTGCTTTTTTGCAGAACGATGCGGCGGGGATGGCGCAACAGGTGGCTTGGTCGGCGGGCAAGCCGGGAATAGAGGACGAACTGCTAGGCTTGGAAGCCAATACCGCCGCTCATTCAGGGAGGCTTAGGGAGGCGCGGGAGTTTTCCCGCCGGGCGGTGGATTCCGCCGAACGGTCAGACAAAAAGGAAACTGCCGCAACGTACTCTGCCCTGTCCGCTCTGAGGGAAGCGATGTTCGGCAACGGAGACGAAGCACGACGGCATGTCACTTCCGAATTGGGGCACACGACAGGCCGCGATATGGAGTACAGCACTGCGCTCGCCTTGGCGTATACGGGTGACGATAGGAGGCTGCAAGCACTGACCGGCGATTTGGGCACGAGGTTTCCGGAAGCCACAATCGTGCAGTTCAACTACCTGCCGACCCTCCGCGCAAAGCTTGCGGTCAGCCGGGGAAAAGCCTCTGAGGCTATTGAGAGTCTCAGAGTCGCCACCCCGTATGAATTAGGTAAGGTCAGTGGGAGTAACCATTGGGGCGTGGCCTTGTATCCCATCTATGTGCGTGGCGAAGCCTATCTGGCGGCGCATCAGGGCAACGAAGCTGCCGCCGAGTTTCAGAAAATCCTCGACAATCGCGGGATTGTGCTAAACGATCCCATCGGCGCACTCGCGCATCTCCAACTCGGCAGAGCCTACGCCATGGAGGGCGACTCCACGAAAGCCCGTGCCGCCTACAAAGATTTCCTCACGCTCTGGAAAGACGCCGATCCTGATATCCCCATCCTGAAACAAGCCAAGGCAGAGTACGCGAAGCTGCAATGAGCACACGCTACGCCAACCTGCTGCACCTCAGTCATCACCGCCATGCTCATACCGTCTCATTGGGTATACCTGTGCACCAGCGACCAACTTGCCGAAACAGGGGGCGAAAGGCCGCATAAAACGAAGTCGCCGCAGACACCCTTTCGAACCACCTGATTGGCGAGGGCTCGGGAAAGCCCGAAATCACGGGATTTGCCCTTTCCTGCTTCCAGCGGTGTGCGCCTCGTTGACTTCCCATCGCAGCATCCCTAACATTGCAGCCTGAGTCCCAGCGCCCGCTCATGATCGGCCAGACCATCTCGCACTACCGTGTCGTCGAGAAACTTGGGGGCGGCGGTATGGGCGTCGTGTACAAGGCTGAGGACACTCGGCTGCATCGCTTCGTCGCCCTCAAGTTCTTGCCCGATGAAGTTGCTCGCGACCCGCAGACATTGGCTCGTTTTCAACGCGAAGCGCAAGCTGCCTCTGCGCTGAATCACCCCAATATTTGCACAATTCACGACATTGGCGAGGAGAACGGGCGGGCGTTCATCGCCATGGAGTTTCTGGATGGACTGACGCTGAAGCATCGCATTGCGGGCCGACCGATGGAAACCGAGTTGATTCTGTCGCTGGCCATCGAGATTGCGGACGCACTGGACGCAGCTCACTCCGAAGGTATCGTCCACCGCGACATCAAACCCGCGAACATATTCGTGACGAAGCGCGGACACGCCAAGATTCTCGACTTTGGTTTGGCGAAGGTCATGGTCACAGCCAGTTCTTCGAGTAAGGTACTAGCGGCTGGGACGCAGACGGGCTCCATCGATGAACAACACTTGACCAGTCCGGGAACGGCGCTCGGGACAGTGGCCTACATGTCGCCCGAACAGGTGCGCGGTAAGGAACTAGATGCCCGTACTGACCTGTTTTCGTTTGGTGCTGTTCTCTACGAGATGGCGACCGGGACCCTACCGTTCCGAGGGGAGACTTCCGGGGTGATCTCTCACGCCATTCTGGATGGGGAGCCGACGCCCGCTGTTCGCTTAAACCCTGATCTTCCGCCCAGACTGGAAGAGATCATCAATAAGGCGTTGGAGAAAGATCGCGAGCTTCGCTACCAGCACGCTGCCGACATGCGGGCCGACCTAAAGAGGCTGAAACGGGAAACGGAATCGCGGCACGGCGTGCCAGCGGGTTCCGGTACGGTGATGGCAGCGCAGGAGATTGGGCTTCCGGCGGTAGCCGCTTCTCCACCACCTGCCTCGGGGTCGGCTCCTGCTGTCATGACGGCGGTCGCCAGTTCGATCACCGGCGGCATACCCCCTACCGTTGAACGGTGAGGAACGACAAATGGCGTGGAGTTGAGCGATGTCGAAACGGGAAGAACGGCAAATGGCGAGGGTTTGAGCGATGTCCAAACGGAAGTGATCAGCCGTGATCGTGCCTGGGCCTACGCCAGAAGCGGCCCGCCAAGGCGCGCGGTGCAGGTCGCGGATCGGTTCCATCGGTTGCGCAATCTGCGCGAAGCCTTGGAGCACGTCCTGGCGCGTCATGAGTCGATGCTCGACGAGGCTTTCCGGTGTCGGCGCGTGGGCTGTCACAGGAGCAACCCAGTGTGCCCGAAACGCCTAACGTTCTCGTCGGACAGCCCCGATCCCCGGCAGGTCACAATGCAGATAGACGATTGCAAACTGCACGAAGAGACACCGTATTGGAGCGCGCGCATGAAAGCAAGCGATCTTCGTCAATTGTGCTTCAAGTTCATTGCGCTTGTGGAGCGTACAACCGGCTAATTAGATGAAGATCATCGCAGATGAGAGTCGTACGCGGTTGAGGCGGGATGTCGAGGGATGCTATGTACGGGGCGAGAACGTCGCAGCGTCGATTCAGTTTCTCTTCACGGGGCCTTGCGGCCCGAATGAAAAAGTTCCTGACGCAGCAAGTGGATTAAGAACGGACGCCGAGGGGGTGCTCGCGCTCCCGGCAGCGCGCCGGGTCAAGTACTCTCTATTTGTTGCGAGCCGATGGGATGCGTCCTCAACTTGGCTCCAGAGATCTTGCAGAACCCCGGAGAGGTGAGCGAAATCCTCCCGCAGCTGGGTCTCCACGGGGACGAAGTCTGAGTCGTCGCGGTGATACATCACCGTCGTCCACAAAAAGTACTTCTCCATCTTGTCGCGACGTGGGATCAGGCGTGTCCCATGGCTATCCTTTGCCGTTCCTGGCATGGGGTCATGCAAAAGATTGCGGTACTCTTTTATGCTCTGCAGTACGTTCAGCAGCTTTGCAGTATTCACCCGCGGCTCCGCGCGTGTGCACTCGCGATAAATGTTCGTGAAAGCGTTCGTCGCGTTTATCGCCACCTCTGCTGCTCGTTGCAGGTTCGACCAAATCTCTTCGGCATACTTCAAGTCTTCCGAGCGGCGTTCTATCTTGTCGAACGCGCGGGCGAGATTCACGTAGCTCGTGTAATGATTCATCGCGAAGATCTCGAAGTCCTTGTCGATGCCGTCGCGCAGATGGATGGAACCTCGGCTTCGAAGCGGCTCAACGTGCATCCGCCACAGAACTTCGTACTTTGACACGTAGGGTTGCAACTGCGGCCACCACTCCCGCTCCATCGCGTCGCCGCTTTCCGAAAGCGACACGAGCGATTGCCCCTCAGACTGTTTCTTAGTTGAACTCGGTTTCTGCACGTCCGTTCTCCTCACCCCCGATGGCTCTGATGATTTTACCTACCTTTTGGCGAAAAGAAGGAGCTGCGCGACGATAATAGATGCATGAGGGTGCAGGTGGAGTGCTACTCGGGACGGAAGGCGGATGAGCGGCCGGTTCGCTTTCGCCTGGAGGGACGTGAGTACATGGTCGAGCAGATCCTTGACCAATGGTATGGGCCGGAACACGAGTATTTCAAACTCCAGGCTGACGATGGCAACGTCTACATCCTGCGGCACCAGACGTCGGTGCCTGACGGAGACTGGGATCTTGTTTCTTTTCGGAAGTCCGGTAGCGGTTCTGGGCGGGAGACTTAGAGGCCTTAGGTTGGATGCGAGTCGCTGGTGCGCGAGCGTGGGTTATGCGTGGAGTGGTCACGCGGCGACGCTGAAGCCCAGATCTACAGTGATGCCCCACTCCTTGAGTAGCCATTCTGGGACATAGAGCCGATTCCTGTTTTGCTGGCACCAGACGCGTAGCGCACGCGAAGAGGCATACATCTCTGCGGTGAGCTGCAGGTGTCTTGCCCGCAGTTCGAATTCCGTCGGGAGAGCGGGAACGGGCAGAAATGGACGCCCCCAATTCGGGTTGCCGCGTTTGCGCTTGTGGGCGACCAGTATCGGCATAGGCCCCGATCATACTCCGCCTTGGGTGACTGCGTGGTGGAATCCTTGCACGGGTGGCGCAATGCCGAGCGTCGCCGCGCTCACGCCGCGCGGTTTGCGCGGGGGTTGAGTGCTGACTTTCGGACGACTCCCGGCCTGATTTTTTTCTACTCCTATTCGGGGAGGATTGCAGTGACTTGGCACATGGTTGCGGGCGCGGGAGGCGCGGTGCCTTCGAAATCGGTTTGGCCCACGCACTGTTACACAGGCGTGGGCCGTTTTATGCAAGAAATCTCGTTAGTGTTGGTCGTGGTCGTTGTGGTCCCTATCGTGGTGGTCGCCGCACTGCCGCTTCGCTTCTTCGAGTTCATGGCGGCGCTTGCGCGCTTGTTTGCTGTCCTCGCCGTGGCGGTTCACTGCGTCGCGCAGCTTATCTTCTGCCTGGTGAATACGCCTTTCACATCTGTTGTCTCTGTCTCTGTCGTCCGCCCGTGCCGGGAGGGACGAACCCGCCAAGCCGACGATCGTCAGCACTGTAATGCAAAGAATTCTGATGATGCGAGTCATATCTTCTCCTTGAAGTCGTATTTTGAGTTGGAGCAACTTAAGCGTCAGCCGTGGTAGACGCCATTCTGGTGAGACTAGTCCAGGGTGGTGCTTTTGTGCAAGAGCGGAGGGGATTGGATCTTACATGCTGGAAGGCGCCGCCGGTGAGCATGAGCCGCAGGTTATCGGGAAGCTTGTGGCGAGGATGGTGCCGGGGAGGAGGCTTTGATCGAAAATTCCGGCCATTGTTGGTGGCTGTATTGGTGTCCGGGGCTGACACTTCGGCGCTGGCAGGAGGAGTGTCGGTTGGTGGAGGAGCGCTTCTCGCTCTTTCGGCCTTTCGCGGAGGCGCCGTTCTTTGGGTTTTGCGGCATTGTGGCTAGATCCGGCTGCGAATATCGCGTGACGATTGCAGCAGAGATGGACATGTATCCGAAGTACATGCCTTGGGTGTACATCGCTCCCGCTATTGCGGGTGCGACGGCGGATGGGAAGTTGTGCCTTGATGTCGGCTGGAGTTCCGATTCTACGTTTGTGGATGTTCTTGGGGTGGTTGTCTTATATATAGAAGGGGTGTGTGGGGCGGCTTAGTGATGGCTCACCGCAAAAGTTTTTAGAGGCCGCTGCGGATTTGCAGCGGCCTTGGTGGTTGGACCATCGCCGAAGCGACAAAAATTCTGGCCCAGTATGTCTACAGATCGATGAGTTTGGTGGACAAACGTGGGGTGTAATACGGCACTCCTAAGTCCAGATGTCGCGCACCGCTTCGTACAGACAGACTTGCCACAATTGTTGGTCTAGCTGAAGTCGGCGGTATTAGGGCCGTAGGTCGACTCCTGAGACTTGAAGCATTGCGCTGCCAATATCGACAAGGCCCCCACCTGTTTAGCCCTGAATCCCGCAGCACCCCAAACTGAATCCCACCTTGGTAACTCCCGCAAGTCCTTTAACTGCGTAGACTTGCGCGAAATGTTGAAGGGCGCTACGATTGAGTCAAGTCCTTTACAATCAATAATTTCCATGGAAGGAGCTAGCGCCGGCGAAGCTTCACGGGAAGAACAGTATCCTTGCATGCGCCGACTCTAGGGTGATAAAGTCAGCGTTTTAGGAAGGAATGCAAATGGCTGGTCAACCTGTGGGAATCCTGGTGCCCGCAACGGGTGAAATGAAATTGCCTGAGGCCGAGTTTTACATCCTAGTGCACGAAGCCTCCGCTCTCGACGGAGAGGATGCTGACAGAATCCGCAATCATTTCAAGCTAGACGTTCAGGTTCTCCGCGGCTCTCAACATCAGCATCGATTGCAGGCTGGCGATGAGTTCAAGATTTCCGGCTCGGTAAACGAGATGGAACGCTTTCTCCAACAATATTATTGAGTTCAAGTGAAACACCCTCCGATTCAAAGCCCCACAGAGGGCTTTTTTCCTTTGCTTCCATGCACCTGTACATAAGAGCCCCGATGTTTACAGCAGGAGGGAAAGAGGTTTTAGATCAACGCATCTCCGCTTTCTATGAATGGTTAAAGAGCAAATTGCGCTTTCTGAAAAGTGAATTCTCAATCGATTACATCCAGGCCAAGACAATAGTGCCCACTTTGGAGATCGAGTTAAGCGGTGACGTACGGGTGATATTTCCTAAAACATACGAGCACCTTGTTCCTAAGGGCCTGTGCGTGCGCTTAGAGCTGCTAGCTATCCTCGACGAGATCGATCACCGGGACTTAGAGCGGCGTAGCGACTCCTATTTCATTCAGATCGACGGTAGTGGAGCATTCAATTACGACAGCATAATTCCAATTCTTGAAAAGCTCGGTCATCAAAACCCGGTTGTTCTAGGGGTCAGGGATCCTCAGAGTTCGTGGGGAATGGGCCCCGGACGGAAAGAGATTGAACTTTTCGAGAAGTTTCTTCTCGAGCAGAAATACTCTGAGCAGATTACTACAAGGCTCCGTGTCACCGAACTGCCTGATGCTCAGGCTGGCTGTTGGGGTATTCACCTAGGCCGACTCAAAGAGCTGCCACTCACGGCTCGAAAGTATGGCCTCGAGTTCGATTTGATCGCGAGCGCTCTTGCTGCAGGGTTACCGATCTCTTTCGTAAACGTCACACTGGCAGCGGTTCGTACTGCATCCGCGTTCACACCTCGTGATTCACTCGACAAAATGAAGTTCATTCGACACAAACTAGGCTATTCGGTAGACGAGATTGTGCAGCTCCTGGACGAGTACTTGCGGAAGTATGCTGAAAGGATCTTGTCGCCGGAGTACGTGACGTCGATCCGCGACCAGGCATCTCGACGTCGAATTTCTGAGTTTGATGCCCAAGTTATTACAATGCCTCCTAGGGATAGATAGCAAATGGTGCGACTATTCTTCTGGGATACTCACGGGAAGGTTAACCCGCCACAGTGCGACGACGGATTTGTTCTTGAAGCTCCCGGCCTCGGTTGACGCTTCCTTACCACACCCGGCTATGTGGGTTAACCCTCGCCAAGAGCCAATCCTTGGGCACCGAGTGAAAAATTAATTCATCTTCAGGGACGGTAAAGTCGATTCCGCAGCGCGGGCAGGTGAAACCCCACGGTTCGGCATCGTCACGTCCCGTGCGGTCCGGTGGCCTACACGCACCTCCAAGATGTCTTTCTGTCGAGAAGCTAACGCTACTGAGCAATCGCCCTTTCTGCCGAGATGAAATCCCAATTGTGAACTGGTTCTCGGAGCCCTACTGGAATCATGCTGCCGTCTTCGCTAAGATGCGGATTTACTCCCCATTCCATAGCGATACGATGACCTAGGTCACACATCCTTGTGACTGGACGCACAGCAATACCGATTTCCCCGGTATTTTCTGTACCTCCCCAGCGCAATCCTGAGGGCTTCCTCAAGTGCTCGACTTTTGCCGGCGTCGGGGCTGGTTACGAAATACAGGGGAAGATTGCAAGAACTCTGCGACAATGCTCCCGCACGGAAGATGCCCCCGACATCCGCGGCGATCAGCCGCGAACATGAGCCAATGAAGAAATCGCATGAAGGCGGACAGCGCAAGACATCCACACGGACGACTGAGCCGCGAGTGGGTATCTTTTGGCTCGTTGATGGCGAGCCGCTTATCGACAGCACGTCGCTCAGCGACGCAGAGCCATACGGAATTTCCAGATCGTCCGCTTCACTATTACTCTTACCTTGAACGACGGGGGTGACCACGGATGGGCAGGCGCCGCGAGCCGCGCAAAGAGATCCAGGCGCCCGTGCGCATCTTCGGCACCAACAGCAGTGGCCAAGTCTTCTCCGAGAAAGCGGTTACGGTCAACGTTAGCCAGCAGGGGGCCGAGTTGAGCGGTGTCCAAGCCGGGCTCAACCTCGACGAGATCATCGGCTTGTCCTATGGCAAGAACCGAGTGTACTTTCGCGTCAAGTGGGTAGGCGAACACGGCACACCAAAAGCGGGTCACGTCGGCTTGCTCAACATTTCCCCGGAAAAGCCGCTCTGGGATTTTCCACTACCCTCTCCTACACCCGACAATCACCAGCCACGAGTCGTAGAGCAGCGGAAGCACCCCCGGTTCAAGTGTCATAATTCGGTGGAGCTTCATACACAAGACGGAGCCTCCTTTTGGGCAACTATTTCAGATCTCAGCCTCGGCGGATGTTACGTTGAAATGGCGATCCCATTGCCGCCGGGAACGAAGCTGAAAATGGGTATCTGGATCGGGGAAACTAAGTGCTGGGCGGATTGCGAGGTCGCCTACAGCACAGCGGGGCTCGGAACTGGCGTGATGTTCAACAGGATTTCTGAACTGGATCTCGAGCGAATCCGGCAATTCCTCGGAACCTTCGCGCCCTTCGCAAAGAAGCCGACTTCTGAGCAATGACCTCTGGGCAAATAGGGCTGGGGCTGATAAGATCGCCGACCATCCAGAATCTTGCGTTTGCTTCCCCAACTCCTGCAAACCTGCCTCCAAGCGACCGCTCTTTGTTTTCGCGGGTTACGGCCCGTGCGTCATCCCCGCCCGGCTCGGTCGCAGCGCTCTCTGGTATTTTTTTTGATCGACCTGTGGTGCGGAAGACTGATCGCGACAAATGATAACTCCTCTTTCTGACGACGCAATGGGTTCGCGCGTGCCATCGTAGAGGGTGACGACCATTGTGGCTTGGTCAGCGGGGGCGGCGGCCCGGGCGGTTAGCGTCTTCTGTTTGGTTTTCGGCATTGTGCCTCCTTATGAGAAAGCGGGTGTCGGCCATGGGTCAGAACACTCGGAATCCGGAGCGCCCATAGCACTTGTTCCCGTATCGGTCCTTGTGTTGGTTCAGGCGTGTACTTGGAGTCTTCCTTCGAAATTTCTTCCCACAGTACGAGCATTGAACTACATAGATTCTTTCGCTCGGCAAGGTCCGCCGGTGCCGTATTGTTCCACCTGTGCGACCGCTGGGGGAGGGAGACCCAAAATGGATCTTCTCGCCATATTCACCAGCCTTGGAGAGTTCGACCGGGAATCGAGGTTCGAACTTCTCTTCAAGACGCTCGATCTGCTGAATCTTTGAGCTAACGAATGTTTTCAGTCCAGGAGGACTGCTGCGGCCGCCCGTGCGGTCGTAACAAAAGAAATATTCTTCCCCGTGCCCATCCTTCCGCCGCCTGTATGACAACGAATACGGCTCGACCGAGCGGCGCACCCCGTCATAAGTGACGGCGAGCAGTGTCATACTACTTCCTGCGTCGATGATGGGGTTCCTCAGTTCGGCAGGGAAAAAGATCGATCTCCCGTACTGTGGAACGACCTCACCAAAGAGTTCTCGTACGTTCTGAGCGAAATTGGTGAGCGCCGACTCGAAGCTGATGAGGCTGGGTTTCGGGCAGACCAAGTATTTCGTCCAAACGTCTTTGAATGCTTGCAGTGGAAGCCCGATGAGGAGGCCACTCACCACTCGTGGGTTACGTTCAAAAATCGTCTTGCGAAAGAAGGTGGTGACAATTTCCCGCTTGTTGACCTCAAGCTCCCTGTTTATAAAGATCGCATGCACGTAGTCGTACAAATCGGCGAGGTGGCGGCGCTGCAGGAGGCATTTCAGTTTCGTTGCCAGAAGCTCCTCAAGCTTCACGCATCTGACTTCTGACTTGCAGACGACTGAGTCGGAGTACGGATGGATGAGATTACGTGTTTGGACAGGAAGGTAGATCCGGTCGAATTGCGTTACGTCCAGTCGGACACTGATCGTGATAGTGTCAGGATTCCCATAGAAATCCTTGAAATAGAGCCTAGCCTCGTAAACCTTCTTGTCTCGGTCGATAATTTGCTTTTCCTCGGCCCGGTTTCGTTCCTTGTCGAATACGATTCCGGCTTGACCTTGAACGAAATCGCAGACTTTATTAAGTTCGCCGAGCAGTATCCCTTGATCAATCGCCGTTTGACAGGAAAAATCCAAATCGCCTGAAAAGCGCGTCATGGCAAAGTAGGCCTTGCGGAAACAGTTGCCGCCCTTGAGAACCAAGGTGTCCTTGAGTGAGCTTGCGGAATATAGGCCGGTAAGCAACCATCCAAAGACGTAGTCGCGCTCGACATTGGCAGCATGGATTTCGAACTCAGCGGCTTTGGCCTCGATTTCGTCCTTGGTGATCATGGGTTTTGCGCCGGGGCTGGTTGTGCCGGAAGTCGACCCTTCGCTACCAGAATTGCCTCGACAGATCCACGGTCATCGTAAAAGTCTTCGAGAATCCGTTGGCTGTATTGATGAGCTGCAATGACTTCCTCATCTTTGACTTCGCGCCATTCATCATGAAGAACGTCATTTCCTAAAACGCGGATGTCGTCATGCGCCCGTTTCCGACGAGCTTCCGTTATGACGCCGTCACCTGCAGCTTCGTCAATTTTTGCTTCCAAACTCCCTTTGACATAACCGTTAGATTTGAGTGTCTTCTCGAGAGCGGACCTCAAGAGTGCCGATGCTGCTCTCCAAGCGCCAAAGGCAGCACACAGCTCTGCTTCTCGGTATTCAGCCGCGATTCCAGCAGGCACGTTAGCGGGGATCTTAGCGTTCTCGATTGAGACCGGGAAGAACTCCTCAAGCGTGCCTTGTGCAACGTTGCCCACGTCGTGGACCTTTGCAAGTCCGCCTCGGTGGCAGCTCGCGCAGCGCATCAATACGTAGAGAATTCTTGTAAAGCTGCGGCCCCCAAACTGGTGGTTTTCGTTGACGATGACCGTGCCGAACTCCCTTTGTGAGTCCCGGATTTCGAAGGTGGTTACAGCCCCACCGCAGTTGGGACAATGTGCTCTTACGTTGGCATCTTTGTATATTGGTTTCATGTTGTTTCTAAACCAACATCGAGGTTTGATTACTTGATTTAACGTAGCAGCTTTGTGTGGCGCGTCAAGGGTGTGTCGTGGAGCGATAAGGCGGAATGAAGGATTTGAAGACCACAAAACGCTGCGCGGCGGCGGCAATTTGGGTTTGTTCGGATTTCGGAACACGGAACAGGTTGAGTTCTTGGCTTGGTCAGTAGATTTCGGACCAGAGCCAGGTTTCGGTGGTGGGTTTCTGGGTATCACGGTCGACGAGGCGGATGGTGACGCCCTCGTTCCCCAGGCGGATCTTCACGCCGTCGAGCTTCAGGGGTTTCGGCATTCATCTGCTTTCATTGTCGCCCAACGGGTAGTGGCTGAATTTGAATGACGGGCTACCTTGAATCCGGGCATGCAATGGTTATTGAAGAAACATGCACCGGAACGTCGAACGCATGACCATCTTTGGGCACCGACACAAGCGTCACTTCTCCCCCGCATTTAATGCACTTAAAGTGGCGATTGGATGAAGCTCTCCGATCAAAAGAAGTGAAGAATGGGCATTTGCCTTCTGCGTTCTCATGTTGCTGCCCACAAGCAGAGCAGATCATTGACGCTGATCGTATTTCCTCCCCGCCGAAACGACAATGGCTCTATCGGGTAGTAGAGTGCAGGATGAAACGGCAATCAGGTTGCCACTTCCACGGTGCGGTGATTTCAAAATAAGCCACTCTCCGCCCAACGTAGTTCAAGAGAAGATAAAGAAAAGTTAAGGAAAAGATAAAATGCCCCCGGGCGCGAGTTTTGCGGGATTTTGGGATCGGCGGTAGGATGAAGAGGCTGTTTTCTTCCCCGCGGGCTTTGTTATCATGCCCAACTTAGCAGCCTAACCGAAAGTTAAAGATGGCTTTTCTCACCGAAGCGGACACCTGCCGTCGGTACGTCGTGCCGAAACTCTATTCGGCCGGATGGACGGACGACCAAATAAGCGAACAAAAGAGCTTCACGGATGGCCGGATCGTGGTTGCCGGCACGAAAGTGAAGCGGCGGCCGCAGAAGCGCGCGGACTACTTGCTCCGGTACCGGCGCGATTTTCCGATTGCGGTGGTCGAGGCAAAATCGATCTACGCGACGCCGGGCGACGGGTTGCAGCAGGCGAAGGAGTACGCCCAGATCCTCGGCCTCAATTTCGCGTATGCGACGAACGGACGGGGCATTGTCGAACACGACTTCCTGACGGGGCGAGACAATGACCTCGCCGATTTTCCCGCTGCGGATGACCTGTGGGGACGCCTGCGCGCAAGCGAGGGCATTGACGAGAAGACCGCGGAGCGGGTGCTCGCGCCGTATTACCATTTATCAGGCAAGACACCCCGCTACTATCAGGAAATCGCGATCAACCGGGCTGTGCAGGGCATTCTTCAAGGGAAACGTCGTATCCTGTTGACCCTGGCCACGGGCACGGGCAAGACGGTCATTGCGTTTCAAATCAGCTACAAACTGTGGAGTTCGCGCTGGAACCGCGCGGGGGAGCACCGGCGGCCGCGGATTCTGTATCTTGCCGACCGTAACATCCTCGTGGACGATCCGAAGGACAAGACATTTGCGCCGTTCGGGGATGCGCGTTGGAAGATCTCGGGCGAGGCGCTCAAGAGTCGGGAGATGTATTTTGCCACGTACCAGGCGATCGCCCGGGATGAGCAGCGGCCCGGGCTCTTCAAGGAGTTCCCGCGAGATTTCTTCGATCTTATTATTGTGGACGAGTGCCACCGCGGCAGCGCCCGGGACGAGAGCAACTGGCGGGAGATCCTGGAATACTTCGAACCGGCGTTCCAGCTCGGCATGACCGCAACGCCGCTGCGGCAGGATAACTAAGGATACGTACGCATATTTCGGCAATCCCCTCTACACGTACAGCTTGAAGCAGGGCATCGATGACGGGTTTCTGGCGCCCTATCGCGTGCACCGCGTTGTCTCCACCGTCGACGCGGCTGGCTGGAGGCCTTCGAAGGGGGAGCTCGACCGCTTCGGCCGGGAGATCCCCGATGGACAATACAGCACCAAGGACTTCGAGCGGCTGGTATCGCTCAAGGCACGGACGGAAGCGATTGCGAGAAACCTGAGCGATTTCCTAAAGAAGACCGACCGCTTCGGCAAGACCATTGTTTTTTGCGTGGACCAGGAACATGCCGAAGAGATGCGGAAGGCCATCAACAACTGCAACATAGACATAGTGAAAGAGAATCCGGACTATGTGGTGCGGGTGGTGTCGGATGAGGGCCAAATCGGGCGAGGGCACCTCGACCGTTTTATGGATGTGGAGACACTCGTGCCTACGGTGGTGACGACGTCGCAGATGCTGACTACGGGTGTGGACGTGCCGACGTGCCGCAACATCGTTCTCACCCGAGTTATCAACTCGATGACGGACTTCAAGCAGATCATCGGCCGGGGCACCCGCGTCCGGGACGACTACGGCAAGCTCTACTTCAACATCCTCGACTACACGGGCAGCGCCACCCAACTCTTCGCCGATCCGGACTTCGATGGCGAGCCGGCCCTCATCACCGAGGAGGAGATGGACGAGGCGGGCAAACAGGTGGAAATGAAGGTGGTGGAAGAAACAAAAGCGGAGGAGCTGGAGGAAGCCGACATAGACGAGCGGATAGACCACGACGCGGACACCGGCGGCCCGCCCAGGAAATACTACGTGGACAACGGCTCGGTGGAGATCGCGGCGCACTTGGTCTATGAGCTCGACGGCAACGGCAAGCAACTCCGGGTGGTCAAGTTCACGGACTACACGGCGGAGAACGTACGCAGCATGTGCCCGTCTGCAGCCTCTCTCCGATCAAAATGGAGCAAAGCGAAGGAACGGGCCGAGATAATCCAGGCGTTGGAGGAGCGGGGTATATCGTTTGAGGAATTGGTTACCGCGGCGAAGCAGCCGGACGCCGACCCGTTCGACCTTTTGTGCCATGTGGCTTTTAACGCGCCTCTGCGGACGCGCCGGGAACGGGCGGAGATGCTGCGCCGGGAGAAAAAGGACTTTTTCGAGCAATACGGGCCCGAAGCCCGCGAAGTGCTCACCGAGATGCTCGCAAAATACATCGAGTACGGTACCGCGCAGTTTCAGATTCCGGAGATTCTCAAAGTGCCGCCTATTTCCGAACGCGGCACGGTGCCGCAAATAGCCGCTTTCTTCGGCGGCGCAGAACAAATGCGCGCTGCCGTAAACGAGATGCAGGCGCTGCTTTACGCTTCTTAAATCTTTAGCCTATGACTCAACGCAAAACGAAAATCGAAGTTCCGAAGTCCACGGCCCAGCAGCTCGGGAGCATCGTGAAATCCAGCCGCGACATCATGCGGAAGGATAAAGGGCTGAACGGCGACCTCGACCGCTTGCCGATGCTCACCTGGATCATGTTCCTGAAATTCCTGGACGACATGGAAGAGATCCGGAAAGAAGAGGCGAACCTGGCGGGCAAGAAGTTCCGCCAGGCTATCGAGCCGCCCTATCGCTGGCGCGATTGGGCGTCGAAGCCTGACGGGATGACCGGGCCGGAGCTTATCGCGTTCATCAACCAGGAAGAGGCGGTGCGGCCGGACGGAAAGAAAGGCGCGGGGCTTTTTGCCTATCTGCGCTCGCTGCAGAGCGCGAACGGCGACCGGCGGGACGTCATCGCCAAGGTATTCGAGGGCACCGTCAACCGGATGATCAATGGGTATCTCTTGCGGGACATGGTGAACAAGGTGAACGAGATTCACTTCGCGTCCCAGGACGAGATCCACACGCTCGGGCACCTATACGAGAGCATGCTACGGGAGATGCGGGACGCTGCCGGTGATTCGGGTGAGTTCTATACGCCTCGGCATTGGTCAAATTCATCGTGACAGTGGTAGATCCAAGGCTGGGGGAGACGGTCCTTGATCCGGCTGCCGGTACCGGCGGCTTTCTGGTGGAAGCGTTCGAGCACCTCAAGAAGCAGGCAAAGAGGACCGAGGATTTCACGAAACTGCAGAAGGGGACACTCCAGGGCGTCGAGGCGAAACCGCTACCTTACCTGCTCTGTCAGATGAATCTCCTGCTCCACGGGGTGGAATATCCAGAAATCGATTCACGAACGCCCTGCGGTTGAGGCTGCGGGAAATTGGGGACAAAGACCGGGTGGACGTTATCATGACGAATCCACCGTTCGGGGGCGAGGAGGAGCGCGGCATACTTTCGAATTTCCCAGAAGACAAGCAGACGGCGGAGACAGCTTTGCTTTTCCTGCAGCTCATCATGCGTAAACTGCGGCGACCTGTCGGTGGATCTAAGGGCGGGCGATGCGGAATGATCGTGCCGAATGGAGTGCTGTTTGGGGACGGTATCGCCGCTCGGATCAAGGAGGAACTGCTCAAGGAGTTCAATCTGCATACGATCGTGCGGTTGCCGAACGGGGTATTTGCGCCGTATACGTCGATTCCCACCAATCTGCTTTTCTTCGATCGTACAGGACCAACTAAATATATTTGGTACTACGAGCAGCCCTTGCCGGAAGCTCGCAAGACCTACACCAAGACGGCGCCCATCCAATTCGAAGAATTCGCGGGCTGTGTGTCTTGGTGGAGGAAGCGTGAAGAAAATGAACGTGCATGGAAGATCAAAGCCGATGACGTGCTGAAGTATGACGAGCACGGCGGGCTACTTTCGGCGAATCTAGATATCAAGAATCAGCGTGGCCTGGAAGATATCACCCATCTGCCGCCGGAGCAGCTGGTCGAAAGCATCCGCCAGAAAGAAAAGAGAATCGCTGAAATCTTAGAGAGCATTCAGAAGCTTGTAAGTACGACCTCAACCTCTGATGGCCAATAACTCTAGTGGCACAAACAACGTGGTAGTGGATGCCGCCACAGCTCTTCTATTCGCCGCCATGCGAAGAGTTTTTACGTGTCGAACCCTCTCGAAGTTAGCTTGCATCCATAACGGTCAAGGACTCAAGGCAGAATATCGCGACGCTCAAGGCAAAGAAGATGTCTTTGGTTCCGGCGGTCTGGTTGGTAAACACACTGAGCGACTGCACGGTGGTCCATTTGTCGTCATTGGACGTAAGGGTTCTGCTGGCAAAGCAACATTCGCTAGCCGGGGTGGCTGGGTAACCGATACCGCCTACTTTGCTACTCCACTCAACGCTGAGGAACTAGATTGTAAGTTTCTGTTCTATGCGATCAAATCTCTAGATTTTAGTGGTGATGTGATTACGACTGCTATACCTGGTATTAATCGAACCGCAATCTACGCTCACTCGCTTCCTTTACCGTCGCTTCCGATACAGATTGCGGTTGCGCAATTTCTTGATGCACTCTCTGTGCGTCCTTTTGGCACATCATTGCCTTTATTGCCAACAGCATTGACCGATCAGCGGCGAATTGTGGTGCGGATTGAGGAGTTGGAGACTCGAATTCGTGAAGTTCGCGAACTACGTAAGGGAATAGAAGGAGACTTACGTACCCTTCTAAAAGCCGCTTATCAGCGAATTGTACAGGGAGTGCCAAAGAAGCCTCTTGGTGAGATTGCGCCTTTGAATCGGCGACCCATTGTCGTAGAGAGTGATGAGATCTATCAACAGGTGGCAGTTCGGTCATTTGGTCGCGGAACGTTCCACAAGCCCCCACTCAATGGGAGCGAGGTAACTTGGCAAAAGCCTTTCCTCGTAAGAGCAGGCGACATCCTGGTCAGCAATATTAAAGCTTGGGAAGGCGCAATAGCCGTAGCAGGTGCTGAAGAAGACGGCCGTGTCGGTTCACACCGCTATCTGACATACGTTCCAGTGAAGGGGGTAGCAAGCGCGCGCTTTGTGTGTTTCCACCTTCTGACCCCGGAGGGTCTTTACAAGGTCGGAGAAGCATCACCAGGAAGTGCAGATCGAAACAGAACGCTAAGCGCAAAGGGATTGTTGCGGATTTCTGTTCCGGTACCAGAATATGAGAAGCAGGTGTGGTTCGAGGCGCTATGGGATGAGGTCGATAAAGTAAGACGACTTCACGCGGAAACAATAACTGCACTCGACGCACTTACGACGTCGATTCTCGTCAAGGCGTTTCGGGGGGAGTTATAACGTACAACTATGGAAACAACTTTATTCGACAGACACGGTCATCCAGTGGCTTATATCGCTGATGATGGAGAGGGCTCCATTTATTTGTGGGCCGGCCACGCTGTCGCGCACATTGACGGAGAGGTGATCTACGGTTGGAACGGTCACCATCTCGGTTGGTTTCTGGACGGAATCGTGTACGATTTGCGCGGTCGGAGGGTCGGATTTGTCAGACAAAGGTGCCCGGTTGCGGCATACGCAGAGCCCGCTAAATACGCGAAGTATGCGAAATACGCAAAGTATGCTCGGCATGCCGCGTACGCTCGTCCTGCCCTTAGCACCGGATACTCAAATAAGAAATTAGACGAGTTCCTGCAGGAAGGTGCTATTTAGAAGGCCAATTCAACGTGCTGCTGGCTCGGGGAGTTTCAGGCGATTTACGGCTTCGCGGCGGAGTTGCGTTGAGATGCTGAAGTGGCGGTCACTTATCTTCGTGCGAAATTGTTCCCTGCGCTGGCGGTTGTTCATGGATCATGACGATTGTCGGACCGCATCACGACTTCTTCTGCTTCGCTCTCACCTTCGCCCACCTAGCCCGTTGTGCCGCTGCTATTCTCCTGCGCCCGGCTGCTGACATTGTGCGCTTTTTCTTTCCCGGTTTGCCGCCGCTTAGATAGGCATTGCCAAAGGCTGTTAATGCGGCTGAGACTCGATGAAGTTCGGTCTGCAGACGGTTTCGTTCAAGTTCGAGTTGCTGCACCACAGTTTGTATCAGTGTTTTAGCCATAGGGTTGAATTTTAACAGCAGACCGGTTGCCGCGCGGGGAAAACATAAGCGCATCCTGTCCATGGCCATGGTGTTTGGTGTACCAGTCTTGTCCCACAAGCCCGTTTTATGGCTAGCCTCCGTTTGGCCGACAATCCAGAAGCCTAGTTTTGCGTGACGGCGCTCGGATCGACATGCAAAGGCCACTTCTACGGATAGCCGAGAGGCCTTCCGCCTAACGAACTCGAAGGTGTCTTTCGGGGATGGTACTCGTGTTCCGGGATCAAGATCGATCTGCGTGACCCCCGGGTTGCTGCTGCTCTCGTAAAAGTGATTCCCGAAAACCGTCCCGGTGAGGAGGGAAAAAGCAGAGAGTATCGGAAGAGTTTAGGATAGGAAGCGGCCGGCACCGGGAGGCCCCTCATGAAACGCATACTGATTGTCTTCACTCTGTTTGCTGCAACCGCTGTTTTCGCGCAAGACAAGAATCCGGTCACGTCGGTGGTGAAGGAAATCCTGCCGCGCCAGCAGAAGAATCTCGTCGCTGCCGTAGAAGAGATGCCTGCCGACAAGTTCGGCTTCCATCCGACGCCGCCGCAGATGACGTTTGGCTACCTCGTCTTGCACATCATCGAATCCAACAACTACCTCTGTGCCAAAATCAGCGATGTACCCGAATTGAAGCCTACGGGCCTGAAAGATACGGACGAAAAGGACAAGCTCGTCGCCGCGCTCAAGGCCAGTTTCGATTTCTGCACGACCGCCCTAGGCAAGGTGGACGACTCCAAGCTCGCAGACGAGGTCGAGTTGTTCGGTGGCCGCAAAGGCCCGCGCGCTTTTGCGCTCATCGCCCTGACCAACGATTGGGCTGATCACTACAGCTCCGCCGCGATGTATCTGCGGCTCAATGGACTGCTGCCGCCGACGGCGCAGCCCAAGAAATAGGCCCGCCGAACTTCGTCGAAGCTCTCAGCTAAGGTAGCGTTTACTGTCCCGATCATCGTCAACTGGAAGGAAACCGGAATAGTGATCTGGGTGAACTGTGAACGCACCGCCTTTTTGAGCGACAACCGCTGCTGCGGATTTCGTATCGAGAGGCAACGTGATTGGCGTGTGCAAAAACTGCCGCGTTTCAAGAAGTCCGTTCACCCAGAACTCTGGGTTGACAAGGATTGGCCAGCTATAAGTTGAGTCGGGAGCGGCGACGGCGCCACGCCGCTCGAGGCGATTATTCCCGCGCTCGATTGGCTGCGGGCGCATCCCGACTCATTTGCTGATCCGGACTAATACCTACTAAATAGAAGTTGAGTTGGCTTGAGGGCCTGTGAAGCTACAGAAGTCTTCTTCGAGGAGATCGCCATTGATCTCCTCCAAGCCCGTATCTGGATAACTTCCGGTTTGCCGACCAAATCGCGGTGGAAAATTGAGAATCACCAATTCAGAGATGCCTCCGGCAGTCCAAATGGAGTATGTGTTCATCTTCAACTCTGATGCACCTGTCGTGATAGGTAATTGCAAAGTCAGCCAGCAGGGCTGAATAATCGGGGTAAAATTGCGAGATTACAAAGTGAACAAATTGCGCCAGTGAAAGTGCGGCGTGAACTGGTACGCGAGCTCTGGCGTCACTTAGATGAACATGAGACGACGGCTCCGTCGCCGTCTGCTTGTCTGGATCATAATCGAAGCGGATCGGCGAACGAAGCCGTAACATGCTCGTTGTCGGGATCACATTTCCTTCGGTATCGTCCGGCGCAAGCGGTTCGAGCGCTTCTATCTAATTGAAAAGCTCCTTTTCGAGCATATCGTTCCAGATTTCCCAGTCGGCAACATCAACAGAGTTAGGAATGGCCAAGGGAGAAGGGTAGTAGCAAAAACGATGAGCGACCAAGCGGTTATTTATGAAATCAAATGAGACCTGAATCAGAGCACCATCATTGAGCAGACACGTGTAGTGATTGCCGTAAAAGAACGCACGATACTCCGAGATAGAAGCATAAATTTCATCACTGAAGATGCCCTGTGCCTTGTTTGCTTGAGGCCAAGTAACTCTTGTTCTGTCCCCTTTCTGGGATAACGTTGCAGGGTTAACTGCCACAGCCAGGTCGCTCTGCAGGAAGCGCGCGTTCATTCTGGCTACTTGCGATCGAGCGTCATTCGCCGTCATCATCAGTCCTGGCAGCAGATTGGAGTCTCTTGCGAACTTCGGGGGGAAGAGATTCTGGGGGCAAGTCTCCAGACTCGATCAAAGCAAGAAAATGTTCAAGTCCTTTCAATGCGTTGGTGTGTTTCGCGATTTCCATTTCTGTCATGTCTCGATGGATTCTGCGCATATTTTCCAGTTGTTTGGTAGTCGGCACGGCGAAGCGTAACTGATATGAATTTTGTTCGACGGCGCTAAGCTCGCTGACCAGATTCAGCATGTTGGGCCCGGAGCCGCAAATAGTAACCCACGCTCTAGATCTAGTAATTGCTGTGAAAAGTGCATTCCTCCCGCGGACAGAGCTGAATGGCTGGATTGAATACTCTGAATCGAGTATATAAACCATTGCACCTTCGTTTCCCTTAGCAGCCCGTGGTGCAAGTCTGGATTCGGGGAACGAAAAAGATTATGGGATGCACAGGGATGATTCGTAGAATGCGGGCATGGCGATGGGCACGCGCAAGCAGCGGGAGAAGCAAGAAGATTTGTGGATCGCGCACACGGAGTTGGCATCTGCTCCGGGGCATCCGTTCTATCAGCGTTTGAATGAACTGCTAGAAGCGGAGGGGTTCGACGAGTTTGTCGAGAGCCGGTGCGCGAAGTTCTATGCAGCCAAGTACGGGCGTCCGTCGCTGACGCCGGGCATCTATTTCCGGGCGTTGCTGATCGGGTACTTCGAGGGCATCGGGGCGGAGCGCGGGATTGCCTGGCGGCTGGCGGACTCGCTGGTGCTGCGTCGTTTTGTGGGCATTGCGCTGGACGAGTACACGCCGGA
>OBLU010001146.1_pt1 | contig 24777 bp, 22 predicted proteins | sample 1518681 | NCBI WGS metagenome assembly OBLU01 (sample SAMEA3539304, study PRJEB22396) | soil metagenome | biome: tundra; feature: field; material: soil | place: USA | collected 2010-05 | depth 0.15 m
ACCGTGCCCGGATCGCCTTCGCGCCGGTGCGCGAGCGTGGTCCCGCGCTCGGTCGCTTGCGGCCTCCAGCGGCGTAGCGCGTCCGCCACGACGTCACCGAGGTGGACCGGCGCGCCGGCGAGCTGTCGCTCGCCCGCGCGGCTCAGGAGCAGCAACTCCTCGACCGTGTGCGACAGGCGGTCGACCTCGTGGATGGCCTCGGCAAGCTCGTGGGCGGCGGCGGGACCTCCGGCGAGCGCCTTTGCCTCCTCCAGGCGCAGGCGCAGCCCCGTGAGCGGCGTCCGTAGCTGGTGCGACGCGTCCGCGACGAAGTCCTGTTGCGCGTTCAGGAGGCGAGCGATCCGATCTGTCATTTCATTGAACGAACTCGACAACGAACGCTGCTCAAGGCTCCCCTCGACCTTCGCGCGGGCACGCAGGTCGCCCTGCGCCACACGGCGGGCCACCCCCTCGAGCCGACGCAGCGGTCGTGCGATCTGCGCCGCGAGTAACCCTCCAGCCAGCAGCCCGAGCCCGAGCACGATCAGCCCGATAAGGGCGAGCGCAAGTTCGACGTGCAGCACCGCCTGATGGACCGCCGCGACGCTCTGCGTGACCCGCACCGCCCCTGCGGTGCGGCCGTTGTGGATGATCGGGACCGCCGTCGCAAGAATCTCCTCGCCGAGCGTCTTGGAAGCCCGCTGGACCTGGACCTGCCGACCGTCAAGCGCCTGCTCGATCTCGGGCCGACTCTCATAGCTGGTCCCCACCTGAGCCGGTCCTGCGCTGTCAACGAGCACCTTGCCGCTCGCGTTCACGATCAGGACCCGACCCCGCAGCGATGCGGCTGCGGTGCGCGCGAGCGTTGCGAGCTCCTTATGGCTGGCGGGGGCCAGCAGGTCGCCCGCCGTTGCCGCTACGAGGTCGGCCTGCGCCTGTGCCTGGGTGCGGACTTCCGCGTTCACGCGCGCGCTGAGGGTTAGGGCGAGCGGCACTCCAAACGCAACGATCGCCAGCAGCAGCACATACGCCAGCGCGCCCAGCAGCCGGCCCCTCAGGGTCATGGCGCCGGCTGTCGGGCATCGGCGAGGCGGAAACCGACGCCGCGCACGGTGCGGATGTAGACCGGGTTGGCGGGGTCATCCCCGAGCTTGCGCCGCAGCCAGCCGATGTGGACGTCGAGCGTCTTGGTCGATCCAAACCAGTTCATGTCCCAGACGTCGGACATCAACGACTCCCGCGTGACTACTCGGCCGGCATCTCGGGCGAGCCGCATGAGCAGGTCGAACTCCTTGCGCGTCAGCTCAAGCTCGTCCGTGCCGCGCCACGCGCGCCGCGATCTCGCATCGATGCGCAGGTCCTGCACCGCCAGTTCGTCGCCGTCCAGGGAGTTCGCCCGCCCGCGCCTCAGGACGGCGCGGATCCTGGCGATCACCTCACCGGTCGCGAACGGCTTGACGACATAGTCGTCTGCCCCGAGCTCCAGTCCGACTACGCGGTCAGTGACGGTGCCGCTGGCCGTGACCATGATGATCGGCACGCTCGAATTGCGGCGGATCCGCCGGCACACATCGCGTCCGTCCCCGTCGGGGAGCGCGAGGTCCAGCAGGATTACATCCGGACCGGAGGCCGCCGCCAGCGAGATCGCCTCGGCGCCCGTCTGCGCAACCGTTGTGCGGAAGCCGGCGCGCTGCAGCGCGTGTGCGAACGGTTCGGCGATCGAGCGCTCGTCTTCGACGAGCAGCACCAGCGGACCGGCCGCGATGGCCGCCGGCCGGTCATTAGAGGGGTTCTGGTACATGCGCGCGTCCGCGTCCCGTTTGCCGCGACCTGGCCGTCGCCGATGCCGCTCGGCTCTGTCCCTGCGACGACCTGGCCGGTCGCTTGACCGCCTGGCGGGCGGACGGTGCGGACGGCAGCATGCGGTAGGTGAAGGCGAAGATGATCGGCGTGGTGAGGCCGGTCAGTAGTGCGATCATCCACGGGCTGCGGGCGTCGGTTCCCGCGCCGACCGCGTGGCCGAGCGCCAGGAAATAGGCGAGGATCGTGAAGCGGTGCATGAACCGCCAGGTCTTGGTTCCGATCCACTTGCGGGCGTAGAAGCTGAGCCCGAGGATCGCGGTCAGCCAGCCGGCGATGATCCCGATGCCGGTGAACGCCGGGCGGTAGCCCAGCGCGAACGGAACCGTGATCCCGACCAGGCCCGGACGCAGGTAGGCATCAAACAGCAACAGTCCGGCGTGAACGACGATCAGCGCCAGCGTCACCAGCGTGAGGGACTCGTGGGCATGCTTGAGCTTGGCGGGCAGACCGGGGCGGCGCACGAGCCGCCCCGACATCGCCAGGCCCAGCGCGACCGATACCGCGAGCCCAATCATCGCGGTGATCCCGAACGCGCGGCTGGCGAACCAGAACACCTGTTGGGTCGGGTCGCCCATTGTCATGCGGTCCGGCGGTCAGAAGCGGCAAATTCGGCGACGCCTTGTAGGTTCCCGACGAGGATCAGCTGGCCGCTGTCGAGGATCAGCGCACCGCCGTAACGCTCAAGCGTGGCGCGGCCCGCCAGCGGCCCGCGCAGCAGTGCGATTTTGGCCAGCGTCTCGGCCTGCAGCGTGCTGGGTGCCAGGGCGGTGGCCTGGATCACGCCGGTCCACGCCGGCTCTCCGCGGGCCGGATCAGCAAACCCGTCCTCGGTAGCCCACACCCGAGTCCGCAATCCGCTGGTGGCCACAGCACCGGCGGTCACTGAGAAGCGCTGGACGGGCCGATCGTGCAGCGGGTGGGTGATCTCGACCGTCCGCGGCGCGCCCTGCATGCCGCCGATACGGATGTCGCCGCCGGCATCGATCGCGAACGCCGGATTGGTGGCCAGCAGTCCTGCGGCCATGTCCACGGCCATCCCCTTCGCGCTGCCGCCGAGGTCCAGGCGCACACCCCGCGGCAGGCGGACCGCTGGCCGGTTCTCATCAATCTGGATGCGTTTCCAGCTTGCGGCGGGGTGGGGTGCGGCCGCGACTCGGGCCGGAGCGCGCGCGAGTGCCGTGGCCAGCGGCGCGGGGGCAATCCCAACCCGGGAGCCGGCATAGCCCGCCCGTTGCAGGCCGCGCAGCAGCGTCGGATCGACCAGGCCGTCACTGAGCCGAGCCGCGTACACGGCTGCCTGAATGCCCTGCAGCAGCGTCTCAGAGACGCGGACCCACTCCCCGCCATGGCCGTTGAGCAGGCTGAGCTCGCTGTTGGCCTCAAAGCGAGTCAGCGCCCGGTGGATCGCCTCCAGGCAGCTCTGGACCCGGCCCGTGATCAGCGCCTGGGCCAGCGCGGACGCCATCGTGGAGCTGACCAGCAGCCGCACGGTCGTGCCGAACAACTGGAAGCTGTGTTCGTGTTCGGTGGCGGGCATTGTCATGAGGTCCGGGTCGTGACCGTCGCCAGCGTCGTGGCCTGAGGCACGGCGCCAGCGCTCGCGGTATGGAGCGTCCGGGTGGCGGTCACGGTCGTGGCGCGCTTGCTCAGGGCGTTGATGTAAAGGAACGAGAACGGCAGCCACGTGGCGGCGATCGCCGCGATCCCGAGGCTCAGCACGGTGCGATACAACGAGGGTCGCCGCCGTGCGGCTGGCCTCGCAGTCGTTGATGAACTGTGTTCAGTCATAGCTTTCGTGTTCAGTGTTTGAGTGGTGGTTCACACCCGGCCCCGGCTGCGCCGGCGTGGCTGATTGAACCGAACGGACGGCTGTCGCCGTGACGCGGTGAGGGGGCGTCAGCGTCGCCGCCGAGACAGCCCCCCCAAAGGACAGCGCCGTCACCAGGGCTGCGATCTTGATCCGGGCTTCCTCGGTCATGGTGAAGATCTTGCTGCGTGCGGTGGAGACGCCGGTAAGACGCCGGTCAACGTTCTCTTGCCTTCTCGATCGCGATCAGTCGCGCCACGCCGCCGGGCGCGCGGACTTTGCGCGCCATGGTGCGCCACGGGCGTCGCCAGCGCGACCGGCGGGGCGGCATAGGACAGTCCGACGAACGAGCCGACGATCGCTATCTTGCGTGATCTCATGGTTTCTCCAGGGAGTGGTGCTGCGCTTGAAGGGTGCGCAGCCGATTGACACTGATCAGCCTCGATGTCCCGGTCAAGAGCGCGGTAAGTGACCGTTCAGAAGCGCCTTACCAACCCGATCTGTCCCGCTGCGGACGCATAGAGTGATGGCTGAAATGCGAATCCTGGTCGTCGAAGACGAGCGCACCCTGGCGAGCTTTATCGAGCAGAGCCTGCACGCAGAGGGTCATGCGGTCACCGTCTGCCACGATGGCCCGAGCGGCGAGGCGGCAGCTCTGACCGGCGATTACGCGCTCGTGCTGCTGGACCTGACGCTTCCAGGCAAGGACGGGCTGCACGTGCTCAGGGCGATAAGGGCCAGGCTGGCGGAGCTGCCGGTCATCGTGCTTACGGCGCGGACCGCGATCGAGCAGAAGGTGGAGGGGCTCGACCGCGGCGCCAACGACTACATGACCAAGCCGTTCTCCTTCGAGGAGCTGCTCGCGCGGGTGCGCGCCCAGCTGCGCTCACCGTCCCAGCGCGAGTCCTCGGTGCTGGAGGTCGCGGGCGTTCGCATGGATCTTCGCACCCGACGTGTGCAGCGCGATGGACGTGATGTGCAGCTGACCGCGCGTGAGTTCGAGGTGCTCGAGTATCTGATGCGCCACCCCGACCAGGTCCTCTCCCGCGAGCAGCTCCTCAACGCGGTCTGGGGCTTTGACTTCGACCCGGGCACCAAAGTGCTGGAGGTCTACATCGGCTACCTGCGACGCAAGCTCGGCGACGAAGGCGAGGCGGACCCGATCGAGACAGTACGCAACGTCGGCTACCGGCTGCGCGTGCCGCGTGGCTAGACGGCTGCTGCCCGGCGGGCTACGCGCGCAACTGGCGCTCGCGATCGCGCTGGTCAGCATGCTCGGAGTCGCGGCCAGCTTCCTGGCGCTCTACAACGGCACCAGCTCGCGACTGCGGGCACAACTCGACGCGCAGCTTCATACGCAGGCCGCCGAGTGGCAACAGTTCAGCGCCGGCGCCGGCTTCTCCACCCCCTCGGCGCTCGAGCGCAAAGCTGTCGAGTTCATCGCCGCTCAGCGCTACCACGCTGAATCGCTGATCCTCGTCGTGCAGGTCACCGGCGGTCGCACGGTCAGCAACGACTCCGAGCTGGTTGCCCTTGAGCAAGGTCGAGAGCAGAGCGCACACTCCGCGACCGGCCTGCTCAACTCCCCCACTGGTCTCGCCACCGCATCCGTCGCCGAGGCCGGGAACATGCGCGTGCTGGCGCAACCGATCGACTATGACCACCGGCGCGTCGGCACGCTTCGCGTCGCCGACCCGATGACCCCCGTGAGTCAGGCGCAGTCGAGCCTGCTGCGCACCTTTGCGCTCGTCGGGACGCTCGCTCTGGTGCTAGCGATCGCGGCGGGCGTCGGCTTGGCCACCCTGATCGCCGCGCCCCTGCGGCGGATCGCCCGCGTTGCCGTGGCCGTCGACGCCGGCGATCTCTCTCTGCGAGCCGGGCCGCTCGCCGCGCGCGGCGAGGTCCGTGTCCTCTCGGACGCATTTGACCACATGCTCGAGCGGCTCGAGAGGGCGTTCAAGCGCCAGCGCGACTTCATCTCCGACGCATCCCACGAGCTGCGCACGCCCCTCGCCGTCCTACGCGCTCAGCTGGAGCTGCTCGACCGGGAGACTGACGAGCACGGCCGACACGAGGCCAGGGCGACGTTGCTGCGCCGCCTCGACGAGCTCGATCGACTAGTCGCCGACATGCTCACCCTCGCCGGTGCCGAGGCCGGGCAGCTGGTCGAGCCCCGGCCAATCGACCTGGGTGAGTTCTTCCAGGACCTGCGTCGCGATCTTCCGCTGTTCGGCGAGCGCGAATTTCGGCTGGAGGCCGTCGATGGCACCCTGCAAGCAGATCCCGACCGCCTGACGCAGGTGCTCCGCAACCTCATCCGCAACGCGGTCGCCCACACCGACCCCGGCGGCCAGGTCGCCGTGGCGGCGCGCGCACGGGGCGACCATCTTCAGATCTCTGTCACCGACAGCGGGGCCGGGATCCCACCTGATCAGCTCGAGCAGATCTTCGAACGCTTCCACCGGATCGATACCGGCCGCTCGCGTGACCGCGGGGGCAGCGGTCTCGGCCTCGCGATCGCTCGGGCGATCACTGAGGCCCACGGCGGGACCATCCGCGCTGAATCCGCTCCCAGCGAGGGCGCCACGTTCCGCATCGAGTTACCCGGCTACCGGCCGTAGCCGTTCGCTGCGACGACGCACGGCTCAAGCGTGAAGGCGAGCGACCTGGAAGCCGTGGTCTGTGCCATCAGGAGCAACGAGCAGCTCGGACATGTAGCTATGGTTAGACTCCGTGCGTAGAGGGCGTTTGCCGTTAGCGCATCGTCAGCACACCGCCCAGCAGCGGTAGCGAACGAAGCCGGATCCCGCTGGCGGCGAAGATCGCGTTGGCCAGCGCAGGGGCGACGGCGACGATCGGCGTTTCGCCGGCGCCGGCGGAGGGGATCTCCGGACGGTCGAGCAGCACAACGTCGATGGGCGGCACATCGCTGAAGCGCGGCACGCGGTAAGAGCGCATCGACGCGTTGATGATCCGACCGGCGTCGAAGTGGACGGCTTCGAACAGCGCCCCTCCAAGCCCCATCACGGTCGCGCTTTCGATTTGGCTACGGACGTTGTCAGGGTTGACGATCGCGCCGCACTCGTACGCGCTCACGATCCTCAAGACCTCCAGCACGCCGTCCTCGACGCGAACCTGCACACAGGTCGCTATCCGACCGCCCTTTTCCACACCGGCGGCGATCCCGACGCCGATGCCGTCGCCAGCGTCCTGGCGCTGTTCGGTCCATCCGGCTCTGTCCGCCGCGGCCAGCAACACGGCGGCGAGTCGCTTGTCCGTGAGGTTCTGCAGACGCACCCCAAGCGGATCGAGGCCTAGCGCGTGCGCGAGCTCGTCGATCTGGGACTCGCGCGCAAACTGATTGGCGGTAGCCGCCAGCGCGCGGTAGGGACCCTGCGGCAAGGGCGAGTCCGCGGGCTGAAAGGAGTTGCGCTGATTGGCGACCTCATAGGGAGGCTGGAGGCCGGCGGCCCCGGAATTGAGGTTGTGAAAGTCCCAAGCGGTGAGCGTGCCGTCCTTGCGAGCGCCTGCGCGCACATCGATCACCGCCGCCGGACGCACGTAGCTGAAGCGAAACTCCTCCTCGCGGGTGAGGGCCATCTTCACGGGCGCTCCAGCCACCCGCGCGAGCTTCGCGGCGGCGATTGCCACGTCCTCAGTGTGCTTGGAGCCAAAGCCGCCGCCGGTGTCGGGCACTATCACCCGCACCTGCTCCTCGGAGACCCCGAGCGCCACGGCGAGCTCGTAGCGAACGTAGAACGGCTGCTGGGTCCCGGTCCACACGGTCAACCGCCCGTCCTCCCAAACCGCCAGCGCGACGCGCGTCTCGAGCGAGACATGGGCGATGTGTGCAGTCCTGTAGGTCGCGTCGAGGCGCACCTCGGCGGCCGCCAGCGCGCGCTCCACGTCCCCCACCTCATCGTGGACCGCGCCTCCCCAGCCCAGCACGTCGACGGGGTGCGAGCGCAGATGCTCGACGAGATCTTGTTCTCCGGGCTGCAGACTGAGAGTCCAATGCGCGTCGATCGACTGGAGTGCGCGCTCGGCGGTGAGGAGATCCGCCGCCGCTAGGGCGATGAAGTCCTGCTCATGGACCACCACGACGCCGGTGATCGCCCGGGCCGGGCCCGTGTCGACCGAGCGCAGCGTGGCACCATAGGCTGGGGCTCTCAGGACGCGTCCGTGCAGCATCCCCGGAGGCGCGAGATCAGACGGGAAGCGGTGCGATCCGGTGACGAGCTCGCGAGCGCCGGCGCGAGTGGCTGGGCGTCCACGGTAACGCCAATCTGACGGTGCGAGCAGGGGCACGAGTACGGAGGCGTGCTCGATCTGACACGAGCCCCTTACCGGGCGACCATTGGCCGCCAGCCACTCCCGCGCGGACGCCGCACAGACACGTAGATCCTCCCCGGCGTCTGGAAGCGAACGGCTGCCAAACGTGCCCGGATCAGACGGACACAGATCGGTGTCACCCATGGCCAGCCCCACGGCAGCAGTACTCACGCGTAGCTCGTCGGCGACGATCAGCGATAGCGCGGTTCGGTTGTCCTGACCGACATCGACCTTGCCTGTGAACGCAGTGACCACACCGTCGATGCCGACGTGGAGCCACGCCCCACCCCCCTCGCCCGACAATGCCCCCCTTTGCGGCCGTGGGCGCTGACCAGGGGCTAGGACCACCACCAGCCCGTCGCCGAGGAGCTCGAAATACTCTCGCTGCTCAACTGCCAACAGGTCCCAGGGCGCCCGCGGCCGAAACTCCCAGAACGCCGCGATCCGCGACGGCTCGGCACGATCTGGCTCCGGGCTTGGTCCAGCCTCCCGGGTTGCCCTCGCCGCGCGCTTGATGGCCCGCTCGATCCGCGCGTAGCCGCAGCACCGGCAAACGTTGCCGGCGAGGGCCGAGCGGATCTCAGACGCGTCGGGGTCGGAGTTGTCGGCGAGCAGCGCGGCGCCGGCCAGCACCATCCCCGGTGCGCAATACCCACACTGGATCGCGCCCTCAGCCAGCAGCGCCTCCTGCACCGGATGCAACCCACCGGCCATGGCAAGCCCTTCGATCGTGGTCAGCGACCGGCCGGCCGCAGCCGCAGCGGGCGTAACGCACGCCCGGACCGGATCGCCGTCCAGCAGGACCGTGCAAGCCCCGCAGGCGCCCTCGCCGCAGCCCGGCTTCGCGCCGGTGAGCTGCCAGTCGTCGCGCAGCACCTCGAGCAGCGAACGCTGCGCGGGCAACGCCTCCCGCGCCCCGCCGTTGACCACGAAGTTGGCGCGCTCACTCACCGCGAAGCGTCCGAATTGATCCGCTCCGGCAGAGACGGGCTAGCCGAGACGGCTGCGGCGCCATAGCAACCGGGGGTCATGCAGTCACGGTAAAGACGCTCACGCCGGGTGCACATCGTGGCTTGTACGGTCCACACTCAGGGCAATGCCGACGTGATCGTCAACCACCAGCCTCGTGAAACGCACCCCATATAACCGTCATCCACTCGCGCCCGTGTTTGCCGGCGCCCTAGCGCTGCTCGCGGCGCTGCTCGTGGCGCTGTTCGCCTGAGTTTGCGGCAACTACTACGGAGTTTCGATCGTGTCGCACCCCGATGCGCAGCTCACCCTGCCGGGCTACGGTGCTTGGGTCACCAGTGGTCTAGAAAGGAGGTGAGTCATGCCTGGAACACTGACGCGTTGGAGTCCGTTCGCGGAGCTCGGCGAGCTGCGGTCCGTCTTTGATCGCATGTTCGACGAGCCAACCGACGGCCGCCTGCACGCATGGACGCCGGCGATTGACGTCGTGCGTGAGAACGGCAGCCTGGTCGTGCGCGCCGACATCCCCGGGATCAAGCCCGAGGAGGTCAAGATCGAGGTCGAGGACGACATCCTCACGGTCTCTGGTGAGCACGAGGAGCACAAGGAAGAGAAGGACAAGCATTACGTGCGGCGCGAGCGCCGCTATGGGTCCTTCCACCGCACGATGACGCTGCCCAGCGGGGTCGATGCCAAGAAGATCAAGGCAACGACACACGACGGCATCGTTGAAGTGACGATCCCGCTCCCCAAGGAGGCGGGTAAGGAGACGGTCAAGATCACACCGACCGCCGCCTGAGCGCGCCTGACGGATGGGGCCGGCTCAGCCGCGTGGGGCGGCGGGGCCGGCCTCTCCGCGTCGGCTGACGCCGAGATCCGCTTTCACTACTTTGCCCGCCTCGTTGCGGGGCAGATCGGTGACGAACTCGATCTCGCGAGGAACCTTGAATGGAGCGAGCTTCGTGCGCACCAGCTGCTTGAGCTCGCCCTCAGAGACCATCGCGCCGACGGCCGGCACGACGAATGCCTTCAGTCGCTGGCCGAAGCGCTCGTCCTCCACACCGATCACCGTGACCTCGGCGACGCCTGGCTGGGCCGCCAGCACGTCCTCTATCTCAGAAGGGAAGATGTTCTCGCCACCGGAGACGATCATGTCGTCCTCGCGTCCGTCGATGAACAGCCGCCCGGCGTCGTCGATGTGGCCGATGTCGCCGGTGCTCAGCAGGCCGTCGATGCGCTCCTTGCCGCGACCATCGGTGTAGCCGTCGAAGCTGGTCGCGTTGCCCGCGAAGATCCGGCCCCGCGATCCGGCAGGCAGCGAACGGCCCAGCTGGTCATAGATCACGACACGAGTGCCGTGCGGAGGGCGTCCGACCGTTCCCGGCGCAGCACGGAGATCCGCCGGGGTCGCGATCGCCACCCACGACGCTTCGGTCGACCCGTACAGGTTATAGAGAACATCTCCGAACTCGTCCATGAAGCGCGTGGCGAGTTCGCCCGGAAGGGCCGACCCGCTCACGCCCACAATCCGCAGCGACGAAGTCTCATATCGGAGGCGAACCGCTGGGTCGAGTTCCAGGATCCGCGCGAGCATCGTCGGCACGACGGCGAGGGTGTCAACGCGATGGTGGGCCACCGCCGCCAGCGTCGCCTCGGCATCAAAGTGGCGCCGGAGCACGAGCGTCGCGGAGACCGCGATTCCCAAGCCGAACTGCAGATAGCCCCAGGAATGGAACAGCGGCGATGCGACGTGCGTGACCTGCCGTGCGCGAAGGGGAATGCGATCGAGCAACGCCAGCGGCACCCCGAGACGATCGGACTCGTGTCGTGCGGCCCCCTTCGGTGCGCCCGTCGTGCCCGATGTCATCATGACCAGGCGGCCGTGTCGCGATGGCGGCGACAGGTCTCCTGGGTCGCCGCCCGAGATCAGAGCCTCGAGCGTCCCGTCCGACGCCCGTGGATTATCCTGCCAGGCGACGAACCGGACCAGCGCACGGAGCTTGACTGAGTCTGTGAACTCTTCGTCGTGGATCAGGGCCGCTGGCCGCTCGCGGCGGAGCAGCTCACGCAGCTGTGGTGATGCAAGACCCGGATTGAGAAGCAAAGCGTCTGCGCCGAGCTTGGACAGCGCCAACAGGCCCTCGGCGAAGCCGGCGTGATTTCGACACAGGATCGCAACGCGGTCCCCGGGCGCGACGCCCGCCTTCTGCAATCCGCGGGCGAGCGCGTTGGTGCGCCGGTGGACCTCGCCGAACGTCCATACTCCCCGCTCGTCCACGAGCGCGCGATCATCTGGATGCAGGGTCGCGGCGATCGCGCAGCCGGCAGCGAGCGTGGCGTCCCACTGCGCCAGCTGCCACGCCGCCCGCACGAGCCGGTCCGGTCGCGTCGGCGCCAGCACCCCGGTCTTTGCGAGCACCTCGGCGTCATAGATCGCCTCGCGCGTAAAGCCCGCGACCCTCGCCATTAACCCCCGCGCACGAGTGCGTCCCTCGACCTCGGCCCTCAAGCGCGCGAGCGACTCCTGCACTCCCTGGCGCAGAAGCGGAAGCGCCACGCCTTCGGCGACTGCGCCGAGCACGCCTCCGGGCGCGTGATAGTTGAGCTCGAGCGCGACCCTGCAGCGACCGTTGTCGTGCTCGGTGACGCGCCACCGGCCCTGGTGCTCGATGCCGCTCACGCTCTCCCACCGCAGCTCGTGGGGCGCCGCAACGTGGGTGATCTCGACGATCGAGCCCAGCTCCACAGCGCCCAGGCGAACCTCGATCCGGTAGCGCGGGTGACGGTCGTCACCGCCTGCGACCAAGTCCCACCGAGTGATGTCGCGCAGATAGCGCGGGTACAACGACGGCTCGCCGATCAGCTCCCATACTGCCGGGGCAGTCCCATCGATCGTGATTTGGTGTGAGACCCGCATGGTCACCCGACGATCGGAAGCTGGCGCTCTGCCGCCAGGTCGGCCAGAGCTCGCTGCATCACTTCGGTTACGTGGTCGTAGGCGTCCTCGAGGCTGGGGCGCGAGCCCAAGCGCTCGCACAAGTCAATCGGGGGGAGAACCTGAACCGTGATCTTCGCCGGCAACGGGATGTGGCCGAGCAGATCACCGATGTTCAGCCCCCATGGCAACGCCAGCGAGATTGGCAGCACGTGCAGGTGAAAGGTCTTATCGAGCCGCAGTGCACGCGCCAGCCGCTCCCCCCGCCAGAGAAACAGGGCCGTCTCCTGACCACCGATCGACACCACCGGAACGATCGGGAGATCGCGTTCCAGCGCGAGCGCGATGAACCCCTTACGATGATCGAAGTCGACTCGACCCGACTGCCACGATGGACGATGCGTCTCATAGTCGCCGCCCGGGTAAACGAGCACCGCCGCGCCGGCGTCAAGCGCCCGCGCCGCGTTCACGTGCGTTGCTGCGACCGTCCCGTAGCGGCGCAGAAAGCCGAGCCCGGGCCACGCCATCACGAGGTTGTGCGCGAGCTGGTAAAACGGCCGATCCGCGCCGAAGTAAGCGCTGAACGCGAGCGTGAAGACAAACGTGTCAGCGGGCACGTTTCCCCCGGAATGGTTTCCGACCAGCAGCACTGGGCCGTGCTCGGGAATGTGGTGCAGACCACGTGTGTCAGCCCGAAAGTAATAGGAGGCCAGCAGCCAGAGTCCCGGCAGCGAACGACGGATGTAGTCCGGGTCGCGGTCGCTGAGATCGGCGACTGGGATTCGCCGCTGCACGCCGCGCGCGAGCGCCCCGGCAAGCCCGCCCGGCAGCCGGGGCGCATGACCTAATGACGGCTGAACGGCCGTCTGCGATGCCTTTCTACCGACGGTCAGTAGCGGGAGCCACAGCAACTCGAGCACCGCCGTTCGCTGCTTGTCGGGCGCCGTTGCTCGCCTTGTCCAAGCGGCTCTCCAGCTCGAGAATGCGCTGGGTCGTCTTGATCACGGTGTCCGGGTTGAGGCTGATCGAGTCGATCCCGAGTTCCACCAGGTACTCCGCCATGTCGGGATAGTCAGAGGGCGCCTGTCCGCACAGGCCCGAATGGATGCCGTTGCGCGCGCACCCCTCGACCGCCAGACGAATCATCTGCTTGACGCCGTCGTCGCGCTCGTCGTAGTCAAAGGCAACGATCTCCGAGTCGCGATCGACGCCCAGCGTGAGCTGGGTGAGATCGTTTGACCCGATCGAGAAGCCGTCGACCGTGTTGGCGAACTGGTCGATCAGCAGGACGTTGTTGGGGATCTCGCACATCGCGTAGACCTTGAGTCCGTTCTCTCCGCGCCGCAGGCCGAGCTCCGCCATCTGGGCGATGACCTTCTCGGCCTCTTGCACCCGGCGCACGAATGGGATCATCAGGATGACGTTGGTGAACCCCATCTCTTCGCGCACGCGCTTCATCGCGCGGCACTCCAGAGTGAAGCCCTCCACGTAGGCCGGATGGGCGTAGCGGGAGGCGCCGCGGAAACCGATCATCGGATTCTCCTCGTGCGGCTCGAAGTCAGCGCCGCCCAGGAGACTCGCATATTCGTTGGTCTTGAAGTCCGACATCCGCACCACGACCGGCTTGGGCCAGAAAGCGGCGGCGATCGTGCCGATCCCCTCCGACAGACGCTCGACGAAGAATGTCTCGCCGTCGGGATAGAGGCGGGTCAGTTGGTCGATCGTCTCGCGCGCCTGGGTGTCCTTGACTCGGTCAGGGTGCACCAATGCAAGCGGATGGGCCTTGATCGACTCACTGATGATGAACTCCATTCGCGCCAGCCCAACGCCGTCGTTGGGCAGGAACGAGGTCTTGAACGCTAGGTCCGGGTTGCCGAGGTTGAGCATGATCTTCGTATTCGGGCGCGCGATCTCAGACACCTCGGTGCGCTCGACGTGGAACGGCACCTCACCGCTGTAGATTCGCCCCGTGTCGCCCTCGGAGCACGACACGGTCACCAGCTGGCCGGCGGGCACGGACGTCGTTCCGTTTCCGGTACCGACGACCGCAGGCACGCCGAGCTCGCGGGCGATGATCGCCGCGTGACACGTGCGCCCGCCACGATTGGTGACGATCGCTGCGGCGGTCTTCATCACCGGCTCCCAGTCCGGCGTCGTAGTATCGGCGACCAGCACCTCGCCGGGCCTGAACTCGCCCAGGTGAGCAACGTCGGAAATCAGGTGAGCCTTGCCCGACGCGATCTTCTCGCCCACCGCACGGCCCTCCACAAGAACCTCGCCGCGGCCGTCGCCGAGGACGTAGCTCTCCAGGGTGGTCGCCTTTCGCTGGGACGCGACCGTCTCAGGCCGGGCCTGGACGACGTAGATCTTGCCGTCGGCCCCGTCCTTGGCCCACTCCATGTCCATTGGCCGGCCGTAATGGCGCTCGATCTTGATCGCGTAGTCGGCGAGCTCCAGGACGTCCTCGTCACTGATGCAGTACCGCTCGCGGTCGGCCTTGGGGGTCGGGATGTTGCGGACCGTCTGCTTGCTCCCTCCCTCGACCAACACCATCTTGATCGCCTTATCGCCCAGCAACCGGCGCAGGACCGCACGGTGGCCCTCGGCGAAGGTCGGCTTGTGGACATAGAACTCATCCGGGTCAACGGCACCTTGGACGACGTTCTCGCCCAGCCCGTACGCGCCCGTGACGAACACCACGTCAGGGAATCCCGATTCGGTGTCGAGCGAGAAGAACACCCCTGACGCAGAGATGTCAGCCCGCACCATCTTCATCACCCCGATCGACAATCCGATGGCGAAGTGGTCGAACCCCTGATCGATGCGGTAATGAATCGCGCGATCGGTGAACAGGCTCGCAAAGCATCGGCGGCACGCGTCGAGCAGGTTTTCCGTGCCCTGGACATTGAGGTATGACTCCTGCTGGCCGGCAAAACTCGCCGTCGGCAGATCCTCCGCGGTAGCCGAGCTACGTACAGCGAGGCTGACGTCCTCACCGTACTGCTCCTGAAGACGCCCATAGCCGGCGACGATCTCGTCGACGAGATCCTCAGGCAGGCCCGCGCCGTACACGATCTCCCGGGCGCGCCTGGCACGACGCGCCAAATCGGCCACATCGGTCTCGTCCAGACCGCCCAGCGCGCTCCGCAGAGGTTCCCATGCACCCGCGGCGTCGAGCATATAACGGTAGGCGTCCGCCGTGATCGCGAAGCCGTTAGGAATGAGCACACCATCGTCGGAGAGCTCCCGGTACATCTCGCCGAGCGAGGCGTTCTTGCCGCCCACCGTCGGGACGTCGCCGATGCCGATCTCCTCGAAGAAACGGAGATATTTCAACTCAGTCATGGCTGCTCTCTCTGTAGTTCGTCGGGCGCAGGAGCTTGCTGCGCTGGGAGGTTTACGTTGGGACTTACGGCCCGCCGGCCGCGACCGGTCGTTCCGCCGTCGCGTTTAGGCGATCCGGAGCGGCGTGTCAGCTTCGGATCGAACTCCTGTCCGCAACAGGGCATCACGGCCGGCATGGCAAGGTAAGCCTGACATCAGTGGCCGCATAGTCATCGGTACAGACCCGAACACTCTTTGCGGCCTTCCAACAAACACGGTGCTGCCGGCGATCTTCGCCAACTGTGTTCGGTAGCTCATACGGACCGGAAGTGAGGGGGGTAATCCCGATGCGCGCGGATCGCTGCACACTTACCCTCAAAGGGCTACATACGTGCGCCGGCGGTACGTGCGCTGGCGGCCCGAGTTCCTGCCGACCCGAGTCGATCACGATCAGGAAGAAGGCTCACATGGGCGCAAAGTCGACCACCACTGGGGAGCCCATGCGCGCGGTGAGCAGCATCGACGACAAGGAGGCCCGGGGACTCGAGAGCGGGGACACGAAGCTGGTGGACCTCGTCACGGCGGTGCTCGTGGACCCAAACTTGCATACTGATCTGCGCATGCGCCTCAGCAGGGAGATCACCGAACTGCTGCGGGACACCCATGGGACCGCATATGGCGCTGCAGTACAGGAAGTCGGTGGCGCCGGGACACGAGAAGTGCATGGCGATGCGACGCCCGAGCCGTCGCTGATCGATGACGACCCGCACCTGGCGAGGCTGCTCAAGGCGATGCTCGTGGACCCAGACCTGCACACCGACATGCGGATGCGCCTTTACGATCAGATCCCTAAATTGGTACATGCGGCCCAAAGTCATGCTGCCCCACGCGCGGAGCGACCCGATTGAGCCTGACGGAACCCAGGCTCTGAGCACGAGCGGAACGGAGTTGCACTGAGTTCCGTGGGGGCGTTCCACGGATGTGACCATGACCGTTAGCGAGGACGCTGTCGGAGGTGGGACTCACAAGCTCCGAGGAGAATTCGTCATGTTTGCCAAGGTAATCGTAGGAATCGATGGACTCTCGGGCGGACGCGACGCGCTCGCACTGGCGCGAGAGCTCGCGGGCGATGCGAGCGAGATCGGGCTGGCCCACGTCTTCATCGAGAGTCTGCTTCCCGCGCGTGGATCGCCCGGGGTGTTCCAGGCGGGCGAGCGTGAGCACTCGCGCGAGCTGCTGGAAGCCGCGCGCTCAGAATCAGGGCTCGACGCGAAGCTCCACCTTGTTGCGTCGTATTTCGTCGGCCGCGGGCTGCACGAACTCGCTGAACGGCTGGGCGCCGATCTGATCATTGTCGGTTCCTCGCGCCGCGGGCTGCTCGGGCGTGTGTTTCAGGGCGACGATATGCGCGCCGCGCTGAACGCGGCGCCCTGCGCGGTGGCGATCGCCCCGAGCGGCTACGCCGAGCGTGCCTCGATCTTGGCCGAGATTGGCGTCGGTTACGACGGCTCTCCTGAGAGCCAACACGCTCTCACGGTCGCCAGAGGGCTCGCCGCCCAGCACGGTGCGCGGGTTTCCGCGTTCCAGGCCGTGTCGCTCCCGCCCCGGGCTTTCGCCGATGCGCGTCACCCCAGCCAGCAGACGCTCGAAGCCGAGGTCGAGAAGGCCCGCGAGCGCCTCGCCGCGCTTGGCGATGTCGAGCCTCACGCGGCCTACGGCGACCCGGCCGAGGAGCTGGCGCTGTACGGAGCCTCAGTCGACCTACTGATCGTCGGCTCACGCGGCTACGGTCCGCTCGACCGAATGATTCACGGCAGCACATCGCAACGACTCGCTCATTCCGCGCGCTGTCCACTGCTGGTGCTCCCGCGAGCCGCGGCTGCCGACCAGTCAGTGGAGCCCGACAGCGAGCACGAAGCCGCTGTCCCGACCTCAACGTAGGGCGGCCGAATCGCTGCTAGTGCGACCTCGCTAGGAGGTAATGGCCTAGTGAGCGGCTGAGCTCTTGCGAGCGGGCCAGTGCTGGCGCCGCACCGAGCGACGTCAGCGTCGTGGTTGCCTCGTCAAGCCGCTCCGCGGCATCGCTGCCTCGCTCCTCGCGGGCGTCTTCCGGCTGGCCCCGTAGGACGTGCAGAATCACCATCGGGTAGTTGGCATACGCGGCGCCGGCACGCGTCTCGTTGTCGTCGAGCAGTTCGGCGGCCAACCGCTCCGCTTCCTGCCAGCGCCCGGCGAGCAAGTGGACCGTCATCAGATTGCCCGCCCCTACGCTCTCCGTATAGCCGATAGCGTTTCAAAGACATGACGCCGGCCGCGACCCCGTTTCACTACGAAGGTGATGGCGTCCGACTGGCCGGAGAGCTTTGGGGCGCGGACGGCCACGGAGACGTCGTCGTGCTACTGCACGGCGGAGGCCAGACTCGCCATTCATGGCGGCGTACCGCGGAGCGGCTGGCCGCGAACGGAAGGACCGCCGTCGCGCTCGACGCGCGCGGGCACGGCGACAGCGGATGGCACCCGGCGCAGGATTACACGCTTGATGGCTTCGTCGCCGACCTGGTCGGCTATGTGTCCACGCTGGATCGGCCACCGGTTCTGGTCGGCGCCTCGCTGGGCGGAATCACCTCCCTGATCGCGGCCGGTGAGCATCCGGGCCTGGCCCGGGGTCTGGTGCTCGTCGATGTCGTTGTTCGCGTGGAGCGCGAGGGCGTGGTCCGCATCCGGGAGTTCATGACTGCGCATTCCGAGGGCTTCTCTTCGCTGGAGGAGGTTGCCGACGCGATCGCGGCCTACAACCCCGTCCGTCGGCGTACTCGCAACCTCGCGGGCTTGCGCAAGAACGTGCGGCGCCGTTCCGACGGCCGCTGGTATTGGCACTGGGATCCGGCGTTCATGCGCATCGACGACGAGCCTCAACGGCGCATCAACCCCGAGCGCCTGCGCCTCGCCGCTTCGCATCTGACCATCCCGACGCTAATCGTGCGCGGATCTCAGTCCGACATCGTGAGCGACGCGGGTCTGGCCGACATGCTGCGGTTGGTCCCGCACACCGAAAGCGTCGACGTCAAGGCCGCGGGCCACATGGTCGCCGGCGACGACAACAACGTGTTCGCCGCCGCGCTCGAAGCGTTCCTCTCCCGCCTCGACAGCTCGTAGAACCTACAGATGCCGGGGAGCGACCGGCAGGAGCCGGCGCTCGCCGCGGCCGCGATCAGGCAGGCGACGATCGCGAACAGAAAGGCCGCATGCAGCCCGTCACGGAACGGCGCCGAGATCAGGTTGGGAAAGGAGGAGCTGCCGGTCAGGATCGACTGGCTGTGGGCTGAGAGCCCCGCAAGCACCTGGGACCCGAGCAAGTGCTGGATCGGGTCCTAGCCAAGGAACGCGGCGGACAGGAGATCGAGGCCCGCGGCGGTCAGCTCGACGAAGGCGCGGCGCCCGTAGGTCGGGGGCGCGCTCAGCCACCCTCGACGCGCCGCTTGAGCTCGCCGGGGCGACCGTTGACAAAGATCGCCCGTGTCGCCGCCTCCACCGGCCCTCGAATGACCAATCCGAGCAGGCGTCCGGGATCCGCGTCGAGCCGGTAGCTCGCTCGCGTTCGCCCGTCGCCGAGATCCTCAAGCTCCCAGACACCCTCGACCGACTTCATATCGCCTTTCTCCTGCGTCCATGACAGGCGCGTCGGCCCCTGGTAGTGGACACGCACACGCGCCTTGACCCGCCTGACCTTGATGTCATTCTCGGTCTCGACCAGCGTCGGGCGACCGTCTGCGTCGCGCTCGAGCGAGGTCATCTTGTCAAGGCCCCCCTGCCACTCCGGTGCCGCCAACACGTCCTGGACCACCGCCCACACGTCCTCAAGCGGGGCGTCGATCTCCACGCTGGCGCTGCCGCCCAAATGTCCCATTCGCGATCCTCCAAGCTGCGTTGAACGAGCTAGTTGCACAGACCCTAACTCCTCCGGCCCGCTTGCGCTCGAAGCTGCTTCATAGGTCTCGGTCGTGTAGCGGTGATCCGGAGAGTTGACGCTGGACTCAAGCCGTGCGAAGGCTGCAGCCACCGGAACCCGACCCCGAACACGGTGGGCTGCCCGGCGTATGCGGCAGTAGGAACCACGTGGCCGGGGTGCGTGGCCGCCCGGACGTGTGACGCGAACATTCCCGGGTCGATGCAGTGCTAACCGCTCTGGTCGGCTCCTCGCCACCTCTATAGAAGTTCTGAGATGACTCGCTCCCCGTCGGCAGCAGCGATTCGCTCCGGCTCCGCGGGATGCCCGGTCGAGTCGCGTGTGGTCGTCGTGGAGTCTTTGCGGCTCAGTGATGGGCGCATGCTGTGCACTCGACGCTGGCCGGGGACCGGTCACCAGACGCTGGTGCTGCTGCACGGCCTACTGGATTGCTCTGAGGGCTGGACCCGGTTGTGCGATGAAATGTCATGTACTCGGATCGCCTTTGATCTGCCCGGCTTCGGCCACTCCGATCTCCCGCATCTTGGCTCGATCGCGGGCTATGCACGTGATGTCGCGGAGGGTCTTGCGATGCTCGGTGTGGAGCGTTTCACGCTTGTTGGGCATTCTCTGGGAGGGGCGGTCGCGACGGCGGTGGCCGAGTTGATGCCCGCGCAGGTCGCTGCGCTCGTGCTGCTCGCGCCCGCCGGCTTTGGTCGCCTCCATCTCGCCGAGGCGGTGTCTGTCCCGGGCGTTCGAGATCTCGTTCGGGCGGCGCTACCGATCGCCCTCTCAAGCCGGCTCGCGGTTACCGCGGGCTACCTGACGATGGTCACCAATGGCGCAGCACCCGAGCCCGAGCTCGTCGAGCGCGTAACAGCGCGCGCCGCCGGGCTGGCGGCCGGCGCGCGCGAGGGCACGCGAGCGGTGGTAGCCGCAGGTCGCTGCCGTGAGGCGTTTCATCGCCGGCGCGTCGGCTACGGCGGGCCCGTGTTCGCAGTCTGGGGCGATCGCGATCGACTTGTCCCGGTATCTCATCGCGCAGGGGTCCGCGCGGCGCTGCCGCAGGCACGCATCCTGGTGTGGCCGGGCATGGGACACCACCCGCTGCGTGAGCGCTTGGATGACCTGATCGACCTGATCGGGCATGCGGTCGCCGCCGCCCGCCCACAAACCGCACACCTCGCGCAGCCCTCGGCTGGCGCGGCCTGACGATTGCGAGAGGAGCACGACATGCCAGCCACACGCGAGCTCGTACACGAGGCCTGGTCTGAGTACCTCGAGGCCGTGAGCAAGGAGCTTTTCAACGCGCAGGTCTCGATCAAGATCAATTCGGCGCTTGGACCGCCCGCAATCCAGGCCGACAGCCTGGCGCTGCAGGCGCTGACCTACGACCACCGCGACGATGTGTTCGAGGTGGCGGCCGCACGCGGCGGGCCGCGCCCGCCGAGCGTCCTGCGCCACCTCGTCGACCACCCCGCAAGGATCGAGGTCGACAGTTACACGCTGCTGGCGCCGATGACGATCGCGGTCGACGGCCAGGACGGCGGGCGCACCGTGATCTCGATCGAGCGCGAACCCGAGCCCGCGAGCTGAGAACGTCACGCCGACCTTGCGATTCTCGTTTCGCCTCCGTGTAACCTGGGCAACCGCGTTCTGGCGTTACCAGCGCGAGAACTGGCGGTCTGATTGATCGGCCTGGATTTGGACGCTATCCTTCCCGCCGGCGGTGGTGCGCTCCTTGGGGGTGGCGTCTACGTCACCTCTAGACGATGGGGGCGCGCCGGATCCAAGGGACTCGGGCGACTCGTCTGACTGAGCCACACAAGGAGGGCCCGATGGTCGCACGAGCCCGAATCCGCTGCCCCGTCTGCCGAACCGCCATGCCGCTAACCGAGCTGTGGGCGGCGGGCAAGTCCTGCTCGAGCCGCCGGCGGCTGCTGCAAACCGCCCGCCGACGACCGCCGAATCCTGCGCGAGGTCGACGCTGACGTGCTAGAGCACCGCCAACCGATTACGCCGGCTGATGATTAGCCGGGCCGCTCACGTGATTGTGGAGCAGACCGGACGGCGCAACCCGCACGGCCGCGAGGTGACGCGAGTCCTGAAGCTGCTGGGCGCGGATGACAGCGGCGGGCTGACGATGGCCGTGCTGCGCGAGAACGGGGTCCAGGCGCCCACCCGAGCCATATATGAGCTCCAGCTCGCGGGCTGCGACATCGACCTGGTTGCCTGCGAGAGCACCGGCGGGCGCAAGACGCTCGGCTACCGCCTGAACGCGACGCCGCCGGTGCGAGATCGATCCGTTATGTCAGAGGAGCGAGGAGATGCCGTCCAACACTGACCAGAAGGCGGGGCGAGCACTCGGACAGCACAGAGGAAGAGGACGAGGACGATGTGCGACGCGAGCGCCGATACGGCTTCTTCTCGCGCTCGATGTTGCTGCCGGCCGGTGTGTCCACGGCCAGGATCGACGCCAAGACCCACGACGACATCGACGTCTCACGTCGATACTCAATGGCGTGTACATCTGTCCAGTCGGTGTTGACGTGGTTGGGAGAAGCGCTACAGTCCGGTCGGTGCTGGTGTGCCCCGGGAGGGGTGGCGGTGGCGGCTTCTTAGTGATGATGGGTGCGCGCTGGGTCGATTAGATCCGGGTCGGCTCGTCGGACTGAACTAACCTCTGTGGAGAGGTGGATGGTCACGCGAGCCCAATCGCGCTGCACCCGCTGTGGATGTCGTCTGCCAGCGGTCGTTGTCTGGGCCGGTCCTGATACGTGTGGATGGTGCCTGGAACGGCTGTCTCGCGCGCGCAGCCGACCGACCGTCGGTGGCGTCCTCGTGAGAGCCATGGCGTTGTTGCATACCGAGTCGCCGGCGCGGCTCGCTCATCGCGATCGAGCGAAACGGTGAGCGAGCGGCCCGCTCGGGCTGGGAGGCGCCCGTCGACCCGAATGGAGCTCGTCCAGACGATCGCAGGTGGCGAACGCGAGCCGGGCGGCAAGCCGCGAGGGGGGCCTCGTTTACCTGACCGCGTGTTGAGCCAGGTCAGGAACTGGAACAGCCACGCGACCGGCCGCTTCCTGCACGCAGCTTGGCGAGGACGCCGCGATAACGTGCGGTGTCCGGTGTGTCGCTCAGCCCGGGATCTCGCCGGATCCTCGCTGGATGAGCGCCGTGGGAAGGACCACGCGTCGCGGCTTGCGATGGTCTCCGTCGATGCGGCCGAAGGCGAGCTCTGCGCCGACCCGTCCGATCTGGTACGGATCCGTGCGGACGACCGTGACCGCGAGCAGATCCGCAAGCTCGAAGTCGTCGAAGCCGACTAGGGCGATCCGCCTGCGGCGGTCTCCAAGCGCGTGGAGCGCGCCGACGGTGCAACGGTTGTTTGCGGTGAAGATTGCCGTCGGGCGCTGTTCGCGCGGGAGCGCCGTCAGTTCGGCCACGGCAAGCCTGGCCGAGCCCGACGTGCTGCTGCCCACCGAGATGAGCTCTGGATTCGCCGCGAGGCCGGCCCCGTTGAGGGCACGCCGGTAGCCCGCGAGCCGCTCGCGGGCGGTGTAGAGGCGCAGGTCGTCGCCGACAAACGCGATCCGGGTGTGGCCTTGAGCGAGCAGGTGCGCGACGCCGCGCTTGGCGCCGGCCGCGTTGTCGACCAGAACCGTGTCTGCCTTGGTCTTGGCGGGCGGGCGGTCGAGGAACACAGTCCTGGTGTCGAAGCCGGAATCGGCGATGTAGCGATGGTCCAGACCGGCTGGTACGACCAAGAGCGCATCCACGCGGCGGCGCATTAGCGCGGTTACAAGCTTGCGCTCGCGGCCAGGATCCTCTCGCGCAGATCCCGTGATCAGGAGGCTCGCTCGCTCGCGGGCGCTCTCCTCGACGGCTTGCGCGATCACCGAGTAGAACGGGTTGGCGACGTCCTCGATCACAAGGCCGAGGGTGTAAGACCTGAGGCCGTGGCGGAGGCTGGCGGCGAGATCATTGCGCTCGTAGCGCAATGTGGTCGAGGCTTTCAGCACCTTCTCGATGGTCGCTGGCTTGACCCCCGGCTCGCCGTTGATCACGCGCGAGACGGTCTTGAGGCTCACGCCCGCGTCGCGCGCCACGTCGACCATTGTCGCGCGCGACAGCCTAGCTTGGTTGCTTGTGCTGGACATGATGATCTCGTGCCTGGCGCGCAGGATACTGGCCGCCGGATCTGTTAGAACAACGTTGCCATCGTGCCGATGCTTGACAGTTGACAACGTTGTCAACTAGGGTGCTTGGCAAGGGAGTCGAACTGCCCGGTGACCGAGGGAGAGACGCAAACAATGTCGGAAGGCGCCGACGCTCGCTTGGCCGCAGCTGCGGCGCCGCGGAACGACACGGCTGCCGTGCATTCGGTGGTTCTGGAGCCGAATCGGCGCGAGCGTTTCTACGCGGGCGGTCGGCGCATCGACGAGCTCCGCGGCCATCTGGGCAACGCATCCAGCGGGCCCAAGGATTGGGTCGGCTCGACCACCACTTCGTTCGGGGATCACAGTGAGGGTCTCAGCCGGCTGGCCGATGGGCAGGTCCTCCGTCAGGTGATCGAGTCCGATCCGGTCGGATTCCTCGGTGCCGAGATCCTGTTGGTCGAGCTGCAGGAGCCGACCGATCTCTCGGTGTTGCTCGAGTGGCGGCGCTTCGGCGTGAGCTCCGGCGTCGAGCACCTCCAGCTCGGCTGGGAGCGAGCCCTGGCCGCCCTGGACTTGAGCGCGACGCGACCGGAGCGGCCGTTGGTCCGAGACTGCGTGGCTACGACACTCGAGGGTCCCGCGACCGTGCTCCGCTGCCTTCCGCCCGCCCCTGAGGCGGAGATGGGCCAGTGGTGAGCGGGAACGGTCAGCCGATTCTCGAGGCTCGCGAGATCGTCAAGACATTCGGTCACGTGCAGGCGTTGCGGGGCGCGAACTTCAGCGCCTATGCAGGCGAGGTCGTGGCGTTGATCGGTGATAACGGGGCGGGTAAGAGCACGCTGATCAAGGCGATCTCGGGCGTTGCCAGGCCGGACGGCGGGGAGATCCTGTTCGAGGGTCGTGTCGTCGACATCCCATCGCCCTCAGCGGCGCAGAACCTCGGGATCGAGACGGTCTACCAGGACCTGTCTCTGGCTCCCGACTTGGACGGGGCCGCGAACATCTACCTGGGAAGGGAGGTCGTCCGGCCGGGGTTACTCGGGAGGATGGGCGTCCTCGACAAGCACGCGATGCGCGAGGGAGCTGTGAAGGCATTCTCCGAGCTTGGCGTGGCGATCGAGGATCCCGACGCCGCGGTAGCCTATCTATCCGGTGGACAGCGCCAGGGTGTGGCAGTGGCGCGATCCGCCTCGTGGGCGAGCAAGGTCATCATCATGGATGAGCCGACCGCTGCCCTGGGCGTGGTTCAGAGCGCTCGTGTGCTCGACGTCATCCGCCAGGTGCGCGAGCGCGGGCTGGCGGTGATCCTCATCAGCCACAACATGCCCGAAGTGCTCCAGGTCGCCGACCGCATCGAGGTGCTTCGGCTGGGGCGCCGCGTGGCGACGATCGCGCGCGCCGACGCGACTCTCGAGTCGCTGGTCGGTGCGATGACCGGTGCGCTCGAGCTCGAGGAGCAACC
>OBLU010001147.1_pt1 | contig 24767 bp, 28 predicted proteins | sample 1518681 | NCBI WGS metagenome assembly OBLU01 (sample SAMEA3539304, study PRJEB22396) | soil metagenome | biome: tundra; feature: field; material: soil | place: USA | collected 2010-05 | depth 0.15 m
CATCGATCAATTAAATCAGCAAAAATTAATAGCCGCTTAAACCGAACTCAGGTTAATAGTCACTTTAATCCAGAACAAAAAACAAGATCCCGGAGATGTATTAAATAAGCGGACGACTGTCCGGTATAAATTTCAAGCGCAGGCTTCGTCTGCAGAAACGCCGGTTTTTGCAGACCCAAAAGGGAGAAAAAATTTGACCCGTTTGCACCGGATAAAAATGGCCAATCCAAATCAAGCCCTCAACTTACATTGACTATCATAAATTTAAGAGCACAGCAAATATTCGCCTGTTATAAAGGTGAATTGGTACATATGGAATAAATGCTTATAATATGGATAAGTTCCTTAAGACCTCACTTTATACCCCACTTAAAGAATGGTGGGCAAATTATCCTTATTGACAAAAGAGCAGTTTGAAAAACTACCGGCACCAAGGATCCCAACTGAGTAGCAATTAGTGAGGGATAAATTGAAGGATATAGAAAGAACTGCTGAAAATGCTATAAGGGAATTGGACTATTTCAGTTATTCCGAATTTGAGAAACAGTTCATTCTTAATAATAATCAATTCCGGCAGCGAAAAATAAGATCCTACGCATCATTCAAAACAGAATGTACATTTGATTATTCGACATTTTTGAAAAAATTTTGTATCCTTCATGAAGATGATGCAGAACCTGGTAAGATTTCTATATTATATTTTGATTCTGCATCAATAATGATGTCCACCAGGTTTGCGGAATTAATTTTTAAATCAGTTATCAGGTTGGTTTGTTCGTTGAGGCCGCTTAGTAAATTTTTATCTTCTGTATAAGGTTTCAGTACTTTTTTTAGCTCTTCCATAATTTCACGCCTATGTCCTTTGGAATCAAATTGTGAAATTACTAAAGAGGTATTTCCATCATCCAAATAAGAATTTGCTTTCGACATGGTGTCAATTTCTTTTTTTCAAGGTTATTCGCAGCTATTTAGTCAACTCTTGATTTCTCTTGAACTAGCCAGCATCTTTTTAGCATCTTCCTCATTAATTTCCTTGAAATGCAATTTGTTTTTAAAAATGCCATGTTGAAAATTCACTTTGATGTAGTAGGTTTTCCCAGCTTCAATTTTTTCTTCAATTTTCTCAGCCTTCTCATTGGATTTTGTACCACCGAATTGAGTTGTGAAAGTATGATCGCCGGGTTTCACATTATGAATTGAAAATCTTTTATTACTAAGTCTTCCAACGTTCTTGTGATCAATGAAGATTGTAAAGGCAGCCGCAGGTGCCTGGAAACCTTCTGATCGAATGAAATACACTTTTCCATTCTCCTGAGCAAACATGGAATTTGATATCAGAAGCGCTAAAAAAATTGATAATATCTTATTCATAATCATTAATTTGAAATACGAATTTATTGAAATCAATGCGGTGGATTGTTACACAATTCTTGAAATAAGTTACATTATTCACAGGTTTATAAGTAGGTCTATGGAACTGGGCGTAAGTCATTGAAGGGTTCGGAAGATCAGTTGGAACGAGTTGTAAATTATGAGTGAAATTGAAACCTTGTAGTCCGGTTGCAGTTATGGATGCCTTAGCAGAAATGAATAAGCGATAAAATGATCATGATGTGCCAGGGAAACCGGGATATTCATTTCCATGGCTCCTTTTAGTACGACCGGGCATCCATGCCGGTTCTTACTAATGCTCAAATTATCATATCCATCTGGTAAAATGGAGTTTAACTTTTCCAGGACAAATGCCCGGACGGTTTTCGATTGATTTTTATAAGCAGTATCATCAATTGATTTAATACCCCAGATAGTATTTTCAAAGTTCTTATCATTACTGACTACTGTAGATATCAATTCATCATGAATTTTAGACCTGGAATAAAAAATGTCAGATCCACAAGTAATAACGCCCTTGAAAAGCTCTTCGGAGGATTCGCTCTTATTGTTTTCCCATTGAATTCCCCCGAAGCTTTTAAGGGCTTGTCTGTAAGGAGGATCAATTCCGTGGATGAAGATTTTTGTCGGAGAAAATACAAGACCCGGTACAATCCTTTTCAGGTATTTATATACCGATTCTTTAACGGACCATAACAGCCATACAAATTCCTCAAAAGGCATTTCCTCAAATCCAGGCCGGGTATAAAGTGCCTCTTCAGAAACAGAAAGGATTTTTGAATAAAAACTGTAATGATTTGTGCGTAGCCGGTTGATGACATTTAATGCGACAATATCATTTCCGGTACTTTTCATGATTTGAGATTCATTTTTTCAACAATCACATCAATGCAGCTACCTACATTGACCATTTTTTCCGCGGAGTCCATATCAATTTCAATATTATATTTCGATTCTGCATCAATAATGATGTCCACCAGGTTTGCTGAATTAATCTTCAAATCAGTTATCAGATTGGTCTGTTCATTGATGCCACCTAGTAATTCTTTATTCTCCGTATAGGGTGTCAGCACCTTTTTTAGCTCATCTATAATCTCTTGTCTATTCATTGTTATTTTAATTATATTTTGAAAATAGCAAACAGGTATTAATGTCTCCAAAACCAAAATTAGCTTTGGCCACCGTGTTAATTTCTTTTTTTAGCATGGTCGTGGGAAGTTTATTGCTGTTGACTATATTTAGAATTTCGGGATGGGGATCCTCTAAATTGATATTCGGATGTACAAACTGATGTGCAATTTGTAATACCGCTGCAACAGCTTCAATGGATCCTGCAGCGCTAAGGCAATGCCCGATCATCGACTTTAATGAATTGATCATCGGGAAATCATCCCCCTTTCTATCCAGTGCCTCACTCCAATTTTGAATTTCCAATGTATCAGCTGTAGTGGCAGTAAGATGACCGCATATCAAATCAATCGATTCGGCTTTGATATTTGAATTCATTATTGCTTCAGCAATGCATTTGATAATTCCTTTGGAACTGGGGGCTGTCATTGTGCCACCGAATCTCTGTCCACCTGAATTAGTAGCTCCCCCTGATATTTCCGCATAGATAGTAGCATTTCTTCTTAAAGCATAATCCAAATCTTCAAGCACAAGTGCTCCTGAGCCCGACCCGGGAACAAAACCACAAGCAGAAGCACTCATTGGGCGGGAAGCCTCTTCAGGAAGATGATTAAATTTCCTTGCTAAAATCCGCATGGAATCAAATGTACCAAAAATGTAAGTATCAACGTGCTCAGTACTACCTACCAGCATACGTTTCGCCATGCCTTGTTTTATGTACTCATACCCCATTAAAATGGCTTGTGTTCCGGTGGCACAAGCTGCAGAATTAGTAATGACCCTATTGCCCAGACCCAGGCGTCCTGAAACATACGCTGTAACTCCGCTGTTCATAAACTGCTCCACCACCCGTGAACCTATTTTTTTTGCTTCCTTCGCATCCACCCGTGCAATTACATTTTTTATCACTTCTGAATCACCAACACTATTGCCGAAAACACAACCCGTTTCCCAGTGCGGTTCTTCGTTAATGATGGAATTGCCTGCATCTGTCCATGCATCTAATGCTGCTTTTATACCATATCCTATACCAACAGCCTTTAATCCATTGAATGTAACTTCCGAAACATAGTTTTTTAGTTGATCCCATTCAAACCGTGGCATGCCAGTTACCTGGCAATTAAACTTGAGTCGTTCGTATTCCGGCATAAACTTTATTCCTGAAACACCATTTTGAATCGAATGTAAAAAATCCGGAACACCCACGCCATTGGGTGAAACAACACCTAAACCCGTAATGACAACACGGTGATTCATTTTATATTATTTAGTAGGACGGAATTGTTTAATCATTCCTGAAATCATTCCTTTTGCGATAATTTCCTCTGATACGTTATGCATTTCAACATAACATTTTAATTTACTGAAACGGAAATATTGCTTTTTGGAAATTACGGTAACTTTTTCTCCGGGTAATAGCATTTTGTAAAAAGAAACATCCGTTGACGTAAGCAAAGGAAACAATCGACCATCTTCTGTATAATTCAATCCACTTTGCGGACCGGTTGTAAGATATATTCCTAATACTACCAGGCCAATCTGCGCCATTATTTCAACGATGATGGATCCAGGTGTAACAGGGTTTCCGGCAAAATGATCTTCATAAAAAAAAGCATTTTCTTTCAACGTATAATCCCCGATCACTTCATCATCATTCAGCAGCGAAATATTATCCACAAAAAGAAAGGAGGACTTATTGGGTAGCTGATCTAATATATACTTGTACTTGTTGTTAAGCATCTTAAAATAATTAAAGGCAATGCTCTCCTCCATCTGCATGGATCAGCGCGCCATTTATCCATGATGCTTCATCTGTACATAACAAATAAATGACGTTTGCTACATCTTCTGCTCTTGTCATCTGGCCCAGAGGGTTTCTTGCCATTGACATCTCAATGAGTTTCTTGCTTGAAGGAATTTTTTTCATGGAAGGCGTTTCGGTAATTCCTGCCTGAATCAGATTTGTTCTCAATCCATATTTTCCAAACTCAATCGCCATGTAGGTAGTAAGGCTTTGCAAAGACGCCTTGGCAATTGAAATAGCAGCATATCCTTCCCAGAATTTATTGGCTCCTTCGCTGGTGAGCCCTATTATTCTTGCATCCTTCAGGAAAAGCTCTTCTTTTAAAAGTAATCTTGCCCAATCAAGCAAACTTGTGGACATGGCATAGGTAGTGAGCTGGATATCTATAATGGAAAGTGTTTCATTATTCTCTTTGGGTCCGGTGTCCTGCAGGACCACCAATGGTTTCAGATTACCTCTTGCTATGGAATGAAGCAACAACCTGACGCAATGTTTTTTTCCAACAGTTTCAGTGAATTTCTGAATAAATAATGACCTTCCTGCGCCATCCAACGCATTTATATTAAATGGCAAAATAGTTATACCAGAGGCGGCAGCTACCTGCGAAAATTTTTCCTTAACCGATCTTTCCATGGAGGCAGTTTCCCGGTAAAGCACCGCGATGTTCATGCCATGCCGGGCAAGTTTTTCAATAGTTGCAAGACCAAAGCCACTAGAACCACCAATTACAATTGCCCACCAACCGGAAAATTGATTATCAATATTATACAACTACACTTTTTTTTATATATGTTTAATTGAACCCTATAGAATGGTGAAATTAAGAAATTCCCGGCCCTCCGGGGGAAATTAACATACTGTAAATAATAGAAAGGTTCATCATGAATTCCAAAAATCAATAACTCAAACGAAATCAACTGCTGAAAGTAAAAGAGGCTAATTATAATTTCATTAATTTGCGTGATGTGGGTAAAAATAATTTTTGCCTTCTTCTTTACCTTATCAGGTATGGTTGTGAATGGAAGGCAGCTACAACAGGGCTTTGATAAGACTTCCTTTTATAACGTAATGGCATCCGGAAAAGTAGCTGATATTAATAACGAGCTAGCAATTGTTGCGGCAGTTTCTATCCCTGAAAAAGAGGCTTATGAAGGAACGTTGCTCATGAGAAAAGCAGGGTTATTGAGGAAAGCGGCTGATAAACTAAAATCCTTTAGATCAGGATGTATGAAACTGGAGTCCGCATTAATGAAAGACAGCACCAATGGCGAGTATCATTTTCTGCGGCTTACTATCCAGGAACATGCTCCGAGGACAGTCAAGTATTTTAAAGATATGGAGAAGGACAGTCATTATGTTCAAAATACTTTTAAGAATTTATCACCGTTAATTCAAGAAGCTATTATTGATTACAGCAAAAATTCAAAAATATTGCACCCGGAGGATTTCCCGATAAAAAATTAATAATATCCCTGTAGTATGCAGAAAAAAGTGTTAGCTATTTATTTTTCGCAATCCGGCCAGTTAAGAGATATTATTGATAGTTTTTGCGCTCCGTTGATTGATACAAATATTTCAGTTGAAAAGGTTGAAGTAAAAATGCAAAACGATTATCCTTTTCCCTGGACAACCAAAAGTTTTTTTAGTGTTATGCCCGATTGCGTTTTAGGTGCGCCGGCAGAACTTGTTCCATTTACGCTAAAAGAAGCGTCGTATGATTTGATCATTTTAGGCTATCAGGCGTGGTTTTTATCCCCAAGTATTCCTTTTAATTCTTTGATACATCACCCCACTTTCAGGCAGGTTCTAAAAAATACTCCTGTAATTACTATTACCGGAGCCAGAAATATGTGGGTAAATGCTTTTGAAAAAGTAAAAAAATTAGTGAAGGAGACTGATGCAAAACTGGTAGGGAACATTGTATTGGTAGATAAGCATTTAAACCTGGTTAGTATTTTCACCATTTTTCATTGGATGCTGAGTGGTAAAAAAGACAGGCTTCTCCATATTTTTCCAAAACCTGGCGTCTCAGATGAAGATATTGCTAATACAAAAATATTCGGTACAATCGTATTGCCCTATCTGCAAAAAAATGAATGGGATGGAATGCAGGCAGACCTCATTAGTAAAAAAGCTGTTGATTTAAAATATCATTTAATGTTCATAGAATCCAAGGCGGGAGTTATGTTTAAACTATGGGCAAACTTTATAGCAAAGAAGAGAAAAAAAACAGTATGGCTTGACCTATTCAAGTATTATCTATTGATCGCACTTTTCATAGCGGCGCCTATTGTTTTTCTAATTGACAGGTTATTTTTTAAACCCTTTTTGTCAAAATATGTAAAGGCAAAAAAAGAATTCTATTTAAAATTAAATTAATACAAAATAGTATGCCCCTTAACGAGGTTTATATAAATAATACATCCATCTTTTTGCCTAACGATCCCGTTTCCAATGATGAAATGGAATTGTATCTGGGTTTTATAAACGGCAAACCCTCCAAATCAAAAGAAATTGTTTTAAGAAATAATGGAATAAAAACCAGGTACTATGCACTTACAAAAGGGGGAAAATCTACACATACCAATGCACAGATGACTGCTTTGGCCGTGAAGTCATTGTTCGAAGACGAACCTGATAAAATAAAAAAACTTCAATTGCTGTCATGCGGAACTTCATCTCCCGACCAGATGTTGCCCTCCCATGGTGTAATGACACATGGATGGTTGCCTGAATCAAACTCCATTGAAGTTGTTTCTCCTTCAGGCGTATGCTGTGCAGGCATGCATGCTTTCAAATATGCTTATATGGCTGTTAAGACAGGGGATGTGCAGCTCGCAGCTGCTGCCGGTTCAGAAAGATTTTCCGGCTCAATTGTTTCAAACGTATTTGAAGAAGAAGCGCAGAAACTTACAGAGTTACAACAAAATCCTGTTATCGCATTTGAAAAAGATTTTTTAAGATGGATGTTGTCTGATGGTGCTTCTGCCTTTTTACTATCAGATAAAAAGAATGAAACTGGTTTAAGCCTTCGAGTGGATTGGATCGAAGGTATTTCCTATGCTAATGTAAAGGATACCTGTATGTATATGGCAGGCGAAAAGTTACCGGATGGAACTTTAAAGGGTTATATGGATTTCACACCCGATGAAATCATGAGCAAATCCATTTTTAGTATAAAACAGGAAATAAAATTATTAAGCGATAATATCGTTACGCTTGGAGGGAAAAGATTAAAAGAAATTTTTGAGGAGAGGGGGCTTGAACCCAAGGATATTGATTATTTCCTACCCCATATATCAAGTGAATATTTCAAAAGTAAAATTTTTGATATTATGACTGAGTATGGGAAAAGTATACCATATGAAAAATGGTTCATTAATTTATATCGTTTGGGAAATGTTGGGGCCGCTTCCGCTTATATGATGGTACACGAATTATTTCATAGTGGAAAGTTGAAAAAAGGGGAAAAAATCCTTGTTCTTGTTCCGGAAAGCGGACGGTTTTCATACATGTATGCTATGCTGACGGTCTGTTGATAGTAATATTTTTTTATATGAAAAAGGAAGACGTCCCGCAGGATCTGAGCTCACTCGGCAAAATCACAAAAGAAGTTTGTTACGCCACTGACAATTCGGGCCAATACGTTACTCAGCTTAGCAAGGGATGGGATGTTAAAATAAAAGCCCTCGATGTTGCCTGGCAGGATATTGAAGGCCGTGTTGCGGTTGCCAGGGAAAAAGTATTAAATAAACAAGCAAGCCCATTACTGTTTTTCATGGAAAGAGGGCTCATGGATATTTCAATTTTAGCGGGGTATACTGGCTTTTGGAAATGGCAGGTTAAAAGACATTTAAAGCCAGCCGTGTTTGAAAAATTATCATATAAAAAGTTGCAGTGGTACGCCGAAGTTTTTAATATAAATGTTGAAGACTTTAAAAACATGAATGTGCATGAATATTAATTTCGAACACACTCAGGCTGCACATTGTGAGAATGGTGTTACCATGAATTTATTGAGAAATATAGGTGTTCACAAAATGAGTGAACCCCTGGCATTCGGAATTGGTTCAGGATTGTTCTTTGTATATGTTCCCCTGGTAAAAATCAGCAATGGGCCTGCTATTGCGTTTCGTACATTGCCGGGGCAGATTTTTAAAAGAACCTGCAAATCCCTGAATATTCCGGTTATTAGGAAAAAATTTTACTCAAAGGAAAAGGCGGAAAATTTTTTAACAGAATGCCTTGAGGCAGGTCACCCCGTCGGTTGCCAGGTGGGTGTTTATTATCTACCTTATTTCCCTAAAGAATATCGTTTTCATTTTAACGCACATAATTTAATTGTTTACGGAAAAGAAGAAGACAATTATCTTATTAGTGATCCCATAATGGAAAATGTAACTACTTTAACCAGCTATCAATTGGAACGTGTGCGCTTTGCCAAAGGCCCATTAGCACCAAGAGGACAAAACTATTATCCTAAAGAAGGTAAACCAATTACCGACGACATTATAAAAAAAGCAATTAAAAACGGTATTAAAAAAAATATCAATAGCATGTTATATATACCGGTGCCAATAGTTGGAGTAAAGGGAATAAGATACACGGGTAATAAAATAAAAAAATGGCGTGATAAATTGGGGTTGCATAAGGCCGGCCTATACCTGGCACAACTGGTGCGTATGCAGGAAGAAATAGGCACGGGCGGTGGTGGCTTTCGTTATATTTATGCTGCATTTTTGCAGCAGGCTCATGCTTATCATCCCGTTGATGAGTTGTTAGAAATTTCTAAAATGTTTACTCAATCTGGTGATCTGTGGCGCAACGCTGCTGTCCAAGCTGCAGGTATATATAAAGGCAGAATCAGCAGCCAGGAGGATTTTAATATCATGGGTGATTACCTGCTGGAAATATCAGAACTGGAAAAACATGCATTTGAGGCATTAGCTAAAATTAAATGGCAGCCATGAACCCGTTAGCAATAAACATAGAGAATCTTGGGTTCAGTTATCCGGGGCAGGAGAGCATGTTTTTTTCTCATCTCAATTTGAAAATAGCAGCGGGTGAAAGATTTGGTTTATTTGGACCCAATGGCGCAGGTAAAACAACATTAATGAAACTGATGACGGGTCTGCTTTCTTTCCATGAAGGAAGTATACAGATATCAGGGAATGAAATAAAAAAGCTAAACAGGTCAGTTAAAAAACTTTTTGGATTTATCCCTCAGGATCTTTCTTTTTATGATGAATTAACTCCTGCTGAAAACTTTGAATTTTTCGGTGCATGGTCTGGTTTAACCAAACAAGAGATCAAAAAAAGAACTACTGAATTATTAGATATGCTGGGATTAGCCAATGTCAGAAACAAGCAGGTGCATAAATTTTCCAGTGGTATGAAACGCAGGGTAAACCTTGCCATAGGAGTAATACACAGGCCAGGGATACTATTCCTGGACGAACCAACTGTTGGCGTGGATGTACAAACAAGATATGCCATCATAAACTACCTGAAGGAACTCAACAAAAACGGCACCACACTTATCTATACTTCTCACCAGCTAAGCGAAGCAGAAGGCTTATGTGAAAAAATAGCATTGATAGATGAAGGAAAGATAATTGTACATGATGATCTTGATAAGTTATTGTCAGAATACCGGCAGGAAGGCCTGGAAGGTTTGTTTTTAAAATTAACAAGTAAAGAATACAGGAATGTGTGATGTATAAACTTTGGGCCACCATACTAAAGGATATCCGCATTTTAATCCGCGACAAAGTAGGGTTAATACTCATGTTTGGTATGCCTATAGTATTAGTGTTTGTTGTTACCAGTATTCAAAACAGCACTTTTGAATTGGTAAATAAAAATAAAATACCTCTATTAATATGTAACAGGGATACCGGGAAGATCAGTTTAGACCTGATACACTCAATTGATAAAATAGATATGTTCAAACTGGAGCAAGTTTCAGGTGATCAAAGTGAAAAAAATATCACCGACCGTATGCATACAAAAGATGCATTGATTGCAATTATTATACCAGTAAATTTTTCTTCAAAAATATCAGATAGAGCCAAAAAGGTGGCAGGAAAAGCGTTGAGCTCTTTTGGCCTAGAAGGAGATACAATTACAACAATAACTGCCAGTGTTAACCCGCTTACAGTATATTATCATCCTATTTTACAGGAATCACACAGGCACTCCATCCAGGGTGCGTTATATAGCGCCTTGCAATTGGTGGAAAGTAAACAAGTATTAAAAACGCTTTACTTTTCTATAACTGAAAAACAACTGCCCGATACATTGGAGAAGGAGATGCTTAACAATACATTCGATATTAATGAAATCACCATTACCATAGATGGCAGCAGAAGTGTACCCAATGCATCCCAGCACAACGTTCCGGCATGGACCATATTCGCCATGTTTTTTGTGGTAATATCATTGGGCGGCAGTATTGTGCGTGAAAAATTAAGCGGAAGTTTTATAAGGTTAAAATCTTTACCAACTAATTATTATGTAGCGCTGCTGTCAAAACAAATTACTTATTTAGCTGTTACGCTGCTTCAGGCAGCAGTTATATTTGGAATAGGTGTGTTGTTATTCCCATATGTTGGGTTACCGGTATTAAACTTGCCGGCAGACTTAGCAGGTTTATTTTTTGTTTCATTAATCTGTGGGTGGTGTGCTGTAAGTTATGCAATGTGTATTGGCGTTTTTGCACAAACACAGGAACAGGCAAATGGTTTCGGGGCAGTGTCCATTGTAATACTTGCAGCCATTGGCGGTTTAATGGTTCCAAGTTTTGCAATGCCGGATTCTTTTAAAACAGTTATGAAATTATCTCCTTTGCATTGGTGTCTTGAGGCGTATTATGGATTGTTTCTTGAAGGTGGAAAGCTTAAAGATGTTTTCATAAGTATTATTCCTTTATTTATTATTATTGTAATATTACAAACATTAACATTTTTAGGACTGAAAATGAAAAAACTCATCTGAATTACACTATACAATGGAAAAAGAAGATTTAAAGCAACAGCTGAAAAAGCAAATTATAGAGTGCCTGAATTTAACAACATTTAAACCTGAAGATATTAAGGATGACGAACCTCTTTTTGGAGAAGGGTTGGGTTTGGATTCTATCGACTCCCTTGAACTTATTGTCTTGCTTAAAAGGGAGTATGGGATAATTATACAGGACCCCAAAGAAGGCAGGAAAGTATTGGTAGATGTTAATACCATGGTTGATTATATTGAAAAGAAGAGAACAAAATAAATATGGAATAAATAAATTAACTAATTCCCCTCACGATATTCCGGAATACTTCCATTTGGCGAAGTATTACTTAGCACTGAAACGAACCTGAAAATTTAAAACATACAGATGAGCAGTTTGACAAATTTGCGGAAACATTGGCTATTCCATCTTCGAAAATGTTGAAGGTTAAATCCATTTGTAAGATTCTGTGCTCATTTGGATTTATTAACTGTAAAAATTTAAGGTTATCAGCCTTTGTTAGCTGCACTTTTTTATTCAGAATAATTTCTGTTACTTCTTTTACCATTTGCAGCATACAGGCCCCTGGCACTACCGGCTGTCCCGGAAAATGTCCTTCAAAAATCCTATGTATTGCATTTAACTCCAGCACAATTTTATAAGAATTATTTTCCATTTGTATGGAAGAGATAGTAAAAAAATCATCCTTCAACATAGTTCCTGAAATTTAAGGTGCTGAAACAAGCATCAAAGAATGATGAATATTGTGATAGTGATTGTAAATTAAAATTCTTTTTAATTTATCTCCATTCAAACTTTCATACACCGTAACCGCTGGCGCCGTACCGGATTTAATAATATTGGCTGCAAGCCATAAAGCGAAGGAAGTGGAGGTTGAATACTCACCGCACAGGTGCTTGTAATTTAGCGAACTTTTATTTTTAAAAATGGAGCTCTCTAATTGTTTATATATTGAATCGCCTTTCGCATCCCCGTTTCTGCCGGTTATTATCAAGTCAATATCTTCAATATCTATTTGATGAGAAGATAAAAAAGATAAAACATGTTGTTCTATTTCTATAAAATCAGCCGGCTTATAAAAAGTGGAAATTCCTTCAAGTTGTGCGTAAGCATTTATAGAAGGTTGGCTTGTCAATAAAAAAAATGCTGCTCCTTCACCTGCAATGCTTCCTTTCGATGCTGAAGTAAACATACTGAGATTGGAGACAGGAAACCGTTTATACAAACCAAACCTGGTTAATATGGCATGACTTATATCTGTTATCTCGTCAACACTTCCAACTAATACACTGGTTGTTTCACTTTCATCTAATAACATAAACGCATCGAGCAGGGCACTCTCAAAAGAAAAACCTCTATGAACAAATGTATTATTGTATTCATGGCATTTAAGTATCAGAGCAATCTGTGCTCCCACAGAGTTATGAGTGGATTGTATAAAAGGTGTAGGCTGAAGCATTTCCTCATTTTGTTCAACGATATTCGTTAAAAATATGCCCGTATCTTCTAGGCAACCAAAAGCTGTTCCGGTAATAATAGCGCCAGGATTTTTTTCTCCCGCTTCCTGTAAACATTCCATGGCTGCTGCTACACCCATTTTTATAATACGGCTCATTCTTCTTAACGATCTCACATCAATAAAAGCTGTATAATCGGGCTCGATGCTTTTTAAACGGGTGCTGGTATACTCTACAGGTTCCGTAAGGAAAGGCACCCGGCCAAATGTTTTTTGCGGCGATATATTTGCTGTCGCCTGTATAAATATTCCCATCTTACAATTTTGAAAATATAAGTGAAGAACAATTCCCTCCAAAGCCGAATGAATTTGACAACACATGCCTGATCAACACATTTTTTGAAAAAGTGGTTTCCGGAATAAAGGACAGCTCTGCCATAGGTGTTGTAAAACGAAGGTTAGGATAAATAATCCCATGCTTTATTGCCAGTACAGAAAACACTGCTTCAATACCACCACTTGCCCCTAATGTATGACCAGTAAAAGATTTTGTAGAACTCATCTTTGGATAATGCGGATCAAATAATCGTTTTATTGCTGTGCCTTCTGCCAGGTCATTATTTTGTGTGCCGGTTCCATGCAAGTTAATATAATCAATATCCCCGGGTTGTAACCCGCTTCTTTCCAAGGCCCCTTTCATAGCAAGCCAGGAGCCTGTCCCATCGGGAGAAGAAGCTGTTTGATGGTAAGCATCGTTGCGGTTAGAATAACCACTGAGCTTACAATAGGGTTTCGTTTTTAAGGTTGCTGCTACCCACCCGGAAACCAACACTACATACCCTGCGCCTTCACCTAAATTTAAACCTTTGCGGTTTTCATCAAAGGGCTTGCAAAATTGCTGATCCAATATCATAAGTGTGTTAAATCCATTGAGCGTAAATTTTGTTAATGCGTCTGTGCCCCCCGCTACTACTACATCAAGCATACCATATTTAATTAATCGTGCGCCAAAAGAAATCGCATTGGCTGAAGAAGAGCAGGCTGTGCTGATCGTAGTGATATAATTACGTATGCCTAATTTGTCTGCTACTAATTCGGTAACGCTTCCGCATTCATGGTTGGCCACCCCTCTTAATTTTCCCTTAAGAGGGTTAGCAAGAAAATGGGGAAAGAACATTTCATTTTTGTCCATTCCACCGACCGTATTAGCTGAAACAAAACCAGTACGTAATTCTTCGATATTTTCAAGGTGGGCATTATACAATGCTTCCTTTGCAGCTAAGACACTCAGTAATGTAGTGCGGCTTATTTGCGAAGAAAATCCTGACAAACCGGCCAGTTCCTCATTACTCATCTTTACTTCTGCTACCGGAATTTTTTGCCGATGCACTGTTTCAAGATAGGTTGCATAACCCATACCGGCTTTTCCTTGTTCAAGCGCAGAGAGGCATTCGCTGATATTATTGCCAATAGCCGTAATAGCGCCGACCCCGGCAACATAAACATCCGAACTTATTTTTTTATCCATTGTCTGCCTGGAATATTTTATTGATATTATCTTGTATAAGCAAACTCGATTGTTCACTCTTTTCTTTTTCAACCAGAAAAAGAACTGCTTTGTAATCCTCTTTCAATAAGTCAACCCATCCGAAAATACATGCTTGAATAATATTATTATTTATAAGGTTGCTTACATATTGTTCCATAAAATCAGCATCAAATTCATCAAAGACAAAAAATGCATTTTCTCCCTTAAAATTATTCCTGATACAGATTTCACCTATCATAATATTAGGCAGGGTATAAACGAACACAGAGGGACTTGGAATATCTTTGACTGTTTCAAAATATTTGAGGTCTGTATCAAGGCTTGCGTTTGCATTAGCCAGCACAAGGCCGGTTTCTTCCGGCTGATATTTTTCTGCTCTGAAGTTGTCTTTAAATAATATTTCGGAAGCAAGCCATCCTAATTTACTGAGGTTATCCATCTTATAAAACTTAGGATAGTCCGGTCCAATATAATTATATACAGATAATAGGAAGCCATGTAAATCTGTATGCTTATTTTCAAACACTGTTTTCCCGTTTTTGAGAACAAGATGATTGCTGATTACACAACTGGCATTTATATATTTTTCTGCAATCAAAACATTTATAATTATTCGGTTAATTCTTTTAATTCAACATATTTCCGGATTTACCAAATACTACTGCTGCATTACAACCGCCAAAACCAGAAGCTGTTTTAAGGCAGTTTTTTAAAGAGCCATGCAATGGCGAACTGCAAATATTCACTGGTTTTGTAACACCCGGTTGTTTAAATCCCATAGTTGGCAAAACAAGGTTTTCTTTTAACGAATGAATTGAAATTATGGATTCTATCAAACCTGCTGCACCCAGGGTATGGCCATAATATCCCTTCAAACTATTTACGGGAATCGATTGAAGTCCTGCTAATGTAATGGCATTTGCTTCCATCTCATCGTTGTAAAGAGTTGCTGTGCCATGTGCTGAAATAAAATCAATTTCAGATGCTGGAATATTGGCTTCCAGCAAAGATTTTTTAATAACCCCGGCAAGTTCCTCACCCGTCCGGGAGGGGCCTGAAATATGATTTGCATCATTGTTTACTGAACCTCCCATAACTTTTATTCTACCTGCATATTTTTTATGAGATGAAAGTATAAGTGTACCGGCACCTTCTCCTAAACTGATGCCGCACCTTGCCTTGTCGAATGGTTTACATGGCTCATCGCTGATTGCCTGGAATGACTGAAATCCTGATAAAACAAATTTTGAAATTACATCAGCTCCGGCAATTACTGCATTATGATACCTACCGGTTTGTATAAGCCGCATACCAACTAAAATGGCCAGCAATCCTGAAATACAGGCATTCGATACTACTATTGGCTGATTAACAAATCCAAAATATCCGGCCACTATTTTAGCAGAAGTATGCAGGGCAATCCTTTTTTGTAAAGCTGGGTTATACGTTTCAGTTTCCAGGAGGCTGATGTTTCCTTTGGTAGAAGATATAATAAGAATTGTTTTTTTATCTGGGGTATTTATTCCGCTATTTTCAAATGCATTGCTTACAGATGCGATAAGCAATTGTTCAAATTTTGTATAAATACTTTTATCGCCTTTTTTTATTAAACCATCATTTTTATCAAACAGGGATGCATAAAAAGGATGGGTAGATATATTTGCATTATCGTGCTCTTTTATTCCGGACACATTTTTGGTTAGCTGCTCAAAATTTTCAGCCGCGGTTAAACCGAGCGGTGATAAAATATTATCTGAAACAACAAAGATGTCTGGCATTATATTTTAAATTAATCAATTCTTTTCAATTTTCTCTCGTCAAAAAAGAGAATATCCGTATCATGCTTATGGTCATTTAACCTCACCAACAAAGATCTTCATTTCACAGGTAGCTACTAAATTATCCTTGCAGCAAACGCGACCGGAAATGAACATAATATCAAAAACCTGGCTTTCTAACTTTATTTCGGTTATTAATTCATCATTTATTTTTGGCAAGCCCATTATTTCCAGGTTTTTTACCGCCCCTATATAACCTGCAGACACAGGTTTGTTTTCCAAACGGGCTATATATCCTGCCCTTGCTGCTGCTGCCTGGGCAATGTTTTCCATTAATCCGGCCTCACAAAACTCTCCGGTTTCCACAAAAATATTTTCTTTAGTAATAAGGAATGAGGTTTGGGTAATAGTTTCGTTGAAGTAAAGCAATTTATCGATCATTACAAACGGCGGCCTTTGCGGTATCAGAGACAGAATATCTTCTTCAGGTGCCATGGTTTATTGAATTGCAATTTTTCAGGAATACAATCCGCCGTTAATGGATAATACCTCCGCCGTTATATAAGCTGCTTCTTTTGAAGCTAAAAATCCCACTGCGTAAGCTACTTCTTCAGGCAACCCCAAACGCCTTAAGGGAATTGATCTTGTCATTACCTTTTCATCCAACCCTTCAATCATATCAGTTTTAATAAAACCGGGAGCTACTGCGTTTACGGTTATGCCGCTTCTCCCTACTTCCTGGGCCAACGCTTTTGTAGCAGCAATTACACCGCCTTTGGCTGCTGAGTAATTCGTTTGGCCGGGCAGTCCTTTTAATCCTGAAAGGGAAACAACATTTATAATTCTTCCATATCTTTTAAGCAACATACCGTTTAGCACTAAACGGGTAATAAAGAAAAAACTGTCTAGGTTGGTTTTAATAACATTTTCCCACTGTTCATCTTTCATCCACAACATTAAACTATCATCTTTAATACCGGCATTGTTGACTAATACTTCAATGAATTTTTCATCATTTTCTTCTATCCATTTGCCTAATAATTGTTTTATCTGCTCTTTGCTGGAAACATCAAACGGCAATAATTCGCCATCACCGCCATTTTGCTTTATTAGTTCAAGGGTTTTGTTGGCTTCTTCTTTATTCGTTTTATAATTAACCAGCACATAATAACCCATCTCGGCCATTTTAATGCAAATGGCCCTGCCTATGCCTCCTGAACCGCCGGTAACTAATGAACATTTCACTGTAAAACCTTGAATGATTTATAAAGATTATGCTTTATTCTAATCCCTGAAAGAAATAAAAGGGTCTGTTTTTTCTAAAAAATCCTTCACCTTTTCCAAGTCTTTGTATTTAGGATTATCCTCAATAAATTTTGGAAATATTTTCCTTACGTTATTATAAACGGATAATGTGTTTGACGCAAGCTTATCCTGGCAACCTAAATAATCAATCGCCTGTAATATCGTCATTATCTGTATACCTAATACTGCAAATGAATTATCAATCACTCTTTTTGTCATTAATGCTGCATTGCAGCCCATGCTTACTATATCCTGGTTATCATTATTATTTGGAATGCTGTGAATATACATGGGGAATGACAGAGTTTGATTTTCTGCTACTGTTGAAGTGGCGGTAAACTGCATACCCTGCATACCAAAATTGACACCCAATATGCCGAGGTTTACAAAAGGAGGAAATTTTTGATTCAGTTTGTCATTCAAAAGATAATTTAGCTGCCTTTCGGAAAGCATGGATAATTTAGTGATGGCAATCTTTAATTTATCCATTTCTAAAGAAACATAATCTCCATGAAAGTTGCCGCCATGGTAAATATTTCCATTTATATGATCTATCACCGGGTTATCATTCACTGAATTTAATTCATCCACCAATATTTTTTCAGCCTGGCAAATAGTATCGTAAACCGGTCCTAAAATCTGTGTAATACAACGCAACGAATAATATTCCTGTACCTTATCTTCAAATACTGTCTGTTCAAGATTTCCTCCATTAAATAAATGCTCTGAACGGTTACGGATCATTTTGCTATCCTTTAAAATATCCCGGAGTATGGCTGCGATTCTGTTCTGCCCTTTATGATGCTTTACAATATTCAGTTCGCTGGAATAATGATCATCATATGCTTCAACAACTTCATTCGTTATGGCAGATAAAATAGTTGACCATCCCAATAATTTCTGAGCCTGGATTATATTCACTATTCCAATACCGGTCATGGCAGAAGTGCCATTTAAAATAGCCAACCCTTCTCTCACATGAATTGAAAGAGGCTTAATATTAAACTTGTTGAATATTGAAATAGTTGAATGTACCTCCTCTTCAATGATCACTTCACCTTCTCCGATCATCACCAAAGCAAGATGAGCCAACTGCACGAGGTCTCCGCTGGCGCCTACTCCTCCATGTTCATAGATGCAGGGGATAATATTTTTATTTATCAATTTCCTGAGCAACTCTACTACGTCAGTATGTACTCCGGAATATCCTTGTATAAGGCTGTTCAGCCGGGCAATCATCAGCCCTTTTACTAAAAAAGCAGGTAATAGTTTGCCGCTACCCGAACAGTGGCTTCTTATAAGATTATATTGAAGTTGTAGAAGATTCTCTTTGCTCACCTTGTATTGAGCCATCGGCCCCAGGCCGGTGTTTATGCCATATATAAATTTGTCAGACGAAAAATTTTGGAGAAACCGAAAATTAGTATCTACTTTTTCTAAGGCCGATTCATCTAAAGCCACTTCCTTTTTCCTAAACAGAATATCCGAGAAATCATCTAAAGAAAGAGCCTTTTGTCCAAAAAATATCATGAGCAAAAATAAATTTTAATAATAAAGATTAATACCAAATATCTAAAAGTATAAAAAATATGTCAGGCTGATGGTAAATCATAAAACGGGAAGCCTAATTCATTATAATATGAACTGTATAGATGTACCGGAGGTTTAACTTCTCCGGTCAATAAATTTAACCGTTTTTCTGCTTGAATCAGGAAATTGCATTTTTTTTATCTCTTCAGCAGCCACATATTTAATATGTGGACTTACCCTTAACCTGGCCTGTAAATAAGCTCTTATCCTACGATCACATTCTTCGCTTTTTTGAATAGTCACCAGGTGAAAGAGTACTTCATCCAGGCCAATTTCATTTGAATAAACCTCAACAACAAAATCAAGAACATCTTCCATTTCATTCAACAAATCAAATAATGCAGGAGGATAAAGTGTAGTGCCTTTAAATTTTATCATTTGTTTTTTTCGTCCAATAACCGGCGATAACCGTAAACTTGTACGGCCACATGCACAAGGTTCATCAAAATACATGCATATATCTCCGGTTTTATACCGGAGGAGGGGCATTCCTTCCACATCCAATGTAGTAATAGTTACCTCCCCCGGCAAATTGGGGGGCACCTGTTGATTGTTTTCATCCAACAATTCCACGATCAGTAATTCGGGTTGCAGATGACCACCAACTCCTTCCCTGCATTCAGTAAATGCTGTTTGCATTTCAGTTGAAGCATAGGTTGAAAAGAGATGAATATCCCATGCTTCTTTAATTTTTCTGCCAAGCTTATTTAATGAAAAATCAGTGTTACGTATATTTTCACCAATGCAAATGGCTTTTTTAACGGAAGACCTGTTTATATCGATCAGGTTATCTTTTGCAAATTGAATTAGCTTAAGAATAAAAGAAGGCACTACTACAATGGTTGTGGGCTTAAGCCTTTGAATAGTTTCCCATTGCAATGATGGAACGCCAGGTCCAAGCCGGATGATACCTGCCCCCAGTTTACGTATGCCTGAATAATATGCTATCCCCGCCATAAATTGCCTGTCAAGCGTAAGCATTAACTGGTAAATTTCATCTGCGGATCCATCTGCTGTTAAGAAAGAAGTATATTCATTCAACGCTAAACGGTTCAAATCTTTTTCCGTAAGAGCGATAGTAACCGGACTTCCTAAAGTTCCTGAAGTAGAAGTATATTCTATAATCTTATCCAGGCTTACACATAAAAAATCTTCACTGCGTTGCTGAAGATCTTCTTTGCTGGTGGTTGGAATACGGAAAAGGTCACTTTGTGTCTTGATCGTTCTTACATCAGTTTTGTGTTTTGCAAATAATTCCTTGTAGAAAGGAGAGTGCTGGCTAAGGTATACTAATAGTTCCTGCAGTTTTTGTTCCTGAATGATTTTTACTTTATAAGTAGATTCATATGCTGCTTTTGTAAAACTCATGATTATTTTTCTATAATTACTACTGCGGAGGCAATTGTTTTAAGATGCGACAAAGAAAGGGAAATTCTAATTATGCCTTGTGCAACTGATGATTTTCCTGTTGCCCCCAGCAGTGATAGCTCCGGTTTTCCGTTAGCATCATTTGTTATCTCAACTTCATTAAAAGCTGTCCCCTCTGCCCAACCCGTTCCTATGGCTTTGAAAAAAGCCTCTTTTGCAGCAAAACGTGCAGCATAATGCACAAACTTATCCGTTTTAGTTTCACAATAATCAATTTCTTTTTTTGAAAACACCATTTCCCTGAAGCCGGCTTCTTTACTGATTTTTGTGCTGACACGATCAACTTCTATCATATCAATTCCAAGTCCTGCAATCATAAATATGATAATTAAAGATTTATGTTAGTATTGTAAGCCCCCTATAAAGCCAAGGATTATTTTTTTTCAGATCATGCTTTTTTGTATACTGCAATGTACAATTTTAGCAGGTGATTTTATGGAAGAAACTTTTGATTTACCTGGCGAAAATAAGGGCAAGGACCTGCTTTTAAAGGGTGTGTTAATTACTACAGGATATAGCCATAGATTTACGGCAGTAATTTTTCAGGATCTGTCTCCAACACCTTTGCAAGTTTAAAGAGATAGGAAATTCTAAAATTCACTTTACCAAGCTCCATTCGGTTTAAATGATTATATCCTATACCACTTTTAACTGATAGCATTTTCAGAGAAACACCCATTTCTGCTCAGCATTTATTAATGTTGTTACCCACCGTAATCAACAGTTCTTCATGCCGGTAATATTTTCTGGAAGTTTTCTTTATCATATTACAAAAAGTATAAAGAGATTATATCTATACAAGAGAGAATTCTCCCTACCCCTCATTAATTAATCAGTGATAATCAAATTAGATTAAAGTCATTGTTTCTGATTTAAATAAAGCCTAATATTGATAGGTACTGCTTAATAGATTGGTAATTAAAATGCTTTCTATAGTATAATCATTATGTTAAAGAGGCTAATAATAATATCCTTATTATCAGGAGCAATCCTTTCTTGTACTGGTCAGCATTGTAAAAACCTGCCTACTACTTTTTCATCCTACTCCCAGGCTATAACTCTTGTACAAAGCAGCACTTTTAAGGTTCAGGAAACTGCAAACACTGCCAGTAGCTCATGGATAACATCAGCTAATTATTATAGCTGTGATGGGAAAAAAGGGTATCTTATTTATACAACTAACCGGGGTTATCAGTATATTCATAAAGGAGTTCCTATTGAAGTGTGGGAGGAGTTTAAAAATGCTCCATCTAAAGGTTCTTATTATAATCAAAACATTAAGCACTCCTTTACTTTACATCTTCTTTAAGGGTTTTCAATTTATTCATCGTAAAAATTTGTTAACTTCGAATAGACAAAAATTACTGAATGAAAAAACAATTTTATTTTATGCTGGCATTGATGGCTGTTCTGTCTTCCTGCGGGCCAACAACAGTAGTGGTAAGAAATCCGCCCCCTCCGCCCGAAGTTTCTTATCAAACATTTTATGATCAGCTCAGCCCCTATGGCCAATGGATAGATTATCCTGAATATGGTTATGTATGGATGCCTTATGTGGACCCCGGCTTCAAACCCTATGCAACAAACGGACACTGGGTTTATAGCGATGATGGATGGGTTTGGGCTTCAGGGTATGATTGGGGATGGGCAACATTCCACTATGGCCGGTGGTTTTATGCAAATGGTTATGGCTGGATGTGGATCCCTGGCAATGAGTGGGCTCCTGCATGGGTGAGCTGGAGAAGCAGCAACGACTATTATGGATGGGCGCCTTTAGGCCCCAACGTTAGTGTGGATATTTCTTTTTCAAGTTATAATCCGCCCAATAATTACTGGTGCTTTGTTCCCCGCCGTTATGTGGCAAGCTCTTCAGTGAATAATTATTATGTGAGTGAAGCAAGAAATGTGACGATCATTAATAATACAACTATCATTAATAATAATGTAACCAACATTAGTTATAATAGTGGCTCCGGTAACCGCCAAAATAATAGAAGAACAGATAATAACAATTATGCTCCGGGACCGGATCCTAACGAAGTATCGAGAATAACCGGCTCAAGGCTGAGGCCCGTGGCTATCAATAATTCAGATAAGCCAGGCCAGCAATTATCAAATGACCGCTTCTCTCTTTACAGGCCAAGGATTGCCCAGCCTGCAGGCAATGCAAACAATAGCGGAAATGCTTCCCGGCGCGAAGCGCCGGGAAGGGTGCAATCATGGGATAATTTCAGAACAGCATCGCCCAATAACCGGTCCAATGGCACGAACGCTCCTTCCAATAATAATCCGGCAGGCAATCAGCAATTTAACAGGCCAAATAATCAACCGGCCAACAACAATGCTCCTGTGAACAATAACCAGCCAGATAACCGGCAGTTTAACAGGCAAAATGCTAATCCGGCAAATAACAATGCTCCGGCAAATAATACTAACCCTGCAGGCAACCAGCAATTGAACAGGCCAAATAACAATCCCGTTAACAACAATCCTCCTGTAAATTCAAATGCAAGGCCAAATAATAATCAGCCGAATAATAACCCGCAAATGAATAACCCGGTTGCTCAGCCAAATGCAAGACCTAATGTGCCTGCTAATAATAATATTAATACACCGGTTCCGGGCAGGAATAATCCTAGTAGCAATGCGCCATTAAAGCCCAAGCAATTAAATAATAAAAATTTTAAAGGGAAAAATAAAGCGCCTGCAAAAATGAAGGCGCTTCCTAAGGATAAACCTAAAGACGATAAGAATCAATAATCTATTTAACCACTTTTTTCCAAAACACGTTTCTCCAAAGACCTGTCTCAGGCAGTGGACACGGCGGCCATCGCTAATAATCCTTCGGCATCTTGTATTGAATTTCAAACGATCATCTTCCGATATAACCAATCTTTCTTTTCATTTTTCGCCGTGTCCCTTTCAGGAGACACTGTTCAGGATTAACTTCCTTCAATCCATATCGTCTTTGACAATAGAATGACAATATAAAATTTCATAATCCAATATACTTCACTATATTATATCATCACCTTTGATGAGGTGGGGGTATAGGGAAGGGTATTAAGTGCCGTAGAGGTTACCTCATCATATAATTCAGGCAATGGCAGTGCCTTTCCTTTTGCTAGCTGCGGTAATATTCCACCTACGGCCGTCGCAGGATCTAACCAGTTCTTAAATGCAGGCACCACACTCATCGGCACGGGCTCAGATATAACCGGAACCCCAATATGAATTTTCACAAAATCATTATCTAACTTTAGAGCAGGCCAGTGCTTTACGAGCCTTGCTACAGAATGGTGCAATACAGCCCTTCGGCAACTCTGGTAGAAATGTATAAAGAGGCATATGCTCTTAACAACATACTTACTGCTGAAAAATCAAATGGTGATCCTTTTATTCAAGGAATCCCGAATGGAACAAACTTTCACAATAAAGATACATTTCACTGCGCTGGTTTTATTTTTTTTAACCTGAAAGTTTAAAAAAATGAAAAAGCAAAACAACATTTCAATGGCCGTTGTCAATGCAAATGTGGCAGGCATTGATGTGGGTTCCCGCCAGCATTACTGCTTTCCGAAACATAAGTACAACAGCAAAGCCCGCGATTAGCATGGGTTTTGGTATTGTGAATGTTTACCGGCATTAAAGTTTTTTTCTTCGGCCTGGCATCCTAAAAAACAGCTTTTCCCCCACATTGTGGAAAATTAGTGTTTATCAAAATTCCAATTGTGAATACAAATTAATATATCTTACTAAGTATAGTTTGCAGTTTAAGAGGAAAAACCATTAGGTTTTAGATTATCCTCAGTTATAATCCTCAATTAAAATGAAAATTTCACAAGTTGAAATTTCATTGAGATCATCTTCAATCAAACAATTATTTCCTTCGGAGAAATTGTTTAAAAGCCTGTGCAATTTCCTGGCGGGATATCTTTCGCTAATTATTTTTATCATTTTATTTACTTCAGAAAAATCAAGAGCGATTGATGGGCCGGATATGTATGAGAAAACCGGGAATTCTGAAAAAGTTTTAAGCGCTTTTGATATTCTTTCAGGAAATAAACACCTTTTTCATCCCTCAATAAGTTTTAGTGAAAGCGTTATTAATCGAATAGTGAATCCCCGTTTATTTTCGAATGGATTAATCCCCTTAACATATGGCGCGGATTCATTCGGAGGATACGGCACTTTACCTCCCGAAGATATTATTTTTCAAACCCACGTTCAGCGTCCTTCCATTTCATTAAATTCAGCCTTGGCAGCATCAACTTTGCTGAACGGAATTATTTCTTACTGGACCCTGGATGAAAAAACAGGCT
>OBLU010001150.1_pt1 | contig 24750 bp, 21 predicted proteins | sample 1518681 | NCBI WGS metagenome assembly OBLU01 (sample SAMEA3539304, study PRJEB22396) | soil metagenome | biome: tundra; feature: field; material: soil | place: USA | collected 2010-05 | depth 0.15 m
TTCACCCGCATCAACTCATTTCAGGACAACATTGCGAAAGGCCAGCCCAACGACTGGCGTTGCCGGGCCGGCGGCCGCTATCTCTACATCTGCGAAGACGGACTCGTGCACTACTGCTCGCAGCAGCGCGGATATCCCGGAGTCCCCCTCGCCACCTACACCCGCGACGACCTGCGCCGCGAATATCTCACCGAAAAATCCTGCGCCCCGCACTGCACCGTATCATGTGTGCATCAGGTTTCGATCTTCGATTCCTGGCGCGCCCCGCAGCACCCCGCCCCGCCGATGCCCGAGGCGTCCGCGTCCCACGAACTCGTGCAGATTAAATAGACCCGGTATCAGCCCTTCTGCCCGCAGCGAAATTCTGAGTACCGGGTACTGAGTACTGAGTACCGAGAGCTACTTCTTCGGCTGCGCCGTCGGCGGCAGCAATCCATTCAGGCGAAGATACATCGCGGCCGAGCTGTAGTGATCAGCCCAGTCGTTGGTGAGCATGATCAGGGCAAACGCCCGCGGCCCTTTGCGCCCGCCAAATAGCTCGATTTCATCGCCAAGTTTGGAGTCATCCACTTTGCCGAGCACGGTGCTGCAAAATTCGAAGCTCGCCTTCAGTGTTGTCACCAGCTTGTCTTTGCCATCGGATTCCTTCAGCGGCACCGGCGCCGTGACTTCGGGCACGTCACCGATTTTCGAACAGAGGTAGTTGTTCGACTCGACGATATGCAGCACGAGATGGCCAAATGTCATCTGCTGCTCAGTGGGTTTGTAGCCAAACTTACCGGCGGGCATTTCTTCGACCGCAGCCACCAGGTTTTTCTGCTGCCGGGGCAATATTTCCTTTACTACCGAAGTGACCGGATTTTTGTCTTGTGCGAGAACTGCGGTTGCTGAAAGAAGCAGAAGAATGCAAAGCGTGCGTCGCATGATGTCCCCCCGCATTCGTATTGGAAGATGAGGAATTTGTTCCGCCCCCATTCTACTCGCCGCGGAAAGACACGGCGAACCTGGCCCCCGGCCGTCCAGGAGCTGGTGACGAATTGCAATCTGCTTTGAAGCTACTTCTTCGATTGCGCCGATGGCGGCAAAATACCGTTCAGCCGCAAATACATCGCAGCCGCGCTATAGTGATCGGCCCAACCGCTCGCCAGGATCAATGCCGCCATGGCTCGCGGCGCCTGCCGGCCCCCAAACAGCTCAATGCTGTCGCCCAGCTTCGAGTCGTCCATTTTGCTCAATGCATCGCCGCAGAAGCTGTACGACGCTTTGACCGCCGCCACCAGCGTATCCTTCGAATCACTCTCTTTGGGTCCATCCACCTTGGGTGCGGCAACGTCCGCCGCCTTGGCACAAAAAGAGTTGTTGAACTCGACCACGTGCACGGCTAGGTGCGCAAATGGCATTTGATCGGGCGTGGGCTTGTAGGAGAATTTGTCCGCAGGCATCGCCTCAATGGCCCCTACGGTGTTGTTTTGTGAGCGTTGCAGCAGCAAGCGCAGCGAAGACGCGACCGGATCTTTGGTCGGCCCTTGAGCTGCCACAGGTGCAGCCGGGGCTTTGGCGGGCGGAGTCGCGGTTTGGGCAAACGCAAGCGCGGCGTAGACGACAAGACCAGCAACGGCAAAAGTTCGTTTCACGGAAAGCCTCCTGGGGCTCCCAGCATATACCGGCAATGCGTGCGAGGTCATCTCCACAAGAAAGTCTTCACCACAGGGGACGCCGAGATCGCAGAGGAATCCCAGATTCCCTCCGTGTCCTCTGTGTCCTCCGTGGTTGAAAGGTTTTCATGGCACAATGACGCGATGCCCTCAGCCAGTTCCCCCGCTCCCGATTTTATCTACGGCACCGCCTGGAAGGAAGACCGCACTGCAGCTCTCACCGAGCGCGCCCTGTGCATGGGCTTTCGAGCCATCGATACCGCCAACCAGCGCAAGCACTACTTCGAATCCGGAGTCGGCGAAGGCCTGGCCGCCGCCTATCGCGCGGGCATCGTAACGCGCGCCGATCTTTTCCTGCAGACCAAATTCACCTACCAGCGCGGTCAGGACCACCGCCTGCCCTACGATCCGGAAGCGAGCCTCTCAACTCAAGTCGCGCAGTCGTTGGCCAGTTCGCTCGAGCATCTCGGCACCGACCGCGTCGACAGCTTCCTCTTGCACGGGCCGTCATCCCATGAGGAGTGGACGGACGCAGACTCCGAAGTTTGGGAAGCGATGCGGAAAGAGCGCGACGCCGGCCGCACACTCTATCTCGGCGTGAGTAACATCTCGTTGCAACATCTGGAGCAAATGGAGGCCACCCACGCAGAACTCCCGACGTTCGTCCAGAACCGCTGCTTTGCCCGCCTGGGCTGGGATCGCGAAGTGCGATCCTTCTGCAGTCAGCGCAGGATCATCTATCAGGGATTCTCGCTGCTCACCGCGAACCGGGAGGTGATGAAGGACGCGCAGCTGATCGCACTCGCGGAGCAACTGCACGCAACTCCGACGCAAGTCATATTCAGCTTCGCGCGAACAGTGGGCATCTTGCCGTTGACCGGCACTTCCAGCGCCGATCACATGAGGGAAGATCTGTCCAGCCTAGACCTGACGCTTCCGCCAGATGCAGTGCAGACGATTGAATCCATCGCAGACTGACGCTGGCTTCTTCGAAGACTACGAGAACGCCGCTGCGAATCCCAAGCCCACCAACGCCAGCAGAATGTACCAGCCGAAAACGATGCCGAACGCGGTCCCCTTTTTCACTTTGCCGACGCAACTGAATCCGATCGCGGCCAGGATCAGTGTCCAGACCTCAAAGATGTCGAATCCCCGAGCAAGCGAGTAGCGGACGAGCGAATCCGCCATGTTCATGAAGTACGCTGGGTTGCTGGCAACGGGATTGTCCGGAGTGTAGCCGTCAGGGCTCATGCCAGCCAGTAAAGAAGCAATCCCCAGCAGAAGTTGCACGACCATGGGTAAGCTGGCGAAGACAACGATATTCAATGAATTCTTGAAAGAGACATCCGCGCCCGCACCGAATTTGAACGACGCCAGTAAGACTCCAGCAACTAGGGCAAGCCAACCGAACCGCAGCACCGCCTTCGCATAATCGAAATAACGGGTGCCCTTTGTGCGCAATTCGAACTGCTGCTCGCGCTGGTCCGCAGGCATTTTCTCGAACTGGTCCGCCACCTTTGGAATGGCCTGAACCTGCTCTTCAGTTACTTTTCGCAATGTGATCTTTTTGTCGACTGTGTAAATGAATGCCACCCAGACGACTGCCAGCAGCAAAAAAGGCGCCACCCAAGCCCACGCACCCGCGTTGCGCAGATCTGTGAAAGTCTTCGACGGTGCGATGAAGGTGTTGACGATGCGAGCGCCTGCGGAAAGCGGTGCAGATTCGGGAGTAGGGACGGGCGATGCGGGCAGGACCGGAGCGGCGGCCATGAATGCCTCCTTACGAAGATTCGACGGAATTCTAGTCCGAGGCGGCCCTCTGCACAAGCGATGCGGTCACACCGAATGCGACTTCCCGACCATGTAACGAAAACATCATTCTCCTCACTATCCAAATAGCGAGAAGGCCGGCGGCCGCCTCACCGCGCTGCCGGAAGAGAAGCAAGGCCGGTGCGGTCCGGCGCTGAAGCGAATTCCCTCCTGCAGGCGCACTCCGCAGCAGATTTGGCAAGTCTTCCAAGGCTGGGCAAGTGGGCCAATTCGGTTCCATCCATTTCAAGGAAGAAGTGTTATGAGACTCTTTCGGATCGCTTTGCATCCGGCGAAATAGGATTGCCACTCGCGGCTTGAGGGGGCGCCGGCGTTGCCTCGGCACGACGCACTTGCCGGGCGGTTGCTCAGCCCGGATTAAGATAGTGCGAATGTCGAACGCAACGCCGGTCGTAATTGCGGTCCTGATCGCCGAGTTAGTGCCCGCGGCCGCATTTGGATTTGCGGCCGATCGCGTGGCAGCGAGAGTTGCACGGTGGCCGCTTGCCATGCGCATAGCGCTGCCCGGGCTGCTGGTTGTGCCCTACATTGTCATCGCAGTGACGCAGCACATCTTTCGCTGGCAGTGGTTCGCTTTATACGCCGTGCTGCCGGTCGTGATCGCGTGGATGCTGGCGCGGGCGGCGGTAGTCGACCACGAACAGCGCGGCAACTGGCGTGATGCACTCATTCTTCTCACCCTGGGCCTCGCCGTCGATTTGCGCTGGTTCGACCTTGCGTGGCCTTCGGGCTTGCGCGGCCTGAACAACCTGCTTCTGCTGGATGCGGGCCTTTATGGTTTCCTCGCCATCCGCCATCTCGACGGCACCGGGTTCGATTTTCACCTGCGACTGAGCGACTGGAGAACCGGCTTGCGCGAACTCTTGTTCTTCGCACCTGCAGTGCTCGCGCTCGGATTCGCGCTCGGATTCCTCCATCCCCACTCCAACCTGCCTCCGCTGGGTAAAGCGATTCTCTCGTGGGCCGGGATTTTCGTTTTCGTCGCCGTACTGGAAGAACTTTTCTTTCGCGCCTGGGTGCAAAACCTGCTCGAGCGGCGAGTGGGACGCCGGGCTGCCCTGATCGTCGCATCGGTGCTGTTCGGCCTCTCGCACTTCAACAAGCGATCCGCACACTTCAACTGGCGCTACGTCCTTCTCGCCACGATCGCCGGGATCTTCTACGGCCGTGCGTGGCGCGAGAACCGCCGCGTGCCCGCGTCGGTGATCACACACACCTGCGTCGATTGGTTGTGGTCCTGGTGGTTTTAGGGCTCCCCGGAGTATTGAAGGGATCGAATCACTCGATATACATACATGAATGTACGTACAAATAGCAGATAGTTATCGATCGGGAGAAAAGCCACCCCGGACGCCGCTAAAATACCCTTTCCGGGGCCGGAAAGGACCCTGACAGCGACGATCGTTCCAGTTACCGACGAAGACCTCATCCGCGCGAAAGGAACGCGTCCTGCAGCCCGCTAGGACCGTTCTACGACTTTTCATCACTTACACGAAGGCTCAACAACTTACGGAAATTGGCCGGGCACACTCACGAGCTTCGTTCGGTTTGGTTAAGGCCGAGGCCCCGGCGAGGAATAACGCAGATATCCCAGTCCAACGCGCAGATGGTGATGCAGAGCGTCCGGCACGCAGACAGCGAAGCACAGCCCGAGCAATCCTTGGGCGAGGCCAAGCGCGTAGAGGTTTCGGTAACGCAGGAACAGTCCGCACGAAATCGCTCCCCACACCAGTGTCGCCACCGTGAGCGGCAGATTCGGCAAATGCGCCGCCGCGAACAGCACCGCGGCCACACCGACGGCAGCGCCCTCGCCGCCGAGAAGGCGAGTGAGTCGCGGCATGAACAAGTCATTCATGAGGAACTGCTGGTAGAGCGTCCACACGACGTAACCGCCGATGTGCTTGAAATCGCCTTTGTACAGCGGATGCAACGTTCCAATTTGCTTCGCCACCAGGACGCTCGCGATCGTGATGACAATGGCGGCGGGAAGAATCCAGAACGAACGCCTCAGCCCGCGGAAGCCCATGCCGAGATCGTCCAGGCTCGGACGCCGTGCCAGGACGATCGTCAGCGTCACCACCAGCGCGACCGGAGAAAGAATGCGCTGCGGAAACTCCGGCATCCATAGCACGAACAAGATCAACCCGTAACCAAGAGCCAACTCAATGAGATCGCGGGTGAAACCAGGCTCGGAGCGAGACATCAAAAGAGTATGGCACGAGCGATCGTCGCTGGGTTGTGACAGCCGAAGAGCCCGCCCTGAGGGAACTCGCCGCTGAGGGAACTAGAAGGGCGGCTGTCGCCACACACGGCCGCCCAGGCTTCCTTCGTGAACCTTAGTGTCCTTAGTGGTTAAAGGTCTGTGGTTCTACGCCAGCAACTCCGGCGTGGCCTCGAGCAGGCTGCGTGTGTAAGCGTGCGCCGGGCGCTCGGTAATCTGCGCCGTGTCTCCGGCCTCAACAATTTTCCCCCGATACATCACCGCGATCCGCGTCGAAAGATAGCGCACCACAGGCATCGAGTGCGAGATGAACAGGTAGGTCAATCCAAAATCGCGCTGCAGTTGCGCCAGCAGGTTGACGATCTGCGCACCCACGCTCACGTCGAGCGCCGAGACCGGCTCATCGCACACGATGAATTTCGGCCGCAGCGCGAGCGCGCGGGCGATTCCGATGCGCTGCCGCTGCCCCCCTGAAAATTCGTGCGGATAGCGTGTCCGTGCGGATTCGTCGAGCCCCACCGCCCGCAGCAACTCCGTGACTCGGGCACGAACGTTGAGTTTCGCCCGACCGGACCCGCCCGCGTCCCCGCGAATGACGCGTCCGTGAATAATCAGCGGCTCGGCAATCACATCTTCCACCCGAAACCGCGGATCGAGCGAGGCAAACGGATCCTGAAAAATAATCTGCATGTCGCGGCGCAGCCCACGCATCTCGCCCCGGCCAGCCGCCAGCAGATCGCGCCCTTCGAAGCGCACGCTGCCCGATGTAGGCTCAATCAAACGAAGAATTAGACGTCCCAGCGTGCTCTTACCCGAACCGGACTCCCCCACGAGCCCAAGTGTCTCTCCGGCCTGAATGTCGAGCGAAACGTCATCGACCGCACGCACTTCTCCCCGCGATTTCCCGCCGAAGGCCGACTCGCCATGCGGAAACACTTTCGTCAGATTCCGGATTTCAAGCAGCGGCACATTGAGATGCTAGCAGTACCGCGCTGCGAGTCGCGAGTGTCGAATCGGATTTCTGATACCCAGCAGTTATTAAGACGTTGATGTCCGAAAAGCGGTTCCATATTCCAGAATATGGAACGCGTTACCCCGCCGCCAGCAAAGGCACCGCCGCCAGCGCCGCCAGCAGCCCCACGAACTTCCACCGGCTGAAGTGTTCGTTCAGCACAAGACGAGCCAGCAGCACAGTGACCGCCGGATACAACGAAGTGATGAGCACCGCTTCATCCAGGCGCCCGTGCTGGCTTGCGTAGATGAACATTGCGCTGGCCGTTATGTCGAAGAATCCGGCCACCATTCCAAGCGCCACACGCGGACGATCCAGCGTCAGCGGGGCGCGAATCGCAACCACCGCGACTGCCGTGGCCGTGAACGACCCAACGCGAGACAAAGCAGCGATCCAGACCGGAGAGCCGCTCGCCTGGTGGATGCACAGATAGAATCCCGCGAATCCGACACCCGCTAGAGCGGCCATGCCGACTCCCGCAGGTCGTCCCACGGGATCTTTTTCGCCCAAAGGTTCCGGCCGCGTAATCAGCCAGATCGCCAGCACAGCGAGCAAGAAGCCGCCGATCGTCCACCGGCTCGGGGTTCCTTCCAGAGCGACATCCACCATCGTCGGTATCGCTGCACCAACCAAGGCTGCGATAGGTGCCGTCAATCCCATTTGTCCAGAGGCCAGGGCACGATAGAAGACAGCGAGCGAGAACCCTCCCGACGCCCCAGCGATCACCGCCCAGACGATACTCGCGCGCGAAGGAAATGCCCCATGCTGCGTCAGCGCAATCGCAAACATCAGCGCGAATGCGCAGACGTGTGAAAACGCCGTCAGCACAAACGCGTTGGCCCGGCGGGAACCGTATCCGCCCGCGAAATCGGACGCTCCCCAGAGAAATACCGCGATCACGCTGTAAGCAGCCGGCGCGAATTGAGTCATCGAAGACACGCCGGACGAGGGTAACACGGCCTCCGAGCACCCGGTACCGCGTTCCCGCGTGTTAGAATTTCCCCACGCCGTTTCCTTGCGAAAGTTCTGAGAGATCAGGTTCTGAGAGTTCAGGTTTGATCGAACTGGCACCGTCAATTCTTTCGGCTGATTTTGCCCGGCTGGGCGAGCAGGTCCGCGCCGCGGGCGAGGGCGGCGGCAGTGTCATCCACGTCGACATCATGGATGGACACTTCGTTCCCAACCTCACGATTGGCCCGCCCGTCGTGAAGTCCCTGCGCAAGGCAACGCAATTGCCCTTGGACTGCCATCTGATGATCGAGAATCCCGACGAGTTCATCCCTGTCTTCGCCGATGCGGGCGCCGACTGGATTTCCGTTCACCAGGAAGCATGCCGCCACTTGGACCGGACTCTGCATCTGATCAAGAGTCACGATTGTCTCGCGGGTGTAGTGATCAATCCGGCCACGCCGGTGGATACGCTCTCGGAAGTGCTCGACATCATAGACTATGTTCTGGTGATGTCAGTGAATCCGGGCTTTGGGGCGCAAAAGTTTATTCCGTCCACGCTGCACAAAATGCGTCGGTTAGCTGAGATTCGCAGCGAACGCAGTCTGTCGTACCGCATCGAGGTGGACGGCGGCGTGGCACTCGAGACCGTCGCCAGCGTGGTTCGTGCCGGAGCAGAAATTCTTGTGGCGGGCAACGCCGTGTTCGGGAATGGTGATCCAAGCAAGAATGCGCAAGCGCTGCTGAAGGCAGCAACAGAAGCTGCAATGCAGAAGGTTTAAGTTTTTTGTTTTGATTCTTGTGGGGCCGGGTCTCAGACCCGGTCGGGCCGGGCAAAGCCCGGCTGCTCTGCGGACCAGATCAAGGCAGCCAGCCGCACGATGTAAGGCACGACAGAGAAAGAGCCGAGCTCCGCTCGGCGGCCGGGTCCAAGACCCGGCCCCACACCAGCAACATCGAGGTCTTATGTCACGTCGAATTCCGCTGATGATCGTGTTGAGCATGCTGCTGCTGCTCACCATCGCCTGCACCAACAAGAAGTCGGTGAACCCGCTGGCCGGCGTCGGATCGAAACAGCCCGACAAGGTCCTGTTCGACAAGGCCATGGACGCGATGCGGCACAACCGCTTCGACGTTGCACGCCTCACGCTCCAGACCCTCATCAACACTTACCCGGACTCCGAGTACATCGCCCGCGCCAAACTGGCGGTCGGCGACTCCTGGTACGCGGAAGGCGGCACCGCTGCTCTGGCCCAGGCCGAGCAGGAGTACAACGATTTCGAAATCTTCTTCCCCAACATGCCGGAAGCGGCCGAAGCACAGTTGAAGATCGCCAACATCCATTACCAGCAAATGGAAAAACCGGATCGCGACTACACCAACGCCAAGCGCGCCGAGGATGAATACCGAAAACTGATTCTGCAATATCCCGACAGCAAACTCGTGCCGGAAGCCAAGCAGCGCCTGATGGAAGTACAGGAAGTGCTGGCCGAACGCGAATTTGACATTGGACGCTTCTACTACCTGCGCGAGTCCCATCCGGCGTCGATCGCGCGCCTGCAATCGCTGGTGGATAGGTACCCCCTGTACAGCCGCGCCGATGAAGCGGAATTTCTGCTGGGCCAGAATTTCGAGGGTCAGATGGCACGCATGCGGCTCGCGCCCACCTGCGACGTACACGGAATGCCCCGAGGGTGTACCAGCGAGGCCATCAAGGCCGCCTATCTGGACGAGTTCACCAAGGAAGCCTCGAAGGCGTATGACAAGATCCTGACGCGCTATCCACTAATGGATCGCGCCGATGACGCCAAGAAACGCCTCGCCGCCCTGAAGCAGCCGATACCCCGGCCCACCAAGGCCGCCGTCGCGCAGAACAAGGCCGAAATCGACAGCCGGAGCGAGGCGACGACCGTTCAGAAGTTGATGGGTCTGGTGAAGAAAGGACCAGATGTGACCCAGGCTGCCAAAGTGGGTGAGCCGAACCTGGTCGAGCCGCCTCCGCTGGGCGGCAATGAGGTCGTCCATCGAGAGACAATGGCAGTGGCGGCGGGAATGTCCCCGAACGACACCGTGGGAGTAACGATCATCAACCCCAATCAGCCGGGTGCAGCGCCACTTTCCGATGCGACTCCCCCCGGAGGTTCTCCTTTTGGAACTCCTCCGGCCGCGACCGCACCACCGGCCGCACCGGATCCTAACGAACTGAAACCAATTGCTCCTCCCGATCCCAATGAACTGAAGCCGGTCGACAGCGGAACAGACGCGGCCCTGCCTCCGCCGGTGCAGGTGAACGAGATCCATCAGGGCCAGTCTTCTTCTTCGTCCGCCACCCCGAGTGCCGACAATACCCCCGCCAGTGACAAGGATCTTTCGAGCAGCAAGAAGAAGAAAAAGAAGGGATTGAAGAAGCTCGTTCCGTTCTAACAACAGTGGTCAGCTTTCAGCCGTCAGCCCTCAGCAAGGCCTGAAATGGATTCTGCGAACCGGAAACGGAATCGTCAGAGCCGCTTCAAGCCATGGCTGTCCAGTCCCGTACGCAGTAGGTGCTGACCACTAGTAACCGGTTACCTCCCTTCTGGATCATTGACTTACGTTGTGGCTCAGGTTACCTTCGCGTTATCTCCCCTCATCAGAGGATACCTTTGGCCCGGAAGATACTACTTGCCGATGACAGCGTGACCGCTCAGAATATGGGGCGGAAGATTCTCGCGGACGCGGGATACGAAGTCATCACGGTTAACAACGGTTCCGCCGCGTTGAAGAAAATCGCCGAGGCTAAGCCGGATCTCATCGTCCTTGACGTTTACATGCCCGGCTACAGCGGGCTTGAGGTGTGCCAGCGCCTCAAGGAAGCGCAGGAAACTGCACGCGTTCCCGTTCTGTTGACCGTGGGCAAACTGGAGCCCTTCAAGCCCGAAGAAGCCAAGCGCGTGCGCGCCGATGGCTTCATCGTTAAGCCATTTGAGGCCAGTGAGTTGTTGAGCGCCCTCAGCAAGCTCGAAGACAAGATTGTGCCCCGTGGGGAAGCCTCGAAACCGGGACGCTTCGCGCGGGCGAATGCCGCCCTCGACGAAGGCCGTTACGACAAGACGGTCGCCGTCGACGAAGATTCCGGTTGGAGAAACCGGATCGCATTTCCCCCCAAGAAGAAAGAAACGGCTGCGCAAGAGGATGGCGATGATCCGGCGATGTACAACGCCATGAACAAAGACTTGCGCACCGTAGTCGAGCACAAGGTTGCGGAGCGGCCGCACGAGGCCAAGGCAAAAGAAACGCGGGTTGATCTTGGAGCCCTCGCGCCCGAAGGCCTGCCCAAGGACGTCACTCCGGAAGAGATCGCCGCGTTGGCCGCCGCCGCAGCACAAGTGAAGGGCAAGATCGCGGAAAGCAAGTCTGAGGCGGAAGTCAAAACGGAACAGAGCGCGGAAGCAGCGCAGCCCGCTCAGCCCGCTCAGCCCGCTCTTGAAACTCCCCAGGAAGTTCCCGCAAGCCGGCCGGCGGTAGCGACTTTTGCGGAACAGAAATCCGAAGAAAAGATCGACGTACCTGCTGAAAAGTCCAGCGAAGCTCCGAAGGAGGCGGCCAGCGACGATGCCCCCCGCCCTGCCGATGTGATGGCTGCCATCTCTAGCCTGGAGGCGGAGGCTGGCACATCGCACAGCACAAGTTCAGGGAACGGCTCGTGGTTGCAAGGCGCTCCCAGCCATACAGCCGACGAGCCCGTAACCATGGCAGCGGCCGCAGGCGCGCAGTCCTCAGCTGTCGTCTCGCGTTGGACAGCGGTTTCGGTTGCGCTTGCCCCAGAGGAAGCTGCGATCTCTCTCGAACACGAAATGCAGAAGGCCTACGCCGCCTTTGCCGCGGCTGAAACCGGCCACGTGGGACATACCACGGCGCCCCAGGAGACTCCGTCAACGGCGATGGAAACTGCATCGCCGGCCGCCGTCGCCGCGACCGAACCCGTTGTTCCGGTTCCTGCGACACCAGCACCGGAAGCGGTGCAGACCTTGAGCGAGGTGGCCAACGCTGCCACCGACGCGATCAGCGCCGCCGTGAAAGAACTCGAAGCGGTCGCTGCCTCCTACGAGCAGCAGATACCCTCGTCCCCTGCGGTGCAAGAGCCAGGTCCAACCGAAAAGACGGCCGAAGCTGAGGCAAAATCACCTGAGAACGCGGCCGCGATCATCGAGCCCATTTCGGTCGCTCCAGTCGAAGAAACGGCGCCTCCGCAGTTGGAGACGGCGAAACCTGTCGTAGAGGGAGTCGCGCACGAGGAAGTGAAAGCGGAGACGTCTTCCATCTCGGCGCCTCCTCCCGTTGAAGAAATTCCTGCCCAAGAATCTCCTGCCGTCAACGTTTCAGAGACGGCTGCGGCTCACCAACCGGGTTCAGAAAGCTCAGCGGACGCCGTGCACGGAGAATCCGACGCATCGCAATCGACTGCCGCCGCATGGGCCAGTTGGCATCGCACCCGCGAGTCGGGCGCACCCGACGCAGCACCTGCCGAGACTGCACACCAGGAAGTTGAGCAGGAAGCCTCCACTCCTGAAGACGCGGCAGCCCGAGCCGTTGCTGCCGGCGCCGAGAAGACTCCCGAGGAAGCGACCGCGAAATCTGAGCCCGATCCCGAAGGCATTGCCAGCATCGTCGACAGCGTCCTCGCCGAAATGCGTCCCAAGATCTACGAAGAGATTTCCCGCAAGATGGGAAAGAAGAAGTAAGCTCTCCGCCTCCCGCTGTAATCCACTGCGAAATCAATCCGAGCAACAGGCGCGCCAATGGTGCACGTCCCCCTGCACATCCCCCTGCACATCCCCCTGCACATCCCCTCTGCACATCCTCGTTTGTGCATGCCCCCGCGAGCGTGATTTGAATCACGCAACCACGGCCGCGACTCCCCTATCATTCGACTCGAAGGCATGAGCACAGCAGACGCAGCAGATGTAGCCCTAGCAACGCTTCGTGGCCAGGCGATCGATATCATCCTGGGAACGGTATTCGTATCCATCGGCGCGACCGCCTGCGCCATCGCAGCCATCCGTTGGCGCCGGGGCGTTCGGATCCTCGTGTGGTGGGGAATCTGGAGCGCGATGTACGGACTCCAGGACCTGATTCGTACCCCGGCCGTCGTGGCGGTTCTGCCGCACGCCCTCCAATCCGCCGCGCCCTACCTGAGAACCGCGATCATGTACCTGCTTCTGGTTTCCGCGCTGTTCGCATGGCGGGAACTGAGTCTGGGCAAGCTCAGGTTTCTGATTCAACTGGAAATCGTTGCCGGGTTAGCGATTGCTGCGGTGGGGATCGGGACGTTCGTCCTCGGTGGCCCCGATAACAGATTCATGTTCTACAACAGCCTGCTTGCTGTTTTTGCTGTGTTGGTTCTGTTAGCGCTTGTGCTGGTTCCTCGATTCTCCAGATTCCTCGTGATTCCGAATCACCGCATTCTCTCCGCCGGCACGCTGATTTTCGCCGGTGAAGCGCTGTACACCAACTTGTCGAGCGTGTTCCACTACCGCGTCCTGCCGATGGTAGATTCGTTGGGCTTCGCCGCTCTTCTCTTTTCGCTCGGATATGTAGCTCTCGAAATAGTGTTTACCAACGAGCGCCGTCTGCTTTCCATCGAAACCGAATTAGAGACGGCACGCCAGATACAGTCTTCCATTCTTCCCGCGACTGTTCCCAACATGAAGAATCTGCGGATCGCGGCTTCTTACTACCCCATGACCGCGGTCGCCGGCGATTTCTACCAGTTCGTCCGCACCGACAACGCCCACCTCGGCATCCTTGTCGCAGACGTCTCCGGGCACGGCATACCGGCGGCGCTTATTTCTTCCATGATCAAGGTGGCGATGCAGTCCGTCGCCATCCATGCCCATGATCCCGCCCAGGTGCTCGGCGGCCTGAATCGTATCCTGTCGAGTGAGGCGCATGGCCAACTCGCCTCGGCCGCCTACATCTGGATCGACACGGAGAAACGCCAAGCGCTTTACTCAGCTGCCGGGCATCCGCCGCTCCTGTGTTGGCGCAACGCGAGTGGCGAAATGCAGCGGATCGAGAGCAACGGGTTGCTATTCGGCATCACTTCTGATTCTGAGTACCCCGTGTGCGGCGTACCGGTTGAGTCCCTGGACCGCTTCCTGCTCTACACCGACGGCGTGACCGAACCGGAGAACGCCGCCGGAGAAGCCTTCGGCGACCGGCAACTCGAACAGGTCGTCCGCAATCATCGTGTGCAAACTGCCTCGGAACTCTCACGGCAACTGCTCTCCGAACTCGGAACGTGGCGAACGCCTTCCGTGAACCAGCAGGATGACATCACCCTGATCGTCGTCGACGTCGTCTGACCCGACCTTCGCAGCGCGCAAATGCTATTGCACCCCTCTCGCGAACTTGAGTACCATGCCACCTACCGGGTCCCCAGCCAGAGTTTGCGCGCCCATGAACGACCAGATTATTTCGCACTATCGCATTCACGAGAAGCTTGGTGCGGGCGGCATGGGCGTTGTCTACAAAGCTGAGGACATCCGCCTTGGCCGTCTGGTTGCTCTGAAATTCCTTCCTGACCACTCCGTGCGCGACCCCCGCGCCCTGGAGCGCTTCAAGCGCGAGGCGCGTACCGCTTCCGCGCTCGATCATCCCAATATCTGCACTATCTACGAGATCGACGACGATCAGGGACGCCCCTTCATCGCCATGCAGTTGCTCGACGGCAAAACTCTGCGCGAGCGCATTGGCGACCATCCCGTTCCGCTGGGCACGCTGCTCGATTGGGCCTTGCAAATCACCGACGCCTTGCAGACCGCCCACGCGAAGGGCATTATGCATCGCGATATCAAGCCCGCGAACATTTTCATCACCGAGCGCGGCCAGGCAAAGATCCTCGACTTCGGCCTGGCCAAGCTGACCGCCGTTGATCTCATGGGCTCGGGCGACGCGACACTTTCCTCGACCGGATCGCTGACTCACACTGGCGCCGCCATCGGTACCGTTGCCTACATGTCGCCCGAGCAAGCGCGCGGTGAGGCGCTCGATGCGCGCACCGATCTCTTCTCATTCGGAGTGTTGCTTTATGAAATGGCCACGGGCAGGCAGGCATTCTCCGGGCCGACCTGGGCGGTAACGGTTTACGCGATTCTGGGCCAGGCTCCCATGTCCCTTAACGAGTCCATGCCCGGACTGCCGCAGCGCCTGCAGGAAATCATCGACAAGTGTCTGATCAAGAACCGCGATCTGCGATACCAGAGCGCGGCGGACATTCATCACGACCTGTTGCGACTGAAGAAAGACTACGAATCGGGCAAGTCGCTGAAGTCAGTGCGCGTGGCGACCACATGGTCCCCGAAAAGAGTGTTGCTTCTGGCGACGGCAGCGGCGGCAGTGGCCGTACTCGTGGCCGCGGGCGTTTGGGGACCGCGACTCCTGCGACGACTGGCGGCTTCCCAGGCTGGAACGGCACGGTCCGCTTCCCTCGTGCCTGAGCGGAAGAGTATCGCCGTTCTGCCCTTTGCGGACATAGCTGGCGATCCCAAGCTGACCGCCTTCGGCAAAGGTCTGCTGGAGGACGTTGCAGCCAAGCTTTCGCAGTTGAGCGCAAATCATGACTTGGAAGTAATCCCCGCGCGCACGCTGGAAGACAAGAAAGTCGCAACGTTGGCGGACGCGAAGAAAGAATTCGGCGTCAGCCTCGGCCTGACCGTCTCGCTAGAGCAGGCGGGCGACCTGGTGCGCGCCGCCTACAGCTTGACCGATGCCAAGAGCGGCAAGAATCTGGCGGGAGCGCAGATCACCGCTCCCGTGTCGGACTTGTTCACCATTGAAGACCAGATGGCCAACGGCGTCGCGTCCGCCCTGCAGATTTCGCTGCGAAGCGACGAGAAGCAGGCGTTCGGCGCCCACTCGACCAGCCTGCCCGAGGCTTACCAATACTATGTGCAGGGCCGCGGTTACCTGCAGGACCCGCGCAAGCCCGAGAACTTAACCAGCGCGGAGATTGTTTTCAAGCAGGCGCTGAAGATCGATCCCAACTTCGGTCAGGCCGAAGCGGGATTGGGCGAAACCTACTGGCTGAAGTATCAGATGGGCAAGCAGAAGCAAGCCATCGTCCCAGCTCAAGAGGCTTGCACCAAGGCGGTGGACCTCGGCAACGCCGGCGCCGAAGGCCACATGTGTTTGGGACTGCTGGAAGATGGCACCGGCCAGTACGAGAAAGCGGCAGAGCAATTCCAGCAAGCCATGCAGTTGGAACCGGCCAACGAACGCGCCTATACCAGTCTGGCGGGGGCGTACCAGCATCTCAATCAACCAGATAAGGCCGAGGAAACCTACAAGCGCGCGATCGCTGTGCGGCCCCAGTACTGGCGGGGCTATTCGTTTCTCGGCACCTTTTACATCGCCCAAGCGGAATACGAAAAGGCCGCTGCCATGTTCCGCCGTGCGACCGAACTCGATCCCGAAAGCTACCTGGCGTTTAACAACCTGGGAGCAGCGTTGCTTTACGCCGGCAAAGACGATGAAGCCGCGCAGGCGTTCGAGAAATCGCTGGCGCTGCGTCCCAATCGCGACGCCTACAACAACATCGCTGTCGCGCAGTTCCGGCTGCATCGCTTCAAGAATGCGGTCCTCAACTTCAAAGAGGCCCTGAAGATCGACGACACCGATTATCAAAACTGGGGCAACATGGGCGACGCCGCCTACTATGGCGGAGATACGACCTCGGCCATGGAGTATTACCGCAAGGCAATCTCTCTAGCTGAGCCCCAACTCAAGATCAACCCGCGCGACGCCGGGGTTCTCGGAGACTTAGCCAGTTATTACTCGATGTTAGGTGACCGCAAGCAAGCTCTAAGTTATCTGGATCGCTCTCTGCAACTCGGACCCGGCGACAAAGATTTGCTTTTGAACGCAGCCGTGGTATACAACCAACTGCACGAAACGGGGACCGCGCTGGAGTGGCTGAGTAAGGCTCTGGCCGCAGGCTATTCGCGCTCGGTGGTTGCCACCGGTGCCCCCTTCGACAATCTCCACGATAACCCGCGTTACCAGGCCCTCATGCAAGCGAAGTAACGGCTTCATCAAAATCAGAAGGAGATTTCCATGCCGATTCAAGTCAATATCCAAAGCGGAAGCATTACCGGCGGCTCTCTCTCCAAAGGATGTACCTTTGAGTGGTACAACCCCACCAATAACCCAGTTCAGTTGACTAACTGCGGGAATTTTTGCACTCAGGATAACTACAACGTTCCCGCCAACGGCACCGCATCGGCACAAATCTCGACCATGCCGAACGGGTTACCATACGCGTTCAAAGATCCGGCTTGGAACGCAGGCGGGCAGCCTCACATCACCGCTCCCACGCGGGACCTAGACGTCGAGAAAGAAGTAGCCTAGGCCCACTCCATAAGCCCAGGATCACCTTCCGATGCGGCTAGTCCAAACAGCCACGATCCCTAAAGGGATCGTGGCTTTGGACTAAAGAGTGTGCCCGCTGTGCTTCCGTACACACCCACCCTGTGCAAACAACGCAAAGGATCGGGCACCCGCGCAGATCTCGGTGAGGTCGCCCGAGGAGATCGCCCGCTGGAATGATTAGAAAACGTCCCGTCTGTCCCGGTTTTCCGCCATTACTCAACGTTAGGTGACCGCAAGCAAGCCCTAAGTTATCTGGATCGTTCTCTGCAACTGGGACCCGGCGACAAGGATTTGCTTTTAAACGCAGCCGTGGTATACAACCAACTGCACGAAACGGGGCCCGCGCTGGAGTGGCTGAGTAAGGCTCTGGCCGCAGGCTATTCGCGTTCGGTGATTGCCACCGGGGCCCCCTTCGACAATCTTCACGATAACCCGCGTTATCAGGCCCTCATGCAAGCGAAGTAACGGCTTCATCCAGTAACAAGAGGAGAATTTCCATGCCAACGCCACAAGTCAACATTCAGAACGGAAGCGTCACCAATCCACCTGTCACCTACCCAGGCGATTTTCAATGGTTGAATCCCACCGGTACCGACGTGTTGCTGACGAACTGCGAAGGATTCTGCACTCAGGCCTCCTATCGCCTCCCAGCCAACAGCACGGTCAACGCGCAGACGATCGCCAACCCCACCAACAATAATTTCACCGAAACTCCCAATGAATGGAATGCCCCGGGAATGCCGCATATCAAGAATCCGACGCGAGGCATGCACGACGAGAAAGAAGTAGCCTAGGCACACACCATCGGCCCGGGAACCCTCGCCGAAGTTCGCCGTCCGAACCAGCCACGATCCCCAAAGGATCGTGGCTTTGAACTGTTCCAGCAACTTTGCCCCTGCTGGTTCGTACTTGTCATGGCTATCCCCAAGGTTCTAGGAAAGCAGGGGAGAGTTCTCTGCCTCTATCGCCACAAGTTGATAGCCTTCGTCCTCGCGGATCGCCCATCTGCCACCCGACTTTTCCACCCAAACGATCGCACCGGTCTTGGCGCCGCCTCGAACCGGGATCTTCCTATTGTCGCCGTTGACCAGGATTGTCGGTGTAGCCAGTACATTACGGACATGCGTAACCGCAACGATGTGCTTTGAGGAGCGGGCTGCCAGCGATAAAAGACACTTAAGCTTGGCGGAATAGCGATCATAAAACTGGTGGAACGACTCTCCTTGAGGAGCAGGCAGGTCCGGGTCCTCTTCTAGCTTCTTCAAATCGCTCAGGATCGTATTGACTTGCTTCCCCGCCAGACTACCAACATTCCACGGTCGCAATTCCGGCGTGGGAAATATCGGCAGTCTTGTCACCTGCGAGATTGCTGTAGCGGTCTGTTGCGCCCGGATCAGGTCTGAAGAATAGATGCGACCGACGGCATGCTTTGCGATCTTCTCTGCCGTGTCCCGCGCCTCCTGCAGCCCATTTTCATCTAGAGGCACATCGAGCCAACCGCGCAACCTTTCCGATTCTCCATGCGAATTGAGCACAGTCCTACCATGACGCACCAAGATCAGCTTCGCCATTCCGAGGCTCCATATGTGATTGAGATTTTCCTCGCCTTCAGCGGTCACCGGCACAAGAAATGGGAACGCTGGCTACCCAACAAACTGGGCGAGGAATGAGGGAGGTTTGCTTTTCTAAGTCTATTGACTTAGTGTCTATTGACTTAGTTGACGTTACTGTAATATTCCTTTAACATTCCGTCAATCGTTTTTCGGGGCTATTCCAAGCCTCCACAAACATTTTGACTGCGGACCTCCAGCGCCACGATCCGTCGACCGGAATTGACTGCAACACTCGTAGCGAAGCACCTGTGTTTTCAATTGGTTGCAGCCGCTCCGGAACGACGCTTCTCTACCACATGATTCTCTCCGCCGGTGACTTTGCCATTTACCGGATGGAATCCCATGTTTTTACCCTGCTTGAGCCGCGTTTTCAGCCACTGACATCGCAGAAAAACAAACGGAGAATGTTGAATGCCTGGTATCAATCTCGGCTCTTCACCCGTTCCGGCGTTGATCACGAGCTTTTCGAATCCAGAGTGATGGTCGAATGCCGAAACGGCGGGGATTTTCTGCGGATTCTGATGGAGGAGATCTGTCGTCAGCAGGGTGTGCGCCGCTGGGCAGAGACGACGCCCGAGCACATTCTTTACATGGCACGGATTAAGGAGACAATCCCCAATGCCTTGTTCATTCATGTTATCCGGGACGGCCGGGATGTCGCGCTGTCCTGGGAGAAACTGTCGCAAATCCGACGATTGCCTGGGGATCCTTATCGCCCTGCAATTGCCGCCGCGATTTACTGGGAGTGGTTCGTCACTCGCGGACGAAAGCTCGGGCAGACACTGGACCAGGACTACACCGAAGTTTTGTACGAGGACCTGGTGACTAGGCCGGTAGAAATCCTGAGACGCCTTGAATCGTTTATCGCGCATAATCTCGACTACGACCGCATCCGGAGCGTTGCTATTGGCTCAGTCGCCACTCCAAACAGCGCATACAAGGGTGAGACGCGGAGTCCGATCGGGCGATGGAAAAGTGATTTCACCCCTCACGAGCTTGAAGTCTGTGAGGCTCTCATCGGCCGGTCACTGATTGGTTTGGGATATGAAACCGTCACAGCTGCGGCAACAAAGAAGATGCCGGCGCATCTTGCCGCTTTGCGGGCCACCTATCGCCATTATTTCGAAGCGAAGCTCTTTGTTAAGACCCGTACTCCTCTGGGCCGTTGGCTCACAAGTCGAAACCTCGCTCGCCTCTGATCAAAGCCGCTCTTACTCTAGATCTTCTCCGACTGATTCTTGCGCGTGTCTCATAAACGTAGCGAGCTCCTTTTTTTGATCGAGCTCACTGTCTGTATACACCACCCCGTCAAACCGGAGGAGGGTGGAGGGAAGGAGCGGCAAAACTGCCACCCCCTGCCTCTACCACAGAGCTTGCGGTTTTGAATTGGACCAGTGCCAGCCCGCGACGCGGGGCGAGTCCCTCAGAGGAGATGAGGTCACTGCACAATTGATCGCCAAGGCCGGTCAGAATTGATGGTCTGCTAAATCAGCTCCTACTAACACGTAGCCCGAATGTGTCCTTATGCCAACTTCAGTTTGCGACGAACTATACCTGCTATGCCGACCAAGCCTGCACCCAAGAGACTGAGAGAGCCAGGTTCTGGAACGGTAAAGTTGGTGTCGCCGCTCGAAATGGTGGTCTGCCCGTTGAAGAATCCCTTCCCTGTGTTAATGGTCAACTGGACGGTCGCTCCATCAATGGTCGCGCCGTTGTACCACGTTCCGGTCAAAGATCCGGTCAGCGTGTAATTGTGCGTCCCGTTGGCGAGAGTCATCAGCGTCCAAGTCACGGGTCCAGTGAAGGAACCGTTAAAGATCACTCCACTCGGAATGCCGCTGGTGCCGTTGCCCGTGATGCTAAAGGTGCCCCCCGCTGCAAACGTACCGCCCATCTGCAAGCTGCCGCTGCTGAGGGCGCCCGTGCTAAAGCTCAACGTCCCCAGATTGTTGCCGGTGATCAGCCCGCTGCCCAGCCCATTCACCGCAATCAGGGTCGATCCCGTTAGGGAAAGGCCGCTGTTGGTGCCTGAGAGGGTGCCGCCGCTGTTGGTAAAGTCCACACTGCTACCAGCGAAAGCTGTTATCGAAAGAGCCAGAAGAATAGTGAGGAGAATCGTGTTCTTGATCATAAGTAAGTAGCTGCCTTTCCTATATGGGCGAATCTTAAGCCTGGCGCGCAATTCGCGACTGTTCAAAATTGCACATTGATTCACGAAATCTAGGGACGAGGAAGCGGGCCAAACACAGGTGATGGGACGCACAGACAGGAGTTCCCTAAGTGCCGTAACCTAATCTATTTTTCTGTCTTCATGAGAATCGCAACGTTGGGGATCGTGTGAACCCAATGAACTGTGTGTGCAAACTTGAGCCCCTCATTCTCAACTTCTTGGAGTTGATGATCGCACTTCGAGTGGCGGGCCGTCTTCGCGGGTCGTGGGAAATGAGCCGGATTGCAAGGGTTCGCGAGGGCGACACCAACGTCTAAATGCAAACGCTGATGCTCACCGACAAATCCGACGCTCAGCGACATAACTGGCGCACAATCGCGATTTCACTCACTGACTAGATTTGCAATATTCTCCCTCTTCTCCCCTTGAGGCTGCTTGCAAGTCATGTGATCTTGATCACATCTCCCCGTCTGTCCGATTCCCCAAAGGCAACAGCCAGCACGAGAGCGTTTGACTTCCGATATCTAAGGGTGAAATCATTATCTTGTCGAGCGGAGACCAACGTCGTTCCCCGCAAAGTTGCCGGTGTTCTAGCCTTCTTCCGCATTTATTCATCCTTTCATACGAAGTTGCCTTTCTCGCATTCGGAACCTCTGAAAGGGGGCCGATTTATGAGACCCGCGGTAGTGGCAAAGAAGCTCAGCCAATTCGATCCCAAGACCTTTCTCTCTACCATGGACGGCGGTAGGAAGATCGCAACCTTCCCCAAAAAGCAGCCCATCTTTGTTCAGGGCGACCCGTCCGATTGTGTTTTCTATATACAGAAAGGAAAAATAAAACTCACGGTTGTGTCGAAGAACGGCAAGGAAGCCACCATCGGCATTCTGAACGAGGGCGATTTCTTCGGTGAAAGTTGCCTTACTGGTCAGCCTCTCCGCTTGTGTTCGGCGACCGCAATGACCGATTGCTCTGTAATGCGAATCGACAAGAAGTCCATGATGGAAGTGCTTCACCGGGAACAGACGTTTTCCGATTTGTTCGTGGCATATTTGCTGACACGGAACATCCGATACGAAGAAGACTTGGTTGACCAACTTTTCAACTCAAGCGAAAAGAGACTGGCTCGGATTCTCCTGTTGCTGGCTCACTTCGGCAAGGACGGCGTGCACGAAACTCCCATTCCCAGTATCAGTCAGGAGACCCTCGCAGAGATGATCGGCACGACTCGCTCACGGGTTAGCTTTTTCATGAACCGGTTTAGGGAATTGGGGTTCATTGACTACCAAGGCCATGAGGATTTACGAGTTCACAGTTCACTTCTCAACATTGTTCTCCACGACTAGGACTTCGTTTCGACAACGTGGCTAGCCTTGACGAATCCGGCTCGCATACCACCGGGACACTCCTATGGTTGACCGAATGACGGATGTTGAGATTTTCGACAGCAGGGGCTGAATCTTCTGCGTGAACAACGCGGGGGTGAGCCATGCTGGTTGGCTGGATTCGTCCCACGCCGAGCGTGCCCTTGAATGCCGACGTTGGGAGTCTGCCTGTTTAGCCAAAGCTTCGGGGGCTTGCGCAGCTGTATTACAACAGCAATGCCGATTTCGTTGCTGCGTCCTCACTTCCACGAGCGACGGTTCTTTGTGATCAAAGTCACAGACAGAGGAAGGAAGATTCTCCGATACTTCGCAAGAGGCACTAAAAGTGAAGACCGCAGACTGCACCCGACTCCCGCAAAGCGCGGCCATGAGCCGAATGCTGGTATGGATTGAGGAACAGCATTTTCTGGGTTTCGGTTGCCCCGAATGTGGCTGGCGGTTTAACGCTTCTGGTGCCCCCACCGGCACCTCTTTCGATGAAATGATGCGCCACTTCGAGTTGGAGCGCGACCGAGAGTTTTCATCTCATGTCTGCGCCGATCACCCAAGGAATAGCCGTCTGGATGGCACACCACTGATACAGGCGCTCAACTGTTGAGAACAGGCGTGGGTGTTGAAAAAGTCCAGCTTCCTCCCAAACAGTCAAAAGTCTAGGGGATACAAAATGCCTTGAAAATTAAGGAAGTCGTTTGTAGAGCTTCCTAACGCAATTTTATTTTCGAGAATTTTGTGGGAACGAGTTTTCAACAGCCACAGGCGATTACACTCAAAAACCCAGGTCAATGACCCGCCTGTATGCAAATTCCTGCACGGTTTACACAGTCGAACTTCGTGGTATAGTTTCCTCGTTCAAAACAAGGCTCGTCGCTCAATTTTCTCCCGAGCCCCCACCGGGAAGTTCCCCTTAACGATTCCAAGGATGCCACGGCATCTCTTTCGCCCCTCGTCGAAACGGAGAACCTCGTGCAGAAACCAGAGAACGCAAACCCACACGCCTCTGCCTCAATTCGCATCGCCATGTTGGCGATGCTTGCTTCCATCCTGACCCTCGGCGCCAACGCCTTCGCCCAAACTCTTCCTCCGAGCCAGTACATTTCATTCGACGCGCCCAATGCTGGGACTGGACAGTATCAGGGTACCGGCCCAAGCTCCATCAATCGACAAGGATGGATTGGCGGCACAGTCGTTTACAGCACCGGCGCTTCCCACGGCTTCCTGCGCAAGCCGAACGGCGCATTTATTGCGGTGAATCCGCCGAACTCCTCACAGAGTTTTGTCGCCGCGATCAACGACTCCAATGAAGCCACTGGACATTTTTATGGCCCGAGCGCGACCTACGGATTTCTTCGCGATGCAGCTGGCAATTACACGCAGCTCGCGGTGGCGGGCTCCAATACCAACATCCCCGCCGGCATTAGCCCCACCGGAGTCGTCGTCGGGTTCTATTACGATTCCATCGGATCGCATGGCTTTTTGTGGGATGCGAAACACGGGTACACGGTTTTTGACGTGCCCGGATCCAAGCCCGGCACTACGCTGGCTTACGCCATCAACAGCTCCGGGGCTATTACCGGCTTTTATTACGACAACAGTAATTACTCTCACGGCTTTGTCCGGAGCGGGAACGGACACTTCGTTACTTTCGACGCCGTCCATGGCGGAACGGCTACGGAATCGACTGCGATAAACGCTAACGGACAGACCACAGGATGGGGGAACGATGGTCTCGGCGGGACCGATGGTTTCCTTCGCAATGTCGGCGGCGCTAACACTATTTTCGGTGTTGCGGGAGCGCAGGGCAGCGCAGCCGCGGCCATCAACGATAGCGGGGTCATCGCAGGGTACGAGTTCTCAGACGGCGGCGGCGACGCGCCGTTTGAGCGAGACCAGTCCGGCAACATCATACTCATCACCCTGCCATTTTCGAACACGGCCAGTGTTTCAAGTGGCATCAACCAGGCTGGCCAAATCATCGGCTCTTACGCCGATGCAGCCGGCGCCAACCATGGCTGGGTAGGAGTACCGTAAGGAGTTGAATTAGCGTTGCTGAGATCGGGCGCACAGAATATCGAGCGATGGCGCGAATTCTGTGCGCGTTCTATTTCAAAAGAGTCGTTCGATGAAATCAGGCCTTTACCCTCAAAACTCCCATCGAGGGTCGCTGAGTGAAATCGGGATTTATCAACAGTTGAGCGATTCTTAGAGCGTCTAACAAAACCACCGAATCCAGCATTGAGCTGCGGTTCGCAGCCAGTCGCTGTCATCGGCTAATTCCGCGAACCTACGCACACGTGCTCTACCTCTACGCCAAGCATCCCGAGGCCAAGTCTCTAGCGCCTGATGGATCGCCTTGCGCCTGTGACACGCGGGGATTGTTGCAACGATCTTCCGTAACGGCGGCATCACGTCGATACGTGGGGAAAGAAACCGACCGCCGATGGGAGCAAGGCGAGGATTTGAGTCTCGTTGAATTCACGTCGTTCGAATATCAACAGTCGAAACAGGTAGTTG
>OBLU010001151.1_pt1 | contig 24742 bp, 21 predicted proteins | sample 1518681 | NCBI WGS metagenome assembly OBLU01 (sample SAMEA3539304, study PRJEB22396) | soil metagenome | biome: tundra; feature: field; material: soil | place: USA | collected 2010-05 | depth 0.15 m
AGCGGCGGACCACGTCATCGTCCTCGGGTCCCCACTGATCATCTCGTTGACTCATACAATCGGCGCCCCTGGTTTGGTTGTTGAGGCTCTGTCGAAGGCTTATACGAACGAGCGACGACTTTTCCGACACGATCTTTCGGCTCCGTGGCGGTGACCCCGCTGTGTCCGGAGGTTTTGTACATCATCTTGTACACTGGGCGTAGCGAAGATGTGCGCGGTTTGTGCATCGGCCCATTGCGCCAAAAAGTCGCTAAAGTCGTACATTGTTTCCGCAGACGGCGGGGAGCCAACTTCCAACCTGGCTCCCCTTCAACCTGGCTCGCGGGGGATGAAGCATCTGGGCAGGAAACGCCCTCACCGATGGGAGATGCTCCGTGAGCGTGAAGCCCCAGTGAGCGCAACACCGAGCCCCGATGGGGCTGACAGAACTGTGCCGGTGCCGGGCTCGTTAAGCGAGATCGACCAGACCTGGCTGCTCGGGGTCGGGCAGTTCGGCCTGTCCCGATCTTCGGACTGTTTCAAGCGCACGATGGACGTCGACGGGGCGGCAATCGGGTCAAGCACACTCTGCGCGAGTTCAACGAGGCGCAGGGCGGCCTGTTCAAGATCAGCGCGGACCGGCGCATCGCGCTCGTGGGTCGCTTCCTGCGCCGGACATCGCTTGACGAATTGCCTCAGCTACTCAACGTGCTCAAGGGGGGAGATGAACCTGGTCGGTCCGCGTCCGCTGGTGCAGGACGAGGATGTGCTGATCGAGGGTTGGCGGCGTCGGCGGCTGGCGGTCAAGCCCGGGATGACTGGCCAGTGGCAGATCTTCGGTTCCTCACGAATCCCGATGCAGGAGATGGTGAAGATCGACTACATGTACGGGCCCAACTGGTCGCTGTGGCTGGACCTGAAGATCCTGCTCAGAACGATCCCCTACAAGCTGGGGCGGCGTGGACTGTGATGCGCGCCGGCCCTACCGCAGGGATTGCGCAACGCGACGATCCGCTTGAGGCACTCAGGTCGCCGCCAATGCGTAGGGGCGCCCGACGGATGCTTGTGCGCCAGGGAAGCCCCGTAGGACTGCGAAGGCCATGGGACGGAGGCATGCGCGTCGATGGCTGCTCGGCGCAGTTCTCGCTTCCGCTTGCGTCCCCAAGCGCCCAGCTCCGTCGCGGCTATCACGCCGGCCGGAATGCCAATCACCCACAAGACCAAGATTTCGGCAAGCATTTTTCCTCGAATTCTCCAGTTCGAGCGTCGGCCTTACATTCCTTTCATGGGAAGGCAACGCCCAAACTTGAGTCAGCTGGTCTTGGGTCGAGCATCTCTCCAGAAGCACCTGACCGGGCAAGGCTCCTTGAGCTCAAGCGTGGAGCAGCGAGCGTCCAGGCGCACACGACGCAGTTGCGAGCAGTGCCGCATGTGCTCGCTCGGAAGGGACACTGAGATGTCCGCCTTCGCCAGCATCCTGAACGACGCTTTACCTGCGCCGACGCTCGGAGGCGACCTGAGTGGGCTCGACATTGCGATCGTCCACGATTACCTAAACCAGCGTGGCGGCGCCGAGCGTGTCGTCCTGGAGCTGTCGGACATGTGGCCGGATGCGCCGATCTTCACCTCGCTGTATCGGCCGAACTCGACATTACCCGGCTTCGAAGGCCGTGACATCCGAACTTCCTGGCTCGATCGCCTGCCTGTCGACGGGGGGTTCCGGAATCTGTTTCCGCTCTACCCCGGGGCATTTCGTTCGCTGGGCGAGATCGATGCAGACGTCGTCCTGGCCAGCTCGAGTGGATGGGCTCACATCGCACGCAGCTCGCCCCGCGCACTTCACGTCGTCTACTGCTACACGCCGGCGCGCTGGCTCTACGGCGAGACGTATCTGGACAAGGGCGGCAAGCGCTCGGCACGCCAGGGACTGGCTCGCCCAGCGTTGGGGATGCTACGGCGGATTGACCGAAACGCAGCGGACCGAGCCGACCTCTACATCGCGATCAGCGAGAATGTGAAGCGTCGAATCCGCGCCGCATACGGCATCGAGGCGGCCGTCGTGCCGCCTCCGGTCAACGTCGATCGCTTCCACCCGACGCCCCGCGGGGACCGGCTGCTGTCGGTTTCACGTCTGCTGCCCTACAAGCACGTGGATCTGGTAGTACGTGCCGCCACACGTTCCGGAGTCGGGCTCGATGTCGTCGGCGAGGGACCGATGCTGTCTCACCTGCGCGATATTGCCGGTCCGACCGTCACGCTGCACGGCGGCGCCAGCGACGAGGTGGTCGTCGAGCTCATGCAGAGCTGCAGTGCTGTCTGCGTCGCGGCCGAGGAGGACTTCGGCCTCGTCGCCGTCGAGGCCCAGGCAGCCGGCAAGCCGGTTATTGCCTATGGTCGCGGGGGGTCCCTCGAGACCATCGAGAAGAACGTAACCGGTGTCTTCTTCGACGAGCTGACCGAGGACCACGTGCTCGCAGCCGTCGAAGCTTCCGAGCATCTCGGGACGTCGCCTGAGAGGATCGCCACATATGCCGAGCGATTCTCGCGAGAGGCGTTTCGCGCGCGGTTGACGCGGACGATCGGCGACGCGCTCGCTTGCGAGCGCTAGAGAAATGCGAGATTCGGCCCGGCCGGGGAACACCACGGACGGGCGAGCAATCATTTCCGTTGCCTAGGGCCGGACGCACGTACTACACGCTCGAGTAGATCGTCTACCGAGTTGGCCATCCGCTGCCAGCTGAGCTCTTCGGCACGCCGGGCGCCTGCCTCGCCCATGCGGTATGCCAGTTCTGCGTCACTGAGCAGCGTGCAGAGGGCTTCGGCCACTGCGATGTGGTCGGTTGCCTCGACGAGAATGCCCGTCACACCGTCGATCACGGCGTCCGCGCTGCCTCCAACCTGCCCAGCCACGGTCGGCAGTCGGTGCGCGCCAGCCTCCAGATAAACAATGCCAAAGCCTTCGCCACCTCCCAAGCTCGACGTATCTTGGCGACTTGGCATCGCGAACACGTGCGCCCGGTTCAGCCACGCATCGCGCTGTCGGTCGTTCAAATGTCCCGTGAACACGCATTTGTCCTCAAGATCAGACGCTGAGGCAATTGCCTGGAGCATGCTCTTGAGAGGCCCGTCCCCGACGAGCACCCAACGCGCGTCGGGTATCCGGGCCCGGACCAACGGAAGGGCTCGTAGCATCACGTCGAACCCTTTGTAGTGGTCCGCTAGCCGCGCTACCGTGATGATCGTCGGAGGCCCGCTGCGCTCTTTGAGCGGAGGAGCCGGGGCAGGAGGCAGATCGCATCCGGGCAGGATCACCTCGGGGCGCAGTGGGACGGTGGAGAGCGAAACGGCGAGAGCACGCGTATGCGTGCTAATCGCTATGGCCGCGCGGACGCGGGAGAGGATTGACGCAGATAGGGCCGGTCGGGCGGCCATCTCCTTGGCGTACACGTACTGCACGACGGGGGAGCCGACCAGTTGTCCCGCAAGGAGGCTCGCTGGCCCGAGAACGATATGCCCCGAGAGCAGAACGTCGGGACGTTGTTTCAAGGCTCGCGCAACCGTGAGAGCGTTGAGGATCGCCACTTCCGCTCGGTGTGAGCGGAGATTCGGTGCACGGACGATGCTCTCCGCTCGCGTGTCGATCGCTGATCCTGCACCGCGCACAGACGGTGCCACGACATCGAAGTCATGCCGCGAGTAACCGACAAGGCGGTTGAGCAACAGCTGGATCCCGCCGGTCATCGGGGGAAAATCAGTGGTTGGGAGAAGGACGCGCACGCAGTCAGGTTTGGCCGTAGCGCATCAGGCGCCGAACGGCCTCAGCCCACAGTGATAACGCTCGCCTCGGATGACGCCAAGTACTGGCCATCACGCAGGGCAGCGAGCCACAGCCCTCCGACTAGGATAGGCCACAAACGCTTGCTGTGGTCGTGCGTCAGCGCCAAGTGCTCGTCGGTCAGTCGACGCATGGCGTGCGGATCGAGCCAGCCCTCAGATGCTAGCGGCCCCTCCTGCACCTGCTGCACCAAGGCGTCGCGAAGCGGGCCCCGCAGCCATTGTGCGACCGGGACCCGAAAGGCAGTCTTGGCGCGGCGTGACTTATCGACGGTCTCGATCGTTCCCGCCACGCCGCGTAGCAGCGACTTTCCGTCGTTCTGGAGATGAGTGGTCGGAGGAACGATGGCAGCGAACTCAACCAGCGACCTGTCTAAGTACGGCGTACGCATCTCCAGCGACACCTGCATCGTTGATCGGTCTGCCTTGGCGAGCACGTTATCGGGCAGGTAGCGGCGCTGATCGAGCCGCATAAGCGACCCGGCGACGGAGGATCGACCCTCATCTAAAAGCACCGATGCCACGTCGTCGAGGACAGCATCCGACCGGATCGTCTCGATGAGACGGGGTCCGTAGAGGCCAGCTCGGGCGCTCGGGGGAGTCGCTGCGACCCAATCGACATGTCGCTCGGCCAGGCTCGCGTGCTCGAGCGCGTCGCCAAGTCGCCACGTCCGCTCTCCGGCCCCGTAGGCGGCAAATGCAGACGCGCGCCGAACGGATCGTGGCAGGACTCGGTGGGCGCGCTCCACCCGCTCCATCCATCGATAACGGGGATAGCCGCCAAATAGTTCATCGGCCCCCTCGCCGCCAAGCACGACGGTAACTCGTTCACGAGCTGCTGCAGCCAAGAAATTCAGCGCGACGAGGGCAGAATCGGCCAGTGGCTGGTCAAGCGCGCCGACGAGTCGGGGCACGAGTTCGGCGACCTCTCCGCAGCTCAACGTGACCTCATGATGATCGCTTGAGATCAGAGCAGCAGCTGCTCTGGCATCGACCCCTTCGTTGAACTGTCCGGTGTCGTAGCCGACCGTGAACGTCTTTATTCCAGGCCCAGACCGTTGAGCGGCGATTGCCGCAACGATGTTGGAGTCCAAGCCGCCGGAGAGAAACACGCCCACGGGAACATCTGCGACGAGCCGGCTCGCTACGGCGGACTCGAGTAGCGTGCGGGCCTCCTCGAGAAAATCACGAACGCTCGCTCGACCGGCCACCGGCGCGGGCGGCGGACGCCAGTACACCGAACATTCGGCGCGAGGTTTCTCCGCCGACCAGCGTAGGATGCTCGCGGGTTCGAGCTGACGAATCCCCTCAAACGCGGTCTGCTGGCCGGGGACGTACCCGAGCACGAAGTACGCGTCCAGTGCAAACGGGTCGAGCGGAGGGGTCTGCGGCAGGCTGGCGCGCAGTGCGGTGATCTCGGAAGCGAACACAAGACGATCCGGTTGCTCGCTGTAGCAGAGCGGCTTTTCGCCAAAGCGGTCCCGGCCCACGAGCAGCCTGCGCTCGCGTGTATCCCAGATGGCGAATGCGTACATGCCCTCAATCGCGTGAACGAGGTCGTCTCCCCACTCCTCATAGAGGTGGACGAGCGCCTCGGTATCGGTCCGGCTCGTGAACGTGTGGCCCGCCCGGATAAGCTGGGCTCGCAGACTGGAATTGTTGTAAATCTCGCCGTTGAGGACAGCCCAGACGGTGCGGTCTTCGTTGGTGACAGGTTGATGACCGCCCTCGACATCGATGATTGCGAGGCGCCTGGCGCCAAGAGATACGCCGCTTTCGGTATCAACGAACACGCCTTCGTCGTCAGGGCCGCGATGTACCATCGCGGCGTTCATCGCCCTAGCGTCGACTCCCGACGGATCGCGCGTCGAACCCGCAATTCCACACATAAAAGTGGAGTTTAGTGCTGATCCGTTAGGTTTGGAGAGCGAAGGGGAGGGTCGAGTGGTCCCGCGACCGCTAGTCGTGCCGCGGCTTTGGGCCTTCACGGACGCCAGTCAGCTCCGCAACGCGTCGCAGCCGCTCGTCGACCTCGTCCTTAGACGGATCCAGCTTCGACGGGTTCGGCGACCGGACGTCCGCGGCGGCTGGTCAGAGCGCAGCACACGACGGACGGTCTTGTGATCAATCCCATACCGACGAGCCAGCTCCTTGATCGGCACTCGCGAACGAAATGCTCCCGACGCAATCTCAGCCCACCGCTCCACATCACGTACACCCTTCTCCGAGACGCGATCAACAACGACCGAGCCACGGGTCACCCGGTCCGCACACGGCTCCACCACTAGTAGGAGGTTCGGTTTCAACTGGCAGAGGGGTGTGAGTCCTCCACCGGCGCCGACAGTCCTGGCCAGCTCGTGCGGATGGGCTAAGGATCGCCCGGATGTCTTACACCCAATCGATGTCCCCTATTGCGAGACGCTCGCGCGGGCTCTGCAGCGGGAAGCATCTCCAGAGAGGGGCGGACCGCCCGCGCGACAGTCAAGTAGTGCGGCGTCCAGCCTTGGGTCGATTTCGACGCATCGACCTGAAGGAGGCACTGCGTGCCGACCTCAACATTGCGGTCAGCCAAGTTGTGCAGCAGCGAATCCGGGCCGTATACGGCAATCGATGCAGCCGTGCTGCCGCCTCCGGGCGACCTCGATTGGTTCCGTCCGACTCCGCGTAGACGCGATTGGTCTCGCGACTCCTGCGCGACAAACCCGTGAACCCGCTGGTCCTTGCTGCGGCGCATTCGGCAGTTGGGCTCGATGTCGTCGACGATGGCCCTGTCCCATCTTACGTGCGTCGGACCGCTGATTTTACCGTCACGCTCTACGGTGGAGCCAGCGACGAGTGGTCGTTGAGCTCGTGGAGGGCTACCGCGGCGCCGTCTGGGTCGCGGCCGAGAGGAATTCGACTTGGTGCCATCGAGCCACAGCGGCCGGCAAGCCCGGTCATGCCGAAGCCCGGTCATGCCGTATGGGTCGCGCGGGGTCGCTATAGAGACCATCGAGCAGGACCGGGCCGACCGGGGACTGTGTGCTCACCGCTGTTGCAGCTTCAAAGCGTTTCGAGAGCGGCCCCAGAAAATTGCTCGATATGCCGAGCTACGGGTGCGCTAAAGTAGCATCGTGGACAAGCCGCTCGGCGTGCTGGACGATGGACTCGTGAGCGCAACCCAGAACGTGTCTCGAGAGGTCAGCACAGCGTCCGAGGGCCCTTGTTCCCGCGTTCACGCATGAATGAGAACGAGAATCAAACGGAAGCCCTAGACGTTCGCGCTTACCTTCGCCCGATCTGGCGGCGGAAGTGGATCGTTCTGGCGATCGTCGTCGTGGCCACCGCCGCAACGTACTTCGTCTCCTCTAGCCAGCAGAAGGAATACGTCGCGAGCGCGAGCCTGTACGTCCAAACGGCCGATCCGACTCAGAACATCACCAGCTCTGGATCTCAAGGTCCCCCTTCGAGCCAGGCGATCGCCGACGTAGCCGAGCTTCTGCTTTCCCAAGCGACCGCGAACTCGGTTACGCAGCAGCTGGGCATGCCGGCGTCGACCGCCGGAGCGGTCACCGCCACTCCGGCTACGGGCTCAGATTTCATCACCGTGACCGGCACGAGCCATAACCCAGGTCTGGCGGCACGGCTGGCGAACACTTACATTTCTGTGTTTCTTCGCTCTCGCCAGCAGGCAGTGAAGGCCGAAGCCGAGCGGGACGCAGAAGCGGCGCGCGTCACGCTCAACGGTATCTCGGGCAATCCGAGGAATACCAGTGCGGTTGGCCAGCGCCAGACCGTGCTGCAGCAGATCGAGGCCTACAAGCAGATAGCACTCAATCCCTCGGCAGGTGCGAAACAGATCAACACGGCTCTCGTACCGACCCTGCCGTCATCGCCGCAGCCCAAGCGCGACGCCATCTTCGGCGGGGTTGTGGGTCTCATCCTCGGTCTGATCGCCGCCTTTGGCATCGAACTGCTCGACCGCACGCTTGTACGTGTAGCCACGGTGGAATCCATCTTCGGTCGCCCGATCCTAGCTGTCCTGCCGCACGTGTCCGATCCAACGCCGCTCGTCGAAGGCCAAGAGGCAACCGTTCCTGCACAATTCGTTGAGGAGCTCCGCAGCCTCACGGTGATGTTGCGCTTATCCGCAGCGTCTGAACCACCGCGCACAATTATGGTTACGAGCGCGCTCCCGCGCGAGGGTAAGTCGACGGTGACGCGCGACCTCGCACTTGTTTATGCCGATGCCGGGATGCGTGTACTCGTGATCGACGGGGACCTACGACGCCCCAGCATGGAGCGTCTCTTCGGTGTCAAGGTCGAGCGCGGTCTTGCCCAGATTCTTCGCGGCGAGGCGTCCCTAGCGGACGCGGTGGTTTCAGCGGTCACGCCCTCGGAGGGCACCGAGGCGTCCAGCAATGGCCACGGACCAGCTTCATCTCGCAGCGCCGCGGGTAAGCCGGGTGGCTCCGTTGACCTATTGGCGCACGGGGAGCGCCTGGACAACCCCTTGGCGCTGATGTCGTCCGAGCGCATGGTTACGCTACTCGAGGACGCGTACGAGGCTTACGACATTGTCCTGATGGATACGCCGCCGGTGCTCACCGTGGCGGACAGCGTGCCGCTGTTGGAGGTCTTCGACAGCGTCCTGCTCGTCGCCAGGTTGGGTCAGACCACGCGCCACGCTGCTGACCGCTTCAAGGAGCTAATAGAACGTCTGCCCGACGTCACGTTCTCCGGCGTGATCGCCAACGACCAGCGGGAGCAGGTCGACGACGAGGGCTACGGCACCTACGGTCGCTATGGTTACGGCTACAAAAGTGAAACTGGGCGCCGCAGGAAGAGCGAGCAGAAGGCTGGCACGACCGCGTCGTGAAGCTGACGGTGGTCGGGTCCTTCGGACGACGCAAAAGGTCCGTGAGCGTTTACGACATACCGGGGCGGCTGGGTCTCAGGGTGATTCCTGTGCAGACGCTGCTCCTCGGAGTCTGGGCCGCCGTCGCCGCGACCTGGGTAGCCGTCGTCGGACTCCGCTCACCTCATGCGTTCGCCTACGACGCGGCACCGGTCCTGCTTGCGCCGCTTGCGCTATGGCTGTTTCTCAGTGAGCGCTACGAGACCACCCTAGCCGTATTGCTCCTGTACTTGTGTTTGCTGGATGGCGTGGTAAAGCTCGCTTCTGGCTCGAGCATCGCAACCCTCGGCCGCGACGCTCTGCTCTATGCGATCACGATCGGCGCTGTCTTGCGCACGATCCTGCGTAGGACGCCGCTCAAGGTCCCACCATTCGCGGGTTTTGTGATTGCGTGGGTTGCAGTGTGCGCGATGCAGCTCGCAAATCCGGCGGACACGTCCCTCACTCACGCCGTCGCGTCGCTGCGCCAGCATCTCGAGTTTGTGCCGCTGTTCTTCTTCGGCTACTTCGTCCTGCGCAGCCAGCGACGGTTGGCCGGTCTGCTGCTGCTGCTGCTCGTAGCTGCCGCGGCGAACGGGGTCGTCGACCTGATCCAAACAGGCCTGTCTCCCGCTCAGCTGGCCTCGTGGGGGCCGGGGTATGCGGGTCTCGAGGGCGGCACGGGAACCGAGGTAGCGCGGGTATTCGTCAACGCGGCCGGCCAAGCCCAAGTGCGCCCTCCGGGACTGGGCGGCGAAGATGGATTCGGCGGATTAGTCGGCCTGATAGCGCTCCCAGGTGCGATTGCTCTGTTGAGCAGCGCACGCCGGAGTGCCAAGCTTGGATGGTTGCTGATTCCGGCAACCATCCTGACGATCGTGGGGATTGTGACCTCGCAGACTAGGCTGGACATCGTAGGCGGAGTGATAGCCCTCGTGGCGTTCTTGGCGTTGACGCTAAGGTCGCGCCGCGGCCTGACCGCGCTTCTGCTCACTACCGTCGTCGGCTTGACCGGATACGTCATCGTGTCCGACTTCGTTTCGAGCAGCGCGAGCCGCTACTCGACTATCGCCCCGTCGAAGGTTCTGGGTACCGCGGTGACCGCGCGCAAAGGCACACTCTCGCTCATCCCCAAGTACATCGCTGAGTATCCGCTCGGCGCGGGGCTCGGCTCGGTTGGCCCGGCGGCGGGAAGCTCGATTGGCGGCACCACGGTGGGCAGGGGGCTCAACGGTGAGAGCGAGATCACCTTCCTGCTGGTCGAGACGGGCATCCCCGGCCTCTTGGTTATGCTCGCGTTCACGATCGCGACTATCAAAGCGGGGCTGGCTCTCCGCCGAGTCGCCCACCCAGCGCTGCAGCGCTGCCTGATGGCACTGACGGCAGTTCTCATCAGTTTGCTTGCCGCCTGGCTCATTGGACCCGTGACTGCCGATTCGCCAAGCTCCCCGTTCATCTGGTTGAGCGGAGGTTGCCTTGCCTACTGGTACGGCGAATTGCGCGCCGGCCATTTGCGCGTGCGCCCTCGCCTGGTCGGTCGCGCACTCGCTTTGCGCTAGAGACTCATCTATGGTTGCCCAACACCTGCCGACGCAGTGTCCACGCGTCGCGCTCCTGTACCGGCCGGGCAACTCCCCTCACGACGCGATTCTGGCTTACAGCGACCGCTTGGCTAGCGCGCTCAGCGCAACCGGCAGGGTAGACGCGACGTTTGTTCCTGTGGCACCTTGCGGTCGCTGGAGGCGAGCAAGGCCCCGAGCTTCAAAGTCTGGTCGGCGACCTACATTCGATGTGTACCTGCTCCAATACAACCCGTTCTCGTTCGGACGTTGGGGTTTCGCCCCATGTCTGCTGCTGGACTGGTGTCGACTGCGGAGGCGTGGTCAATCACGGATGGTCGTGACCATCCACGAGGCATACGTGCCGCTTAGCGGTTGGCGCAACACGGTCATAGGCATATGGCAGCGTCGTCAGCTACGCGAGTTGCTCAGATCGAGCGACGCAGTAATTGCCACGTGCCGTGAGCGCGCTGAGCAAACCGAAGCGTTAGGCGTTTCCGTTTCGGTTAGCCACGTGCCGGTTGGGTCAAACTTGGAGTACGCCGTCGATGAGGTGGACCGCGTGACGCTCAGCGAGCGTCTGCGCGGACCACGAGCGCGTCCAGTCGTAGCGACCTTCGGCAACGCTCATGCGTCGCGGCTGCTCGCCCATGTTGACCTTGCGGTGAAGTCTCTGGCCGAGGCTTTTGGCGAACTCGTCGTGCTCAACCTCGGCGCCTTTGCACCGCAGCTGTCAACGCCTGTGGGCGTTGAGGTCGTGCGTCCAGGCTCCTTGGCGGCAGGAGACCTCTCGCTGCATCTGTCCTGCGCGGACCTCGTGCTTCTGCCATTTGTGAACGGCGCCATTACGAACAAGACGACATTGATGGCGGCTCTGCAGTTGGGACGGCCGGTACTTAGCACTCGGGGACCGTCCACCGACCATATATTGCTGGACCCAGGCCTGTGTCTGATCGACATCGAGGACGCCGAGGGATATGCCGCCACGGCCGTGGCAATGATGCGAAATCACGTACAACGAGATGAGCTTGGCCGGTGTGCGCGAGCGCTTTATGAGCGCGCCTTCCGCTGGGACGTGATCGCCGCGCAGACGCTGGACGTGCTTGACTTGTCAGCTGGCGAAGCGCTCGATGGCCATGCGGTAGGCGTCGAGGTGCTGCTCGACGACGGCATCCCATGAGAAGGCCTGGACGCGCTGGCGGCCTTGCTCAGCCTGGCGGCGCCGGACGGGCTCATCGGTAAGTAGCTTCACCAGTGCCTGCCCGAGATCGGCGTCGTCTACTAACGACGAAGCGGCTAGCTCTGGGCCGAGCACATGCCTGGCCCCGGGATTAACTGACGAGAGGACCGGCGTGCCGCCAGCCATCGCTTCCAGATAGGGGAGGCCCAGCCCTTCATAGGTGCTTGGCAGGCACATCACCCAAGCGCGTTGGTACAGGCTCATGAGCTGCTCATCGTCGGGTGCCGCTAGCCAGCGTACCCCCGGCGCTGGCTCGCAGCGGTCGCTCACCATCCAAAGCTCAGCGCTCGGAACGTTCAGCAGAACATGATCTGAGAAGACACGATGCAGGAGGCTTCCGCGCTTGCGTCCTTGCCACGTCCCGACGAACAGGATCGATGGAGGGCCCTCCCGCTCGAGCCTAACATCCGGTGGAAACTCGATGCCCCCGTCGAGATTGCCCAATGTGGGGTATACACCTGGCACTCCGGGGCCAAGTCCGTAGCAGCTCGTCGCCAGTCGAGCTGAGAGGTACTCTAAGCCTGCGATCATGGTCTGCCAGCTGCGTCGTCGTAGGCTGGTCGCATAGCGCGCCTCGAGCAGCGCGCTGCCGTAGAGCGTCCGGACGGTCGGGACGGGGCGGCGAAACAAAAGCCAGTCATCGCCGTGGAGGTGTAGGACCTCAACATTCCTCCAGTCCACAGTGTTCTGCAGTAGCGGTACGGCGAACGTCCGGAGCGGTTTGGAGTCGCTTCGCAGACGTGGCCACAATCGCACGTGGCGATAGTTCGCATTCGCTGGAGCCGGTCCGCGGGTCCAGAACGTAAGCTCATGCCCTCGGGCCGAGAGCTCCTGAGCGAGACGGTGGACGAGCACCGGCACGCCGCCGGGCTTGCGCCCGGGCGTGGGCAGGTCGTCATGGTAGAACCCGATTCTCACCCTGAGCCGTCCAGTATCCCCTGCAAGGCGTCCGCCGCGGCGGCAACCGAGAACATCCGCGCGACCGCTGCACGACCTTCACTACCGAGTCTGGCCCTGAGATCGGCGTCGGCACGCAGATCGGCCAGCCGCCCGCTCAACGCTTTGACGTTGCCCTCAGGGAAGGTCACTCCGCCTCCCGTGCGGCCAATCAACCATGGGATCTCACCCGAGTCCGAGCCCACCACCGGCACGCCACACCACAGCGCCTCAACAATGACGCGGCCGAACTGCTCCTTCCAGCGAGCAGTGGTCCGCGACGGCAGCACGAGGACATCCATGCGCGCATACGCGTCCGGCATCTGATCGTGCCGAAGGCCTGGCAGCAGGCTTACGCGTGACCCTGGGATTGGCTGGTTCTCTAGTGCCGAACGCTGGTCGCCGTCGCCTGCGAGCAACAGCTCGACAGGTGCATCGAGGCGCCGCACCGCTTCCAGCAAGTCATCAAGTCCCTTCTCTGACACGAGCCGACCCGCATAACCAATTGTAAACGGTCGGTCTGGCGCGCCCTCGCGGGTTATCTCCCAACGAGGGACAGCCGGCGGGACGAGAGCTACGCGCCCGCGGGCTCCCCACGATAGGGCTAGATTCGCGGCTGTCTCAGAGCGCGCGGCGACAAATGCGGCTCGCGAAAGCACAGCGCCACGCAGGAACCGCACCGGCGCAGGCAGCGACCGGTCGATGTTCTCGTAGGCCTGCACCCCAAACGGGATCCCGCGTGCCGCGAGCGCCACACCCCATTGCGCGGCGACGAGAGCAAAGGCCTCCGCTTCAACGAAAACGACATCTGGCCGCGTCTGCGCCAGGACCGGGCCAGGCTTTGCGAGATGGAAGTGACGCTGAGGCTTACCAGCCAACGCGACGCGCAGAGGCACTAGGTGACCTTCGAGCCCTGGCAGCGGGACCGGGACGAGGGTGTCCGCCGCGTACTCGTGCCGCCAGCGGGATGGCACGACGATCGTAACTTCCAGTCCGCGGTTAGCGAGCTCGAGGTATACCTCCTGGTTAGCCGCTACGACTGCTGGATGGCTAATAACAAGCAGGCGCATTAGAGGTTGCCTAGCGCATTCGCTTCCAGACCGGAAGGAGTCACGACGAGCCACACACTTGTTCTCGGCTATGGCTAGTTCTCACCCGCAGTGGCCCACTGGCCTCCTCAGGGAGCTCGGCCCAACTGAGTAGCAGGGTGGCATTGGCAACTCTCAGCGTGAAGGGAAGATCTTCGATGGGAAAGCCCCCGCCGGGGCGGCACCCGATGCCCGCACCTTGACCTGGAGCTATGCCTCTCGCAATGTGCATCCACCGATACGTTAGCCTGGATCCGTGAGGGCAGTACGCGCCAGCCGCCCGCTACGGTACTCCCCGGACCTCCAGAGCCCGGGCGGCGCACTGTGCGCCTATCCTGGAAGGTCAGCGCGAACGTCCTGATAACGATCGCGACACCGCGTGGCTGCAACACGCCCTACGTTGAACACCCCGCTCGATCGAGGCCAGCCTGGTACGATGGCAGATGCCATCCCAAGCCCAGTCCTTGCCAGCAACGCCTTCATCCGGCGTCATCCCCGCGTGAGGCACGTGGCGCGGAGAATGTCTTCTCCCCTTCGCAGCGTGGGCGTCCCGGTTCTGCGAGGGCCATGCCGTGGTCTGCGTGTGAGTGTCGGCGACTCAACGCTCCTGCGGGTTCTGTCACGTATCGAGCCGGAGTTTGAAGACGCTTGGACGCAGCATGTTTCGACTGGCGACGTGGTCTGGGATGTCGGTGCGAATATCGGCTGGTTTAGCTTGCTCGCAGCCCGTGTGGCTGGACCGTCGGCGAGAGTGACGGCGTTTGAGCCGGTCCCCACCAACGTGGCTCAGATCAAGGCAAACGCGGCTCGAAACGGTCTCCCTATCGTCGTCGTGCCGGCTGCGGTGGCAGGCACATCTGGCTGGAGTTCCTTTGACGCTGAGTCAAGCTTGACAGGGCGTCTGAGCACAGACGGCCCCATGATAGTGCCGACGATCACTCTGGATGATTGGGCGGCGCGCGTTGGGCCTCCCAACGTGATTAAACTCGATATCGAGGGCGATGAGGTTGCAGTTCTAGCAGATGGTGCAAAGCAACTCCTGTCGGTGCATCGACCGGCGATCTTGTGCGAGTGTCATGGCACCCAGCACGAGATCGACCGAGTTCTGCAACAGTCTAGCTACCGCGTTAGTGTGATAGAGATGCCTTGGGTGCCCGTGAGGAACGCGCCATGGTGGGTACATCTTCTCGGGCTCCCAAATTAATCGGCTCTCCTCTCCGTTTGGGGGTGAATCCTCGGTGAGGAAGCGCTATCTGGATGCCGGCGCAGCAGAGGTAGAGTATCGCGATCAGCGCGTCGGCTGGGTGGAATCCGTACGCGCGGTGTGACAACAATCTCACTTTGCTGCTTAAGGATTCGAGGCGTCCGTTGCTGATCCCGAGCCTCACCGCGGCGAGCACGCCGGGTTTGTGTTTACGGATCGTGAGGGCGAGCTTGACGAATGGTTTCAGGCGGGAGCGTTGCGCCCAGGCCAGCCACGCGTCCAGGCGCTCCTGGGCTTGGTCGTTGGGGGCCTTGTAGATGTAGCGCAGCTCGCCGTAGAGCAGCGCGGCGCGGAGCATCTGCTTGTTGGTCTGCTGCACTTCACAGAGCCTGAGCAGCTGGGTGGTGGTCTGCTTGGAGGGGTCGTTGAGCAGGCTGTAGCGCACGCCCTTGATCCACTTTCAGGACAGGAGAGCCACTTCTCTTGGACCGTCGTCTGTACAGAGCTACGGGCGGCGATCGATGGCGCGTTCGGAACCCCGCCGTAGCGCACGCTCGGCGATCACGTTGCGGTACAGATTCAGGTGACGTTCGACTACGGCTTCGACAGTCGCGTTTGAGCGCCAGTAAGATTGGCCGGCTGTACCCAGCTCACGCTGGCGGCCTGAGAGAATCGTGACGAGGCCAGCTGCGATTGCTTCTGGCTCGCGCGCGACTGCGATACCTCCGCCCGAACGGCGCATCAGTTCAGCAAGCGGTGGAATATCGCTGGTCAGGACCGCGGTCCCGGCACTCCAAGCCTCGAGTAGCGTGACCGGGAAAATTTCACCAGCCGACGGTAGGCAAAGAACGTCGGCTGCTTCAAGCAGAGCCGCCCGCTCCTGCTCGGACACGAGGCCACGGTCGATCACGCGCACCGCGTGCTCGCCGGCGATCGCGACCCCTGGACCAGCGAACACAACGGTCGCCGACGGCATCTGGCGCCCGAACTCCGGCAGCGCAGCGAGCAAAACATCGAAGCCCTTATAAGGACGGCGCACGCCGAGGAACACCACGAGCGGTCCCTCAACACTATATTTTTGGCGCCAGGCCTTGCCGCTACCGCGCTCGACGCCTGGCGAGCACACCGGACATTCCGCGACTCGCCCGCATGCGACGCCGAGGTCGCGTAGCACTTGGCAGTCGTACTCAAGTAGCCCGATCATGCGGTCCGCGCGACGGTAGGCCCTCACGGAGGCCGGATCGTCGCCCCATTGACCACGGTGGACGAATGGCGTGATCAGTACGGGCACGTCCGTCTGCGCGCCGGCGCGGATTCCCGCCAGAGCGAGGAAGCCGTCTCCCCAGACGTGGATGACGTCTGCCTCAGCTGCCTGACGCGCGATGATCGGCCCGACGACGCGTGCGCACGACATCGCCATCGGGATGCGCAACCGACCGTATGCATATCGGCGCATTCCGGGGACCACCTGTCCGATCGTGGGAACCATCCGGACTCGCTCCGCACGCGTGAACCTCAATGGAACCACCTCTACGCCGCTGTCGTCGAAGGGAGCGAACGTTGACGGCGGTCGCAGGCTGTCAGTCAGGCGACCGGTCCTTCCCTCGTCGATGCGCTGGGTCAAGAGCGTCACGTCGTTCCGGACGGCAAGTCCCCGGCTCACATGTCGCAGGTACGATTCCACTCCGCCGGTCGCCGGTGCGCTGCGCCGTGAGAGAAGCAGGATTCGTAACCGGTGCTGTTGAGTCATGCCGTCCCCGCACATCCTTCCTCCAGCTTGGAGTCCCGCTGCGTAGGATGCCGTTGAGTACTGGGAGCCACGCGTCGCTGAACTAATAGCTCGACAAAAGGGCGATTCTAGTCCGGGCGTGATGGTGCTCCGATCGGGCGCTTCGCTTCGTCGAGGGCGTGCAGTGCCGCCTGCGCTCACGGTCGTGGCATCGACGCGGCGGCGTTAGAGCTAAAATCCGCCGGTGTCTCGGTCACGGCTGCGATGCTCTGGCTGTCGGGCACAGAAATGACCGACACCGAGCGGAAGATCGCCAGGGCAGTGGTGGTTGGTGGCGCCGGCTTTATCGGGAGTCATCTCGTTCGGGAGCTTGCCGCTACCGGCATCAGAGCTACAAGCATCGACCGAGATCCCCGTGGGCGCTTGGACCACACTGGTGCCGTGAGCGTACAAGCCGATGTGGCTGCTGGCGATCGCGTCCTCACGGAGCAGCTCGCTGATGACGGCCTCGATGCGGTGTTCATCACCGTAGGCACGGGCTTTGTGCCCCGCTCGCTTGAGCACCCCCAGGCCGATCTGGAGAACAACGTCTTTCCCGTACTGGCCGTCCTCGAGGCGCTACGCGGGCGCACGACACCGCCGGTCGTCGTGTATTTGTCGTCGGCGGCTGTGTACGGGGAGGCGCGCAGCGTGCCGATGAGCGAACGGCATCCGACCGACCCGCTGTCCCCATACGGCGTCTCAAAACTCGCGGCCGAGCACTATCTTCGTCTCTATCACCTTCTCTACGGGATCCCGACGCTGTCCCTCAGGCTGTTCTCTGTGTTCGGGCCAGGCCAGCGCAAGCTTGTGGTACATGATCTGCTCGTCCGGCTGCTCTCCGGCGAAGATCCGCTGGTCGTACGCGGTGCGCCCGAGGTTACGCGCGATTTCGTCTACGTCAGCGACGTGGCACGCTGCGCGTTGCGCCTGGCGGCAGCTGCCCCGGCTCAAGGTGAGCCGTACAACGTCTGCTCCGGGATCGGTACGACCCTCGCCGACCTCGTCCGCCAGATGCGCCTCGCGTGTGGGAGCGATGCGGAACTGCAATTCGCTGGAGATCTTCGCTCAGGAGATCCGGTGCGCTTCGTGGGCGATACGGGGGCGGCTTCCAAGTTGGGGGCTGGCGGCGGCTCGAAGCTCGTCGTAGGCCTGGAGGCGACCGTCGCCTGGCTCCGTGGCCTGCAGCCTGGCTTCCAGCGCGTCCACGACTTGCGATAATCGCGTTCGTGCCCGCCGACCTTCACATTGCCATTCCTAATAACAACAAGCGTGACCTCTTGCGACAATCGCTGCAGGCACTGCCCGGCGCAGCCACTCGATACACATTGAGTGCAACCGTTGTCGACAATGCCTCGACTGATGGCAGCGCCGATATGGTGGCAACTGATTTTCCCGATGTCGGGCTCGTGCGACGCACGGCCAAGCATGGCTCGTCGGCCAATTTCAACGTCGGCCTGCTTGCCGCGGCGTCGGCTCGCTACCTGGGGATCATGCACGAGGACGCCTACCCAAACCCTGGCGCGTTCGACAGCGTGCTTGCCTTTCTGGACGCACACCCGAGAGCGGGAGGGCTGTCGCCTAGAATTCGCTTTCCTGACGGTGAACTAGATAGCACGCCGCGCCGGTTTCCGACCGTTCTAGGGGAGAGTCTGGGCAAGCTGAGGCCTTTGAGTTCTTGGTTTGGCGTCGCCGGGTATGATGAGGAGACAAGTGAAGCGTTTCGTGTCGACTACAACAGCGCCACCTGTTTGATTTTCCGTCACGAGGCACTTGAGCGCGTCGGTTTGTTCGACGAAAGCTTCGTCATTTTCTACGAGGAGGTCGATCTCAGCCGCCGGTTGGCGGATGATGGCTGGGAGACCTGGTTTGTACCCGAGGCCGAGGTGGTGCACGCTGGTGGCATAACGCGCCAACGTCAGGAGGTCTCGACTGAGGTGCAGGCGCGCTATCGCGCGATCGCAAACCACTACCCGGGTAGCAAGTACCTCTATTTCCGCAAGCACACTGGAAGGTCCGCCGAGCTTGCGCTGCGTGCCATCGATGTGACGATCTCGTCACTGCGCATAATGCTGGGACTGACAATGCGAATGGCCGGCCGTGAGCGCACCGGCACCGCCGGTGAGGTTGCCTATCAGCTCAGCGTTCTTCGCAATGCCGCAGCCAACTGGCCTCCGCTCGACCCAGCACTCGAGGTTCGGCTACCAAGGGTCGGGCCCCGTGAGTGACGACCGACGCCGCGACACACTCACCGTCGTAATTCCGACGAAGAACTCGGCGGCGCTGATCGGAGACTGCCTTGAGAGCGTGCGCTGGGCCGACGAGATCATCGTAATCGACATGCACAGTACTGATAGCACGGCCGAGATCTGTGCGTCCTTTCCCAATGTTCGGATGATAGAGCGTGAGGACTACATCTTCGGCAACGTCAACTTTGGCTTTGAGCATGCGACCTCTGACTGGACGCTGCGGCTTGATAGCGACGAACGGCTAACTCCAGAGCTCTCGGAGGAGATCCAGGGCATCCTGCGGGACGCGCCCCCTGGCGTCACCGGTTTCTACTTCAATCAGCGCCTGGTGGTACTGGGCCACGTGCTGCGCCATGGACGCGGCGCTGGGGCCTACCGCGACATGATGTTTCGCACCGGCTCCGCCCATTACGCGGTGGAGCGAGAGCACGAAGAGCTCACATCCGCTGGACGATGGGTACACGCGCGGGGCGACTACGTGCATATGAACTACGGCACGGTGTCCGAATATCTCGCCAAGATGGACTACTACACTTCGCGTGATGTCGAGCGGCGAGCTGTCTCCCGGACACGTCCTCCGATTCGATTGGCGTTCCTCGAGGTCGCTCGGGCTTTCTATCTGTACTACCTGAAGCGACAAGGATTCCGCGATGGCTGGCCGGGTTTCGTCGACGCTGGCATGATGGCCGCGTACCAGTTCGTGCAGTGGGCGAAGGTCGTGGAACACTGGGATTGCGCGCGACGGGTTGGCACCGGCCGTGCGTAACGGGGTGACGATCCATGTCGCGAGCCTTAACACGCGGGCCGCGACAGAGCTTTGCATTCGCACGATGTGCCAGTATGCTGGCTGCCCGTTTGAACTAATTGTTGGGGACGGTGGCTCGGTGGATGGGAGTGTCGAGATGCTCGTTGGCTTTGAGTGTCGCGGGTGGTTGACGCTCGAGCGGCATCCGAATCGCACGCACGCGGATTGGCTCGACGACTGGTGCTCTCGCCCCGCCTCTCGGTATCTTGGCTTTGTCGACTCAGACATGGAGTTCCGAAAATCGGGCTGGTTGCGAGGGATGCTCGACCGCGCACAGGCGACTCGCGCCGCGATCGTTGCCCTCGACATCAAGCCAACGGCTAGGAACATGCGCGAGCCTGTCTCGGGTCGACTCGTGCGGGGAATGCCGGCGCCCACGACGTGGCTACTCCTGCTTGACTTGCCGCAGGTCGCAGATCTGCGGGAAAGCTTTGCCTTCCGTAGCATCGAGACCGATGCGGTCCCGGAGGGTTGCATCGTGTACGACACTGGGGCGACTTTGCTCGAGCGAATACAGAAGAGCGGACGGACGGCCGTTGCCATGCCGCGCGGCTACGGAGCCGGGGTTAAGCACTACGGCTCGATGACGTGGATGCCGCTTGCTGGTGAGGCCGGACGACGCAAGCGACGTAATTTGGCGGTTATCGACCGTCGTCTGCGCGCTGTGCGAGCCGTCGACAACTCGCGTCAGCCTGTACGGCAGGCTATCGCACGCGCCTCGCTTAATCCGGTCCTTGAGGACGGCTTCGAACTTGCGGCCCGTGCACGATGGAAGGCCGCAGCCTCTTTGCGTCGGCATCGCGATCAGCAGGTATTCGTGCAAGACTTCAACTTTCAGGCGGCGAACGCACTGGACGGTGAGGGTGCGATCCCGTCCCGCTAACGTGTTTAGAGCTTCGCCGTCATCCTTCTGGAGAGTGCGCTACCCGCTCGCGAAGGCGTTGCGGTCGGCTCACGCTCGGACGGTGTTGCGAGACCTGCCGCAGGAACTCCACTTCCAGCTAAGCGGCCGCGTGCGGAGCACGGCGTGGACAAGGCTGCGCGCCAGCCGCTCGCCGGCCGACATAATGCAATTCGCCGGGACGCAAGTGCACGGCGGCCCGAGCCAGCGTGAGACGGAGATTTTGCCGATGTTGCGGATGGTCGCTGAGCGCGAGGCTCGGACGATCGTCGAACTTGGAACCGGCGAGGGTGGTACGACGCTGCTGTTCTCCAACGCGCTGCCGTCGGTTAGCCTTGTTGTTGGCGTAAGCCTATTCGTGACCAACCGGGTGCGGCTCTCAGAGTTTCATCGTGAGACTGTCTCGCTGCATCTGATCGACGGCAGCTGTTACGCAGCCGAGACGATCTCCACAGTCAAATCTGTTCTCGGAGGGCGACCGATCGACCTGCTATTCATCGACGGAGACCACACCTTAGCTGGCGCGCTGCTTGACTTTCGCTCCTACCGTGGGCTCGTCGCTCCAGGCGGGCTAATCGCGTTCCATGACATCGTGCCTGATCAACGGCTGCGCGGCGGGCCGCCCTCCGAGGCATGGTCCGGCGAGGCGCCAGTGCTCTGGGAGATTCTCCGCCACCAATACCGTCATTGGGAGTTCGTCGAATCGTGGAACCAGCTTGGGTCAGGCATCGGGGTTCTGGAGCACGATCCTGGAGTCCTGCCGTCTATCGTGCCCCGGCGGCACGGCGAGGCTGGTGTCGTATCCTGACGGCCGGTGCCAGTTTTCCACCGACCTGGTCGCGGTGACCAGACCGATCGTGCGACGGCGGCCCAGACACGAAGGGAACTCGCGTCACTGGGAGCCCCGAGCTTCCGTGCGGAAGGTTACTTCGCTTGTGCTGGGCCTGTTGGCTGCCGGTTGCGGGAGCGGGCTGGGCGCGGTGGGGAGCCACTCTCCTTGGTCTGTGCGGTGGCGTCCGTTAGCACGTCAGTCGGTGGAGGCCGACACGTTGTTTTTGTTGGATGTTGATCGTGAGCGGAGTTTGCGGCCGGGTGGTCAGGGTGGGTTGATTGCGGAGGCGATCAATCCTGACCCGTGGGGGAGTGCGGTTATCGCGGTGCGGGGTCGCTATCGGGAGGGGATGACGAATGTTGGGGCACCGCACCCGGGCTATGCGTGGATGCCGGCTGAGGGTGTGCTTGCTCCGGATCAGTTTACGATCGAGTTTTGGCTGAAGAGTTCGGTTTCGTGGAGCGAGTTGCCGCTCGAGGTGCCGCTGTCGGTGAGCGATGCGACGGGCTCGGCGAACTTCTCGCTGAAGGTCGGTGGGGGGGTCGTCACGGCGGCGCTCGCTCAGGAGCAGCGCGACCCGTCCACGGACGTGGAGGCCACAAGCGACGTGCTCGCAGGCGAGCCCGCGGGTCGTTGGGTAGAGCTTGCGGCAACGCTCGAGAAACAGACCCTGTCTCTTTATGTGAACGGTGTTCGGGTCGCGGTCGCGGGCGGCGCGGTTGGCCCGCTTGAGTGGTCTGATGCGGCGATAGGCGATGGCCTGTCGTTGTTGGGAGCGGATGGTCGGCCGACGGTCGATTTGACGCTGTCGGATCTGCGCATTAGTCGATGGGCGCGTAGTCCGGGACAGCGGGTGTCGCTCGCGCCGCCGACGCTCACGGTCGATGCGAGCAGGCCGACTGGGGAGGATGTGCGACAAAGCTTGCTTGGGGTGCTGCACACGGTCGGGTCTGGAAAGGATCGGCGGCTGGTCGCGCCGAGCGTTAGGGTCGTGCGGACGGACAAGTTGCTGACGGCTACGCCGATCAAGGTCGGGGCACCTGATGCGACCCATCCGAGCGCGGGTGTGAGCGGTCGGTTCTCTTATGACTGGCGTGTTGTGGACCGGACCATGCGCTACATCGTCTCCTTGCCTGCGACGCCATACCTGTCGATTGATGCTACTCCGTCGCTGCTCGGCGGGTCCGTGCTGCCATTCTCAGGGGCCGAGCTGCGAGGCGACGCGCTTGCCATGAACTCTGCTTTCCCGTCGCAGCCGCCTGACGATCTTGGCGCCTACGCCGCTATGGTCGAGGATCTTGTCCATCACATCGTGGCGCAGGACCACATCCGTGTCGCCGCATGGGGGGTGTGGAACGAGCCTAACGATCCGATGTTCTGGAGTGGCTCCTTCGCTCAGTACGTGCGGCTGTATGCAGTGGCTGCTCGGGCGGTGAAGAAGGCTGATTCATCAGCGCTCGTGGGCGGACCCGAAACGGTGACGGAGCCCCAATGGATCCCCGCCTTCGTTCGGGCGGTCGCCCAGCAGCACTTGCCGCTTGACTTCATCTCCTTTCACTACTACACGGGCTCGGTGGGGACGCTTGACGCCACCCGCGCGATGGTGGATGAGCTGGCCAGCCAGGACGGCATCCGGTCGCCTCCGCTGATCGTCGGTGAGTGGAACTGGGATCTTGAGGACGCGCCGAATGCCGGAATCGAGCCGTTCCGCGGATTGGACTACTTCGCCAACGACTGGGGCGCCGCGTTTGACGCCAGCAGCATGATCGCGATGCAGCGCGACCGAGTGATAGAGGGCGTAATGGCCAGCAGCACGCTGGAGGCCAATCCCTCGCTGTGGACGCTCGCCACTCCGACGGTCATCCACGCTCCGCTGAACGTGTACCGCATGTGGGCGATGCTCGGGCGCCGCGTCGTGGCCACGAGCGGGCCGCTGCCGGCAGGCACTAGCATGATCGCGACGCGCGACAACCGCGGGAACGTCGAGATTATGATCGCCCACATGCGCTACCGACAGGACCGCAGCGAGCCGGTGATAGTCCATGTCAAGGGCGTGTCGGCCACCGCACACGTAACTCGCTATGAGATCGATCGCTTCCACTCTGACTCGATCGACGCTGGCGCCGCACACGCAAGCCTCGAGCAGGTCCCCGCGCCACCGTTAGACGAAGGTGAACTGACGCTGACGCTACCCGCACGCTCCGTAACCCTACTAACGATTGACCACTGAAAGCCAACGCCAAAGGCAGCATCGTCCACGAGAAGCACCCCCATAGCCGCAACGCGATTCCCAACGACCGTGTGAAGAAGCCATCCGACTCGTCAGCCCTCTATAGATAAGGCCGTCCGTATCTCATCCTTCCGGGAGTGAATCCACTCGTGGATGTCGGCCAAGATGGCTTCCGCCCCGCGCCGCGGCCGCCAAGTCGTGAGCCGGTGCAGCTGAGCGCAGTCCGAGATGTATACGGGCACGTCTCCGGGCCGGGTCTGCTGCTCGAATCCGACGTTGACTGCGTGGCCGGTGATCTCGGCGCAAAGCGCTGTGGTCTCCAGAAGCGACAGGCTACAGCCCCGTCCACCACCCACATTGGCCGTGACGCCATCCCAGCGCCCGGGGTCAGCGAGCTGCTCGTCGAGGAGCTCGACCAGGTCCTCGACGTGTAGCAGGTCCCGAACCTGCTTGCCGTGGCCGCCGAAACCGATGTACTGGAGGGGGCGGCGGAAGTAATGGGCGAGCATCCAGTAGGTGAAGACGCCCTGGTCCACCTTGCCCATCTGCCAAGGACCGGCGACTACCCCGCACCGGTCGATGACCGCGCGAAGACCGTATGCGTCGCGGTACTCCTCGATCAGCAGCTCCGCCGCCAGCTTGGTCGAGCCATAGAGAGTGCGCGCGCCTTGCAGCGGAAACTGCTCGGCGATTCCGGCGGGGGAGGCACCGGGAAGCTGCTGCGCGCTGGATAGCTCAAACCGGGTGTCGGTCTCCTCGACGGTGAGCCCCCGGAGCCCCGCGACCGGATACACCCGGCTGGTCGAGAGAAACACGACGTAGGCCGCATGCCGCCGCGCAAGCTCTAGGCAGTTGTATGCGCCCAGCAGGTTGGCCTTCACGACATAGTCCGGGCTTCCGTCGAAACCGGCTAGCGCCGACGGTTCGGCCGAGCACTCGACAAGCGAGTCGAGTTCACCGACTCCAAGCAGGTCGTTTTGCACGCGGACATCCCCGTGTACGAACGAGACGCCTGCTTCTCTCAGCCGCGGAAGGTTCAGCTCTGCTCCGCGACGATGCAAGTTGTCCAACGCCAAGATCTGCCACTCTGGATGACGCGCGACCAGCCCTAATGCCACGTTTGCACCAATAAAGCCGGCGCCGCCGGTAACGAGCACGCGCATGATGGAGCGCTATTATGCCGGGTCTGGTGACCGGACCCCGTTTGTCGGTCCACCACGAGTGAGAGGGTGGTGGATATG
>OBLU010001153.1_pt1 | contig 24729 bp, 21 predicted proteins | sample 1518681 | NCBI WGS metagenome assembly OBLU01 (sample SAMEA3539304, study PRJEB22396) | soil metagenome | biome: tundra; feature: field; material: soil | place: USA | collected 2010-05 | depth 0.15 m
GGCCGGGCGCTCGCTCACGGCGGCCCGGGCGGCGCGTGAGCGGCTTGCGGCCAGCAGCGCCGCCAGCACCAGGATCGCGCCGGCGATCTGCAGAGGGCTGGGCGACTCGCCGAAGATCAGCGCCGCCAGCGCGACCGAGCCGACCGGCTGGACGGTGAGCAGCACCGACGTCAGCGCCGCGGGAAGCCGGGGCAGCGAGGCGGTGATCAACAACCAGCCGAGCACCTGCGAGCTCAGCGCGAGCGTGACCAGCCAACCCGCGCTCGGCCAGCTGGGCACGAGGTGCGCATCGCCGATCACCACTCCGGCGATCACGCACAGCACGGCAGCGGTGGCCGTGGCGTCGAACAGCGGGCCCGCGGGACGGCGCAGATCAGTGCCGCCGTGGCGGAGCAGCAGGAGAAAGCCCACATAGGCCACCCCCGCTCCGAGTCCGAACAGCGTCCCGCGCGTCGGATCTCGGCCGAACGCTCCGTGCTCGAGCACCCCGGAGATCAGCAGCACGCCCAGCAGCGCGACCGGCAGGGAGAGCAGCACCCGGCGGCCGGGCGGCTCGGAGAGCAGCGCCCACGCGACCAGCGGCACGAGCACCACCTGGATGTTGGCTAGCACCGTGGCCAGTCCCGCGCCGACATCGCCGATCGAGTGATGCCACAGGATCAGGTCGGCCGCGAAGAAGACGCCGGAGGCAACGGCCGCGCGCCGGTCGCGCCAGGAACGTGAGCCCAGTCGCCGATCCTCCCGCCGGGCCAGCCAACCCAGCACCGGCAGCGCGTAGGCGCATCGGAAGATCGCCGCGGTCGAAGGCGAGGCGTGGCTGAGACGTACGAGGATGCTGGAGAAGGCAATCGTCATGGCGCCCAGCAGCGCGCAGGCGCGCTCGTTGCCTTGCACCGAAGGCAGCCCCCGCGGGGGGCGCAAAACAGACCTTCCGAGCATCACGCCGTCCTATCGATTCGTGCTGACTACCGACGCTGCGCCGGGCGGGCACCCCGCACCCGCAACAAGATCTGCGAGCACCTCAGTGAGGCCACGCGGTTCCCCGAGTGACAGGATTGCCGACCTGATGTTGGCAGACACCGATATCGCCGCGGTCCGCGACCGCTGCGGGCGCACGTTGCGCCAGAACTGGCGCGAGGGCGTGCGCGCATCCGATCGGGTGCCCTTCGCCTACACCTGCCCGAGCCCGGACCACTACCCCTGGCAGTGGTACTGGGACTCGTGCTTCACGGCGATCGCGTGGCGTCACTTCGACGCCGGGCGCTCGCGTCGTGAGCTACAGTCGCTGCTCGCCGCCCAGCGCCCGGACGGCTTCATCGGGCACACGATCTTCTGGAATAAGCGGCTGGAGGGCACGCGGCGGTTCACCTACAACGTCACTTCGCCCAACGCCCCGATGACGGCGAGCATCCAGCCTCCGGCGCTCGCCTGGGCGTGGCAGATCGCGGTCGGCGATCCGGCCGACGTTCCGGCGATCGCCCGCCAGCACGAGTGGCTGGCCGAGCATCGAGACCTGGATGGAGATGGACTGATCTGGATCGTGCAGCCCGACGAGTCCGGACTGGATGCCTCGAACCAGTTCGACGCCGTCTGGGGCAACCGCGCCCACGGACTGCCACGCTTCGCACTGCTGGTGCGGCGAAACCGCGCCTTGGGCTACGACCTGCGCCAGATCGCGGCGGCGGGCGGGCCGGTGTGCTGCGAGGTGATGACCAACGTGATCTACAACCTGTCACGTCTGGCCCTTGGGCTCCCGTCTCTGACGCCCACGATCATCGCGCGCATGTACGACGAGCCCAGCGGGCTCTTCGGCCTGCTGGCGCGCCCGCTGCCGGCGCGGACCCCGGCGCTGACGTGGACCACGCTGGCGCCGCTGGCGCTCCCTGACCTGCCCGAGGCGATCGGTCGTCGCCTGGTGGAGGAGTTCCTGCTCGACCGGGAGCGGTTCTGGCTCCCGATCGCGCCTCCGTCCGTGTCGGCGAGTGAGCCGAGCTTCTCACTCAAGGACGCCAGGCGACTGGGGGGCCAGCGCTACTGGCGCGGTCCGACCTGGGTCAACGCGGCCTGGATGGTCTGGCTGGGACTGGTCAGGCTCGGCTACCGAGAGCCGGCCGATGTGCTGGTCGGCCAGCTCGTGGCGACGATCGCCCGCGAGGGACTGCACGAGTACTACAACCCCTATACCGGCGCGGGGATGGGCGCCACCGAGTTCGGCTGGTCGAGCCTGGCGATGGAGCTGGTGGAGCCCGACCCGGCCGCGGCGCGCAGCTATCTGCCGGAGTGAGCCAGCCTCGGGAACCGGTCGCCGGGGACCCGCGGGGAGCCGAATTCAGCCCTCGTTCACCTTTGCGCTGAGACCCGCGCGCTAACGTGAAGTGCATGCAAACAGAACGTGATATGGAGCTGACCGAGGACCAGTGGCGAGAGCGGCTGAGCCCCGAGCAATACGAGATCCTGCGACGGCATGGGACCGAGAGCCCCTTCACCGGCAAGTACGTCGACGTCAAGTCCGACGGCACCTACCGGTGCGCCGGCTGCGGCGCGGAGCTGTTCAATTCCAAGACGAAGTTCGAGTCCGGTACCGGCTGGCCGAGCTTTTATGAGCCGGCGGTGGCCCAGAACGTCGAGCTGCACGAGGACCGCAGCAACGGAATGATCCGTACCGAGGTCCTGTGCAAGCGCTGCGGCGGACACCTGGGACACGTCTTCAACGACGGACCCCACCCGACCGGGATGCGCTACTGCATCAACTCGTGCTCGCTGGAGCTAGATTCGGCCTCAGAGGCAAGCTGAGCGCCGTCCCGGCGGAGGCCTGAGTCCCGCCGGGCCCCGGCGCCGTCTACCCGGCCGAGCGCCGCTCACGCAGCTTCACGTAGCCGTAGCCCGACACGACCAGGATTGCCAGCGCGATCGCGGCGCCCACGCCGAACTTGGAGATCACGCTCGCACCGGCGGAACCGGCGAAATAGCCGACCAGCCCGTAGGTCACTCCCCAGCTGATCCCGCCGAGCGCGTTCCAGAAGAAGAACTGGCGAAAGCGCATCTCGTTGATGCCCGCCAGCCAGGCGGCGGCGAACCGCACGAAGGCGATCCAGCGCGCGAAGAAGACGGCCTTGGGTCCGTGGCGCTCGAAGAAGCGGTCGCCCACGGCGATCAGCTTCACCCGCCGGGCGCGGAACGGGCCCGCCGCCTCCAGTACCTCGCGTCCGAAGCGGCGGCCGAGCAGATAGCCGGCATTGTCGCCGATGATCGCCGACGCGATGCCGATCACGATCACCAGCCAGATCTGCAGCTTGCCCTGACTGGCGAGCACCGCCGCGAGCACGAGCGCGGTCTCCCCCGGTGAGGGAAATCCCATCGACTCCAGGCCGATGATCGCCGGGAGCAGGTAGCCGAGTTTGCTGGAGATCCCCAGGATCGCGCCCAGCGCGAGCGTCACGCCGGCCACGTGGCCGCCTTCACCGCCGGCGAACGGGTCGCTTTCGCCGCCGGCCAACAGATAGCCTTCGCCGCATTCACGGAGACGACCGCGGGTTCTGCATCACCGCCAGCAGCGAGAGGCCGGCGGCGAGCGTGTGGCCGCGCTGCAGCCAGCGGGCCTCCAGCAGCAGCGGACGCTCGAGGGCATCGTTCAGCCAGGCGGGCCCCAGCCGGAGCGCAGGCGTGTAGCCGTCGTTCGCGCGGCGCCGGCGCTGGGCCAGGCGCACCACCGCGGCCGGGGCGAGCAGCACGCTGTTGAACGAGCTCATCCGCGCGATCGTCCAGCCGGCGGCAAGCGCCGCGGAGCGCAGGCTCCGGCGCCCGTAGCGCCGGTAGTGATGGTTGGCCTCATCGTGCAGCGACCACAGCGCCTGGTAGGCGGGAACGGTGACCAGCAGCCAGCCGCCCGGCTTGGTGACGCGTCGCAGCTCGCTCAGCGTGACCCGGTCATCGGGGGTGTGCTCGATCACGTCCAAGCAGGTGATCAGATCGAACGTGCCGGCCTCCCACGGAAGCTCCTCCAGGCGCCCGACCCGAACCTCCCCGCATCGGCGTGATTGCGCCGCCTGCGCGGCGTCGGGATTGAGCTCGATGCCGTGCACCTCGCCGTAGCCGGCGAGCTCCTCAAGCGTGCGCCCCGAGCCGCAGCCGGCGTCCAGCACCACCGCCCCCGGCGCCAACGGCAGCCGGTCGAGCTCGGCGCGGATGATCCGCCGGCGTCCCCGGTACCACCAGTGGTGCTCGTCCACTTCGAGCATCGCTTTCATCAGGCGCTGGTCCATCGGGGGTGATGCTGTCAGCTAGGTGGCCGCCCCCGCAAGTACGCTCGCATTCGAGCGGCCCCCAGCGGCGCCTGGCTTTGTACTCGGAGGCTCGTGCAGCGCTGCTGCACCACGCCTCCTGCGTCCGCGCCAGGCATCCCCTGGTGACCACTCTCGGTGCGACCGTACTCACGGGGACGACCACTAAGCGACGGCAACGGGGTCCTGGTCCGGCGCGCTGGCGGCTGGGAGCCTGAGGGTGAACCGTGCGCCCGGACCTTCGGTCTGCTCCAGCACCAGCTCGCCGCCCATCCGTTCGGCCAGCTCGCGCCCAATCGCCAACCCGAGGCCGAAGCCTGCCTGTCCGCTGGTGTCACGACCGCGATGAAAGCGGCGGAAGATCTGCTCACGCTCGTCGTCGGGCACGCCGGGACCCTGATCACGGACGCTCAGCGCCACCGCGGGCCCGGTCTGCAGCTCGACCGCAATCTCAGAGCCGGCGGGGCTGACCCGCACCGCGTTGTCGAGCAGGATGCGCAGAATCCTGGCCACGCTTCCGGGATCTCCCAGAGCCCACACCGAAGCGCCGGAGCCCTCCAGCTGCGAGCTGATCCCCAGCTCCGAGGTACCCAGCGCGAACTCGGCCAGCACGGCCCGGCTCAACTCACCCAGCTCCACCGGCTCCGAGCGCAGCGCGACCTCAGCGTCGATCCGTGACAGGTCCAGCAGGTCGGCGGCCAGGCGGCCCAGGCGCCGTGATTGCGCCCGGGCCCGCTCGAGCAGATCCCGCGCGTCCTGCACGTCGGGCGGGTCGTCGCGCAGGTCATCGCCGAGCAGCTCGAGCATCCCGTCCAGCGACGTGAGCGGCGTCCTCAACTCGTGCGAGGCGGTGGCTACGAACGCGCGGCGCGCCTCCTCCTGGCGCTTGAGCCGTCGCTGCATCGTCGCGATGGACCGCGCGAGATCTCCGACCTCGTCGCGCGCGCGGTCATCGGGAACTTCAACCGGCGGCCCGTCGCCGGCGATCTCGAGCGCTGACTCGCGCAGGCGCCGCAGGCGCCGCACGAGCCGCGCCGAGAGCGGGATCCCGACCAGCAGCGTCAGCGCGAGACCGGCCAGCGCGGCATCGATGAACGCCGTCCGGACCGCATGCACCGCGCCGGGTATCTCGTCGATTGGCTTGCGGACGGCGAGCACATAACTGATTCCCTCGGCGGTGAAGGGAACCGCCACGCGGGCATACTCGGTCCCGTTGACCGTGCCAAAGCTGGGAGACGACTGGTGGGTCAGGAACGCCTTTGCGACATCGTCGAACGGATCCGACTCCGCGCCCTCAACTTCGAAGGTCGGCGGCTGGAGCAGTTCCCCGATCCCGCGCCGGTCCGGATAGCCGAGCACGTATGCGCTGCCGCCGATCCGGGTCGAGATATTGGCAACCGCCTGATCGAGCGCGAGCTTTGCTTTGCGTCCCTTGACGTTGACTAGCGCGTACGGGACGCTGTTGAGGTCGAGCTTGGTGAGCGGCCGGGCGGCCCGCTTGCCCAGGTCGTGGATCAGCGTCTTCAAGGCCGCATTGCGCAGCGACTGCTCAAGCGGCCCGAGCAGCGTGATCGCGGCGACGCCAAGCGTCGCCACGGCGGTCACCAGTACCGCGCCGACGATCCGTCCGCGCAGACCGAGGGCGCCACGCCGCGGTAGCGCCGGCACCGCTACGGTCCTCGCAGCCGATACCCCGCGCCGCGGACGGTGACGATGTAGCGCGGCTTCTCCGGCTCGGGCTCAAGCTTCTCACGCAGATGGCGGATGTGCACGTCGATCGCGCGCGGATCGCGGTAGGCGCTGTCGCCCCAGATCGCGCGCAGCAGCTCCTGGCGGTTGAGCAACCGGCCGGGATCGGCCATCAGGGCGTCCAGCAGCTCGAACTCCGAGAACGTGAGCCGCACCGGCTCGCCGGCGATCGTGACCTCGCGCTGGGCACGGTCAAGCGCGATCGGCCCCACCACCAGCACTTCGTCGCCCATCGCCCGCGTCCCGGCCCGGCGCAGCACGGCCCGGATGCGGCTGCGCAACTCGGCCAGGCCGAACGGCTTGGTGACGTAGTCGTCGGCGCCGGCTTCCAACCCCAACACCGCGTCGGCCTCGGAGTCAAGCGCGGTGAGCATGATGATCGGCACGACGTTACGTCGCGCGCGCAGTGCGCGGCAGACCTCGTATCCGTCGGGTCCGGCGCCGAGCGCGACATCCAGCAGCACGATGTCGAAGTGATCGGTGCTGGCGCGATCGATCGCGGCACGCCCGTCGGCGAGCGCCATCACGCGATGGCCCTCACGTGAGAACGAGCGGGTCAGCATCTCCCGAAGGTCTGATTCGTCGTCGACGACCAGGATGCTCAGCGAGGCGTCCGGACCCCGTCCGGTGGATACGGAGGCCGGCGAGCCCTCGTTGGTCGCGTTCATCCGCTGACCGGCTCCAGTTCGCGCGCGCTCGGTGGCGCTTGGGCGGCAGGAACCGGCGCCGAGCTTGGCGCCAGGCGGCCCTCGGCGGCCACGACCCACAGCACCACCATCCAGGTGATCGTCGCCAGCGTCACGTGGACCCAGACCATGTCGCTGGGCAGCTTGAGCTCGTACTGGACGCTGCCGACGAGGCCCTGGGCGGCCAGCAGCACGCCGAGCACCGTCAGCTGTTCCAGCTCGGCCGCCGAGGCCCCGCGCCGGCGGCGCAGGAACCAGACTCCGATCACGGCGACCCCGAACACCGCCGCGATCGTCGCGTGCTGGTGCACGAGCCACTGCAGCGTGTCGTTGCCCTTGAAGTGCAACCGGTGGATGCGCTGCCCCGGCGAGCCGCCGGCATGGGGTCCGGCGGCCGTCGCCGCGGTCCCGGCGACGATCGTCAGCGCCCCCAGCGGCAGAAGCGCGCGCACCGACCACACCGACAGGCGGTCGCCCGAGCGGGGGCGCGATCCAGGTTCGTAGGCGGCCCGCCAGGCGAGCGCCACGGCCGCGACCAGGATCAGCATCGAGAGGCCGAAATGAGCCATCACGAACCCCGGCGCCAGGTGCTCTGTGACTGTGTAGCCGCCGAGGACCGCCTGGGCCACCACGCCCAACGGCAGCAGCAGCGCCAGCTTGGCCAGGTCGCGCCGGAACGGCCGGCGCGTGAACGCCAGCAGCGCCGCGACCACGGTCAGAACACCGACGAGACCCGACAGCATCCGGTTGCTGAACTCGATCAGCGCGTGCGTCGAGAGCGGCGGCAGCGCCTTGCCGTAGCAGCGCGGCCAGTCCGGGCAGCCGAGCCCTGAGCCCGTGAGACGGACGGCGGCGCCGGTCAGGACGATCACGGCCAGCGCCGCCAGCGTGACGTAGGCGACGCGGCGGTACTGGCTGGGCGTGACAGCTAGACGTTGGCGCATCAATTCACAAAGGATGCCTGACCGGTGGGCTCCGTGCCCACACGTAACCGATCGCTCTCAGCAGACGAACGGCAGCGCCGGCGCCAGCTCGGCCAGCGATGGGGCGCTGCGGTCGCGTTGGGAGGCGATCAGCTCGACCTGCCCAGGCCATGCGATCGCCACGTCAGGGTCGTTGAAGGCAAAGCCCCCCTCAAGCTCGGGGTCGTAGTAGGCCGAGGTCTTATAGGCCACGTCGGCGACCTCGCTGAGCACGCAGAAACCGTGCGCGAAGCCGTCGGGACAGTAGACCTGATGGTGGCCGACATCGTCGAGCGCGAATGCCTCCCACTGCCCGAAGGCGGGCGATCCGCGCCGGATGTCGACCAGCACGTCGATGATCGAGCCCCGCATGCAGCGCACCAGCTTCGCCATCCCGGGCTGGAAGTGCATCCCGCGCACGATCCCCTGTCGCGACCGGGAGTGGTTGTCCTGCACAAACTCGTCATCGATCCCGAGCTCGGCGAGGACGCTGGCGCGATAGCTCTCCAGGAAGAAGCCGCGCTCGTCACCGTGCACGGCGGGGGCCAGCAATATGGGTCCTTCAAGCTTGGTGGGAAGCGTCTGCATCGCGGGAGTCCGGTGACGATATAGACCCCGGTTCGCCGCAGTCGGGCGAAGGGCCCTCTCGGATGCCGGATTTCGGCGGAGACCTTGCCCTCGTGGTCTGACTCAGCTGAGGCGAGCCGTTGACCGGAGACCGCTCTCAGTCAGCCTGGATGGCGACATCGCGGGCGTTTCATCTCTAGCGTGTGCGTCTCATGCACTGGTCCGAAGCCGTCCGACGCCTGCGGATCGCCTGGTACCGGCGCCTGTGGACCTGTGCCGAAGTGCAGGGCAGTCCTTGCCTGCATGCACCGGCTGTACTTGCCGGCGCAGGCAGCATCCATTTCCAGAGCGAGGTGATTCTTGGCTGGAAGCAGAGCCCGGGATTCCTCGCCGGCTATTCATACATCGAGGCCCGCCATCCCGGCAGCGCGGTGACGTTCGGCGAGCGGTCCCATCTCAACAATGGTGTGACGATCATCAACGAGGGATCGGGCATCTCCATCGGTCGGCGCTGCCTCATCGGCCCAGGCGTCCACATCTACGACAGCGACTTCCATGCTCTGGAAGCTGGCCTACGAGCCACCGCGCTGCCGCGGCGCGCATCGGTCGAGATAGCCGACGACGTCTTTGTCGGATCGAATGCGATCATCCTCAAGGGCGTCCGGATCGGGGCCGGCAGCGTGGTCGGGGCCGGAGCCGTGGTCGTCGCGGATGTGCCGGCCGGCGCGATCGTCGCCGGCAATCCTGCACGTGTGGTGCAGCGGTGACCCAGCATCGGCTGATCGATCTTCCGATCAGGCCCGACTACCGAGGAAATCTCACTTTCGTCGAGGGCGGCCGCCACATCCCGTTCGACATCCGGCGGGTGTTCTATCTGTACGACGTGCCGGCCGGACAGTCGCGTGCCGGGCATGCGCTCAAGGACATCGAGCAGGTCCTGGTCGCGGTTTCCGGTAGCTTCGATGTGATCCTCGACGACGGCGAGGAGCGCAGCAAGGTGACGCTCAACCGGCCCGCTGTCGGCCTGTACCTTCCGAGCCTTGTATGGCGCGAGCTGGAGAATTTCTCGTCCGGCTCGGTTTGCCTGGTGTTCGCCTCCGAACGTTACAGCGAGGAGTCCTACTACCGGAGTTACGAACAGTTCAGGGCCGCGCTGCCGCTTGGGCGCGAATGACCAGCGTGCCGGTGGCCGATCCGCGAGCGGGCTTCCTCCAGGTCCGCCCCGAGCTTGTCGACGCTTTCGCGGCGGTGCTCGACAGCGGCGATTACATCCTGGGCGAGCAGGTGGCCGCCTTCGAGCGTGAATGGGCTTCGTACTGCGGCACAACGCACTCTGTCGGAGTCAGCAGCGGCACCGACGCGCTCGCCCTCGCCCTGCGCGCCGTGGGAGTTGGCCCCGGCGACGAAGTTCTGGTTCCCGCCATGACCGCGATTGCGACCTGGATGGCTGTCTGCCAGATCGGCGCGACCCCGGTCGGCGTCGATGTCGAGGAGCAGCGATACGGGATGGACCCCCGACTCGCTCAGGCGGCGGTCGGCCCGCGCACTCGGGCACTGATCGCGGTCCATCTCTTTGGTCAACCCGCCGACGTCGACGCTCTGGCTCGCGTCGCGGCGACAGCTGGAATCCCACTGATCGAGGACGCCGCCCAGGCTCATGGCGCTCGCGTGGCCGGCCGAATGACGGGATCACTCGGATCGCTCGCCGCTTTCAGCTTCTATCCCACCAAGAACCTCGGAGCGATGGGCGATGCCGGCGCGCTCACCACCTCCGACCCTGAGCTGGCGCAGCGGCTGCGCCGCCTGCGTGAGTATGGCTGGCGGACACGCGACGACGCGGAGCTGAAGGGTGTCAATGCCCGCCTCGACGAGCTCCAGGCCGCCCTGCTGCGGGTCATGCTCCCACGCCTGCGGGCGGCCACCGAGCGGCGACGGGTGATCGCCAGCACCTATCTCGACGGGCTGGCCGGTACGCCGGAACTGGAACTGCCGCCCCGAGTGTCCGACACCGAGCCGGCCTGGCATCTGTTCGTCCTCCATCATCCGCGTCGGAAGGCGTTGGCCGCCGCCCTTGCCCGGGCTGGGATCGGAACCGCCGTGCACTACACGCCCGCTCCACCCTTCAACACCGCGTTCCGGGCCGACGGATGGCGAGACGGAGTCTTCCCAGTTGCCGAGCGTCACGCCGCTACCGCCCTCAGCCTTCCGATGTACCCTGCCCTGAGCGATCGGGACGTAGCCCGCGTCGTCGAGGAGGTTCACGCCGCCTGCGACGTGGGCTAGATCGCCTGTGTACGAGCTCGGGCCGGCTGACCCACCACGGTCACACCGGCGGGCACGTCCCGGGTGACCACCGCGCCGGCCGCCACGGTGGCACCAGCTCCGATTACGACACCCGGCAACAGGATCGCGCCGGCGCCGATCACCGCGCCCGCTTCGATCCGCGGGCCGGCCAGCCTGTGATCGATCGGTCCTGTGGGCTCGTTGTCGTTCGCTGTCGCGACCATCGTGGACACGAATGCGCCATCGGCGATCCGCGCGCAGCCCGTGATATGGGTGTTGTCCATGATCTTCACGTCGTCGCCAACCCGCACGTCATAGTTGAGCGTCACGCACCGCGACACGATGCAACGATTCCCGATGCAGGCTCCCTCGCGGATCGATGCTGCGTCGCCGATCAGGGTATGAGTGCCAATCTCGACGCCGTAGTAGATCGTTGCGTGTGCACCGATTGCACACCCATCGCCGATCGTCAGGCGCCGCGTGAAAGTCGGCTCGCGCGCGGTCGCACCCGCTCCCCCGGGCTCGCGGCCGACGACGGCGGAGTGCAGAACCTCGACTCCGGCACCAAGCACGACGTCGTCACCAACCACCGCATTCGGATGGAGCACGCACCGATCTCCCACCGTCGCGCCGGCGCCGACGAGTGCATACGGATGGATGACACAGTCTTCGCCCAGCGTAGCGCGAGGGCGGATCACGACGAACGGCTCGACCGTGCAGCCGGACCCGACGACTCCCTCGACCAGCGCCTGTGGACTGATTTTAGGCGCACGCCCCATCTGTGGGGAGCGTACAGGCCCGGACTCCAGTAGTCGCAATCGGCGGCCCGCACAACGAGCGTGTCGCACGCCAGACGACAACAGCGTCATACCGGTACGTATGAGTTTAAGCCGTCAACCGTCCGGCGAAGCGCGGGAAGTCCAGGTCGCGTTCATGCTCGGATAGTAGTCTGCGACCACCTCGTCGATCATGCCGGCGCGGACCCCGGCCCGCAGCATGCGTTCGATTTGCCCCCAATCGTTCGGCACACAAAAATCAGCATCGGCTAGCTCGAGTTCGAAAATGCGTAGATCCGCATGAAGCAGGGCGGCCTGCAGACCGATATCACCGAGCCGAGGAGGAAACGATCCCAGCGTTCCGGTTGCTCCGTCGGGCAAATGCCATTCCAGGCGGCCGAAGACAAACTCCAGCTGGTGCTCGCGCGCATGGCTCTGTAAGGCCCGCAGATGATTTGGCCGCATGCTGTCATCGTCTGCGAATGGCGCAATCCAAACGCCCTTGGCGAGCTGCATAGCCTCGTTGAGCGCGGGAGTACCGGACGCCATCCAGCGCCGCTCACGGTCCTCGGGATACGGGCCTCTCATCGGTAGGTTCACGAAGCGGATCGGTGCGCCTTCGAAGCCCCCAATGATGTCTGCGAGTCCGTACGAGGCGTCGTCGCCGACGATCACGATCTCGAAGTTGCCATACTCCTGCGCCAAAATAGATGGAATCGTTCGTGAACGAAGCAGGTCGAGGTGTTCATAGGTGGCTAGGACCACCGAGATCAGTGGCTCCGGATCGGAATACGCGCGATGGTAATATGGCGATTCCCTTATTTCGCGTAGCTGTCGCCGGTGCCAGGACTCGTCGGCATGCACCCTGCGGAGTCCCTGGATCGCGTCGATCCTGAACTGCCGGTCGACCTCGCGCTCTTGCTTCTGGATCTGCTGGAGCGCAGCCAGTAGCTCCGCCTGCTCCTCAAACACTGACCCGAGCGCTGCTTGGCGCTCGCCCACGGCAGCAAGCTCGTCGCGCATCGCCTGCGTCGTCGCCGCGGCCTGACGCGCCAGCTCGCGGCCTTCACCGACGGCGGCGGCAACTTGGTTGAGGCGCCGGCGCAAGGATCGGAGCTTCTGGTGTGGACCCATCATCAGCTTATGTTGACCGCTTGGCTCGAATCGTTCCGGGGCCCGATGTCTAGGGCGCCAACCGTGATCGTAATGACCTGCGCCTTTTCACGGCCAATGTGCTCAGCGCGAGCGCCTGGAAATCGGCCCCAGGTCGGGGGGCACCGGTCACGGCCTCGCAGGAGCCGCGGTGCGGGTCGGCACTTAACGTGCCTTGGAGATCTTTGCGAACCGATTTCAGCGCGGCCGCCAGGACTATTGGATCTGGCGAAACCGCGACCAACGTCGATTCCGGACTTCGACACCGCCCCGGGAGACCTCCTAGCATGCTGCGCCGATGCGCGGTCAAGTAGAGTCCCTCGCTCGGTGGATGCGACCTCAGTCACCCGCCGATTACACGCTGGCGGCCCTGGTCCTGGCCGGGGTCTGCCTGCGCGCGTTCGCCGCCCTCGCTTGGTGGCCAACGATGCCAACCTTCGCCGACTCGTGGCCATACGCCTACTACGCAGCGCACGGCGTCTTTGGCGATCCGCAGCATCCGGCCGGCTATTCGCTGTTCCTGTGGACCATCGGACTGGTCACCCGTCAGGTAGCCGTTACGACAATCCTGCAGCACTTCATCGGGATTGGGACCGCCTTGGTCTTGTTCACAGCAGTGAGGCGGCTTGTCGGCTCACCCTGGCCGGCCCTGCTTCCCGCCGCAATCGTCCTGCTCAACGCCGATCAGGTCTATCAGGAGCAGTTGGTCGCCTCAGAACCGCTCTCGGCCGCTCTACTCGCGTCGGCTGCGTACGCAACCGTTCGCGCCATCGACAGCGTTCCGAACGCCCGGCGGTGGGCGGCGGGAGCCGGTGCGCTAGCCGCTGCGGCGACGATAGTGAGAACCGAGGTGATCTTCCTCGCGCCTGTTCTGGCGTTCGCACTGCTAATTGGGCACAAGCCACGGCGCCGACGCTGGACCGCGTCCGCCGTCTTGGTGTGCGTGTGGGGCGTGCTGCTGATCGGCTACGGCGCGGTGAAGGACATCGCGACGGGCCGGTTCGAGGTGGGACCGTCTACCGGCTGGCAGCTGTACGGCCGTGCCGCCACCTTCGCAGACTGTCATCTGTTCACCCCTCCCCGCGGGACCGCAGGATTGTGCGAGTCGACCCCACCGGTGAACCGCTTTGGCCATGATCACTACATGTACGATCCAAGCTCACCTGCGGTTCGCCTGTTCGGCCACATCGGCAACGACGACGGCAAGCTGCAGGCGTGGGCGATCGATGCAATCGAGGCTGAGCCCAGTGTGTATCTAAGCTCCGTCTATCACAATCTCCGTGACTACTTCATCCCGAGCCTCTTCGTCTACGTACCCGGTGCCGGATCTGGGCTTGATGGAGAGCTTGATTGGGGCTCAATCCCTGATCCGACCACTACGCGCAACGTGACGGTCGGGATGGAGAGCTTTTTCGACCGATTCAACGCCCATCGCCATCCGCGACGTGTTCGTGCGCTGCGCGACTATCAGCGAATCTTCCGGTTCGGCGCCACCATGTTGACCCTCACCGCCCTGTTGGCCCTCCTCGGGCTCGGGATCGGCTCGCGCAACGCTCGGGTTGGCGTGATCATCTTCGGCCTCGGTGGCATCGTGACTCTCTTTCCCGAGGCCCTGGTAGGCGCTTATCTTGGCCGATATACCGTCCCGCTGGCGGGACCGATGGCAGCGGCGGCGGGCATCTCCCTCTGGTCCGTCGCGCAGATGGAGCGAATCCGGCGAGAGCATGGGCCGCCCGGTCCTGGTCCGGCCGCGGCCCCCGCTAAGGCGCTCACCAGTCCAGGCGACGACCAAACTGCCGCACCCGATCGCCGTCCACCCACGTCCCAGACACCGACGTCTGCCGGATGAGCTCGTTTTCAGGCCGCATCCGCGCAGCTCGCTCTCGCCTCCAGAGCGCGTTGGCACCGGACCTGCAGATCGCAGAGATCTTTCCGTCGATCGAGGACGAGCTCGGGCCTTACCGACACCTGTTCACGGGCAACATCCTAAACGCCGGTGCCGGGAACCGCGACATCAGTACTCTAGTCGAGGGGCGCTTGTACAACCAGGACATCGCCGGGGGGCTTCACAGCGAAAACATCGACTTCATCTCACCGCTACACGAGATCCCGACCGCCGACGGGTTCTTCGACACGATTATCTGCAACGCCGTGATGGAGCACGTCGCCAATCCCGAAGAGGTGATGGCCGAGTTCGCGCGGGTCGGCGGGCCAGGCGCGACGCTCTACCTGACGATCCCGTTCATGCAACCCGAGCACCGCGACCCCACCGACTACCAGCGTTACACGATCGACGGAATCGCACTGCTGTGCGAGCGTCACGGCTTTGACGTAAAGGAGGTTCATGGCCTCCATTCGGTGTACACGACACTGGCATGGATCTTTCACGAGTGGCTGGGGCCCGTCCAGGGATGGCACGGTTTGGCAATGCGCGCCGTTGTCTATCGCTGGGTGATGGTACGGATCCGGGCCGGCAACCCTCGTCGCGTCGACTCGCTGGCTTCAGCCCATCGTGTTATCGCCGTGCGACGCAGCTGACTTAGCCACGATGGGACTGCTTCCAGCGACGATCAAGCTATTGGCCGAGTTGCACCGAGACACCGGGCTGCATGGTCCGGTCGTCACGCTCGGCAACCAGGACGTCTACGCGAGCCTCCCGGATCTGAGGGCGCTGTTCCGAGAGATCGACACCCCCTGGCGTGAGCCGACCGCGATCGCATCTCATACCAGCGAGCTCTTTCACGGCGCCAACCCGGAACGGAGCCGCGACTATGTGCACGCTCGGACCCTCTTTTCGATGTTTGGAATCGAGGACTATGCCGACATCGATGCCTACACGATCGACCACCCAACGGTTATTCACGACCTGAATGAGCCGGTGCCCGAAGAGCTGCGAGGTCGGTTCGGTCTCGTGATCGACGGCGGCACGATCGAGCACATCTTCGACATACGTAGTTGCTTCACAAACGTCGCCGCGATGACCAAGGTCGGAGGGAGAGTGATCCATTGGAACTCGTCCTCGAACATGATCGACCATGGGTTCTGGGCCATCAATCCCAGCGCGTACTTCGACTACTACAGTGTCAACGGCTTCGACGATCTCTCAGCCACGATCTTCGAATGGGACACGCGCGACCCATGGCGACCCTGTGCTGCGTTCCGGTACGACTACGGCATGACCATCAACGGCCTGTGCGATTCCGAGCGAGCGACGATGGTCTGGTTCACGGCGCGCAAGGCTGCTTCAGTACCCGTCACCATCCCGACTCAGGGGCTCTATCGAGCCGACCGGGCCGTTCCCTTCAGCGGTGGCAGCTGGGCTGCACCCGGGACTCCGCCACCCCGCCGGCGACTCCTCTGAGACCCGAGCCAGGGTTCACCTCGATCCACGGCGCGCGACGCGTCTGAGCAGCCGCCACAGCTTGCGACCCGGGACCGCCTGAGCGCCGTACTGGAGCGATCGGATCGTGGCCGATAGCGCGTGATGCTCGTTCTCCAGGTAAGCGATGTACTCGGCCTGCTTGTGGCGCGTATCGTCCAGATCGCTGTAGGCCTCCAGTGCACGCGTCCGCTCGCCGGCCGACTTGGCGTGAAGCGTCGCGTGCAGGCCCGGGAGCTGCATCAGAGGCGTCGGCGCGATCAGCGAGAACGGGCGTGCGATCCGCATCAGTTCCTCACGATCCCAGGGATAGTCGCCGAGTTCGATAGTTAGAGCGTTTCGTACCCTCGCCCAGGGATCGGGATGCTGGACCTCGCCCAGCGGCTCGGGGATCACCTGGACTGAGCAGTTGGCCAGCAGCGCCCGGTTGAGTAGGTCAGCGTCGGCATCGGCCCCACGGGCATCGGCAGCAAAGCCCCGGAGCCGCTCGACGGCCGCCCGCGTGATCGCGTATGAGCCGGAGCTGAAGGCAGGATAGATCAAGCCGACAAGCGGCGGTCCGGCAATTGGAACGCTGACCGCCGGCCGGGTGTCTCGGTGCTCGTCATCCGGCACCGCGGGCTCGCCATATAGGGACCGCGGATCCGTGACGGGCCAGGTCAGGATCTCGGTGCCGCCACGACTCAGGACGGAGCGCAGGACGCTCAACGCGCCCACAGATAGCGACTCGCTCGCTCGCAGGAAGACAAACGCGTCACCGCGGCCAGACGTGATCATTTGTTCACGCGCCGCCGCCGCGTGGTGCTGCTGGCGACGTATGACCCTCCACCCCAGCGGCTGACAGAATCGCTCGGCCCAGACGAGCTTGCGCAGCCCGTCGTCCGTCGCGCTGCCGTCGTCGACGACCGTAACGTCGAGCAGGTCATGCTTCTGCGCCGCGAGTGCCGTCAGCGTTTCCATCAACCCATCTCCCTGGTCACGGTGCAGGACGCCGACGCTGAGCCTCGGCCTCGGAGCGAAGCGATTCTGGTCATGCCGCATCGATGAGTTCGCGACGGCGGCACCGACGTTCCAATGCACGTGCATGTGCTCGTTAGCCTCGTAATCTACTGCGGACCTGGGAATCAGCGGCGCCTCCAGCGCCGCTCGGATCCGTTCGTGAAGCGCTTGCGCCGACATCTCGGGAGAAGTCAGATGTGCCGGCGACGGGGCGACGCCGGTATGCGGTTGCAGTCCCGGAAACGTCGCTCGAGGGAGGTCGCGAGGGTCGATCAGCTCTCCGGTTCCACCGCTACGCGATGTGACGAACGGAACCCGGAGGCTGAGCGCCTCGCTCACCGTGTTCGGAGAGTTATCGACCGTCGACGGCATCACCACCAAACACGCACTCCGGCGAAGCCTGGCCATCGCCTGGTCATGACTTAGGTCGCCGATCACCTCGTACGCCCAGGGCCAGTTCTTCGCGCGGCGCGCGAGGTACTCGACCGACGGCTCGCCGACGATGTGCTCGGGCCGGCCTATGAAACTGATCCGCAGTTCTCGTTCGGCGTAAATCTCGGCGAGACGGTCAAGCGCGTCACAGAACGTCTCGACGCCTTTGCGAACCTCAAGGCGGCCGAAGAACACGATCTCCTCGATCGGGACGTTCTCATGTCGGAGCGGCGCCTGCGGGTTGGGACGCGACTGGAGCGGAAGAACGTATTGCTGGACGAACCGACGCCGGGGCAGCGTCCAGCCGTTGGCCTCCAGGTAATCAATCATGTAGGCGCTCGGGCTGATCACGACATCGGCAAGTGCCACGCTGGTGCGCTCCAGATGGTCATCGACGAGCGCGTCAAGCGAGCGCGGCATCTCGCGATTGGCCTCCTCGCACCAGCGCGTCGGGGAGTGCACGCCAGCCACGAACAGCGTGCGCTCAAACGCGATGCCCTGGTGGCGGGCCGTGACAGCGTAGTAGCCGTGGCCTTGACACTCAGGGAAGTGGACGATGTCGAAGGGGTCAGGGCGCTCGCGCAGCCAGGCGTAGAGCTCGTAGGCGCGCCGGACGTTTGCGTGAGGTGCGTGAACCGACGATCCCAGGCCATGCTGGAGCACGGCAAAGTTGACGTTCTCTCGTGCGTAGTGCCGCATCCAGCGACGTTCGTCAACGGGGCCGTCCTGCGCAAAGCCAGTGAACAGAAGCGTCACTTCGTGTCCAGCGCGCCCCAGCGCCTGGGCAAGCGAGGTGTTGGCCGTACCGATGCCGCCGTTGCGCGTCGGCCCCACGACCTCATACGAGGCTACACACACCCGCAGCGGACGACCTAGATCAGCGGCGAGGTCCACGATCGGATCCGTCGCCAGGCTCCTAGCACCGGCAGCGAGGACGTAACCCAGGCGCGCGTCATGACGATCAGAGATGACCAGAAAAGGGCTCGACCGGACGAATGAACCCGGCTTCGGGGAGCGAGCCAGCGAGCAGTGCTCGAGCGCGAGCTTGGACTCATCCACAGCTTTGGTCAACGCCTCAAGATCGTCAAACCCGAGAGACCCATCTGGGTCGAGCACTACGGCGGCCGGGATGACCGCCAACAACTCCCCCAGTCGCTGACCGAGGGCCGTGTCGCTGAGCAGCAGGGTCGCGCTGACGAGCACCAACACATCGGAGCCCAGCCAATCAGCGCCGGGCTCCATCGCCCCGAGCTCAGACCAAAGGCCCTGGGCCACAGCCGCTCTGGCCTCCGCAGCGACCGCGGGATCGTCGAAGCCGATCAGCTTCAGAGGCTGGAGCGCGCGCACGATCGGTTCGCGCACACAGCCGATTAGGACCACTGATCTGCAGCTCAGCTTAACCGCTAGGGCGCGGGCAGTCTCAGCCGCTTCGGAGGTGGAACCGGGCAGCGGCACCGCATAACGAACCACCGCGTCCACCGATGACTCCAGGCCGCTGCCAGCGCTCTGCCCACCCATCTTGTCAGCATAGAACGCTGGCGTCTCTCGCTCACGCCGACAGTGCCTCCCCACCTGCACGACGCGATCTGCTAGGAACTGCGGGGATGACCGGCGTCGCGGGATCGACCGAATCACGGGGATCCGTACCGCAGCGGCGGCTGGTCGTCAATCTCGTCGGCGACGCTGCTCACGGGCAGCTCACAGAATCAAGGTTCGTCGAGCGGCCTTTCCTGCCCGGCGGTGAGCACAACATGTATGAGCTGGCATTCGCGGCCGCAGCCGCCGGGTTTGTCGTTGAGTTGCGCGGCTGGATCGAACCCCGAGCGTTTCACCGCCTGCGCGAGACGCTCGGAGCCGCTCCAAGCGTTGAGTTGCCCGCCCGCATGCCCACAGGAGAAGATCTGATTGTCGTGCCTGAGGGCTGGCAGGATCCGCTGGAGTACGCTCGCCTGCTCCTATCTCCGGCCCAGATCGCGATCTTCATTCTCGCGGCCCCCGGCCTCTTCGGCTGGCCATTCGGCGCACCGGGATGGCAGCGTCCCGACCCCCTTTCGGTCGACGTCAACGCTGTTGCCAAGCCCGCGCACTTCCAAGCGATGCATGCGCTCGGTTTCAGACTGCTGACACACTCGCCCGGCATTGTCAGCGCCGCCGAGGCGGCCGGCGTGCCATGCGTCTTCGTCGGAACCGGCCGACCGGCTCCGATCGAACCGCCCGCGGCTGATGCCGGCCGCCCCAGCGACGTTGCTGCCTTGCTGGCCAATCGCTGGGAGCCGCTCGTGCGTGCCGCGGTCCCCGATCTGGACGGTCTGTGCGTTGACCTGATCGAGGAGGCGCCTAACGATGAGGTGATCGCGCGACTCTCCAAAGCTCGGATCCTGCTGTGGCCATCACGGATCGAGGGACACGCAACGATTCCTTGGGAAGCTCGAAGCGTCGGCTGTGTGCCGGTCGCGCTCTCCAGCAACCGCTTCGCCGTCGGCCTGAGCGAGGCGGCCGGCGCGGTCGTGGTGGACACCGTCGAGGATCTTGCCCCGGCGGCGCGGCGGTTGCTGGCCGATCCGCCTCGCTGGAGCGAGCTGTCCGCCCGCGCCATCGAGCATGCGCGCGAGGAGGCCGACTGGGCAGTGTATGTCGAACGTGTGATGGAGTTCTTGGGCGGCGATCCCGCCCCGTTAGCCGGACGTTTCGCGGCTGGAACGATGGGCGTGAGCCTGCACGACTGGGAGTTGGAGCAGGCACACCGAGCGCAGGCTGCACTGGAGGAGATGTCGGCCGAAGCAGAGCGCTTACGACGGGATCGAGATACGCTCGCCGGATTCCGCGCCGAAGCGCTTGCGTTGCGGGCTGAGGAGCTGCGGTTGCGTGAGGACCGTGATCGCGTGACCGAAGCGCTCGTTCAGTTGCAGACCCGGCGTGCGGTGCGAATCGCCCTTCGCATCGCCGATGCTCGCAAGCTGGTCCAGCGTTCCTCCAGTTGATTCTTACAGCTCCTCGGCGATTCGGGGCGCTTCACGGTTGAAGACCCAGTAGCCGAGCAGGCAGATGCCGACGATGATCCCGAACGGGACCAGCAACCAGATCTTGCCACCCATGATCGTGGCTGGACCCACCCCGCCGCCCGAGCCTCCGATCATCCAGTGTCGCGCCTGCTGGAGGATCGTCGCCAGCGGGTTGAACAGGTAAAAGCGGGCGGCGGTATGGCCGTGTTGCAGCACGCTCTCGATCAAGATGAAGACGGGGCTTGCGAAGTACAGCGCCTGGCTGATGACACCCCAGATCTGAGATATATCGCGGTAGCGGACATACAGCGCCGAGAGCAGCATCGCGATGCCGGTGGTGAAGATGAACAACCCCAGCATCAGTACCGGCAGCAGCAGCCAGGTCAGCCTGGGGTGAACGCCGTACACGAGCATGAACAGCAGTACGACGATCATGTTGAACACGAAGTTGATCGAACAGGTGACAACGGTGGCCAGTGGGATCACGAGGCGGGGGAAGTGCATCTTCCGCACCAGGTTCTCCCGGAGGACGACCGACGTGATCGCTCCCCCCGTTCCCTGCTGGAAGAAGGAGAACAGGACAATGTTCATCAACAGCAGGACCGGGAAGTCGGGGACGCCCTTATTGAGTGAAATGACGACCGCGAAGACGAAGTACAAGACGCCGAAGAACAGCAATGGCTGCATGAACGCCCACACATAGCCGAGGGCCGAGCCGAAATAGGTGAGCTTGTAGTCGGTCCTCGATATCACCCAGATGAGGTGGAAGAAGCGCCGCCAGCCACCTCCAATCGCAGACGGTCCCTTCACCTCGGGCATCCCTACATCGACGGCGCTCAGGCTCACCGGACCGGCTCTCCTGAGCGCGATCGCGTGACCGACACCACGTGATCGAGCCCGATCAGGCCGACGAAATCGGCTCCGTAGGAAACGATGTCGGCCCCGCGCTCCTGATAGAGCAGGACGTCCAAGCCCGCCGAACCACGCGCCACCGAGCAACCGACGTAGTACCGGCCCGCTGAGAGGGGATTCTCGGCCTCGATCGAGAAATCGATCCGTTCGCCGGCCTCCAGGTCTCCCAGAGCCTCGCCGTTCTCTCGCGCCCCGGCTGAGAAGACTCGCACTCGGTCCTCGTTGGTGACCCACATGGCGATCCCGGGTTCCTGGATCGGAGCCAGCGCCTCGATCGCGACATGCAGCCGGAATGGCTCGCGATAAGCCACGGTGTCGATTCGACGGTCCTCGGCGTCGGTGATCCAGACATCGATGACGCGAACCAGCTCGGCCGTCTGCCCGCGATGTCCAAGGTCGCTGTCGGCGGTCCGGAAGTTCTCCGACAGGTAGGCCCGCCCCACCTCGCCCGGGTCTCCGATCAGCTTGACCTCACCGTCGCTGAGCATCATCGCCCGGTGGCAGAACTGGTCCACCAGCCCCATCGAATGCGTCACCAGGACGATCGTCTTGCCCTCGGCCCGCAGCCGATAGAACACATCGAGACACTTCTGCTGGAAGGCGGCGTCGCCCACCGCGAGAACCTCGTCGATCAGCATCACATCAGGGTTCGAATGCACCATTACTGAGAACGCCAGGCGAACTTGCATCCCCGATGAGTAGTTCTTCAGCTTCTGGTCGACGAACCCCTCAAGCTCCCCGAAGGCGATGATCTCGTCGAACCGCGCGCGGGCCTCGCGCGGGTTCAATCCCATCATCACGGCGTTGATCTCGACGTTGTCGCGGGCCGGAAGGTCGGGATTGAAGCCCACGCCCAGCTCGATGAATGGCGACAGCCTGCCGGAGAGATGGATCGTGCCGGCGTCGACCCGGTAGATCCCGGCCAGGCACTTCAGCAGCGTGCTCTTCCCCGAGCCGTTACGTCCGACGATGCCGAAGAACTCACCCTGGAGCACGTCGAAATCGATCCCACGCAGGATTCGGAGATGGTCGTACTGGGCGCGGCGCAACGGATGTAGGGCGCGCTCCTTGAGCGTATGCACGCGCTCCTTCGGGATGCGGAACGTCTTCTGGAGTCCACGCACGCGAATTGCGGCGTTGCCGGGTTGCATAGCTTCGAGGATACGGGCCGTGGCCGCGATCGCGTCCGATCGGCGCAGATCTAGCGCGGCTTGGCGGATAGCGCTGCCGGTGGCGCTCCGGCCGCGAACGCCCCGTCGCGCAAGCACATCGCTGCCAACATCTGCTCGATCTGATCCTCCCAGCGGTACTGGCGGACCTCTCGCAGCCCGGCGGACACAATCCGGGCGCGCAGCTCGGAATCCTCCACCAGCCGGCCCAGGCGCTCGGCCGTCGGCGTTGGCAGCGGCGGGGTCACCAGGCAGTTCTCGCCGTCGCGTAGCAGCCAGCTCGTTGCTGGATTGATATTTGAGACCGTTGCCATGCCGGAGGCCATGAACTCGAACGGCTGGTAGCTGGGGTGCTTGGTCTGCATGAACGCCAGACCGATGTCGCAGCTGCGATACAGAGCCGCAACCTCATCAAGCGACCCGAGCACACCGAGGTTCTGGATTCGCCCCGTCAGTCCGAATTGGGCGGGGTTCCAGTTCTCTCCGGCGCAGATCACCTCGACGCGATCGCCGTAGTCGCGCTTCAGCTTGGCAAGCGCCGCGATCCCCAGCCCGAACGCGTTGCGCGGGGTGGTCGGGCGACCGTAGAAGAAGACGCGTACCGGCGCGCCCGGCGGGCGCGGCTCCGTCGCCGGGTGGTAGCGGTGGAGATCGACGGCCGGCACGAACGAGACCGCGGGGTTTCCGTAGGAGCGGTAGACCTCGGCCAGACCGGGTGTGTTCACGATCCCCGGAAAACCGAACCGGTAGGTCTCCTCGACCATCGCCGCGGCCGCCCCCGCCGGGTAGAACTGCTGCTCGTTGTCCTGCACGAAGTAGAACTTGGATTTCACGTTGCTCAAGCTCAGGAGGGGGAACGCGCTGGTCCACAGGGTGGCGATCGCCGCGTCGGCCGGCGGAAGCCGATCCGGCGTGAGATCCTGCGCCGAGTCAAAGCTGCACTGCGCGAGCGAAGGGAAGGCCTCGGCGATCTTCCGGGCCATCCCGGGCACCGGAGCGCTACCGACGTCGTAGCAGTAGAACCGGTTTTCCACTCCGCACACGCGGGCAAAGTGGTCGGCGAAGCGCAGCAGTGTATGGGTGCCCCCGAAATAGACGTGGTGAAAGAAGGGCAGGAACCACAGCACGCTGCGGATCTCAAACGGCTCGGAATGGCGATAGCGATCGATCAGGGCGGCGTTGGCCGCCAGGTCGGAGTCCGTGACGTCAAACGCGCCGGACAGGGCGAGCTGGTCGGACTCGCTGAGCAACGGCTGGTCATCGGCGATGTTGCGTCGGCGGCGGCGCGCGCGGAAGTACGCATACCCGGCCTCGGTGGGGCCCTTCCTGATCGTGCGGTAGATGTGCTGGACGCGCACGCGGTTGAACCGGCCTGACATGGGGCCTGCGGGAACGCTCAAGCGGGCTACTCCTCTGGCGTGCGGACGCCACAGTCGGTCGCCCGGAGCGTCAGGTTGGGGTTGTAGAAGGGATCTCCCACGGTGCGAAATTCGCCGTAGCTGCGCTCTGATGCTACGAAGTCCGCCGGGTCGACATGCGTCCCACGGGAGCGCGATTCGTCATGTACCGCCGCGGCCTCAGGCACGCACAGGCTCCGATACCCCCGAGATGTGAGACGCAAGCACAGGTCCACGTCGTTGCCGGCCACGATGAATGAATCGTCAAAACCACCAACCTCCGCGAATTTCCGTCGCTCCACCATCAGGCACGCTGCCGTCACGGCCAGCCAGTTGCGCGTACCGCCGTCAGCGCGCCCGAACGGGGTCTGGGCATCGGGCCTCAGGCCGGCGAACGGATGGCCGGCATAACCGTGTAGGCCGATCGCCGCGCCCGCCTGCTGGACGGTGCCGTCCCGATACCGCAGCAGCGGGGCGACGGCGCCCACCTGCGGGCGCAACGCCTCCTCCAGCAGCGTGGAGACCCAGTCGGGATCGATGATCTCGGTGTCGTTGTTGAGGAACACCAGCACGTCGGCGGTCGAACTGCCGGCGGCGAGATTGTTCAGCGCGGCGAAGTTGAACGGCCGCTCGTCACGCAACACCCGTGCGCGGGGGTGGCGCGCAAAGCCCCTGAGCAGCTGAAGCGTGTCTGGCTCGCGTGAGCCGTTGTCGACCAGCGCGAGCGTCAGGCGCTCATACGCAGTCTGCGACAGCAGCGACACGGCGCAGCGGGCCAGCAGCTCCGGGCGATCGCGCAGGCAGACGATCACCTCGACGCTCGGCTCCGGCGCGAGTCCCCGCCGCACTCGGCGCACGGGTCCTGACGCCTGCACCCGTGCGCCGGGCTCCCAGCGCGCCAGAACGGCTGCCACCGCGTCGGGCTCGAGCGGGGGTACCTCGTGCGCGTCGCCGCCGCGGTGGCAGAGCAGCAACGGCACGTGG
>OBLU010001154.1_pt1 | contig 24705 bp, 19 predicted proteins | sample 1518681 | NCBI WGS metagenome assembly OBLU01 (sample SAMEA3539304, study PRJEB22396) | soil metagenome | biome: tundra; feature: field; material: soil | place: USA | collected 2010-05 | depth 0.15 m
AGTCGCTCGAATCCGGCGCCTACCAGACGGTCGGCGGTCCCTTCGAGAACATGGCTAAGTACGCCGAGGACTTCACCGCCGCAACCTGGGACAAGAACGGTGGGGCGTGCTCGGCCACCGCGAACGCCATTGCCGCGCCGGATGGCAACTCGACCGCGGACACGATTACCGCGGTGACCGCGACGCCGGTCATCCAGCAGCAGGTTGCGGGCCTGGCTTCCGGAGGCCAGTACACGTTCTATGTCTGGGCCAAGGTCGCATCCGGAACGAAGCAGGTGTCCATCGCAATCGTGGACAACGCCTATGCCGGCTACCTCGCGGGCCCGACGAGCATCACGCTCACGACCTCCTGGCAGCGCTTCAAGATCACTGGCACTCTGGCCGGCGGGCAGACCGGGCTCTGGATCGTGGTGCGCCAGTTCGCCGGCAACGGCGACAACTGGACCAGTGGTGCCATCTACTTGTGGGGCGCGTGCCTGCAGCAGGGCAACGATCCGAAGGCTGGATATGCCCGGACGTGAACGTCGCAGACCGCCCTTGTCGCGGCCGGAGTCGCGTGCGGCGCGACGGTGATCGCGGCCAAGGACAAAGGTGAGTCGCCGCTTCGGATCTACGGTCCTGGCTCGAATCTCGCGGACCACAGGCTGCTCGAGGTCACCTCTGGCGGTGAACTGATCCTCGCGGGCGGCACAGGCAACGGCTACCGCCTCGCAGAAATGATGGGCGCCACGAATCCCTCCGGATGGTCCGGCGTGTTGAAAGTGAAGACGCCTGCCGGCACCACCGCGGGCTACATCCTGTTGTATTCCAATCCGTAATCCCTGAAAGGACAAACCGATGAAACTGACACTGGACCACACCCAGCGTCTAAACCTGCACGCCTTGCTAGGCGCGCAGCGGGCGGACGTGGGCTCTATTCGGGCGATCTGGAACGTCCAGGATCGCATCGTGCTCGACGCCGACGAGGAGAAAGCCGTCGAACTGGATCGCGAGATGGTGGCTGGTCTGGAGCGCGTGGTATGGAACCCCGCGCTCTCGACTCCCGCCAAGGATTTCGAGTTCTCCGATCCGGAAGTCGCGCGCATCAAGGTGGCAATCCAGCTGTGGGACTCGTATGGCGCTAACGCCGACCGGCGCTGGCTCGAACCCCTTGTCGACGCGCTGTTCTCGGCAGACACTTCAGAGCGGTAGACTCGGAGAATGGCGGCATCGGCCCGTGCCCGACTGCGACGTAGGCTCCTTCGCATCGAAGGGGTGGACGTAGATTTCATCGAGGACCCTTACGTTCGGCTGATCGCAGATGCTGGTGCGTCATTCGCTGACGCTGAAGTGCGCATCATGCGCGGTCGCCCGAACGAGTGCCACCGTAATGCGGCACTCTCCTGGCTCCAGGGCCGATGCACTGCCATCGCTATCGGCTACTACCTCGGACCAGATCGTGTCTGGCGGCAGCATTCTTGGGGCCTGATGGGCGATGGCACAATCTTGGACACGCACTCAGGTGGCCGACGGCATTTCGGAGTCCGAGTGGAGTCTATGGATGCTGTCAAGTTCGCGGAAGACCACGTCGGGATCTTCGAAGTGCTGCGGGTCATGCGGGGTACCTTTGATCGGATCGTTCCACAGAGTCCAACGTGCAGTCATCAGTCACCAAGTTGTTTAGCCTCAGCCGAGCGAGGTACTCCTCGAGGCTGGCCTGCAAGACCTCTTCCGCGTAGTCACGGCCAGCGAAAAAGGATTTCATGGTCTCAAAGAAGAGCGGCATCGTCGCCTCGCCGCTGATCCAAATGTGCCCTTCATCGTCCTTGCCCATCGCGGTCTGGTCAACAGCGGAACGGGGAAGACGCACATCGGGCTTGCGCTGGGGCTGGCGGCCTGCCAGCGGGGACTGCGGGTGCGGTTCACAACCGCAGCGGCGCTGGTGCATGAACTGTTGGAGGCGCGGGATGAGAAGCGGCTGCTGCGCTTTCAGAAGCACCTGCTGCGGCAGGAACTGCTGATCGTCGATGAACTGGGCTTCGTGCCCTTGTCGAAGACCGGAGCGGAGATGCTGTTCGAAGTCTTCAGCCAGCGCTACGAGCACGGAAGCACACTGGTGACCTCAAACCTGCCGTTCACCGAGTGGACCGAGGTGTTGGGCTCGGAACGGCTGACGGGCGCACTGTTGGACCGGCTGACGCATCACGTCCACCTTCTGGAAATGAACGGCGACAGCTACCGGCTGAAGACGAGCAAGCAAAAACGCGCCGCCGAACGGGCCAAATAGGCAGGCTGGCCCGGCGGTCTCACCAGCGTTGGGGCAGTGGCTTACGCTACGCCCTAAACGCTCGGCCTACGGCCTCGCAGGGCTCCGCTCCAGCCACAGCCCCAACGCAAGAACTGCGGCACGGGGAGTCCCCGAAGTGGTCCCCTTTTGCTCCGCCGCGGTGGTTCCTTTTTGCTCCGCCCTTGACATTCGACCGCGCCTGCTTCGACAGTTGCCACTGATGCACGAGCCGAGTTGCTATGCGCAAATCCTATCCAGTTGCCGGGGATTAGCTTCCTGCTACGTTCTCGCAGCTCTCATAAAGGCCCCGGCAGCGTTGTCTGCAAGGCGCTGGGACGGCGCCATGATGGATATGATCAGGTTTCCTAATATCCTCATATTCCTGTGCCGATCCGCATTCGAGGGGAACGTGCCTCCAGCTGTTTCATAGATAAACCGCCCCGCCAGTGAGTCCCACGGAGCGAGCACACCGCCTGTAATTGGCTGAAACGGATCGTCCTCGCGTGTGACGACAATATTGTTAGGGCGAGTCGACGCTGCGGCAAGAGACAGCGCGGGCGATCCTTTCTCGCCATCCTGAATGTATGCGCTGGTGTCTTCCGATGCCCGTTTCATCGCTAACCGGCGGGGTTCTGTTTCGTCCGTATCTGAAATCTTTTTGCAATAAAATGTCATCGTCGGCAAACCAGTCGTGTCGGGTAGCACGTACAGTGATTCTCGTTTGCGGCCCGTCTTCAACGTGGCACCGCTTTTATCGGCGTAGTAGAGTCTGCCCTTGGCTGGCGCAGATACGACAGCCATGCACGTTTGCAGGATCTTCCCAAGATTTTCATCCGCCACAATCTTTGCATAGGCAATCGAAACAGACCAGTTGGGCTTTCTGTCAAGAAAGGAGTTCGTACCGTCGATTGGGTCCACGACGAAGACGCGTGTGTCGAGCGGAAAAGCGTCTAGATTTGCTTTGCTGCACTCGCCCTCTTCACCAAGAAACACAGCGTCTCGATCCAATGGCACCAGCATCCGTTGGATTTCGTGCTGCGCAATTCGATCCGCTTCGGTTACGCTACTCCCGTCTGGATTGGTTGTCGTGGGGACATCTTTGCGGTCCGCCGGCTGTGCCTCGCGCCACCGTATCGCAGCTTGCCCGGCCGTTGTCGCTGCGTCGATTAGGGCTTCAATATTGTCGACCATCAATACCTTTTACCGGGAGTTCTTGCGGCAGGTTCCGGTCCCCTCGATTGTAAACATTTGCCATCCGCGCTGCTAGCGTTTTTGGGCACTGTCGACCGGACGTCATTCGGGTTGAAGCGCGTCCCAGCAGTTGGTCGGCTACACGTACGAAGATCGGGAGTAGAATACTGCCGGCGAACCTCGTACGAGTAGCCGGTCATCCGGTCGGAGCGTGGGCCACGCTCAATCGGGCTGGAGATTGGTGCCCCGTCTCAGATCCTCAGGCCTGCCGACGATCGACCGGGTACCACGTCAATTCCGTCGTATTCACTCGGAAAGGACGCGCTCGCGGCGCAATCCCAGAAATCGCCGACGGCGTGGACAGCTATACTGTTGGGCCTATACAGCGTCCCTGCGCCAACATTCGGCGGAACAGCGATATCATTCATACGCACAAAGGCTGGTCGGTCGGTCGAAGATCTGATGCCGAAACGAACTGTGAACGGGAAGTGCTTCACTCCGCGCCAGGCAGCGCATCGTAGAAGCCCTCGAAGAGCAGGGCGACCGACATGGCGCCTGGATCTACCGCGCCCAGGGAGCGTTCCCCTAGGTTGCGGGCTCGGCCGAATTTGGCCCGCATGGCCTTGGTGGCTTCGGCGCCTTGAGCGGCCGCGGCGGCGGCCTGCTGCAAGGCGGTCTTGATGCCCTGCTCAGGATCGGCGCCTTTCAGGGCCGCTAGTGCGGGCAGGAAGGCGTCCATCATGGTCTTGTCGCCAATCTGGGCGCGGCTTAGCCTTTGCAGTTTCGTGGTGCCGGCTTCGACCAGAGCCGCCAATCCGACGCAATCGAACTGGTTCCGGCCGGTCGCGCCCTCGCTCAGCCCCTTGAAGAAGGTGCCGAGCAATGGACCGGTAGAACCGGCGTCGACGGACATTACGGCCCAGGCCACCGTGGAGAACAAAGCCTTGAGGTCGGTGCCGGAGTTTCCGTTGACAGTCGTCTCTACGGCTTCCATCGCGCGCAGCATGCTGATGCCGTGGTCACCGTCGCCCACGGCGCTGTCCAAGCGCGAGAGCATTTCGTGGCGGCTGCGAATCCTGCCCGCGGCCGCGAGCAGCATTTGGCATATCTCCGAATAGCCGATGGTTACAATCGTTGGTTACCATTGCGCTGAGTGCAGGAGTGGGGAACCGGGCTGGGGTTAGAAGTCCACCAGCCACGAATTGACAGTCCCGGCCCAGGCTCCGACTGGCTCATTTCATTGTCAGCGCCGGAGTGTGGCACGGGGCTTTCCAGTATTGCAGCAACTCATCATCCATCCTGGCAACGAACATCTGGAAGCCGGCCATTTCTTGGACGGTAAGCCACTCGCCGCAATGCGCCACGGCGAGGGAGATGCCCTGAGCGTCCAGGTACTTCTTGCAGCCGCGCAGCACGATGTAGAGCTCCATCAGGGTCGTGGCGCCGGTGCCGTTGAGGAGCAGCATCAGGCGGTCGCCGGCCTTGGCATTCACCGCGCCGACGAGACGGGAGATCATCAGCTCAGCGGTCTGCTCGGCGCTGAGTATCTTGGAGGGCCCCGTGCTGGCTTCACCGCGCTGGCCCATGCCGATTTCCATTTCGTCGTCCGCCAGTTCAAAGATGGTCTGGCCGGTCGCCGGGTGCGTGGCGGTTTTCATCGCCACCGCCAGCGTCGCCATGTTGTCGTTGAAACGCTGGGCGAGGGCGTGGACTTCTTCGAGGCTGCGGCCCGCTTCCGCGGCTGCCCCGGCAATCTTGTAAAGGGGAATGCAGCCCACGAGGCCACGCCGGTCTTCGGCGGGCGCATTGGCGCCTGGGGCGATGTCTTCGTGCGTGAGAAGAAGCTTATATCGGATGCCCTCCTGGTCGGCCATTTCCATCGCCATGGTGGCGCTCAGCACGTCGCCGGGATGGTTGAGGACGACGAAGAGAATGCCTGCATCGCGCTGGGCCAGGCGTAAAGCCTCGATGACCCTCGGCGGTCCGGGCGCGGCGAAGATGTCACCCACGACGCTGTAATCCAACATTCCTTCGCCAACGAAGCCGCTCAGCGCCGGTTCGTGGCCGGCGCCGCCCAGCGTGACCAGTGCTACCTTGTTCGCTGGCTTGGGCTGAATACGGCAGACGATCTTGTCTGGTCTCACCGTGACGAGGTCCCCGTGCGCGATGGCAAAACCGTCAAGCAATTCCTTCGCCAGGTTCTTGGGATCGTTGATGAATTTCTTCATGGCCAACTGATAGGACTTTGCTTTCTCGACGCTCCGCAGTAGATCCGAGTTTTCTCGAGGGCCTATTTCATCCGAGAGGTCTTACGACTTGATTACTAAATTCATTTGGTTGCAAACCATAGAAAGGATTTAGCAACTCCCATTTTGACAAGCGGGCATCATTCAAATCATCAATGAATCGCCTCAACCCAACATAGTATTCGAGCCCTGTCTTTGTTGCCTCAGGGTGCAGTAAGGCATAATGACTCGGAATAAACATTCTGGGTATATAATGATGAACAGCTGCTTTTCCGTGCTTGGCTAATCGTTCCGAGGTTCTCTTTATTGTGTCGCTCGAATCATGACCCAGAATGATGTGAATCGCGACCTTTGGGAACACATCCTCTAACTTCCTGATCATTTTCAAATAACCATCGATAGTTCTGGGTCCCTTACCATACATGCGGTTTAGCACTTCGTCTGAAGTGCCATCCATGGTGACTGAAAACCTATCAACCCCAAGGGATCTAAGCTTTAACAATTGAGAATCGTCAAACACTGTAGACGTTTGAATACTGAATCTCGCACTGTTGAATTCCTTTCGCCGAAAAGAATCAATGATTGCCACAAAAAGTACAAAGTCTTCCTCTGGAGTCGGTAACGTCCCTGTAGAGATGTTTACCACCTTTAACTCATCTTTGTGTTGAATTTTTTCACATATTTCGCTGGTAATTCTTTCAAGATTATCCACATAATCAGTGGGTTTATTCAAAAAAAGAAGCCGCGAACAAGACTTGCAACGAAGAGCACAACCAAGGACGGGATTGACGAATACTTTTTCAGGAAGGGGCGTGCCATCATATTCCCTTCTTTCAAGGTACCATGGGGAAACAGCCGACATGATGTCGTAGAGCCTAAAGGTCTCAAACACACGGATAGGTTCGCCCTCGTAGAAAAGTTGCGCAGTCTGTTTTCTCAAAGGGGTGTCTTTATCTCCTTCAACAGACACGGAGTAGGGAGTGACGATCTTTGCAGCTTTATCGCCTAAAGGGGCATTATGCGCCGTAGAAAAAGAATATCCATTTGCTTGATGGAGTAACGTTGCTGCTTCCATCTGGGAAGCAGTCTTACCAACCGAATTGACAAAATTGACCGATGCTCGCTGCGCGTCCATCACTCTTACACGCCAAGTATCGTATCCATACTTAGTAGCGCACTCCTCGATATTAGCGGCGCTTTGCTCAAAAGGTTCGGTAGCGATTCTTATCTGATTCGGCGTAATAGGCTCAGCACTATGAACGTGTAATTTCAGGTTTGACATCGTGTCGATTTCCTTTACTGATAGGAATTTGCTTTTTCGACGCCACCGTAAAGGGGATTTCCTTTCATAGGCACAAGCGAACCAGTCGCGCTTGCGCCGCCGGAGAGCACATGCCGCTCGTGACGAACACTGGGTGCCCGACGCCAACTGACATACTTCTCTCCACTGCTTCAAATGGTCATTGCCCGATCTTAATCCCCCTCAAGCCTCAGGTCAACCCAGGATTTGGAATCAGGACGAGGGGTTTTATCGTGGTTCGGAGACGGGCGAAGGGCTTTTGGGGAACTTGGGCCATCAAGGGCACGGTAGAGCCGCTTCCAAATCAACCCAGGCAGGGGTGCGCCGATCCGAGCGGCTCCTTGAGCAAGGACGGTCTTCCAGATCATGTCCGTCTCGTCGGTGACGACATGCCGGTCAAACGCGCACGCCTCAGGAACCAAGCTACCGGATCGAGGTTCGGATAGGCCGGGCCGAGACGACTTCTCTTCAATGGTGCGGATTCCGGAGGATGTCGAACTGGATTCCGGGGTGAAGCCGAACAGGATTCCGGGTTGATTCCGAACAGGATTCCGGGATGAAGGCGAACAGGATTCCGCACGGAAGCCGAACAGTTTTCGGCTCGCCCCGGAATGGTGTTCGGCTTGGCCCGGAATGATTTTCAGCGTTCCTTACAATCTGGTGCACGAGGTGATGGAGATCCGTGGGACGCCATTGACGGTGGAGATCCTGCACAAGGGCACTCGCGTGTCTTCCCACGTGCGTAGTCGCGGCCGGGGGCACGCAGTCACAAACCATGAGCATCGACCGAAGAGTCATCAGGCACACCTGGAATGGCCGCCCTCACGTATGGTGCAATGGGCCCAGAAGATCGGGCCGCACACGGCGCAACTGTTTGAGCGGATGATGGCGGACAAGCCACACCCCGAGATGGGCTACCGTGGTTGCCTGGGCGTGATCCGCCTGGCTGGGAAATACTCCAACGCCCGGATGGAAGCCGCTGCGGAACGAGCCCTGCTCACAGGCGCCTGCCGGTACCGCAGCATCGAATCCATTCTGAAGAACTCACTCGACCGGCAATCGCTGCCGGCGTCTTCGACGGCGCCACCAACCACGCCGCCTCACGACAACATCCGCGGGCGCGGAGTACTTCGATTAAGGAGACACCATGCTGCAAGAACCGATGATGCAAAAACTGCTGGCCATGCGGTTACACGGCATGGCGGACGCTCTGCAGACGCAAGAGCAAGATCCCAGCGCTCGGGAACTCAGCTTTCTGGAGCGGCTGGCCCTGCTGGTGGATCACCAATTGGAACTGGCGTCAGAACCAGGTGCTGGCACGGCGGCTGCACGTGGCCAAACTGCGCGGCAATGCTTGTGTCGAGGACATCGATTTCCGTGCGGCGCGCGGGCTGGACAAGAGCGCGATCCGCGCGTTGGCACAAGAATCAGCGTGGGTGCGCAATCACGAACACGTTTTCGTTCTCGGCCCGACGGGTGTGGGTAACCGCCATCCGTCGCCATACACATCGGCCGAGTGCCTTCTTTCGCGCTGCCTTTTCCTGTACGATAGGGGAAACTGGCGGACGTGAGTTATGGGCAAGTGGAGCACTGTGTCTTGTGCGCACTGCGGCGGTGAGTTGCGCATTCATGAGGATTGGGACGACCCGCCGCGGTATCACAAGGAATGCGCGTGGTACGAGGAATCCTGCGAGATTTGTGGGCACGCCATTCGCATCCATCGGGATTGGGACAACCCACCCAAAGCCCACAAGGAATGCAAGGCAGCGCGTGCCGCACAATGGCGCGAAGCGCGATGCGAACACTGCCACGAAACCATCCGGTACCACGTCGACTGGGAAAAAGTTCCCCGGTACCACAAGGAGTGCGCGTGGTACGAAAAAGACTGTGATGTCTGCGGACACGCCATGCGCCTCCATCGCGAATGGGACAACCCGCCAACCATGTGCAAGGAGTGCAAGGAACGATTTCGGCCCAAGGACATCTCGTGCAAACAGTGCGGGAAGACCTTCAGCATTGGCACCCGCAGCCTCATCAAACACCACCAAGAAGGGTGGGATCTACCAACGACGTGTCAAGAATGCAAGAAAGACTTGCTCCTCATCAAGGGCGCAGTCGGCGCGCTCCGGGACCAGTTCCCCTTCGCCCTAGAGACCACCATTGAACAGCACGGCATCTTCTTCCCTCAAAAAGTCGCGGTCGTGCGCGGCAAACGAAGCGGGGACATCGTTGCCGAAGTACGCATGACCGACGAGGGAATCTTCGACGTGCATCGCGTTGCAGAAGTCACGAACAAACAAACCGGGGAATCCGTCAGCAAGACGCGCGACGCCACCAAAGGAACGTTCTTCCCGAAACGCGTCGCCGACACTTACAACAAGGACGGCAAACAGACGCACCGCACCGAACGCAAGGAAGAGGGCATCTTCTTCCCCAAGCGCTTCACGGAAACACGACGCACCGACGACCCCAACGGCACGCCGACCAGGACCACAACCCACACCAAAGGAATCTATTTCCCCAAACGCTTCTCGAACACCGACAAGAAAAAGGAATGACACCCCTCTTCCAATGCGGTTCCAACTGTGACGCGGAACGCTTGAACGCTCCAGAACGGCTCGACGGCGCCGCAGCAAATGCTCGACTTCGCCCAGACCACGGGCGAATACGATATTGCGTTCAACGTAATTCAGCCAAGGCAACGGTTGCGCCGCAAACAACCTCACACCAACCACTGGCCGGCACGCATGGGGCGTGCTCTTCGACATCCTTGCCGTGCCCGACGAGTGGATGGACGCCAGCGTCATAGAAGGCCTCCACATTGTCGGGAATCTCGGCACGGACGAGAACTTCGACCAGTTGCTCGACGTCGCACGCCGGAACTTCATTGAAGTGGACGTGGAGTCCACCGCCGCGGACCTGGCCGCCAGGATCTGGCTGGAGGCGCCGCAAGCGATGGAGCTGAAAGAGCGCGAAGCGGGTTCGAAACGCCGCCGGAAGTTCGAAAGTTTCCGCGCACGAGAACCGGAAAAGGTCCTGCCACCCGAGCAACTGCCGATGCAGTTTGATGAACTGGAGGCGAACATGGAAGGTTGGTTCATGGCGAAGAATCGCGGCGTCGGATGCCGTGTGATTCGAGGCTTTCGCCACGCCTGTTGCCTTGGTGGCTACGCGGACCATCCCCAGCCGCGAGCCGACCGCCGGTCCGCGTTTGTCAGGTATAGATTCACCGATGCCGGGCTGTTTATTCGACGAACGTTCGCAGGACGGGTGCGTCGGTCCGATGGTAACGGCACTGGCGGCTAACTTCGACAGTGCCCGCTATCGAGTAGGCGCAGCGACTGCCGGGCGCCAGCGCCGACCACTTCCAATCTGCCGCAATGGAGGGCCCGTACTGGAGATCAACGGCAATCGTGCTCTGTGGTACGATTGTCGCTTCTTGTGTGCCCTTCCGAAAGCGACGACGCCCCAGACTCCGCGGCGACAGCCGAGGGCGGGCAACGTGTCTTCCGACGCGCTTTCAGCGTTAGACCCGCCGCTATCGCGCTGTTGAGCCAGCCATTTAGACAAGAATGCGAGGCACTTAAGCAGATATCGCATGATCGCCTTCCGCGCTTGTTGAGACATTCTGTTGACAACGACCGCTTCACGATGGTTCTCGATTGTCCCGATAGCGTCAGCTTGCTGGAATATGTAACCTCCGTCAGCGGGGCGCCGCCATCAACCGTTCCGCTCAGCGCCCACCTGATGCTGTCGTGGGCTCGGCAACTGGCTGACGCCTTGGTCGTTCTGCATCGTCAAAGGCCGTTCCCCATTATTCATAGGGAGCTGAGTCCGCTCACCATTCGGGTCGATTCCTCCCAGAATATCCGGCTGCTCGATTTTGGTCTTCTCAACGCCCTTCATCCAAGAAACATTGAGGCGTACCAAGGCGGCGCCGATGCCGAATTCAAAGATCCTTTGCTGTTCGGAGACCATTGGGCGCTTCCGTGTGGGGATATCTACAGCTTCGGCAAAGTCCTGAACTTCCTGTTGTCCGTCCTGCCTGCTCAGGCCTCGCCGGGCGCGGACGATTCAGATATCGCCCTCATCTGTCATGTACTATCAGCGATATCGAGACGCTGTTGCTCGCCGGCTGCCGGAAAGGGCTATTGCACCATGGAGGCCATTGCGGAGGGCCTCCGTACTCTGAATGTCGGCCCCGATTCCGAAACGCCGCAACCGCTCTGCGCCTGCGGCCACAGCAATCGCCAAAGTGCGAGATTTTGCGGGAACTGCGGATCGGCGCTGCACACCGAATCGAGGAGCTTGGAGTCCCCAATGGAAGGTGCGGAGTTCGCCTATGACGGAGAGGGCGAACTCAGCTTGCTTTCGACCTACAGGGAAAAACGGTTCGCCCCCCTTTCGCGCTACCGGATGATGGAGACGCTGCATACGATCGAATCCGATCCTGGGTTCGACGAACTTCTATCGCTGGCAAATTTGCCGGAGATCGCCAAGATGCAGCATCAAAAAGACGCAGTTCTCCGCGCGCTCAAACAGATGCGCGGCAGAGCTCTGCTTGCCGATGAGGTTGGGTTAGGTAAAACCGTCGAGGCCGGCATCTTTTTAAAAGAACTCCTGCTTCGGGGGTTGGCTGACAAACTTTTGATTATCTGCCCGTCAATTCTCCTGGCCGCTCAATGGCAAAGCGAGCTGTACGAAAAGTTTGGCGAGATCGCCCTTGTTTTCGGACATGATATCGACAGCAGTCTCGCTTGGGAATGTTCCCGCCTTATTACTACATATGAGATGCTACGCCACCCATTCCATGTGGAAGAGATACTGCGCCAGCGCTACGAGCTACTGATTTTGGATGAGGCTCATTTCCTGAACGAAGAGGAGAACGCCGACATTCTGGGCACGGTCAGGGAGCTTCAGAAGAAGTACTTCCTCATGCTCTCCGCCACACCCATGCACAGGTCACTGAAGGAGCTTTACAAAATTGTGACACTTCTCAGGCCAGGGCACTTCTCTGATGAAGCTTCGTTTGAGAGGGATTTCATGGATTCTGATGACGAGATGCGAGCGAAGAACGTAGGAACTCTCCGCGGGCTTCTCCATCAGATCATGGTCCGGAACCGGCGCGAGGATGTTACAGACTATGTGTTCCCGCGCAGAAAGGCAGTCCTAAAGCGACTCGCGCTGTCGCCCGAAGCAAGCTCCTTCTATCAGGGTTTCAGGGATTTTCTTAAAGAATCCGTGGTCAGGGTCAGCAACACCGCCGTGCTGGCCTCTGTTGCTGATTTGGCTGAGCGGCTATGTAGCAGCCCTGATGCTTTCACCAAGCAAATAAACTCCCTTCGGCAGAACCGAAAAGTGCGGCAGGTACTAGGCGAGGGCTTTCTTCAGAGACTAGCTCAGTTCGGCGCGGAGTGCCCCGATTCGATCGTGAAGCCCAAGCTCGATGCAACCATCGAAACCTTGGAGCGGCATTCACAATCCGGAGAGCGCGCGCTGGCGTTCTCTCAATTTGATGAGACCGCGACCTACTTCTACCGACGCCTCCAAGTAACCCGACTGAAATCCTGCTGCTTTCTTTACGATCCCCGGACTACCCTCGGCGCCCGCCAAAGCGCCGTCCGCCGTCTGGAAGACACGCCAGGCGGAATTCTGGTGTGTCCGGGCGAGGCAAGCGAGGGCCTTAACCTTCAGGTCGCTAGTTTGATGGTCAACCTTGATCTCCCATGGAATCCAATGAAACTCGACCAGCGCATTGGACGCATCCAGCGCATTGGAGGCAAGAAGGATGTTTTGATTGTCAATCTCGTTCTGCTCGGCACCATCGAAGAGAAGATCTACGAGATTTGCGATCGTCGCATACAGATGTTCGAAGCGATCGTTGGGCATGTCGAGGAGATCCTGGGGAACCTTGAGGAGGATATCGAGGTCCTGATTCGTGACTTTTACCTCGACCGTCAGATCATTACCGATCAAGGCGATGAAATCTCAGCTGAGGATCATCTGACGCGAAGTATCGATGATGCAGAGAATAGATCCTCGAAACCTGCAGAAGAGAGCCTCAGCTATATCTACGGCTCCGCCGCCTTCGACCCATCGACGGCAGAAGAGGAAGAATAGGAACTTGGACTAGGAGGAAGAACGGGTGGACAGCCGGCAGTTAGCCGTTGAGCAAGTGGTGGTCGAATATTTCGGTGCGCGCTCGGATACCGACATTCGCCGAGGAGTTGCCGGGACGTACCTCTTGACCCTCCTTTCGCCTGAAGCCAGAGGACAGTTCGGCGGCAGGCAAGATCAGGTCTTGACGTTCGATGCCGAGACGGCTTTCCATCATCCCGGGTGGGATCTCATAAACGCAACCCATCCTTATCTGGATGTCATCCGCAATGACATCGCAAGTCACGCAGATGAAGATCCGCGCATCTCGGAAGCTTTTTTTCCCTCGCAGCCGATAAATGCCGCGGCAGGCGTCGCTTTGCCGCACGGCGACATTGATGGCCCGATTTCCAAGATGGAAGCGGACTGCGGGTACCACCCCTACTTCGTGCTCACCTACAAAGTTGTTGTCGAGACAGACGAGCGTCAAGATTATCTCTTGCGCACCTGTTTCGATGGCCTGTCCGGCCAGACACGAAAGGAAGTAATTGCCCACCTTGCGCGCCTGCCCCTTGTCAACGGCAGACCTGATGCCGTCAAGAAGTCTTCCCTGCTCACCGATCTGGGACAAGTCCTGAGACAGGGCCAGCATGAAATCGAACTGCTTGTACGCGCGGAGGTAACAGCGCTCGCCGCCCAAGGCGCCGAGCAACTGGCGAGAGAGAAGCTTCGCCTGGAGCAGCATTGTCAGAGTGAGCTTGAACTGACCAGTAAGAGAGATGAGGATGGCCGCCGCAAACTCAAGGAAACGCTCAAGAAGGAGATCGAGGACTTCGAGCGGAAGTACGCGTGCCGCTCGCGGGCTACGCTGATCTCGATTCTTCTCTTGTGGGCCCCCGTTGTCCGCTACCGGATCACCGCGGCCGCGAAGCGCTCAACATTTCTCGTTGAAGGATTTTCGTACGACGCCATCCTCGATCTTCTGGTGGCCGAACCCTGCAAGAGGTGCGGCAACCGCGAGCGTTTCCGTCTTTGCTGCGCGGGGAAACACGTTACCTGTGGAACAACAGGATGCGCTGGGGTGATCAGCTGCCATTCATGCGGAGACTCGTACTGTTCAGAACACGGTAGGGGTTGCTCTCACTGTAGCCTGCCTACTTGTTATGCAGACCAGACAGCCTGTGCCTACGGACCCCACACGACCGATTCCGGTTTTTGCTCCAGCTGCAGGAAAACCAGTTTCGAGGACCGAGTCATTTGCCTTGGCTGCGCCGTGCAGTGCGAGTTGTGCGGTCGGGACTTTCCTGAAACACTCGTACTTACTTGCTCCATCGGCGGTGAGCGCTTCTGCTCGCAGCACAAGAGGAATGTTGATGGCAGCATTTGTTCCGAGTGTGGAAAGCCCACGTGCAGAAGGCACGCCAGAGATACCGCCGACGGGCGTTGGGCGTGCGTCCCGCACTCGAGCGCGGCGCATTGCTGCGGTCGCGTGTTTGGGCGTTCCCAGTTGATTCAATGCGTTGAGGACGAAAGCGAACTTCTTTGCCTCGACCATCACCTCGCTTGTGTCGTGTGCAAGAAGGCGATTTGTCAAAAGCACGTGATACGAAGTTGGCGGGACGAGCCGCTCTGCAACAACGATGCCCGTTCGTGCGTACAGTGCGGTGCCCGGGTCTATCGGAAGGACGCACTTCAGCCTTGCGTGATTTGCCGGGGGCTTACGTGCGGTGATCATGTCCGCAAGTGCGACATCTGTAGGGTGACGACGTTTTGCAAGATTCATGAGTCTGGCCAGCCGGCTTGCGCGTCCTGCGGCCGAGTATCGTGCGGGACGAAAGCATGCAGTGCCGCGTCAGCGGCCTGCAAATTATGCGGTATTAGCTATTGTCGGCACTGTTCGGGGAGAGATGGTGTCTGCAACACATGCGCGCACACGGAGCCAGAGGCACGTATCGGCCCGGCGGTTCAGCTGTTGCAGTCCGTCGCGGCCATGGCTGACCAAGAGTTAAGCAAGACGGCGCAGGTCATGTTGAAATCGCTAAAGGAGTGTTCGGCGTCTGCTTCACAGAACCAGACTTACAGAGTAGTGGTCGTCGATTACAGACCAAACCGGTGGCTGGTGTGGAAAAAGAGTAAGCGGCTTCGGTTGGTCGTTACGCGTGAAAACACAGTCCATAGCGTGGGGTTGGAAATGTTGGGTAAGAGCTAAGACCCCTCGTGAAGCGTGAATCATGAAACTGAGCTTGCGAGAACTGTTCTTGGCGCCTGGAGCGCTCGACCCGGGAGGCAACCCTCTCATTCGGTTGGGAGCGCTCCACCATCTTCACAGAACAGTCGAGCGCGATCAAATCCGCGGCAAACTTGAAATACTTCTGGCAGAACAGAGCAACGTGCAACCGGGCGATGCCGGTTCCAGCTTATTCCCATTGCATGTTGCCGTAGCTTTGGCGCAGGAGGGAGGCTTAGAGGGCATCGAATGGTTGCTGCGCTATCTTGCTGCCTGCGATCAGAGAAATGAACGACTCGGGTTCACGGCCCTCAGGAACTGCCGACAATATCCGCTCGCGGTATTGCTGGGCTGCACAACGACGGCCCGTTCGATTGAAGCGTCTCATGGATTGCTCGGTGGGCTGTCTAGTTTCTCCGATGATCATGCGTGGACTCTGGCCACCAAAGGCAATCCCGCCGAAAGCGTGGCGACAATGTCAGCGCTCGAGTGCGCGCTACAACGAGTCCAGGGAACAATCAGAGCGGATCGAAGGCTGTCCGTGGGCACGATAATAAGCAGGCCCCTGCGAAAGCCGCTAACGGGGGTTCGCTATACGGGCTTTCTGGTTGTGGAGGAAGGCCAGAGACGATGGCGCGCCATTCCCTACCAAATGGCCGACGTGATCAATCGAGATGATGGATCAGCTCGCGTAACAGCGTCGGACCTGCTAAGAAATGCGGGCCGAAGGGCCCTCGTTGCATATGATCTAGGTGAGAATAACGAAGCGCAGGCTGTGTATGCACTTCCGTTCGCACCACTCCTGGACCTGTCGAGTCTTTTGCCGGAGATCGCACTTCAGTGCCAAGGTCTGAATGTCGGAGTAATTGTACACAAATGGGAATCCCGCGCCGGCGAAAGGTACCGCGTTGTCACAGCCTCCGGTCTTACTAGCGTTGATCTAGACCGCTCTGGAAGGCTGCAAGTGGGAGAGTGCGTGTTCACGCACGTCTCCTCCTCTCGTCCATTCTTCAGCCACCTAAACATTGCCAAGCCAGACGTCGAGAGGGTAGTTGCGAAATTCGTTCGAAGCACCTCGTTGGAACGATCGGTGCTGTTGCGGTCCTGGAAGAACGGATACAGCCTCGGCGGTCAGAGCGGCAGGGTTGTTGCCTTTCGAGACGAAGTCCCGGAAGAGCCGGTGATCCTCCTTGAAGATCAGGTCATCAAAGATGTCAGCCACACATTTCCCGTCAAGCTACCCTATCCTCTCTGGTCTCCCGAAGACCGCAGCGCCGTTCTGGATCAGTTCTTCACTAACCGCAGGGAGTGCTATGCGGTAGTTGTCGGCATTCTCAATCCGTCGGGCAATTCAGCTCGTGCTCTGATCGTGAATCCAAGCTCAGGTCTCCGCGATCTCCGACCAACGAATCTGCGCGCGGCCGGAATGCCAGTCTACTGGGAGGTTGGAGACGGCGACAAGATCTATACCACGATACTGACCGATCAATGCGTGAACGCAAGGTGCCGCATCTGTTTTGATACCGACTATCGAGTCTGCGAGGCCTGTGAAGGCCGGGGCCAGATGACGTGCTCTCAGTGCGGCGGGACTGGGAAGTCTGAATGTGGCCACTGCAGCGGCTCGGGCGAACGCCGATTCGACTGCAGGGGCCTGCGGGGGTACGGGCAACTGCGGAAACTGTCACGGAGCCGGAACAGTTACTCTCACCTGCAAAATATGCGAAGGCAGGGGAACCTATGCCGATAGCGGTCGGCCATGCAAGAAGTGTGGAGGTCAGGGGACTTTTCAAGTCCCCTGCCGAGTCTGCGCACAGGGTTCGGCCGGGCAATGCCCAAAATGCAAAGGGACCGGTGACGACTATCAGGATTGCAGGACCTGCGGCGCCACCGGCCGATGGAATTGCAACAGGTGCCGCACCACGGGTATCGGGCCGTGCGATACATGCGAGGGTGCGCTATTCAGTGCGTGCGGCTGTGGCGGAACGGGGACGATTCGGCTACGCCCCTTGACCGGAGGTGCTTGATGTGGCGTGCGGAAGCGAATGCAACCAAGAGGTGGGTGACGCTATTGTGGGGGCAGTCACGGCATTCTGCCAGAACAATCAAGCCTATACCGGCGATCCTGTAAACGTTGTCACCGGGGCATTTTTTTACTCAGAGCAAGACGTCGCAATTCCCAGTCAGCGTCTTGCTATTGTCCTGAACAGGCACTACAACAATCAGGAACACCACGTGTTACCGGAGGCTCGATTTCAGCCGTTTGGTCCGGGCTGGACATTCAGCTTTGGCATTCGCCTTGAGCCGCAACAAGATGATTCTGTCGCTTTCACCGATGATCGTGGATCTCGGCTGCTGTTTTTCCGCGACCCCGTGACGGATGGTCTCACGCCTCCGGCCGGCTCGTTGGGGATGAAACTAGAGCGCCTGCCAGATGGACACTTCCATTTGCGTCAGGTAAGTGGCCTTACTGCCGAGTTTGACGTGGCCGGACGATTAGAGGCATTGGCCCAACCGGGACCGCAGCGCGATAGCCGGATACAATTCCGGTACGACGACCTCCGCCGCTTGCGCGCGGTTCTTGGCGTCGGCAACCGGGGTTTGGAGTTCACGTACGCCCCAGGCGCTTTTCTGATCAGCCAGACGCGCGATCACTCGGGCCGACTATGGCGATATTTCTACAATGACCACGGCGAGCTTAAGGAAGTTTGCGATCCAGCCGGTCGCTCACGCCGATATGAATATGATGGCTGGAACGGTCAGGTTTCTTCCGAGCGAAAGACGACGGTTACGAAAGCTCTGCGGGCAATGCGAAGCGTGTTCGCTTTCACGTCTTTAGCTCCAAGTGTCGCTCCCGTGGCCCTTGTGACCAACTCGTATACCACTGAGCAGAGAGTTCATTTGCAGACCGACGCCCTGGGGAATCAGACGCGCTTTGAATACAACCCCTTCGCGCGAACCACTGCGGTTACCGACCCCGGCGGGTACAGTACACTCTACTGTTTCGATGAGGCGGGGAGCACGACAAAAGTACGGAGTCCTGGTGGGGGGACTACCGAATATGTGTTTGATGACCGGCGGAACTTGTTAGCCGAAATCGACCCCCTTGGCCGTGCAACGGAATATGTCGATTTCAAGGATGCTCGAATACTTGAAACACATTTGGGATTTGGCCGTCGAGCACTCGGGAATCGCTCTGGTTATCTCTCCCTTAAGGCAGCCGACTTGACACGTGGGTACGACGGCGACGGAAACCGCCCGCTGATTCGGGACCCTGCCGGCAACACCACTCGATTTGACAACTACACGCCTTTTGGCCAGCCGCGGCTAACGACTCTTCCGAACGAGTCAACTATTCATACTACATTCGACGATCGCAGCGGCCTTCCGCTGAGGCGGACAAGCGATCTGACGGCTGGGCGCATGGTCCCTCTTCGCTCGATTGAGCAATGGAAATACGATGACATTGGCAACTGCTTACACCATAGAGTCTGGGCTGAAGACATCGACGGCCGACTTTCTACGCCGGTTCAGATTGAAGAATTTGATTACGAGTCCGAATTCCATCAGCTAACGGCCCACCGAAAGTGGACCGAGCACGAAGGTAAAGGAGCGTCGTTTGCATCTGAAGTGCGCTACCAATGGGACTCTCTGGGGCGCATCATAGAGGAAGCATCTTTTCGACGGACATCCTCCGGTGGGCCATCCGAACCGAGCATCAAACAATTCAGCTATGACGCCTTGGGGCGCAAGATCTCCGAGATTCAACCAGATGGTTCTGCGGTTATCATGGAGTATGACATGGAGGGAAACCTCACAGAGAGCTTCCTCGTGTTGACTCCAGCTCGTGACAATCTATCGCAAGTGCCGGTTGATCGCAGGCTCAATCGTTGCCGTGTGACTTACGACTGCGTGGGTCGGCCAGTACAACTCACCGATGCGAGCGGCGCTGTGACGACTCGGACATGGGATGAGTGCGGTCGGTGCGCAACAATTATTGACCCTTGCGGTGTCGCAACCACATTCCAATATGACCGCGATGGTCGGTTAATCGAGAAAAGTGCCGAATCGGGTCAAACGACGGGCTTTGATTACGATCAAACTGGACGAGAGACTCGGCGTCACAGCAGCCTGGGGTTTGAGCGTTACACTTTTCGGGATGTGTTGGGCCGGCCTGTCCGCGTGTCGCCCTCTTCGGATGACGATGGCGGTGGAATCAAGTATGAATACGATGAGGTGGGGCACGTAAAGCAACTCACCTTCCCTGATGATACATATGAACTTCTCGACTACGATGAATTTGACAACCTTGTCCGTCGTCAACGTGGCAGGTGCGGGCACGCGCCTGTAGCTGTAGAAGTTCGCTGCTACGACGGTTTGGGCCGCCTACACAGCGTCGAGTCGGGTGAACCTCAAGCCCTTAGGGAGCAAGTCAGCTATCTATACTTGGACGCCGATCGAGAGGTCAGAAGTTTCGATGCTCTGGGGAATGTAACTCGGAGCCAATATGACACTGATGGCAGACTTCTCCGCCGCTGGGATGCCGAGGGGAGACTCTTGGAATTCACTTATGATTTGATGGGCCGATTAGTCCGCCGTTGGGCGAGTGACGGCTCCGTTGAGTCGAGATGGACATATGAGTACGGAAATCTACTTTCCAGCGCCACGGAATCGGAAGTCTCACATGACTGGGTTTACAACTCCGCTGGAAAAGTATTGAAGCATCGACAAACCGTCCTCGGGGACAGTCGAACGATTCAGTATGAATACGACGCCCTTGGGCGGCTCTTCAAGAAATACTTTGACGATAGATGGTGGGTGGGATTCAAACATGCTTCCTCACTGCTTCCGAACCGTTTACTCCTTCCTGGGAATGAAGTTGCTTTGGAATACGACCTGGCAGGTCGCATACAGGGAGAACACTGGGGAAATGGTGGCCGGACATCGTTCGAGTATTCGTTGGGTGGTTCCCTCAAGTCGCTGCAATGCACCGACGCTGCGGACGAGCCTATCTGGGAGCAACAGTTTGAACGAGATCGCCGCCAGCGACCAACCTCAGAGCTTCGTCGATCACCATCGGGGAGCTTGAGCTACCGCTATCAATACGACGTGCTCAATCGACTGAAGGAGCGCGAGTCGACCAGGGCCGGGATTTCAGAAGGCGCGTATGTATTTGATTACGATGCCTACGACAACCGAACGGGCGAGCGGCATTTTGACGCGGTGATCGCTTCATACACTCACGATCTCGCAAACCGGATTGTTTCAGCTCAGCGAGCGTCCGTTTCCGCCCAGTATCAATATGATCGCAGCGGCCTTCTCATTTCCGACGGGTCGCACCGCTTCGAATACGATGCGGCGCATCGGTTGCGAAAAGTCCTCAGCCAAGGAATGCGCACGCTCGCCGAATATTGGTACTCAGCTACGGGCGAAGTGGCGCTTGTGAGCCGCGACACCGGACTTGAGCGAAGATTCTACGATGGGCAGAGAGAAATAGTCTGCGAATCGCCGGCGGGACGAGTCGATAGCTTCTGGAGTCTGCGACAGGACTGCTTGCTTGCGACAAGGGGCGTCGAAGCGAGCCCGACGCGGGTATACACGGACGCCTTGGGATCTGTGTTAGGAGTCGCGCGAGAACGATGCTTTGCAGAGTATGACGCCTTTGGAGCCGCCGGTACACTGCCGACCGATGTTGGTTTTGGTTTTGAATCCAAACGGTACGAGCCGTCTGCCGGGTTGTACTTGAATGGGGCACGAGTCTACGATCCAGTTGACGGGCGATTCGCGCAGCCGGACCCCATGGGTCTGGTGGATGGTCCCCATCTTTACCGTTATGCTCGCAATAACCCCCTGGTTTATGGAGACTCAACTGGCTTCGAGGCAAGACCGCTCTCGCAAGGCCGCTTGACTAACTTATTGCTGGGTCTGGAATTAAGCCAGTTCCCGGGTCAAACGGAGGGCAGATCGTACATTGCCCAGGCCGGTTGGCTTGAGGCTACGCCACTCCGCGCCGAGCCCCTCTATGCAAAACACTATGACGCGAACTGGAATCTTCTTGGCCGAAGCTATATTGTCCATCCCGGATTTTTCGAATTCGAAACTGTCCCGCACATCGAACATGTGGATGCGAACTGGAATTTGGTTGGCAGGACGTACATAAAGGGGCCGGGATTGTTCGAGTCGCTGCCCCACGCGCGTCATTACGATGCAGACTGGAACACCCTGGGACGGAGCTATTTGGTCCGCCCGGGATTGTTTGAGACTTCCCCACATATTGAACGCTACGACGCTAACTGGAACCTGCAGCAGAGCACCTACGTTGAAGGGCCGGGATTGTTCGAGTCACGATCTCATTTGCAGCATTACGGTACTCGGGGAAGTGTAGGTAGAACCGATGTCGTGCCGCCCGGCTCTTTCGAGACGAGATCCCACTTCCATCACCGTGTATGAAAGGGGAATGCTATGAGTGTTCGCGAATTCGTTAGGATCTGCAAAATTCCGAGTTGTGGCGAGCAGTTCATTGTAGCTGCGCCATCGATGGAGACGGATCGGGCTCTCGGCCTCTCCGACCCGGAATACTGTCCGAAGCATCGCCTCCTCCAGGTGCGATCCTACTCACGCGTCGCGTGCCACCACATTGAACTTGAGATGACGGCTGAAGGCGAAGAACTTGTGCACGCCGTCGAAACTCACAAGGGTATCGGCGCGCTCGATTCGCAAGAACTGTTGAAGGAAACATTCGATCCATGGGATCAACCGGGTAAAGGTTTCGGTCCCGGCGGTGTTGGCCGCTTTCAGCGGCCGGTTCGCGTGTTCGTTGAGAATAGGGCTTTCGAGCCCGTCAGGAAAGATTTCAAGATTGCGGAAAAAAGCGAAGAGATCCTGGCCGCGCTTGAGGAGCATCAGGTGATGGTTCTCGTTGGAACCACGGGCTCCGGGAAGTCCACATACGTTCCGTGGCTCCTCCTGACCGGCGGAGAACCAGGCAAGTTATCAAAATGGGCGAAAAGGGGGCCAATATGCGTGACACAGCCGCGCATCCAGGCCACGCGTAAGGTTCCGCAGTTTATCGCGAATCAACTGAACGGCACATCTTTGGGAGTCGGCGCGCAAATCGGCTTCTCCCATTCGGGTGCGGACGAGTACGATCGGCGAACACGGCTGATCTTCAAGACAGACGGCAAGCTCATCAACGACATCGTATCAGGGGCCGTGGCAAACTACAGCATCATCATGATCGACGAGGCGCACGAGCGGAGCGTCAACATCGACCTGATCCTGGGGCTGTTGAAGGACCAGCTTTACCTGTACCCGCACCTTCGCCTGATCATCGCAAGCGCAACGATCGACCACGAGACCTTCATCGGTTTCTATGGCGGGCAGGATCGCGTTCCGTTTCTTCACTCGAAAGGCATTCAACATCCGATCCAGAAACATTGGTGGGGCGACCCGAAGGACCCCTGGTGGAAACCAGTCAACAAGGGCCAGCTTCCCGCGCGACAGCAACTCCCGCGCTCGATCGGGGAATTGGTGCTGAATCTCTGTCAATGGCTGGACGGCTTGACCGGCAGGCAACGTTTGGAAGAGGATGGGCATATTCTCGTATTCCTCCCGGGATCGAAGGAGATTGATCAGACCGTCTCGCTCATAAACGCGCTTCACCTCCCTAACGTGATCGCGCTCCCGCTTTATTCGCAACGGCCATTGGACGAGCAGGATGCCGCCTTGAACCCCGACAAGGACAAACACCCGCACGTGTTCGGGAAACGCCGGGTGGTCGTCTCAACAAATGTAGCCGAGACTTCCCTTACCGTTGAAGGCATCAAGCATGTCATTGAGACCGGGTACATCAAGGAATCATACTGGAACCCCTTGCGGCAGGTTCTTGAGCTGCAGACAGTGCGCCACAGCAAGGCTGGGTGCCGCCAGCGTTGGGGCAGAGCAGGCCGCATTAACCCAGGACATGCGTATATGTTCTATACGGAGCCGGAGTTTCTTGACTTCCCGGACGACAGCACCCCGGAGATTGCGCGCGCCTCGCTGGAGCAAGTATTGCTGACGGCAAAAGCGGCGGGCGTGCGCACCAAAGCCGGCGGCCTCGACCTGGATTTTGACTGGATACCACTCAAACGAGAACCGGACCGTGTGCGTTTTAGCCAAGAACTATCTCGCGCCCATTCTTCTCTCATTCAACAGGGAGCCATCGATCAGGATGGCGACCTCACCCGCCAAGGGTTAGAAATGCGCGGCATGCCAGCGGACATCCATGTAGCCAGAATCTGCATGGAGGCTGAACGCCATGGCATGGGCATCGAGGCGGCCACATTGCTCCCATTCCTGCGCCTTAACTTCGGATTGCCGTCCCTGCTGTCGTGGGATCACGAGTGGGACTCCTATCAGAAGTTCGAGATTCGGCAGAGCCAGATCGACCTCGTGTGGGGGTGCCGCGACGACATTGACCTGTACGTGAAGCTGTGGCTGCTCTGGGTGGGAAAGGCCGGCCAGGAACGGGACGACTGGGCGGCGGCCACGGGCCTGGACGTCAAGAGTTTTGAGAAGTGCATCTGCGAGGAACGCAGGAAGTTGCTGGAATCCATGAAGGACTGGCGCAAGGCGGAGGACCGACCGCCGGCGCTTGCACGACTGGATGCGTTGCGGGCTTTGATTGCCTACTGCCTGCCAGGAGAGATTTACGTTCCGGTTGAGGCGAGACAAGGAGACCCCGGCGACAGGCCGCGAACGCGGTTCACTGCGCCGGATCTGCTTCAGTGGCAAGCCTTCTGGGAAGAAGGAGGCTTGTACCAGGAGTACGATGATGATCTCTCGTACGATGAGTCATACACTGCGCAGATTGGCAATCGATCAGGAATCTACACCCGCCTCAATGCAACCTCGCCGGAGCAGAATGAGGCTGACCACCTAGAAATCGTGCCGACATCGATCTGCTTCGGGCGTGACGGTCTGGAAATGATGGTGGCCTGCCAGCGCCGGGCCAATTTCAACCACCCTGTTCGTACCAAGGTCGTCGGAATGAACAATGTGCAAGTCGATCCAGCATGGCTGCCTGCCATTCGTGGGAGCCTGGCCGAGCGGTGTTTCCTGTATGCACAGCTCTCGCGTTGGCGCGATCGGCAGCAACACGATTCAACGACGATCCGGCTTCTTCTGCCCGAGATTCTGCCCAGGGGCTCGACGGTCACCGCGGTGGTGGAGGGTCGGGCCGATGGGGCCGCCATTCCTGTGAATATCAGTCTCGATCTTTCGAAGCTCGCACGAACTCTGCATCCTGCGGTAGAGCGCAGCGTGAAGGGGCGTGCTCTCACTGAACTTCGCTGCTACCGAGAAGTGACCCAGTAGCGCTCGGTTGAAGTGACCCACCCTG
>OBLU010001155.1_pt1 | contig 24692 bp, 17 predicted proteins | sample 1518681 | NCBI WGS metagenome assembly OBLU01 (sample SAMEA3539304, study PRJEB22396) | soil metagenome | biome: tundra; feature: field; material: soil | place: USA | collected 2010-05 | depth 0.15 m
GCATTTACGCGCGAAATCCTTCGCTGCGAAGTCTCATGTCGAAGTCGGCGCCCATCGACAACCTGGCGCCACTGGCCAAAGCCGGCGTCCCGATTATCCACGATTGCGGCAGCCTGGACCCCTGGCTCAACGACCAGACCCGCGTCGTCGAGAAGCGGTACAAGGACCTCGGCGGGCAGATCACGGTGATCGTGAGGGAAGGCGAAGGGCATTTTCCACTGGCGCCGAAGGACCCCAAAGGGGTCGTCGATCTGATCCTGAGCCGGGCGCGCTGAGTACGACCGGATCCGCTGGGGAGCCGGGAGGTCGAACCGAGAGAAGCCCATCCTGGCACATGTGCCGGCACATGAAATCGGCCACGGGTTGCAGGGCACGGACGGGCATGCGGAGACCGGCGTCGTGAAGGAGCACTGGAATGGCCAGGACTACGACGCGATCGAGAAGAAGCCGCTTGAATTCACCTCCCTCGATGCGGCTGGTGGATATCTTACCCACGAGTTTTTCTGACCGGTCGTAGATATATAAATCGTGCGAGCGGGCTCCTCCGGCCGGGGCCCTAAGGTCCTCGATGACGAAGCCATCCAGTATGCGAGGCGGAAGATCGATGCCTCCCAAGCCGGTTTCAGTAGCTGCGCCTCCGCTGCCTGTCCGCAGCCACTCCTGCTCCAAAGGCAGCCGAAAACACGGGATGCTACTCGGGCACACCGAGTAGTTGGGAACCACCTCCGGATCAAGTACGGATGGGCGGAACCTGGAACGGATCGTAAGACGAGATCCACACAACGGACAACTCGGGTACAAGCGGCTGTAACCACGCGGCGCAATCCTGCATGCCCCATTCCTCCAGCCCTTCGTGCGAGATCATGACCAGTCCCTTTTTCATGCCGAGGCTCATCGCGTCGCGCAGATACTCGAAGGTGTCGTGCTGGGGTGTCTCTCCGACCAGAGCTACGTCGCAGGTCCGCAACGCGGGCAGCACGCTGGAAAGCACGTGCGCACAATCGCCGATCGTTTTCACCCGGAGGCCAGGCTCGCCCACCACGACGACATTTTGCGTGCCGAGTTGCCTCTGAACATGCCGGGCAACTTCTTCCAGCGACGTTTCTGGGATCTCGTATCGCCTCGGCCGGGCGTCGGCGGAATAGTACGAACTCCACCCCAGTTTGCGAGCCAGGCCGGTAAAGATCGGCTCCGGCCTTCGCCGGTGCCAGTGGTCGTGGATTCTCCAAACCGCCATCCGGTTCTGTTCAGCGAACCGGATCTTGGCCTGGCAGACCGGATCGTGGAGCATTACCTCGACGGGGTCGAATCCATCCCAGAACGTGCTCTCGTGCGCGACGATCAAATTCTTATTCGCCGCCAGCGCCCTGTGCAAGACATCGAGGGTGGGCTGAAAGGTGGTCGCGATCCCCTTGACCAAGATGTTGGGATCGCCCAAGTGGAATTTGTCGAAATTGGACGGCCCCCACACGACACCTTCTTGGGCGAGCATTTTCTTGATTCTCTCCACCACTTGGACCGCGGTGACCGGCCCCTGTGCACAGGCAGCCGACCCCGCCAACGTCGCACCGATCCATTGAGCAAAACTGCGCCGCGAGATGGTGTCATCCATGTTCGTCACCTGGGGATCCAACTGGGATCCGGAGTCGGCCACCATTCCACCGGCAGGTTCGGGAAGAGCGGTTTCACCCAACGAGCGAAATCGGCCACCCCCGGCTCCTGCGACGGGCCGTAGCCAATCGCGAGCATCGCGATCTTGCGGCCGGTGGCGATCACGTCCCGAAAATAGGCGATCGCGCCGTCCACCTCATCGACCGTGCCGCCGGCCCCCGCAAGAATGCCGTCGATCTTCGGATCGGCCAGAAGGCGCGCCAGCGCGGCCGGGGGGTCGGTCTCGCCTGCCAGCACAGCCAGGCGGGTCACGCGCGCCTGGGGATCGCCGACGATTCGCGAGCTGTAAGCCTTGAGCCGGTCGGCCGTGGTTTGGGCCAGCGCGGCCAGCGCGACGTGGGTCACGGCGCAGACGACGCCGCGGGAACGGTCGATAAGCGCTGGGGCGATCGGGGTCAGGCCCAGGGCTTGCGCCAGCGCCAGCGACGGAGCCTTGGGGTTGAATTGATCCCAGGCACCGCCAAACCGCAACACCATCAGTTGATTCGTGGTGATGATCTCGCGCTTCGCAGTTGTCACCGGGTCGTCCTTGAGAGCCGCTTCCAGACCTCCGCTGGTGTACGCATAGTTCAAACCGCCGTGCAGGAAAAATGGGTGCTCGCGGCTTAAGATCAGGTTCTTGCGCTCGGTGGCGGCCCGGCGAAGGACGGCAACGGTGGGCGCATAGCAGACCGCCACGCCGCGCACCAGCGACTGCGAGTTTCCGGCGCACAACCCTTCGTACATGGCAGTAGTCATGGGGTTGCCCAGCGCTGCGCTCAGCATCAGCTCCGCTGTTCGACCGGTGAGTTCGGTATCCATGAGATCCTTCCGAGAATAGTCCCAAAATGCTGTGCGGGACAAGGCTAAGAGAGGTTAAGAGAGGTTCATGTGGGCATGAGAAATCGACTGGTTGAGCCCGCGAGATAAGGTCCCCAATTGCCCCATATGCCTTTCTTGAGGCTGATACAGGGTTCGGCGGCAGTTGTAACGTGAGAGACACCCTATGGAAACAAACAGCTTGGCAATTTGGCGCATTCTTATTCGGTAGCTACTCCGAGCAAATGCCATGGTCTCAAGGGATAATCACGGTCCCGTCCAGCGCGCGATCGGTGCCATAGGCGCCACCGTTGCGGGGCTCGGCGATTGGAAATTTGCCAGCCATCTCTTCGTTGATGTCGATTCCCAAGCCGGGGCGTCCGCTGCCGTACATATAGCCCTTGCGGATTTCGGCGGTTCCGGGCAGCATCTCGTGGACCTGGGGTGGGAAGTGATTCTCTTCCTGAATGCCGAACGCAGTGCTGGAGATGTCTACATGGTATGCGGCGAGTTGATTCACTGGGTCATTCTCGCCGCCTTCCTGGAAAGCGGTTTTGACGCCGAAGACCTCGCAGAGGTTGGCGATTTTCTTGGCCTGCGTGATCCCACCGATGGCCGTGACGCGCGTGCGGATGAAATCGATGACATGCGCGGCAATCAGCGGGTAATACTCCGCCGGATTCGAGAAGACCTCGCCCACCGCCTGGGGCGTGGCGCAGGCTTTGCGCACCTCTTGATACCAGTCGAGATGCTCTGGCCCGAGCAGGTCTTCGACAAAATAAAGGTGGTACGGTTCCATCCTCTTGGAAAACAGAACCGCGTTGGCGCCGGTCAGGTGCGAATGCACGTCGTGCAACAGTTTGGGTGCGAATCCCAGCTTGGACCGGACATACTCGAACACAGGCGGAATGGTCTCGACGTACAGGTCCTCATCGAACGCCTGACCTTGGTAGCCGCCCTCGGCGCGGTTGCCTTCGTTGGCCCGTATGAAGCCGCCGCCGCCATAGCCGCCTTCGCCGTACTGCAAACGGATGTGCCGGTAGCCGTTCTCCATAGACTTGGCGACGACTTCGGCGGCCTGCTCTTTGGTTCGTCCCCCGACGTGATCGTAACACGCCACCGCATCGTGGGCCCGCCCGCCGAGCATCTCGTACACCGGCATGCCGGCGCGCTTGCCCTTGATGTCCCACAGGGCTTCATCCATGGCTCCGATCACTTTGTTGTTGACCGGTCCACCCCGCCAGTAAGTGCGGAAGTTCGCGCTCTGCCACAAGTCCTCGATTCGGTCGGGATCCTTGCCGATGAGCCACGGTTTCAGGTGCTTTTCGAGAGCAGTGGCGACGGCGAGAGTCTGGTAATTGTCGTTCGCCGATCCAATTCCGTAGAGTCCCGCTTCGCTGGTTATGATTTTCAGGAAGACCCAGCGGTAATTCCGTCCGCCACTGGTAGTGATCACTTTGACATCCTTGATGGTCAGCGGCGGCAGTCCTCTAAGGCGGTCCTGGTAATCGTCGGCCGCCGCCGCCGGCATCACGGAAGCGGCCAACAGTCCCTTGAAAAAGTCTCTGCGTTGCATTTCTCCTCCCCGATCGCTTATTTCCTGCGGCACTACCGAAGGGCCTCCGGGAAACTACGCGTCCGCAGTTCATGCCGAGGCGCGATTCATTACTACGTCCAGAAGTGTAACCGACAGACGAGCGTCACGCAACGTTACGCCGCGTCCTGGGCGACCCGCGTAACAGTAGCTACACTCCAAATCCAACTTCCCGGTCTATTCGATGTTCGTGTAGACCTTGCGGCACGCAACCACTTCGACACTGTCGCCGATTTCGTTCTGCTCGGAGACTCGCAGCACCATCTCCAGTGCCGGCAGCCTGTCGGTGAACGGTGTTCCCAACATTCGCCGGACGTGCGCCGTGGAATCTTTGCGCAGCAGCATTTCGCCGGCTATCTCGGTGGCCGACATGGACTGGCCCGCCACCAGGAGAACGCGTCCCGAGTGGGCGGTGTTCTCCAGCAGGTAAACCCTGGCAAAGGTAATCTTCTTGCCGGTCCTGACATCCAGGTGGGCTTCGAATTTCGCGGGCTCACCCTGCAGCGGACGGCGGTTGAGTATGACCTCGGGCTTGCCCGGCCGCGGCAGCTCGTCAAAAGGAAAATTCGACTCGGCCACCGGGAACAGAGTCGCCCAGGGGTTCGAGAGGGAACTCCCGAGGATGACGAAGTTTCCCGAGCGGAAAGATCTGGCATGCATTTGACGCGCCTGCCGGATGGCCACATCCCAACCCCGGGCATGCAGGTCTCTGGCGATGCGGTTTGCGTTCTCAAGATCTCCCACGTTGGTGATCTGGCGCGTGGAAAGGCTGCCCCAGAAACGCAGAAGATCCTTCTTTAGCACCAATTCCGGCACATTCAGATAGGTTAGGTTCTCGTATTCTTCCAGCGTAAACCGGCGATCCAGCAAAACCTGGATGAGCACCAGCGCGTCGTCGGCGACAATGACTTGGGCGACCCGAGGCGTGCCCTGAAATGCCGCCGCGATGAGGCTGTCGCTTGACCCGCTTATCAGAACCCAGCGTCTCACGGCCCACCATGCGCAGATCGTGACGCACAGGAGGAGGATGGCGGCAGCCGGCAGGCGCCAACGCCGAAACCATGCACGCCGCTGGCCGGGCGGAGCCGGTTGGAGAACGACGTCGGTGCCGGCCAACGGGTGTACGACCACGGGGGTATCCAATGACCCGAGCGCGGAGGCGGGGATGAAACAAAACTCGGGGACGTACGAACCGGAGGGGAGGTTGATCCGGAATTTCGAATGGGCTCCCGTGTTGCCGTAGTGTTGGAGGAGGCGCTTGCGTACGTCGCTCGCGGTCACGCGAACGATGGCGTCATCGCCAGTATCGTACGCGGCAGACCGGCCGAATAATGCGACTCCGATGCTGCGTTCCCGCAAGTCCGCCGGATCGCCGTGGAGCGCCATTTCAACGATGTGCGTCAAGAAAGCCTGGCAGCGGTGGCTGCCCTTGAAAGCAGTTCCGTTAACGATCTCGTCCACGTGAGACCGCAGTTCCGCCTCATGCCGTACCGCCTCGCCGATCTTGGCGATCGCAGCCGCGTGGGTCGCTCCGTCTACTTTACCAGCCATACGAGAACACCCATTGGACAAGAGAATATCAGAATATCACGGATCGCCGAGGTCATTCCCCGTAGCAACGCTGGGAGCAAGGAAAAACCGGCAAAGGGCGCGTCATCCGCTATCGCGGAGACTCCCTGCCCGCGGAATATTACTTGCACTTCGTGCGCCGCCAGCTGCAGGAACTCAATGGACTTCACCCTGGCGTAACGCAGGCCTTGCGCATGGAGAAACCCGAGACCGTCTACTGGAGCGTACTGCAGAGCGGCAAGCTGGCGCCTCTGAACTTCGATGACGCACCGGCTACCGTGCGATTCGCCGGGCGCACGCTGCGGGCGGAGCCGTATGGCATCCTGCTGGAACCGCTCATCCGGGAATCGTCTGCGAAGAAATGATCGGGGGAACTGGACGAGCGCCCGGTTGATCCTCCCGTCGGCGCCCCCAGCGGCTGGATTCAAATTTACGAACCCACCGGTGGCCAGCGCCGCCCCGGCTCCACTCAACGAAAAGGGATTCCCGAATTTCCATTCATGCCTCGCGCCGCCGAACTCCTCTTAGTGCGGCATCGACGGCGGCGCCGCGTCCGGCGCGCTGCCCCATGCCGTGTTCGGACGCGCCCCCATCACCAGCACCAGCGATCCTCCGTTTGCCATGTCGCTGTGCGCGAACCACGGCTTGTTCCACGGCTTTCCATTCAGTTCCGCGGATTGGATGTACTTGTTCACCGCGGAGACGCCCTTGGCGGTAATGGTAAATACCTTCCCTCCGGCCAACGCGATTCTGGTTTCTTCGAAGATCGGGCTGCCAATGTCGTATACCGGGCGGCCCGGACATACCGTGAAGAAGCCCATGGCGCTCAGCACGAACCATGACGACTCTTCCCCGTTATCCTCATCTCCGCTGATGCCGAGGGGGCCGGCGTTGTACCAGATCTGCATGATTTCCCGCACCCTGCGCTGCGTCTTCCACGGCTGCCCGGCGTAATTGTACAGGTAGGGGATGTGGAAACTGGGCTCGTCGCCGTGGGCGTACTGCCCGATCAGTCCCGTCATGTCGGGGAACTGCGCCAGGAAGAAATACTTGGTTCCGCCCGTGCCGCCCCTCGCGGGGTCTCCTTTGTAGCCGCTGAATTGCTCCTGAAAGAGAGCGTCCAGTTTGGCCGCAAACTTCTCCCTTCCCCCCATCAGCTTCATCAAGCCGGCGACGTCCTGCTGCACGTGAAAGGTGTATGTCCATGCGTTCATTTCGGTGTAGTAGTCCCGGCCGCCCTGCCCGCCGCTCCAGATCGGGCTGAACTCTTCAGGGCTGAGCACCCATTGGCCATCCGCCGTTTTCGGCGCCATGAATCCCACGCGCGGATCGAATACGTTCTCGTAATTGTGAGCGCGCTTCAGGAAGTACTCGTAGTCCGCCGGCTGGTCTGCGATCTTCGCCATCTCGGCCGTGCACCAGTCGTCATAGGCGGCCTCCAGCGTCACCCCTACCGCCTGGCGCCGCTCGAACGGATGGACCTCGGGTACCGTCTCCTTCTCCCCCTTCGCCAGCGCCGGGAAGAAGCCCTTCTCCAGATACACGCGATCCAACGAGGTCAGCGGGCCGTCCCGCCAAGGCAACAGAGTGGCCTCCATGGCGTTCTTCTTCAGCCCCTCGTACGCCTTGGCGACGTTGAAATCCCGATAGCCCTTCACGTAGGTGTCCAAAATCATGGCGGCCACGTGGTGCCCGATCATCGCCGTCCGGCCGGTACCCAACATGCGGCCGGTCTGATCGTACAGGGCCAGAAAGGAGCGGATCGAATCGAGCTGCTGCTGCGGATCGAGGATCAACTGCAATGGCTGCAGCGAACGGTAGCTTCCCCACAGGCCGCCGCCGCCGGGATAGAAGCCATGACTCTCGGCCGCGTGCACCTTGTTGTCTCCAGGGCTGAAGTATTGGTCATCCTCGGTTCTGTTGGTGGGATTGATCATCACCCGATACAGGGCCGTATAGAACATGGTGCGCTGCTCCTCGGTCCCGCCCTTCACCAGAATCTTGCTGAGCGCCCGATTCCAGGTGGCGCGCGCCTGTGCCCGCACCTGGTCGAAGTTCCACTCGGGCATCTCACGCCGCAGATTCCGGCGTGCCTGGTCGATGCTGATGGACGAAATTCCAATCCGCATCCCGATCGGCTCGCCTTTGGCGGGGGTGAGGTCCACCATAATCCCGGAACCGGCGCCGCCGCCCGCCTGCCGGCGATCCTGTGGTACCCGGAGGTTGGCCACCTGGTTCGAGGAGGCGGCCGGTTTGGAAAACTCCGCGCAGAAAAAGCGGCCTCCTCTCTCCGCGGCGCCACCGCGCCCGCTCAAAGACGTACCGCTCGCCAGGTTAATCTCCCCGCCCGCGGGCACACCCAGCAGCACATGCGCGTTGGCGCCTTCGGGAAACACGATGCGATAGTACATGGCATGGGCGCTCACGGTGTAATCCACCACGGTGTTGGAATCCTCCAGAATCGTCCGGTAGTAATAAGGCGTGGCAGTTTCCAGATCGTGATCGTAGAGCGAGGCGTTCTTGGCCGGATCGGTCTCCGGCGGCCCGACCAGCGGCATGAACGTGAATCCACCGCTGGGGAACCCGTAGATCTTATCCGCCAGGTAGCGATCCGTAATGCCCGGCGTCGTGATCGGCGCGGCGCCCGCCATCCCGGCGGGCAGTTTGACCGTCGGCGAGGTCGCCGTGAGCAACTGGCCGATTCCCCCAATATTGGGATTGACGTAATCGACCGGCTCCTTCTTCTGCTGTGCGCTGCCGCCCACGCCGAGCCCCAGGGTCAACGTGGACACGGCAAGGATCTGTGATGCTCGTTTCATGGAATCGTCCTCCTGCCTTTCTGAGTTTCCGTGCGACCCCTTCTGCCTCGTCGATTGTCTTGCGATTCACCGGCCGGCATTCGATTTCCACGGCGGGCCCGGACTCTCGGGCATCTTGGCGCTCGGCGCGATTTCTCCGTGGAACATTCGCGTGATCTCGCTCCCGAGTCTCAGATACCAGTCGCTGGGTAAATTCGCCCCGTCGGCATCCAGCGTCAGCCAAAAGCCCTGGTCGGGCGCGTCCTGACGCCGGGAAGCCACTTTGAGAATGGCGGTGCCCTCGTTGACTTCATCGAACATGGCGATCTTCAACATCGTCGCGCCGGCCATTTTGGCGTTGTAGGCTTGCCGCCAAATGAACTCCCCGCGGTCACGCGGAACCCGGTTCGCCGGCGCGTCCTTCCTCAGGTTGTGCCATGAAAATCCCGGGAAGACCACCGGCATGTACATCTGGTGGTTCTTGGCGGTCAGGGTCAGATCGGGCAGCAGCATGTCTTCCTTCCACCGGTCGGCGGTCTGCTTATCGCTATAGCGCCCCACCGACCACGGTTGAATGATGTCCATCATTTGGAAGAAGCCGGTCCACGCCGGATCCTTGCGCGTTTCCACCGTAAGAGTCCTCCAGTGCGAGGGTGTGCCCCCCATGTAGGTCACCTGATACCTGGCCGGCGCTTTCAAGCGGAACCACTCGACGATCTCTTTTGCGACTACCGGGTCTTTCGGAACATGACGGTCTTCTTCCTCGCCCATCCCCCAGATCGACAGCACCGGTTTGCCGTTATGCCGCTGATAACGGGGATCGGAGGTCACCTTCAGCTCATCCACCAGATACTTCCAATCCTCCTTCAGCGTATCCCCGAAAGTCTCGGGGTTCCCGCCGGTGATGTCGTATTCGATGGCAAACGTACGCCCGTATTGTCTGGCGCCGGCGATGATGTTCTTCAGCACGACATCTCCGCTGGAACGTTTGCCGGCGATGCTTCCCACGAACCGCTGCACCAGAACACCGTCCAGGCCATATTCCTTCATCCAGCGGAAATGCCGGAGCACCGTCTTCGGATTCCAGGCCGTGTAGAGATAGGCCGGCTTCCCACCGATGGTCATACCGGGAACCACGCATCGCTCGTCGGCCTCCAGCTCGCTGAGGTCCGGGTAAAGGTCGATCGTCAGGGTGTCGGCGCTTGGGACTCCGCGGGCCCAGGTGCGCCAGTTGTTCTGCGGCGAGCCGTCCCCGGGACAATTGAACCAGCCCTGATACCCGAGCAGGACCTTGCCCTGCAAGGTAGAGGCGTCCATCAGATCCGCGCCCGAGGCGCTCGCGCACATCAGCAGGCATGCCGCCGAAGCAACGTACATCCGCATATCGTCTCCTCATTTTCTGCGTTACCTTCAACCGCATGCCCGCCGCGCTTGCCGCCCGGCGGTGCGGCGGCACCCACCGCCATCAGGGGCGCCGCGCAGGCGCCGCCCGCCAGGAAACTGCGCCGGCTGAATTCGTTATCGGTCATTTTTGCTCTCCACCTTACTGAAATGCGACGCGGTACTCCTGGCGAGGATCCAGCCTTACGCGGAATGTGCCATCGGCTTCCGCCTTCACGGCGACATCCCGCCCCTTGCACCGTATCCCGGCGATAAGCTGGCCGCGCGGCGGACGCAGGCGCTGCTCGCCGCCCACGGCCGGACGCAGGAGCGCGGAGGTGGCGCGCCCACCGCTCCATTCGGCATCCACCTCGACGGCGCCGCGCGCCCGCAGTCCCTTGAACCGTCCTTCCGGCCACGCCGACGGCAGCGCCGGCAGGATCGCGATTTCACCTTCGTGACTTTGCAGCAGCATCTCCGCGATACCGGACGTGCCGCCCAGGTTGCCGTCAATCTGGTACACGCGCCCGCCATTCATCAAGCTCGCCGATGCGGACCTGCTTAGCAGGTTGCGAATGCCTTCGTAGGCGCCGTCGCCATTCCCCAGCCGCGCCCAGATGTTGGCATACCAAGCGGCCGGCCAGCCGCCCCTGCCGCCTCCGTTGGCGACGCGGCGCTCCATCGATGTCCCCGCCGCGCGCGCCAGATCGGGTGTTCCGTGCAAGGTGATCGCGTCGCCCGGGAAGACGCCGAACATGTGCGAAACGTGTCCCATGCCTGGCGACGGCTCGTCGTAGTCTTCGCTCCACTCCTGCAACTGGCCGTGCTTGCCGACCTTGAACTCGGGGATGCGCTTCCATGTCGCTGCCAGCCGCTGCCGGAACTCCGCGTCCACGCCGAGAGTCTCCGACGCCTGCGCGCATGCCGCGAACAATACGCGGATGATCTCGTAGTCCATGGTGGCGCCCACCGTCAGGTGAGCCACCGTGCCGTCGGCCATCCGATAAGAGTTCTCCGGCGAATACGACGGATTGGTGACCAGGTGCCCCTTGCCGTCTTCGATGAGAAAGTCCGCCAGAAACTCAGCAGCTTCCTTCATCACCGGGTAAGCCTCGCGGCGCAGGAACTCGCGATCCAGTCCGAAGCGGTAGTGCTCCCAGAAGTGCAGTGCCAGCCACGCGCCGCCCATGGGCCACGTGCCGCAGTACGCGTAATCCACCGGCGCGGTATCGCCCCAGGCGTCCAGGTTGTGATGAAAGCAGAATCCGCGGCAGCCGTACATCTCGCGCGCCGTGCGCCGGCCATTTTCAAGCGACATCCGGACCAGGTCGAACAGCGGGCCATGCGTCTCCGCGAGGTTCGTCACCTCCGCCGGCCAGTAGTTCATTTGCGTGTTGATATTGATGGTGTACTTGCTATCCCACGGCGGCGACATCTTCTCGTTCCAAATGCCTTGCAGATTCGCGGCCATCGATCCTGGGCGGCTGCTGCCCATCAGCACGTATCGGCCGAATTGAAAGTACAGCGCCGAGAGGCCAGGGTCGGCGGCGCCTTTGCGGAAACGCTCCAACCGCTCGTCGGTGGCAAGCGCGGCTGCGTCCGCGGCGCCGGGGTTCCCGAGGTCCAGCGCCACACGGTTGAACAGGCGCTGGTGATCGGCTGTGTGCGCCGCGCGCAACGCCGCGAACGGCTTGTTGGCGCGCGCGAGGTAGCGGTCGGACGCCGCCACCGGATCGTCGCCGCGGTAATTCGTCGCAGCCACCAGGATTAGCGTCACCGCGTTCGCATTCGATACGTTCAACTCGCCGTTCGCACCAGTCACGCTTCCGCCCTCGGCGGCCGCCCGCAGCACTGCCCGGAATTTGACGCCCGTGGTCTCAAGTTGCGCGCGCTCGGCGGCCAGCCGCTCCGCGCTCAAATTGGGAGTGATCCAGGCGTTGGTGTGGGCGATGGCCTCGCCGGTGAGCGTCAACCGGTCCGATCCCGCGATCTCCGTAACGCCGTCCTGCTCGCGGGTCAGACCGGCGCGCAGGGAGACACGTTTCGGCTGGTCGCAGGAGATGCGCACCACGATCGCCTGGTCCGGAGCCGTGATGAACACCTGGCGCGTGAAATGCGCGCTGCCGATCCGGTACGTCACCTTGGCGATGCCTGTCGCGAGATCCAGCTCGCGGCGATAATCGGCCGCGTTCTCGTGATCGGGGAAGGTCAGCGTCAGGTCGCCCAGCGGCTGGTACGGGGGCTGGCGGTTGGGGACGCCCATCAGTTTCTCGTCCGCCAGTTTGGTGGCTTCGAGCGGCTTGCCTTCAAACAGCAGCCGCCGCACTTCCGGTAGGGCCTGGGCGGCCTCCGGATTGATGCGGTTCCTCTTCTTCCCGTTCCAGATGGTGTCTTCGTTGAGCTGAATTCGCTCCCGCTGGACTCCGCCGAAGACCATCGCGCCCAGCCGTCCGTTGCCGAGCGGCAGCGCGTCGTCCCACTTGACCGCCGGCTGCCGGTACCACAGTACCGGGGGAGCGCCCGGCGTCGCCGCGAGCATTACGGAAGCAAGTGATGCATGAATGAGGCTGATACGCAGGAACGCGGCTTTGAAGCTGGTTGACATATGGCACCTCTCAGGAAGCAGGCCTGCCCTTCCGGGCTGAATTCCGTAGGCGCTCAGCGGGACATCGAAGGCGGCGCGGCTTCGGGCGCGCTGCCCCAGGCAGGATTAGGCCGCGGCCCCATGACCAGGACCAGCGCGCCGCCGCCGGCAAGGTCGAAGTGCGCGAACCACGCCCTGTCCCACGGCTTCCCGTTCAGCGTGGCCGACTGGATGTACTTGTTCTGCGCGGAGACGTTCCTGGCCGTGATCGTGAAGACCTTGCCCTTGTCGAGCGTAATGCGTGTCTCTTCGAACAGCGGGCTGCCGATCTCGTAGGCGGGTTGTCCCGGACTCACCGGGTAGAAACCCATGGCACTGAGCACGTACCAGGACGACATGGCGCCGCCGTCCTCGTCCCCGCAAATGCCCAGAGGTCCGTCGCCGTACCACACGTCCATAATCTGGCGCACACGGCGTTGGGTTTTCCACGGCTGGCCGCAGTAGTCGAACAGAGTACAAACCGATCAGTCCGGTCATATCCGGAAACTGGCCGAGAAATGTATATTTCGACGTCCCCGATTGCTCCGTAAACAACTGCTCCAGTTTGGCCGCAAATTTCTCGCGGCCGCCCATCAGGGCCATCAGGCCGGCCGGGTCGTGCTGCACGTGCCAGGTGTACACCCACGCATCGCATTCGGCAAACCATGCCCGTCCGCCCTGTCCGCCGCCTCGTTTGGGTTCGAAGCCCTCCACCCACTTGCCGTCGGCGCTTTTCGGCGCCATGAAGCCGGCCTGCTCATTGAAGACGTTGGTGTAGTTTCGCGCCCGTTTCATGAAGTAGGCGTAGTCGTCTTCCTTACCCAACCCCTTGGCCACCTGGGCGAGGCACCAGTCGTCGTAACAGTTTTCCAGAGTGACGGACACCGCCTGGCGGTGTTCGGAGGGATGCACCTCCTTCATACTTTCGGTCTCTCCCTCGGCCAGCGCGGGGAAAAAACCCTTTTCCAGGTAGACCTTGTCCAATTGCGTAAGGGGGCCGCGGCGCCACGGCAGCATGGTGGCTTCCAGGGCGTTCTTCTTCATGCCCGCATAGGCCTTTTCCACGTCGAAATCGCGATACCCCTTGGTGTACACATCGGCGATCAGCGCCGTCGAGTGATGGCCGATCATCACCGCGCGGTCGCCGCCAAACGACGGGAACGACGGCATCCAGCCGCTCTGCTCGTACATGCGGATATAGGACCGCACCATATCCATCTGCCGGGGAGTCTCAATCAGCAGCGAGAGCGGATGCGCGCTGCGGTAGGTGTCCCAGAGTCCGTCATCCACGTAGAAATCGTGCCCGTCCGCCGGGTGTACGCGGTGGTCATATCCGCTGTAATACTGTCCGTCTTCGGTAATGTCGGTCATGCGGCACAGCGTCCGGTAGAGCGCGGTATAAAATATGGTGCGCTGCCGTTCGCTGCCGCCTTTCACCAGGATCGTGCTCAACGCCTGATTCCACACTGTGCGCGTCTTTGCCTTCACCGCGTCGAAGGTCCACCTGGGAATCTCGCGCACCAGGTTCTTTTTCGCCTGGTCCACGCTGATGTGCGAAATGCCGACCCGGATTTCGATCTGCTCTCCCGCGCTGGCCGCAAAATCGGTCGCCAAACCCACACTGCCGCCGGACTGTTTGGCCGCCTCGGACAGATTGCTGCCGCTCCAGGTGCGGTAACCAGCTACCGGTTTCGAGAATTCGGCGTAGAAAAAGTAGTGCGCGCCATCCGTTGCTTCGCCGCGTCCGGAGCTGCCGGAGCCGGATACCGAATCCGGCCCTGTGACTTCGATTTCCCCGTTCCTCAGGCTCAAGGACAGGTGAGCGTGCGGGGCCGCGGGGAACTTGAATCGATAGTAAGCCGCGAGTGGCGTAGCCGTAACTTCAGCCTCGATGTCCGAATCGTCCAGCCTGATCTTGTACCAGTAGGGCGTGGAAATTTCAAAATCGTGGTCGTAGTGCGAGGCGGTCCTGGCCGGATCGTACGAGAGGTCGCTGGTGTACGCCATCAGCGTCGCCGGCCCCGCGGGGAAGCCGAAGATCTTATCCGCCAGATAGCGGTCCTGGAAACCGGGCGTGGTGACGGGAGCCTCTCTGGCCATCCCGTGAGGATACTGCACGTAGGGAGTCGTCGCGGTCAGCAAATGCCCGATCGTTCCGATGTTTGGATTGACGTAATCCACCGGCTCCTTGCGGCTCGCCGGCTGTGCCGCGAGCGAGATGCAAACGCAATACAGAGGTATCAGCCTTTTCGTAAACATAAGATTGCTCCGTTGGGGCGTTTCTTAGCTTGCCCGCACTTACTTGGCCTTCGGTCCCGGGTTGGCAGGCAACTTGGAATCCGGCTTGATTTCGCCGTGAAACATTCGGGTGATCTCGCCTGCCAGTCTCAGGTACGAATCGCTGGGCAGTTCGGCGCCATCGGCGTCCAGGGTCAGCCAGTAGCCCTGGTCGGGCGCATCCTTGCGGTGGGAAGCCACTTTGAAGACTGCGGTCCCCTCGTTCACTTCGTCGAACATGGCGATCTTCAGGACTTTGGCGCCGGCCATTTTGGCGTTATAAGCCTGGCGCCACAGGAACTCCCCGCGCAGCCGCGGAATCTGGTTTTCCGGACTGGTCTTCCGCAGATTATGCCAGGAGAAGCCGGGGAAGATCACGGGCATGTACAGTTGGTGGTTCTTGGCGGTGAGCTTGAGATCGGGAACGAGCACGTCGTCCTTCCACTTGTCGACGCTTTCCAGGTCGCGGTAGCGGCCGACGGTCCAGGGCTGGACGACATCCATGGACGCGAAGACGCCGGCCCATTCCGGTTCTTTGTAGGAATCCACCGTGAGGGTGCCCCACCGTGCTGGAGTGCCGCCGATGTAGGTGACACGGTATTTCTCCGGAGCCTTTTCGCGGAACCAGTCGATGAGATCTTTGGCGGCTTGGGCGGTCGGGGGCGGATGGCCGGCTTGGTTCAGACCCATGCCCCAAATCGAGAGGACGGGCTTGCCGTTGTGGCGCTGGTAGTTGGGGTGGGCGGTGAGCTTGAGCTCGTCGACCAGGTACATCCAATCGTCCTTGAGAGTCTGGGCGAAGGTGGCGGGGTCTCCGCCGCTGATATCGTACTCGATGGCGAAGGTTCGCCCGTATTCCTGGGCGCCGGCCATGACGTTCTTGAGTTGCACCTCGCCGCTTTCGCGCTTGCCGCGAATGCGGCCGACGAAACGCTGGACCAGAACGCCATCGAGGCCGTAGTCCTGCATCCAGCGGAAGTGGCGCACCATGGTTTTGCGATGCCAGGCGGAGAACACGTAGGCCTGCTTGCCGCCGATGGTGAATCCGGGGAGCGCGCAGAGCTCATCGGCGTCCAGTTCGCTGACGTCGGGGAATAAGTCGATGGTCAGCGTCTCGGGAGAGGGGACGCCACTGCGTGCCCAACTGCTCCAGGTTTGGGTGGGCGAGCCGTCATTGGGACAGTCGAACCAACCCTGGTAGCCCAACAGGACTTTGCCGTCGAGCGTGGACGGGTCGACACCGCCGGCTGCATGAATGGCGGCACAGAACATCAGAGCCAAAGCGACGCCGGCGCGGGGCGCGTTGCGCCCCGCTCGTGGGAGATGATTCTTCATAGTTTTTGCCTGGCACCTATCCGCGGAAACCTCCACGCGCGGGAAAGTTATCCCACCGGAGGCTGAGGCGGTTCGTTGTTCGCAATGATCGCCTGGCTGCCGATCTGGTTGACAATACTCACGCCCTTGGGGCCGTTGTTCTCGCTGATAATGGCGTGCGTCAGCCCCGGCTTTAACACAATATTGGGCTCCTTGCCCCGCGAGCGGAGCGTGCAGCCGCGCACTTGCAGCCTGCCGGAATCGGCTTCAATCAACGAGATCTGATCGGGCTCTCCCGTGGGCATCCGGCCGGAGATCTCGATGTAGCAGTCCGAAAGCGAGAGATAGCCTTTGCCGTGCATGGCCACGCATTGGCGGGACGGTCCCCAGAACGCGCAGTTGACCAGCCGCACCGAGCCGGTGCAGGTGGGTTCGACCACCAACTGAATGCGCTCGCCGGGAATGCACACGAACTCGCCGTTAGAAATGAGCAGCCCCATGGGCTGGATTTCCTCCACCGAGACGCAACGCTGCGCCGAATCCGCGCCGATGCCCGAGAAGTGCCCGTTGCAGGCGCCGTTGGTGGTCTTGATAAAGCGGTAGCCGGTCTTTACGGGGAAGACGAACGTGTTGGTGACGTATTCCCAATCCGTGCGGCCGAAGGTGAAGGCCTCGAGATTCTTCCACATGTACTCGTAGACGGCGGCACGGTTGCCGTTAGTGGCCCGGTTCCCCCAGAAATCGCAGTGCCAGTGCACGTTATCGACGCGGCCGATCTCGCGAGTGTTATCCACCAGGACCCCTCGCCGGAGGGCGCAGCCTACCACGCTGCGCAGCCTATGCCGCCCGTTGCCCGTCGGACCGACGCGGATCGCGTTGTAGGTGTTGACGATGGTGACGTTTTCCACCGTGTTGTCGGAGCCCGCCAAGTGAAACGTCCAGGGGTAGGGATGGACGTCGGTGGGCATCTGCTCCGGATAGAAGATCATCAGGCCTCGCACCATGGTGCCGCTGCCCATGTCGATGAATGCCGGAGCATCCTCTTTGTCCCGGCCGGCCGTAGTCAGGAGCACCGTGCCGGTGAGCGGTCCTTGCCCCACCACAGCGTTGTGAATCCCTTCCAAGCCTCCCCCTGGCGGGATCGTGAGATTGCCCTTCACGAGGTACCGTGCGGGGGGCAGGACCACCGTGGATCCTGTCTTGGCCGCCTCGTCGAGGGCCTTCTGAATGGCTGCCGTGTCATCGGTCGTGCCGTCCGCTTTGATGCCGAAGCTGGATAGATCGAATCCGGCGCCGGCTGGCGGTCTGGCAGCCGCCGTTCCCTGCGCGTCGGCGATTTCCGCCACCGCAAGCGATCCGCTCAATGCCCCTACATACGTTCTTCGCGTCATGATGTTTGGTCTCCCAAGAGAAACGGGGCAGCCGGAGACGGGTCTCCGGCTGCCCCAGTCAGACTTTGACGGTTTAGAATTCCAGCCGCAAAGCCATGGTAACGGTCCGGTTGCCACTCTTGGTAAGGATCTGCCCGAAAGTGGAAGACGTAATGCTGGTGGTGGGCGCACCCATGTTGGGGTGGTTCATGATGTTGTAGAGGTCGGCACGGAATTGCAGCCGCATCCGCTCTTTGATGGGCTGCCACCGGCTCATGCCGGAATCCCAACTGATGACCCCGGGATTGCGCAGATCCGGTTCGGTGCGTGCAACGTTCCCGAACGAGTACGGTGCAGCGCTGGTGTACGCGGTGGTGTCGAACCACTCGGCCATGGTCCCGCCGCCGGAGAGGTTCCCATCCTTCAATTTGTTCGCCGTGCAGCCGAGGCCGGACGTGCCCGAGAAGTTGCACGCTCCAGTGATGGAGATCGGATTGCCGGTTTGGAACGTGAGGATGCCGGTGGTCTGCCAGTTGCCGAGGACATAGCTCGCAATTCCGTGAGAAAAGAACTGTTTGCCGTGGCCGAAGGGCAACACAAAGACGTAGTTGGCGACGAAGCGCTGGGAAACGTCGGCGGCGGAAATGGCCCTCGACTGCCTGAGGTTATAGGGGTCGTCGTAGTTGGCGCCACCGACGAACCGCTCATTCACGTCGTCGATCAGCTTGGCCGTCGTGTACGAGGCCTGGAACATCAGGCCATGCACGAACGACCTCTCGGCGCGCAGCGTAAAGCCGTCGTAGACCGAATCGCCAACCGAGCCGCGAAGCATGGTGACGCCGGTGTACTGGGGAAAGGGCACTAAGAGCACTCCCTGCCGGACGGTTGCCGCGCTCAAACTGCCGGTCAAAATCTTGCCGTAGAAGGGATTGGCAACCAGGTTATTGAGCGCCGACCCCATCGACAGGTATTGCGGGAAGGTCGCGTTGTCGGTGTAGTTGTTCCACAGGTGTTCGCCGCGGCTGCCGACGTAGGCGGCTTCGACGATGAGGTCCTTGGTGACACTACGCTGGATGTTGGCATTCCACATCTGATTCATGGGGGTGGTCCACTGCGGGAAGATCGCGTTGATGCCGTTGCCGATCAGAGAATTGGGGAAAGCGTTCAGGCCGGTGACGAACGGATTGGCCAGCGAGGCCCCGGCAATCGGGGTATTCGGCGCGGCGACCGCCTGGCCGAAGTATACCGAGGTGCTGGTTTCCGAACCGCTGCCCAGATCTCCCGGGCTCGAGCCGATGCCGCCGCTGCCCGGAGCGTAGAAGATGCCGTATCCGGCGCGGAATACGGTGTTCGGCATAAAGGTCCACGCCAGGCCGGCTCGAGGCGCCCAATTCTTCTTATCGGTGTTGCTGGGATATCGGTGCGAAGCGGTGGTCATGGTCAGCAGGCCCTTCAGTCCCGTGAGGGGATCCGTCAGGCTCGGATCGAAGTAGGCGAGATGGTTGTAGCGCTCCGTCCACGGTGTCTGGTATTCCCATCGGACACCCAGGTTTAAGGTGAGATTGCGGGCGATCTTCCAATCGTCTTGCAGATACCAGTTGTAGCTCTTCTGCAACAGCGCGAGCGACGGCCCGATCGTAAAGCTGCCCCCGGTGGGCGTACCCAGCAGAGCGGTGGCGATGCCGTAGCCGCCGGTGGCGGATGCCGTGCCCGGGTCGGGTCCCTGAGTGTACGCTCGGCTGAACCCGAAGTCGCCCGACGGATAATCCGGACGGAACGTATTAAAGTAGCAGAAGAGCATGTCGTACCCGGTCTTCAGCGCGTGCGCGCCCTTCAGCCACGTAAAGTGCGCCTGCACTTCGGGGGTATTCTCGGCGTCGATGTCGTGCGAGGCGCGTTGCGGTCCCAGGCCCGTAAAGTCGGTGATGTCGACCTCCGGGAAGAGGGCATCGGCGGCGGCGTTTTTCAGATACTGGGGCAACCCCAGTTTCGTGATGTCAAAGCCGACGCTGAGGGGAGTCAACTTGATGAGCGGCCGCGTATAACCGAACCGAAACTCGCCCATCAGGGTCGGTGTAAACGTTTCGGTGTCGCTGAGCGCGTAGGAATAGGCGGTCGTGTTCTGGTTTCCACCACCGTTGGTTCCTTCTCCAGGGAAGGCAATGTTCGTGTACGGGCTCGTCTGCGGCGAAACCTGGTAGCCAAACCGGAAGAACAGCCGGTTCTTGTCGCCGAAGTTCTGGTCCACACGAGTGAAGTACTTCTTCTGAAGGGTGTCCAGGGGGAAGTTTGCCGACCAGTTGACGCCGAGGGTGGGGGAAAGCGCCAGCGTCGGTTCCGGATAGTAGCCGATGATACCCTGGGTGAGGGAATTGATGCGGGAAGCGGGGATAATGTTCCCCGGGAAGAGGCTGCGCGAATAGCCGCTCGCTTTGGTCGGATCTGCCACGGTGGTCGCCGGATCGTAGATCTGGATCAGCGCTCCGGCGCTGGTAAACGTTTGCGAGAAGTTGCCGGCTTTCTGCAGGTCGGTCGGTATACTTGCCGTGGGGGTGACGACGCCGTGATCGTTGACGTCTTCCCAGTTGAAGAAGAAGAAGGTTTTGTTCTTCCCGTTGTAAAACTTGGGGATGTAGACCGGACCGGATATGCTGAACCCGTATTCGTTGTGCCGCTGGCGTCCGCGAAGTACATTGTTCTTGTTGTTGCTCCAACTGTTGGCATTCAGGTCGTCGTTCTTCAGGTAGTCGTAAACGCTGCCGTGCACCAGGTTGCTGCCGCTTTTGCCGGCCGCCACGATGACGCCGCCATTCGAACGACCGTATTCAGCCGAAAAACTGTTGGTGATGAAACGCACTTCCTGCACCGTCTCCTGGGGAGGGGTATAGGCGTTGTCCAGGGTCGAGTTGTTCCGGGTGTCCTGTCCATCGAGCAGAATGGAGGTCGTATTGGACCGGCCTCCGTTGACGATATATCCCGTCCCGGTGTTGCCGGTGTTGATCACACCGGGTGAAAGAATCGCCAGAGAGTAAGGGCTCCGGCCGGTGGGCAGTTCCAGGACTTGGACCGAACCGGTGACGTACCCCAGCGAGGAGCTGACCTGGTCGATCAGAACAGCGTTCGACATAACCGTGACCTCATCGTGTATGGTGCCCGGCTTCAGGGTTACGTTGACGGTTGCGGTTTGGCCGACGAGCACTGGCACGTCAGTGACGCGGTTCAGCGAGAAACCGGCGAATTCCACAACCACGGTGTATTTCCCCGGCAGCAGGTAGGGAAGCTTGTAGTATCCGTCACCGGTGGTCTGCGCTTCGGCAACCACCCCGGTCGCTTGATTGGTCGCGGTGACCTTTGCGTTTGGGACCAATGCCCCAGTCGGATCCACGACCAGTCCGGTAATCGCGCCTTGCTCGACTTGCGCAAGGCAGACAAACGCATTCGTCGCCATCAGCAACGATGCGATCAGAAACACCATTTTGCGAGACATATTGAATTCTCTCCTCTCTGCGGACAGGCAACCCTGTCCGTGACAACCCTTACACGGCCTTGGGACTTGCTGCTTGGCGCAGTTCCTGTTGCCTTAGTCGCTAGGGTGCCAAGGCTGCCAGACTGGCAGCGGCCGTCACATCAGTCGGCCAGTTTGACCAGCCCTGCCCCGAAAGTATCTTGATAGGTCAAACTCTAACACCAACTGCCTTCAGCAACAACGTTATTTTAAAAATTAGAACAGACTGTTAACGTCCAGCCAACCGTAAGAAAATGAGTGTCTTATATGCGCTGCCGTTTTGTAACGGTAGCTACTCCCGAGGTGCAGTGGACTACCTCGTTCGAACATCCGCAGTTTGAATTCGAGGAAGCTACTTTTTCGAATCCTTGCGCCAGATTGCCTTGATCGTTTCTTCCTGAGTGAATCCACGCGGGCACGCTGCGCTTTTCGTATTGGCGAAGTACCAGTTGATTCTTCCGCCACCCTCGCCCGGAATCGCCGGACCGTTGGTGAGCATGCGGCCGCCGGGCATCTCCAGAAAGCCGTTCCGGTCGTGTTCTTTTAGCCAGTTCCACGCGTAGCGTAACCACTCGTTTCGATAGGACTCGGGCTGCTGCGCGAACCATGTGATCTCGTCATAGCCCCAGGTGAAAATCGAAGCGGTTCGCACTTGTGAGGCTTGGCCGGGCGTGCGCGTGCCCCCAAAATTGTCGAACTCCACGAGGTACGGCAGATGTTCACACTGCCAGCCGCTTGGCGCGATGCCCCCGTTGCTTCTGCCATAAAGGGCGTCCGAGTAGCCCACCGCCAGAATCGCCTTCTGCGGAGAGTCCGCCACCTCTTTGGGACGCAGCGGAAACGAGTGGAAATCCAGCAGGAGTCTGCCGTCTACCACCGGCCCCGCCTTTGGCACGTGTGCGTCGCAGATTACGTAATGTCTGCGAGCCTTTTGCGCCGCATAGCGGCGCACATGTTGCAGGAGGTCCGCCCAATTCCGGTACTCCGGATCGTTCCGGCCGATCAGGTCGAGTTGCCCGAAATGAATGGCTTCGATTCCGGCGTTCATATATGACGCCGCCAGGAAAAAGAACCACATCTTCGTCTCGATCTGGCAGATGTCGGGCACCGACGATCCGCGCCTCCAATGGTCGACGAACCGTTTGTCTGGAAACAGCATTTTCGAGTAGTCGAAGTTCCGTGTTTCCGGAGCCTGCGCGAACTCCTGGAACACCCAGCCGGGAACAGGGACTTCGCCGACGGCCTGCGTGACGATCTCGAATACGGCGGCCTGCAACACCACGTCCGGGTCATTCCGGTGGATCCGCGCCGCCATTTCCTGGCCCTGGGAGAGAAACTTCGGGTCGGCAATCCTCGCCTCGCCACCCCAAAGGTAGATCGTTCTACCCGTGAACTTTGCGCCGATATTCTTCAACATGCGGATGTCGTCGTCCAGGTTGCCGGGCGACCGGTAGATCTCCGTCATGGTAATCGACCGGGAAAGGTAGTTCTCCAGCACCTCCCGAGAAATCTTGCCGTCGAAGCGGTAGCTGCGCTTGCCGAACAGTCCGTGGACATCACCGGATATCAGCAGCAGGCAGAGGCAGAAGCCAATGCGTCCGCGGGTCAGATTCATAGTAAGCCTCGCCCTGATTCCCTCAATCACGATATCACGAACACTGGATACCGGCCGCCCTGACATTTCGGCCTTGTGTTCATCGGTACCTCGAATGACGCCCGCTTCCGCGTGTTCGATTCGAAGGCCGGGAATGTCCTGTCCCCTGGGAATGCCGCCGATTGGAACGCGGTGGTGACTTCTGGGCTCTGGACGAAGTCCACTCCCAGCAACACGGTTCTCGCTGCCGCAGGTGGGTGCCGCTGGAAGTCAAGGATCACACCGGAGCGGCCGGAATTCGGAACCGCGATTTCCACAATCCAAACCTTACCGCGTGGTCTGAAAACCCCGCAGATAAGGAACACGAGCGTGTCGTTGCTCTGACCATTTCAGCGGGAGATTGAGTTGGGGGCATACGGACGGCGAATCGGTGCCGAAAATCGTGAAGCCGCGGACTCTTGTGATCCTCCGGCCCGCGCGAACCGATCTGCCGCGACAGACGGTAGAATGTTCAACGAACCGCAGAGACATCCAGACGGCGGCCGTGATCGTTGAGAAAGAAACAGGGAGACGATGGGCTGCGCAGAAACCGGTTGCGGCGGCGCGCGTAATCAGCCATGACGTCTCGAGTGGAAGTGTGGAGCGGAACCAAGCGGGTCTTGCCGAGCTTTGTTTGGCGGATGGTGAGAATGCCCTCTCTCGGGTGGTCACGAAGTGGCCCGCGGCGCAGAAATGGGGCCCAGGTCGTCGGTCAACCTCAAGTTGACTACCTGAATATTGACCAGGAGATCTGCCCACCCAACTGCCCACCCACTTTCGTACTCAAGGTACCTGGATTGCGACCTGCAGCTGGCTGTAAGTTCCTGAGAAGGTTTGGTCGGGGGCGGAAGGATTCGAACCTTCGACGCGCTGTTTCCGATGCAATCGGACACGTTCCTGCCTCTGCAAAGCACCGGCCTGGGCGGCCTGGGCATCAGTTGGGGCGCCAACTGCTTCGCGTTTGAGGACTTTGAGCTGGAACGGATCGGAATCTCCCCGGCGTGGATCAAGCCGTTCTATGCCCACGCCGCGGACGAGGTCGGCATCAGCGGGCCGGTTGACGATGCGCTGACGCCCCTGATCGCCAACATGGATCATGGACGGATTCAGCCTCCCCTGCCGCGCGATTCCTAATGCGGAGTCCATCTTCCGCCGCGATCGCTCTGGTTGTCACTTTGCAAATTATTTGGCGTAGAACTTTGCACGCTATTTGGCGTAAGAGCCAGGCGGAACGGCCAGTGCGTAAACCTGTCGCCAAGCCCGAACGTAACGCGATACATTTTCGCAACGCTCAAACCCCATCAAATCGAAAGTCTGCTGATTCGTTGCAAAACCGATCGTTTGTGCAAGGCATCAGCCTACCGAAGATCGGGACCGGAGATGCGATCCAGGTGAGTTGACAGGAATTGCCTTCGCGCCTGAGTATGTGGACATGAACAATGACAGCAAGTGTCTTAAGTGTGGCGGAACCCTAGAAGAGGGCTTTATCCGGGACGCAATCCCTTTCGGCTCCGCGCCGGCCGCCTGGTATCAAGGACCGTTAGAGCGGAGTCGTTGGATGGGAGTCAAAACCATCGGCAAGGTGCATTACCAGGTCCGGACTTATCGTTGCAATCAATGCGGCTTTCTGGAATCGTTCGCCTTTGAGCGTGACCGTGGTCAACCTTGAAGTGGCGCTATTCGATGCGAAGGGTACGCCAAATAGCGTGCAAAGTTTTACGCCAGATAATTTGCAAAGTGACACCTTTCCACACCAGCAAACAGGATATGAAATTCTGGGCCGTCTTCGGAACCGCCACCGCGGCGTTCATCGCCACCGATCAGTGGTCGGTGAAACAGCTTCCCAACTCGTCGAGTCAGGTGTCGGTCAGCAAGTGGGCGTCGCTCGCCGGCTCCGCGTACTCCTTGATCCCGATCAGCGCCGGGTTCTATTTCATCGGAACCGGCATGCACGAGGAACGGTTGCGCGAAACCGGCCTGCTGGCATTCGAAACTTTGATCGACAGCACCCTTGTTGTCGAAGCAGTCAAACTTGCGGCCGACCGCGCGCGGCCGCTCGAAAGCGACGGTAAAGGCCACTTTGGGGACAGCCCCAACGGCCGGTTGAACTCCGGGTTTCCGTCGGGACACGCCATCAATGCGTGGGCCCTGGCCTCGGTG
>OBLU010001156.1_pt1 | contig 24657 bp, 43 predicted proteins | sample 1518681 | NCBI WGS metagenome assembly OBLU01 (sample SAMEA3539304, study PRJEB22396) | soil metagenome | biome: tundra; feature: field; material: soil | place: USA | collected 2010-05 | depth 0.15 m
GCCCACCGGCAGGTTGACCAGGAAAACCCAACGCCAACCGCCTACGGTGACCAAGGTCGCACCCAGGGTGGGACCCGTCGCTACCGCCAGCGCGCCAATGCCGCCCCACAACGACACGATCTGGGTGCGGCGCTCGTGGGGATAGACCGCCAGCAAGAGGCTGAGCGACGCGGGCAACATCGCGGCCGCTCCCGAACCTTGGATTACCCGTCCGGCAATGAGGAAAGGAACGGAAGGAGCCAAGGCGCACAACGCCGAACCGAGGCAAAAAATACTCAGCCCGAGGTTGAAGACCTTGCGGCTACCAATTCGGTCGGCCGTGCGACCGGCGATTACTAAGAGCGAGCCGTAGGTAATGGAATACGCCGTTATAACCCAAGTCAGCGCCGCCGTGGTGTCGCCCGAAAAGCTTCGCTCGAGTGCTGGAAAAGCAACGTTAACGATGGAAAGGTCGAGCGATCCCATGAAGGCGCCCAGCGAAGTGACCAGAAAGATCAGCGTGCGCACCCGATTTGCTTTAAAACCAGCCTCGATCACGGGTGTAAGTTCTGTCACGAAACGAACTCTAGCCTGGTGCATTGTGTAATGCAACTGACTATACTGGGAAGATGGAACGAAAGAGTTTTGCGCAGATGGATTGCTCGGTGGCACAATGCCTGGAGGTGGTGGGCGAGTGGTGGACCATGCTCATAGTCCGTGATGCCTTCCTAGGGGTGACCCGCTTCGACGTCTTTCAAGAGCGACTAGGCATTGCCCGAAACGTGCTGCAGCTGCGCCTCACGCGCCTGGTCGAGTCCGGCGTGTTGGAACGGGTGGCCTACAGCGAACACCCGCCCCGCTATGACTACCAACTCACCCCGAAGGGGCGCGACCTGTGGCCCGTCGTCAACGCCATGCGTCAGTGGGGCGATCAGTACGCCGCACCCAGTGGACCACCCATTCAGCTGGTGCATCGCAGTTGCGGCCACGAAGCCCTGGGAACCGTGGTCTGCAGCGAGTGCGGAGGATCGATGAATGCCCGAAACGTGCAGGCCGTGGCCGGTCGAGGCCGGGCGCAGTTGAGGCGCAAGTCCGACTTTGCGTCCGCCAAGCAACCGACCGAGACTGCCGCCGCCTCGTCGTGAGTGGTCGGGGCTCTAGCACCCGGCTTCGACGTCGCCGCAGGTAGCTACGCGCCGGTGCCGGTGGTACCCGAATGCTATTGCGGCGACTGGCGTCCAGGTCTCGGGATCTCTAGACCAACTCGCGTCTAGCATCGTGAATTGTGACCGTTGCGCCAGCCCTTTCGTCCGATCGACTTGCTCGGTTGCGTGAAGTCATGGAAGGCCACCTCGCCGAGGGAGTCGCACCAGGCCTCGTTTCCGTCGTCTCGAGGAAAGAAGACACCCACGTCGAGGTCATGGGGACGTCCGCGTTCGAAGGCGGCCACCGACTTCAAGAAGACTCCATCTTTCGTATCTCTTCCATGACCAAACCAGTCACTGCGGTGGCCACGCTCTTGCTCATTGAGGAGTGCGTGTTGCGACTGGACGAATCGGTCGAACGTTTCTTGCCTGAATTGGCGAACCGACGGGTGGTACGTCGAATTAACGGACCGATCGACGACACCGTGCCGGCCGTTCGCTCGATAACGGTACGAGATCTGCTGACCTTTCGCATGGGGTTCGGTGCTTATTTCGGACCGTGCCCGGTCAACGACGCCGCCGAGCCGTTAGCGCTAAGCGTGGGACCTCCGGCGCCCCAACAGCCTCCCGAACCGGACGAGTGGATGCGTCGGCTCTCCACGCTGCCGCTCATGTGTCAGCCGGGGGAACGCTGGCTCTATCACACCGGAGCCGACGTGCTCGGGGTGCTCATCGCCCGGGCGAGCGGCGTGGCGTACGACCAATTCCTACGCGAACGCATTTTCGAACCCTTGGGTATGAAGGACACGGCGTTCTTTGTGCCGCCCAAAGATCTTGGAAGATTAGTCACCAGTTACACCACCGACCATCTGACCGGCGCGCTCGAAATTTATGACGAGCCCACGGGACAGTGGAGTCAGCGGCCCGCCTTTCCCTCGGGTGGTGCGGGACTTCTCTCCACCGCCGGCGATTTCCTCGCCTTCGTGGAGATGTTGCTGAAGGGCGGTGCGCCCTTGCTTGCACGGCCCTCGGTAGAGACCATGACTACCGATCAACTTACGCCAGCCCAAAAGGCCGTGTCCGGTTTCTACCCCGACGATTTCGACGCTCGAGGCTGGGGTTTCTGTGTTGGTATTTCCACGCGCCGCGAAGATCCTTCCGCGCCGGTGGGTCAGTACGGTTGGGACGGCGGGCTGGGGACTATTTGGCGCAACGATCCTTCTGAAGAGATGATCACCCTGCTGCTGACCAATGCGGCGTGGACGTCGCCGCGACCGCCTGACATCGCGAGTCACTTCCTCACGGGGGCCTACGCGGCCATCGTCGATTAGCTCGGCGCAGCGCTGGGATTACAACTGCGCGTGACTAGCCGAGCAGTTCTTGCTGACGTTGTCCGTCGTACAAACCTCGCACAACAGGATGAGTTTCCTACAGGCCAGGTTGGCGCAGTTGTAGAACTTGCTGGTCGGGGCGCCGCACCTCTCGCAGACCCCGATCACCTTGGCTTCGCCGCTGAATTCGTGGTTCATGCGGGCGTCAAAGAGGTAGAGCGATCCCTCCCAAAGCCCTTGGTCTGCGAACGCCTCGCCGTAGCCGATGATGCCGCCTTCGATCTGATAGACCTCGCTGAAGCCTCGGCTCTTCATGACCGACGACAACACCTCACAGCGAATCCCCCCGGTGCAATAGGTAACGAGCGGCCGGTCCTTCAAGTGGTCGTACTTGCCGCTTTCTAACTCGTGCACAAAGTCACGTGTGGTGGCGACCTGGGGCACGACGGCGTTCCTGAACTTTCCTATCTTTGTCTCGAAGGCATTGCGAGCGTCAAAGAAGACCACGTCGGCGCCACGTTCCTCGACCAGTTGGTTGACCTGGGCCGGCTTTAATCGAACGCCGCCGCCCACCACCCCTTGTTCGTCAACGACCAGTTGACCCGGTGCTCCGAAGGAGACGATCTCGTCGCGAACGCGGATCCTTAAGCGGGGGAAATCTGCTCCGGTGCCGTCCGACCATTTGAAGTCGATGTCTTTGAAGCCGGGATACTCCTTGGTGTCCTTTATGTAGCGCTTGAGCGCGGTCATGTCGCCACCGAGTGTCCCGTTGATGCCGTGGGTGGAAATCAGTATTCGGCCCTTGAGATCGAGACCCTCGCACAAGGTGCGTTGCCACAGGTGCATTGCATCGGGGTCGGCGATGGGAGTGAACCTGTAATAAAGAATGACCTTTTGCAGTTCCACGGATCAATTTTAACGAAGCGTCGAGGTCACTTAATTGGAAATGGGAAGTCGCGACCAACGTAGCTTTACCGGATTAGTTCACTCTTACTGGGGCGGGTAGCAACTCTTCGCTTTCCAGTGCCATACGGCGAGCACGGACGCGGGAATCGAGAGGGGACAAATGGAACCCTGTGCAGCACCTAAGCCGTCGTTGTACGCCGTCCAGTTGTTCGCCCTCGCCACTCTCGTAAACAAGTTGTAGCCACCATCGTCTTGCGCACCGATCTGGGCCTTCAACGAATGGGGGCTGGGCGCGAGGCCGGCGGCCGCGTAGAAAGTCTTGGTGGCCGGATCAAAGGCGTAGTACGTCGTACCGGGGTCCAGACCCGTGTAGTCGGATGTCGGGAGTTGGTGATAGGCCGCCCCGGCTTGAAGGAGACTCTTGATCACCGCCGGTGTCACGGACAGATTTTGCGTAGCGAGATTGGTGGTAGTCGTGGTCGCGACGGTGGCGGAGGTTTGGGTGGTCGGCGTCGCCGAGGGAGAACCGCAGGCGGCGAGTAGCAACGCGCAACTTAAAAGGGAGCAACCCACCCAAAGCGTTCGCTTCATCAGTACACCTTGGCTCGACGTTTGGACCAGAGTGTAACTGCCGAACTCGGAGAGTGCCGAACAGATTGAACGCGAGACGAATTGCCGTAGACGACATCTGCCCTCGTACATCGCACGTCCGGCAATCGCCGCCAATGAGCGCAAAACGGCCGCGTTTTGGTCGAGATTGAGGGTGCGTTGTTTTTTTAGTGAGTGATACCGACGGGTTGCACTAGATTTTTTTTATGCTTTCGCACTATCACACCTCGATCAACCCCGAAGAGGAGAACGACGCGCACTCGTGCATGCTTCGCATGGTCGGCTTCAACAAGCGCGTGTTGGAGGCCGGCTGCGCGTCCGGTCACGTGAGTGAAGCATTGAACGCGCAGGGCTGCAGCGTGGTCGGCATCGAGATTGACAAGTCGGTGGTGTTGCCCGCCCAGCAGTGGGTCGAGCGGGTGATCATCGGAAATCTTGATGATGGCGATTTATGGAGCGAGCTCGACGGAGAGGCATTTGACGCAATACTCTTCGGCGACGTGCTGGAGCATTTGAAAACCCCAATGGAGACCCTGCTTGAATCGATGAAGCACTTACGGCCCTCCGGGACCGTCATTATTTCGGTGCCCAATATCGCGCACGCTGACGTGAAGATAGCGTTGCTGAAGGGAAGGTTCCCGTACGCCGAGAGCGGCCTTCTTGACCGGACCCATATTCATTTCTTCACCAAAGAGAGCCTGCTCGACCTGTTGAAGGCCGCGGGACTGGTGGCCGTTGAATTCGTGAGAGTCACCGTACCGGCGTTCGCCACCGAGATCGGCGTGCAGCGAAGCGACGTTGACGACCAGGTGTTAGAAGCGATCCTGGCCGACCGCGAGTCGGAGACCTATCAGTTCGTCATCAAGGCGGTTCGAGACGATGGATCACGAACCCTGGAAAACCTTTCGCAAGACCTCATAGGCTTGACTGACAAACTGGTCGATGAACAGCGGCGCTACGCGACCCTATGGGCAATGTATGAATCGAACATGAATGATCTGTCGTATTTGCGCCGTCAAATGGACGTCGCCAAGCGATTCCTGCCCAAACCACTGCGCAGACTGGTTCGCAAACTGCTTCGCCTGCGGTAGCGATTATCTCGGCTGAAGTTATAGGGTGAATCCGCCTTCGGGCGGGGTCTCGTCTTCCTTAGGAGGCTCCGCCGCTCCCGCACCGGAGTCAGCCGCATCGGTGGCGTCGATCGTGCCGTGCTCTGATTCGTAGGTTTTCAGCTGGGCGACCAGCCGATCGATCTCGCCGGCCGTCTGATCGGTGGCCGTACCGGCGTGCTGGGCGTAGACGGCTGCTCCTAGTTCACGCAGCAATCCGTCGGCCCGTCGGCTGGCCTTGACGTCTTCCAACTTCGACTGCCCGGCCTTGCCCGCTTCCTGGGCCTTTTGCGCCAGTTGGGCCGCCTGCGCCTTCATCTTGTCCATAAGGGCCATGTTGTTCCTTCTTTCTATCTAGAGTCGACCGAGAAGTCCTTCTCGCGACGGATTGGACGATCCCAGGTCGCCTTTTTCGTCGTTTTCAAATTCGCGGTGCAGCGTCGATTGAAGTATGACAGGTCCATCGCCGGCCAGCGTAATGAGATTGAGTCCCGTACCTCCGAAGACGGCGCCCATCACGGTCGACGCGTTCAAGGCGCCGATTCGTTCCACGTTGAACGTGACCGAATCGGCAAAGGCCACCACGGCACCCCCGTGCACCTGAATTTTTCCGCCGTAGTCCTTGGGATTGAGTTCGACCAGGCTACCGCCTCCGCCAATTACTAGCGTTCCACTGCCGGTGAAGTGCTCGAAGATAAAGCCTTCCTTCGAACGACGGCCTAAGTTGAATCCGGCCCAGTCAATGTCGTAGGCAACGCTTGCCTCGGCGCAGATAAAGGCGCGGCTCTCCGCGCGCCAAGTGGTGGTCCCGTCAAGTTCGAGGATGCGGACCTGGCCGGGCAGTTCACCGGCGAAGGCCACCAGTCCCGAACCGCCCGCCGGGGTGAACCACTGAAAGGCCAGGCTTTGGCCGGCCAACGCCCGCTTTCCCACCTCGGTGGCCGTGGCCAGCGCGGCTTTCAAGAATCCGCCGCCACCGGATTGGTTGGCTTTGTTGGCGGTGTCGGCATTGCCGCCGGGCACCGAGAGGCGGGTCTCCATCGACACGTTGGTGGTTTTCCAGCGAAACTTAGTGGCGTCGGCATACATTGTCTGACTGACGTCTAGTTGGCACGTGATGTTTTGAGCGAACTCTCCGGTCACCTTGCAAGTAATTGTCATGTTCTCACCTCGCCACCGAAGAATAGTCCGAGCAAAGCAGCCGTGCACCGGGGCCACAACGAAGATCGCGGTCAGAAGTCCTCTTGATGCGCCGAGTATCGCGAAAGCCCAACTTCTACGAGCGGGGTTCTCGTCGTTAGCTCAAGCCGGCGGCCAGCGCCGCTGAATCTCGGTCGAAGAACCGCAGAATCTGGAAGATTTCGCCATCCTTCACGAGATAAACGTGGAAGAGGTTGGCGTGGTGGGATCGGGGATTCTCCACGGGCCAGGTGACACTCAATTCGCCGAAGATGCCCTTGGTCCCGCTTTTAATCTCGATTACCTCGCCATCGAGACCGGCCGATAGGGCGCGAGCGAAGGTAGCGAGCACCTCCGAGCGAATCCTACATCCTCGGGGATGTTTCTCATCGCCCCATCGAACATCGTCACTGAGCAGGGCGCCAAAAGCTTCCAGGTCTCGCTCGGTGAGAGCGTTGCGGACCTGGTCGGTGAGGGAGGCGGGATAGGTGCTTGAGGCCATTATTTGATTGTCGCACGCCTCGTCGAATTTGTCGAGACCAAGCCAAGAATCGGTCTCGAAGGTTCCCCTTTGGCACTTCGATCAAGCGGACGAGCAACCTACATGGGCGTCGCTTCGTAGATGGCCAACGTCCCGGCGCTCGAGAGCTGCGGACAACCGGAAGCCAGCGTGGCCGCGTGGTCCAGATCAGCGGCTTCAATGATGGAGTAGCCCGATACGTCACCGGTGGCTGCACCGCGTGAACCGTCCGAGTCGAGTGCGAGCGATTCACCAAAGGGGTTGCCGTGATCGAGGACGGCTTCGCCCAGTGATCCGAACCAGCCCATCCACGCGTTCATGACGGCTTCTTGCTCTTCGGGCGATTCGCCCATCACTCCGCTCTTCTACAAAAAGACAAACTTGGCCATTTCTCTCCCCCTTCGCCTCGCTGGCTCCATAGCGAGTGACGTAACTATAAGTAGAAGCTGATTGGTCCCGTCAAGTTTGCGGCAATTTCTATCGTGACCCTCAGGAAGGATTCGAGGCGGGGATGCTCGGATTCGCGTTGACGGGGACTGGATCCGAAACTGCTAAGAAGACAGTCATGAGCATCCGTCTACTTGGACTTCGAACAGTGATTTATCCGGCTCCCGATTTGGAAGCGGCCAAAATGTGGTGGACGGCCTTTCTGGGTACGCCGCCCTATTTTGACGAGCCTTTTTACGTGGGTTTCAATCCGGGTGGCTACGAACTCGGGCTGCTGCCTGACGGTGACCCCTCCGCCGGTGCCCTCACGTATTGGGGCGTGGATGACGTGGCCGAAGCGGTGGCCGCCGCCATCCAAGCGGGAGCGCTCGAGCACATTCCCGCGAGTGACGTGGGCGACGGCATTATCACCGCCACCGTGTCGACCCCGAGCGGGAGCATCGTGGGCTTTATCTATAACCCCTGCTTCGAGTTGCCTTCAATTGCTGGCTAACTTGGCTTACTTCTCGGGTTCCTTGGCCCCACGGACGCCTCGAGTGTTTAGAAACATTGTGGAAAATGCGCTTGAAGCAAAGGGCGCCTGAGGGTCGCCGTCGATTGCCAGAGGTCCCGTGCTCGGTCACCGAACGCGATGAGTACTCGAAGACAGTGTCGTGACTATCAAGTGGCGAAACGGGAAATGAAGCCGGAATAACTCGACACCCAGACGTCGTTGGTGAGTGGATCGTAGGTGATGCCGATGGGATTGCGGGGCACGTGCACCGTCTGGAGTACGGCCAGATTCGAGGCGGCCAGTTCGGTCTCCGTGGAACTACCGTAACTCACGGCGTACAGGGCCGTCCCGCCGCTTGAGATGACGAGGGAGCGGCAGCGTACGCCAATGTGCTGGACCGCGACTATATGTCCCGTGGCCAGATTGACCTTGGTGACGTCGCCGGGAATGTTGAGCGTCGGGTAGGCATACTTGCCGTCGGGACTGAGCACCACGGTGCGGGGATTGGAACCTACGTAAATCTGACCGACCTCACTCAGATTGGCGAGACTAATCCTTACGAGCACGCCGCCGCCCATAATGGCCACGTAGGCCAAGCGCGACTTCGGGTCAATGGCGATGCCCGCGGCGTGCCGGGCATGGGCCAGGTGGCCACCACTCGGTGAGAGGCGATGTTGATTATTGACAGGGTCCACGAGCACCAGTTGATGACCAGCACGTATTTGTCGTCGGGCGAAACCGCTACGTACTTCGGTACCAGTCCGACCTGGATCACTTGATCAATGGAGAAGGTGGTCGTGTTGATGCGCTAGACCTAGTTGGGCGTGTCGCCCACCTCGCGGGCAATGGACGGCGTGCAGGTGTCTTCTCCTTCGGGCCCTTGGCGGGGGCCAAACATGGAGTAGTTCGAGACATAGAAGTACTGCTTGTTTGGTGAAAAGGCTCGTTCGACGGGGGCGCCTTGAATGGTGCCGCCCGGTAATCCATAGTTGTGCAAGTTGACTTCGGTGGCAATCGTCTTGATCAGCGCACCGTTGCGAGCATTAAAGACCGAGACGGTTCGTCGGTAGACCATGTTCTGCGCAAAGACCAATCCCGTGCCGGAGCCGTCCACCGATTTCGGGGTGATTTCGTCGGAGGAATACTGACCAATCTGCACCAAGTGCAATTGATCGGCGGGAGTGGCCGGCGGGGTCGTGGTGGTGGTAATGGAAGTTGAGGTAGTGGGTACCGTCGTGACCGTGGTGGAGGTGTCGGTAGTGGGAGCATCCGAGGCGCGACTCTGCGGATCGCGGGCGAGCAGTATGGTCACGAAAATGATGACGGCGATGGCCGTAATGAGCAGGGGCGTGATCCATTGGAGGCTCGGACGGGCCCGCGGTGGCGAGTCGGCATCACGGTACGGCAACGCGCGCTAGGCCCAAAGAAGTCTTCCCGTATCTCACGTCGCCAATTGGGCAATGTGCGGCCGAATACCTTTACTACTGGCCCCGGCTGCCGTGGCGATATTGAAAACCTTGATCAGGCCTTGGCGAAAAGTTCGACGTAACTCGATTCAAGCTCTTGGTATCGAGCGTCTCGATCGGCGGCGGAGGTGGTTTCAGCGCTCAGGACCAATAACAGACTCTCGAGGTGGGCGTGCCAACCGGCGCCAAACGCCGGCGCGCTTTTCGCGGACGTACCGCGATGGGTCAGCGTGAGTTGACTGGTCTCGCCATCGACCGGCTGCACCTCAAAGGAGAGTTCCGACGTACCGTCCGGTTCGATCCAACTGTACGAAAGATAGTTAGGCGGGAATGCGGTAATCACCGTTCCGTGCATTTCGTTTTCGTCGTCCCAAACGAGGTGGACTTTTCCGCCGGGCTCGCCTTCGAATTCGGCGTCCGCCAGCCAAATCGAAATGACCGCCGGATCGGTGAGCGCCTTCCACACCTGCAGTGGTGTGGCCGGCGCCACCAAGAAGAACTCGACCGTTACGCCGGCGTCCTCCCGTTTGAACGTGCCGAGTGTATCCATGCCCCCCCTCGAATAATGCTGACAGTAACGCAGTCGGTGGAACTTTGCCTCTCAGGTCTTCAATGGCGATCTAAGTCCCGGGCGGACAAAGATTGTTCGTCGATTCGACCGGTTTCACCGCGTCGTGGTCCGGAGCGCTGAGGTGACTTCGCGACCGTTTCAGAGTTGGTGGGGCCTCTGGAGGTTGCGCCGTATCGCTGAGCAGGCTGAATCGAATGAGTCGCGAATTGGCGAGTTCGGGCAGTGGTTGAAACCCGACCTTGAACCAGATCCCACGCACGGACCAAGGTGATGGTGAAGGACGCGAAGACGATGTAGCAGAGACCGTTGATGACCCACTCGGAATGAGGGCTGACAACCAGTACAACTCCGCCCATCAATTGAACTAAGTGCGTCAGGCAACTGAGAATCAAAGCCGAATACTGAGCGCGTTGGCCGATGAAATTGCGGTGAAGTCGCCAGGTGTTGAAGAGGCAAACAGCGGCGAGGATGATCGCCGCTTCGCCGATGTTCATGCGGGGATTATGCCCAGCAACGAAAGTGAAAAGGCGTTCACGAGTCCGGTGAAGCTGCTTCCGACGAGGACCCGTGCCCCGGCCGGCGCGTTTGGTCCAAACACCAAATCAAAGCGAAGCGACACGGCGACGAACAACAATCCGATCATCGCGCCGGTCGCTCCGGAAGGGGCGTTCAAGAAGTCAAGATACCTCGAGGGGACATGTTTTAGTCCTTCACAACCATTGGTCGATAATTTCAATTAGTTGAATCATCAAAGCTGAACATCCAGCGAACGCCAAACGGGTCGAGGCAAACGCCCCAGTAGGCACCCCACGGCATGTCTTGCATTCCCATCGTCTCGCTGCCGCCTGCGGAAAGTGCCGCGAAGAGGCGATCCGCCTCATTCTTGCTGTCCAGTTCAAGGCTGATGGTCGTGTTATTGCCGATTCTTAGTTGATGACCCATCGACGCCAACATGTCCGTTCCCATCAACACGTGTCCGGCGAGAATTGGAAGTTCGACGTGCAGAATTTGATTCAATTCTTCGTCAGAGAGTGCCGGCATCTTTGGATCGCTCGGGATATCCCTGAAGCGGGTGATCGGCGAAATGATCTCAGTGCCGAACACGGTGCTATAGAGGTTGAAGGCCTCTTCGGTGTTGCCCATGAAGTTCAGATAAGTATTGACCCTGCTCATATTCCACCTTTCTCAACTTTTGCACCGTACTCTAAATTTTTGGTAGTGACACGAATTATTGAATGAGCAAAGAGGCTCAATCACTTTCCAAATGTCGTAATTCTCAGCGTTGTTACGTGGTCGTATTCCACGCAGCTGAATCTTGGACGAACGCGCACGGGTGGGGCGTCGCCGACTGAGTCTCGACGGGCTTCGCTAGCCGGTCTCTAACGCTTCTGACGCAGGTCGACTCCGGCGCGGAAACCACGGTACGACCGCGGAAGTCTGGTGCTGGTAGTGCTCGTATTCGGGATAACGCGAGAGCGAGATGTTCTCGGTGAAACGGGTGGATCCAAGGAAGAGCAGACTCAGCAATAGGGCGCCTACGACCGTCCACTGGAGCACCGATCGGGCCGCGACCGCACCCATGAAGAAGAGGACCCACCACTGGGCTTGCTCAAAGAAGTAATTAGGGTGACGCGATAAGCGAAACAGGCCGGACTGCAGAAATCGTGACGTCGGCGTTCGGCCGGCAGCAATCTCGGCGCTCTTCCACGATTGGAAGTTCCACTGCTGTTCGTCGGCGACCGTCTCTGCGGCAGTACAGGCCAGGAAAACGGTGGCCAGGAAGAGGTCCAGCACGCCAAAAGGCGTTGAGCGGTGTTGGTACGCCGTCAGGGCGGGCAGGGTGATGAGAATGAGAATGATGTTTTGATACAACACGATGAAAAAGAAGTTGAACAGCTGAAATTGCCAAGGGCGCATTCTGGCGCGCAGGATCGGCCAACGATAATCTTCCAAACCCGTGTAGCCACCTTTTCGAGCAAGGTTGAACGTTAGTCGTATTCCCCAAATCGTCACCGCCACCGCCATGACGTCGAGTCGAGCGTTGTGGAGGCTCGAAAATCCGGCGAAGATCCAAACGTAGATCACCGGCAGGACCGACCAAAGCCGGTCAACCCATGAAGTGTCACCTGAAATGAGCGACGCGATCCATGAAATTGCGCAGGCCGCAGCGGCGACGAGCAACACGGCCACAAATGGTTTCATTGAAACGAGCGTATCGCGGCACCTCGATGTCTATCCCGAGAACCTCAATGAATACAACTCATGGCGCAGAAATCAATTTAATGAGGAATCGCATCTTCACGTCGTGCTCGTCTGGCAACGAGGTGCGAAATGGATCGCGTCTTGATTTGTTTTAAACGATTGTCTAAAATGTGGTCAGTGAAGCACGCCGGCGACGAAGCCTTGGACCAACTCGACGACCTGATTGCGCGACTGCGTAAGTTGCCGGGCCTGTCGGAGAAAAAACGTGAGTCTTTTATCATCATTCGAAGGCCTTTCTTCACTTTCATGAAGACGCCGCGGGACTCTTCGTTGACCTTCGCCAGGACGACGAATTCGTGCGCTATCGAGCGCAAACTCTTAAAGAGCGAGCGAGGCTGCTAGCGATGGCGCGTCAAGAATTGGCGAACTAAACGAGACGTCTCTTTGACGGCAACGGCCGGAATAACGGCCACTAGCTGAAGCCAATCCAGCTGTCACCTTTTTCAATGACGCAGAATCGATTTCCGTCAGGATCTTCGAGGACAATGAAGTCCGGGGACTCGGGATACAAGTCCCAGTCGACGTATCTTGCTCCCAAGTCAAGTAACCGGTCGACTTCGGCGTCTCGATCATTGGCGTACAGATCAAGATGAATTCGTGGATGCTCCTGCGGTGCGGTCTCGCTCTTCATCAGCGCTATCTGCGAACCATTCGCTATGGGAGATATGAGCACCGCCCAACTGTTGATCTCAGGTGCTTCACGCAAGATGTAGCCAAGGGCATGTTCCCAAAAATCAATGGCGCGGGGAACGTCTTTAACGCCTAGCACGATCGATCCTATTCGCAACATTGAAAAATCTTACAGACAGGTGAGGTTGCTGGATCGGCTGGTCGCCCGTCAGGGAAGGACCGATTCCATGACACAAAACTCGTTGCCTTCGGGATCGGCCATCACGATCCACGAGGTGTCAATCTGTCCGATGTCGATGCGCTTGGCGCCCACGCTAACCAAGCGACTCACTTCGTCCTCCTGACTGCAATCGATCGGCGTCAGGTAACCGTGGACCCGATTCTTAAGGATCTGGTCTTCGGGAACCAGAACGAATGCGAGCGCCGGCGGTTGGGCGGATTCAATCAACACCGCGTCGGTCAAATCCAAGCCGGAACCTCTGATGGCGATCCCACCGTCTCCCGAATGCACTCGTTCATAGCCAAGTGCGGCGCACCAAAAACTCGTCATTAGTTCGAGGTCGTGACCGTCAAAAATGACCTCCGTAAAGTCTGCTGGCCATGCGTCCCCCTCACTCGAATGGCGAAAACTCGCAGCCAAATTTTAGTGTGTGTCAACCGCCGGACTCGTAACTCGATGTGAGCATTGTTAATTCCGTGACGTGCTGGGAATCCAGACGCACCACGCACTGCGCGAAGTCAACCGGTACGAGCGATCCGCCTTGGTTGACGTCCGACTCGCTCGCGCACATGGCCTGTCGATAGGCGAACCAATCGTTTTCCGCGAGGATGAAGTCGTGCTTGGCGGAATGGTCGTGGAGGAGTTGAAAGACCTGACGGCGAAGTACGTTCACGCGCGCGTCCAGTGTAAGGACGTGGTGTTCGGCACATCCCTCCAGCCCGATTGTGGTGCCGCGAGAGCAAGGCAGCAAGGTGAATTTCTCTTTTAGGACGGGTGGAACTAGAACCGACGTCGTAGTAGCAAGCGACGTCGAGGTCGTGACGCTAGATGAAGGTTGTGCGCGGTCTGCGAACAGGAGGGAGCCGACGATCAGAAGCGCTGCGGCGATAAGAATCGTGGGCAATAGTCGGCGCATCGATCGGGTATGGCATGGCGCCGGAAGGCTGCCTAACCTGGCCCTATCAACGTCCCTCAGGAGCCACTCATGATTCTCGATCTTTTTCGCCTCGACGGCCAGGTGGCCATCGTCACCGGTGCCGGCCGGGGCATTGGTGCCGCGAGCGCCGTGGCGCTCGCCGAGTGCGGGGCTGACGTTGTGATCGCCTCGCGAACACAGAGCGATCTCGACCGGGTGGCTGAGCAAGTCGCAGCAACCGGTCGGCGCGCGATCACGGTGGCCGGCGACCTGGCCGATCTCGACGTGATTCGATCATTGGTGACGTCGGCCCAACGTGAATTCGGACGAGTGGACGTGGTCGTGAACAACGTCGGGGGCGCCATTCCGCTGCCTTTCTTCGACACCACGCCGGAATACCTCGAAGAAGCGTTTCATTTCAACGTGACGACGGCTCACGCTCTCAATCAGGCGGCGGTGCCGCTGATGTTGGAGCAGGGCGGAGGGGCTATCGTCAACGTCTCGTCGGTGATGGGTCGTGTCGCTGGCCGTGGTTACGCCGCCTACGGCGCGACCAAGGCCGCCCTCTCGCACTACACGAGGCTCATTTCGAAGGACCTGGCGCCGCGAATTCGCGTCAACGCCATCGCCGCCGGTTCCACCGCGACCTCCGCACTCGAGATCGTCACTTCCACACCGGAACTCAAGTCGATGATGGAGGACCTCACACCACTGCATCGCATTGCCGACCCCGAGGAAATCGCGGCGGCCGTGGTCTATCTCGCCTCACCGGCCGGAGCATTCCTAACGGGCAAGGTGCTTGAAGTTGACGGGGGCACTGACATTCCGAGCCTGGACTTCGGATTGCCGGACCTGTAGGAAGTAGCGAATTGTTGCGCCGCCCCAAGCAACGTTAGTGGGGTGATGAACGATACTGGCGAAGACAATGTCTCGACCCGTTCAGGACGGGAGATCTTGCGGGCGAACATTTCGGTAATCCGGTTCCGGTTGTTCGTCGAACGTCACCGCCAATACCGTCGGTCGATCCTCGAGCAGGGCCTTCGCGACACGGTGCATACCGTCCATAACTCGACCGTCGGCCCCGACAATTATCGGGTAACTGACGTCCGCCTTCTCGACCCGCTGCATGTGCCGCACCAGGATGCGGACCGTCGGAGCACTTCCGTCTTCTCCGATCCAATAGACAGAATCAATTTCGTCAATTGAAGTGAGTGTCACTTCCCTCACCGGAAGATCCCAGGAGGCTTTGACCAAGCTATCCACATCCCACGCGTCGAAACCGGCTTCGCTTGGACGGAAATAGCAATGCTTTCGCACATTTACCAGTCTTGCATCTCGTCGACGCCGACGACGCTCCTCAGATCCTGAACTGGCCAACGGCGAGCATTATTCAGGTGGCTGGTCGGTTCGACTCAGGGACATAGTGTCGCTCCCCGGATTGGTCAAGCCACACGCGTATCACGCGGCCAGTTGAGGGATCGTTGAACACTTCTTGCGTGCGCCGCCACTCGGGCTTCGGCTTCTCAGTTTCTCCGTGACGGCGCACGAAGAAACTTGCCACGAGCAAGCCGAGCAATACCAGTATGACGATGACCGCGATCACTCATCGCTCACGATTGGCTGCTGAACGTAACCGCGGTGCCGTAGGCAACAATCTCGGTCAACGACTGCCCGACTTCCGACGAATCGAATCTCATCGAGACAATGCCCTGAGCTCCGAGAAGTTGGGCATTCTCGATCATTCTGTCCATGGCGTGACGCCGGCTATCTTCGACCAGTCGGGTGTACTGCTTGACTTCGCCTCCGGCGAGAGCTTTGAAACCGGCGGTAATGCCCTTGGCCATGCCCATCGACCTCACGACCACGCCAAACACCATTCCGAGGCTGCGCTGGATCTGCACGTCAGGAAAAACTAGGGCGGTCGTAATCGGAAACTGTGAGCCGCCCGTCTCGCCGTAGTGGGGTTGATTGTCAGTCACCGTGCGTGCTCCTTTTTGCCTGCCCGAAGGTGTTGTTGATTCGGACTTTACTCCAACTGGACTTCGGCCCGCGATGGAGGTTGGCGCCTAAGTAGTGTCGATTTTCTTGGGCGCTGCCGGTTCAAATGAGCCAAACGAATTGAGGGGTTCGTGACGATTCGCTTCGTCTTCGGCAAAGCTACTGTTCGTTCGGTCATTAATGATAGACACCAGGCAGTCAAGATTTGCTAGCGAGCGGACCCTCGGCCAAATGGGAGCATTGTGAACTATTGCCCGTACTGCGGAACCAAGGTGACCGGTAATTTCTGCGGTTCGTGTGGCAAACCTACTTCTCGAGTCGCCGTCATTTCGCCGGGTCAGAGTCATGACCTCGCATTGATCGGCGAATCACCCGACGACGTCGCTAGCAACGAAGTGCCGGCCACCAACGTGGAGTCGGAGGGAGTTGTCCGCAATAGACGGCGCTGGCGTTCGAAGGGCAGTCCGGCTTTCAGTGGGGTCGTGCTACCGCAAGGCCACGCGCGAAAGTTGCTGGGATGGGAGACGCGTTTCGTAATGTTCGCGTTTTTAGTCACTGGCGTCATTAGCGCGGTGCTGGTACTGGTGCAACACGAGTCAGGCATTGTCGATCTTTCGAGATTCCCGATAATTGTGCACTCCAACCAGTGGCTGAACATGTTGCTCGGAATGCTCGCCTACGTGCCCATACTCTCGGTGGTGCCCTTGGCGCTTTTTCTTTTGGCGCGCACCGGTCAAACGCCGTTGGTGCTGGGCCTCGGCGTTCCGAGTTTCAAGAGAGATGTCGTGCCCGGGCTGGGTCTAGGTGTGGCGGCGTTCGTGATCGAAGTACTCATGATTCTTCCTTTCGCGGCAGCGATCAATCACCACCCGGGCTTGGTGAACAACCTGACTGTGAGCGCCCAACCGAAGTACTACCTCATTGAAGGAATTTTCATGTCCGCCGTGACGGCCATCACCGGAGAGGTACTAGTCAACGGATATTTCATCACCAGGCTCGGACAACTCGGCTGGACGCCTCGAAGTTCACTTCTATTGAGCCTGGCGCTTCGAACGAGCTATCACGTGTACTACGGGCTCGGCTTCGTGCTCACGATTCCGCTGGGTTACTTTGTCACGAGGTCATTTCAGAAGCACCACAAACTCAATCGACCGATCATGGCCCACTTCTTGTATGACGCCATCCTCTTTGCAATCTCTATATTGAAATAGGTTCTGGAGTGCCCACGACAAAAACCATACCGAGGAGGTACGTTGCCCTACTGCTCTAACTGCGGGAGTGAAGAGATACCCGATCAACAGTTCTGCTCCGTCTGTGGAAAGGCGACCTCGGGTTCCTTCGCCGCGCTCGCACCGATGCCGTACTTCCCGACCGACGAGCCAAAGTACGAGGGGCCGCAACTCGCCGGCTACTGGTGGAGAGTGCTGGGCTACTTAATTGACGGCGTGATTCTCGTCGTGGTCATCACCCTTCCCCTCAGAGGCCTGAACACGAACGCGTACGCCGCGTCGGTGATCGACGTCGCGATTGTCTTCGTGTACGGGACGTTCTTTCTTACCCGCGTGAAAGGCCAAACCATCGGCATGAAAGTTGTTCGCATCCGATGCGTTGACGCCGTCAACCACGTCCAGGTGACGTTCAGCCAAGCCGCTCGCAGGACGGCGCTGTATTGCTTGTTCTATTTGTTCGGAACCATTTATCACTTTACGACATACGTGAATCCAACGGCCCAGCAAAAGATTGAGAACGATCACCACGCTGCAGTGGCCCTGTTGTTCATCGTTCCGCTACTGGTTGATTTGCTCTGGCCGATCTGGGACAAGAGAAATCAGACCCTGCACGACAAATTTGCCAAGACCGTAGTACTCCGACCTCCAAGAGACTGAAGAACCCGAAGTGCGATGAGTGAGTTGAAAGTACACGTAGATTCGTCATTCAGAGCGATCAATAGACAGCCCGGGCGAAAGGAGCGTGTACACCATCAGCCCGTTGGAGCAAGTGACATCAATTTGGCACACCAAACTTCCCGGGGTTCGAATCGTTGCCGCCGGTCGGTAAGAGCCGATGTCGCGCCTTGGTGAGGTCGACCCGATAGGTGTCGCCTGATCCCTTTAAGGGAGTACCTTCAGCGCGGTAGAAGGGCAGCGCCCGTTTTTCGTGACCTCGAGGCGGGTCGCCGCCGGCGCGGATCACGCGCCACCACGGCACGTCAGCACCGTGACGGGCCATGATTTGTCCAACCGCCCGCGACGCACGCGAACCTAGAGTGGCCGCCACGTCGCCGTACGTCATGACCCGGCCCGGCGGAATCGCGCTCACAACCTCCAACACGTGGTCTACGAAATCCTGTCTTCCATCATCGCGGTCCGTGGGACCAAGAAGCTCCGTCACGTGGTCCCACGCGGTGTGTAGCCGTTCACGCGCAGCCGTGGTCGGGCCTGCCTCATCAGGAGCGTGGCGGGGTCAGGCAACACCAGTCGAAGTTCCTCTCTGGTGGGCGTCATCGTCATCGTTACTCCTTGCGCAACGGTATTTTGATGGTACTATTGGAGATAGTACTATGCGAGCGCCAAGAGTCAACAAGAATGATCCGGTTTCTCTTCATGACCAGGTGGCTGCCGAGATCCGTCGGGCCATCGCCGAGGGTGAGGCCGTTCAGGGCGAACGCCTGCCACCGGCGGTCGACTTGGCGTCGGTGTTGGACGTCAACAAGAACACGGTCATACGGGCTTTGCACATTTTGCGGAACGAAGGACTGCTCGATTTCACGCGTGGTCGCGGCGTGCGGGTTGTGGGTACGCCGCAACGTGGCGCGGTGATCGCGCGTATCGACGAACTGCTCGACTTCGCCAGGAGTCAAGGCTACCGACGCGATGAAGTGGTCGCACTCATCCAGACACACGGCTGAGAGCAAAGATCGAGAGCCATCCTATTTCCATTCTCCGGCAAGGGATTGGAATGCTACGGCCCTGTTTTCTCGAAGAAATTGTATTGAGAACCTCTTGAATCAAAGAAGATGACCCAAGAAGCTCGTAAATAGGACGCCCCGCGCGAAATCCGATCTCTTCTCGAACGTGGCGATCCTCGGCGAACTGTTCGCCCAACGGGTCGGTTAGTGCGTGGTCCAAAGAACGCTTAACTGCGCAAACCGGACAGGCATCACCGCAGACCATCTTTAATATGACGTCGGAGTCCCAATCTCAACTCGAGGCTTCATCGCCGTATCATCTGGATAACGGAGCGCGAAGAGACGGGAGGCGAAATGGTTGAAAGGGTACAGCGAATTTCCTATTTTCCACTGACCGAGATGGACGGCGAAATGATGGCGGTGATGGATCGATGTGCCACCGAGGGAACTCCGCGGCCGGAGAGTTCCGCCGTTCGCGCTCATTCGCAAGCGGCCTTTTGGGCGTTTGACTACGCGTGGGACCGACTCTTTCGCAACGGAACCGTTGATCATTCGATTAAAGAGCTCTGTCGTGTCTACGTCTCTCGTTCGGTGAAGTGCGAATACTGCGGCAATCAGCGTAGCGAGGCTGCCCAGCTCGCCGGCATCCTTGAAGGAAAGATGGACGGACTTCTCAATTTCGAGACGTCGGCGGTTTACTCGGAACGGGAACGTGCGGCACTCTCGTACGCCGAAGCAATCACTTGGCGCCTCGACCCCGACGACGGTTTCTGGGAACGACTCAACGCTCAATTTTCTGAAGAGGAGCTCGTTGAACTAGCGTGCTTCATTTCTCTCACCATGGGTCAGCAAAGTTGGATACGGCTTCTCAACATTGACCACCATGAGGTAATGGCCGGTAGCGAAGCTTCATTGGCGCCTGGATTTGAAAGCAAGGAAGCGCTCCGTAACTCAAAGCACAGTCCCGACTATTGGGCCACCACAAAGGACCAGTGACGCGGGCGGGGACCTATTATGCAGCACCCCTTCTGTCGAAGTCAGAACTCTCGCGTCGGGTTGCTGGCGGTCACGGTAAATGTTGTTTCGTCAAGAATGACGAGTCAATCGTCACTGCTCTTAGCCGCCTCACTGAAGCGCAGGATCAGTAGGCCCAGGAGCAGGAACACCACGACCCCGACACCAACGCCGAGAGAAATCAGGGTGTCGTTGAAATCGGCCTGCGCCAGTGAGCTGCTCAAAGTGAGGTGCGCGGATGCGCTCAGGATGTCCCGGACGCCAGCCAGAATGCCGATCACCAGGAATGGTCGCACTGGAAAGACGGAGGCCCGCAAATGTCCGAAAACGGTGTGGGCGATATCGAGCAGGATGATGACCACCAAGATTCCATCAATGGCGGCCACGACTGATTGAGGGAACATTGCCCAATGGCTCAAGAAGTCGATGACGGTGCGCACCAACACGATGCCGGCCACCAGCAACAGACTGGCCACGATCGCGTACTCAATGGCGACGATGGACCACCGCACGATGGCGTCCGTAGCAACACTCTGCTTCCTCTTCTCTTCAGGCGCGTCATCCATTACTGCGAACGATAGTGGCCGTCGTCGTCCCAGGGGATCTCCATCTGCCATTTAGATGTTTTGTGTTGATGCGCGCCGAACTTTCGTGGTCGCGGATCCCGACACCAAGTCCCGTGGCGCCATCTTGGCGCAGTTTCTGTACAGGGATTGTCACTTTCGGGCGGCGCGGGGAAAGTGCAAAGATGGTTGGGTGCAGCTACTAAAACGGAACATTGGATTGGCTTTCATCGTGCTCTTGCTCAGTGCTATCACCCCTGCGTCTGCCGCCAGCTCTTCGGCATCAATCCCGGTTTCTTCACCATGTGGAGTAGCGGGGGCACCTCATTACGACCACGTGGTGTGGATCATGCTGGAGAACGTCGGTTACTCGATCATCGGCTCATCGAGCGCTCCCTATCTCAATGGACTAGCGGGGGCCTGCGGGTTGGCCACCAATGACTACGCGGTTTCACATCCCAGTTTGCCCAACTACATTGCGCTCACGTCGGGTTCGACTCAGGGAATTACGGACGACGGTGAGCCAAGCACACATCTACTTTCCGTCCCGAGCATCTTTTCCGAACTCGGAAGCAATTGGCGTTCTCTCGTCGAGTCGATGCCTTCACGTTGCGACCTTGTCACCAGTGGTACGTACGCGGCGAGGCACAACCCGGCGGTCTACTATCGGAATCTCGGTTCAACGTGCCCTCGCAATGACGTATCGCTGACGTTGCCGCTCAACCTCAGCGCGCGTTTCACGATCATCGTGCCCAACATCTGCAATGACATGCATAGTTGTCCGGTCGCCGTCGGTGACAACTGGCTTCGTCGGATGGTTCCCCTGATACTCGACAGTTCGCAGTATCAGTCGCATTCAACGGCGTTGTTTATCACGTTCGATGAGAACAACTCCCAGGCCTCGAATCAAGTGCCCACGATGGTGATCGCGCCCTCGGTACCTCGCGGTGAACGAGTGGGTGAACACTTCACCCACTACTCCTTGCTGCGAACGAGCGAATCATTGTTGCACCTTCAACTGCTCGGTGGCGCCAGCACGGCGCCTTCCATGGTGGTGCCGTTCCACTTGTAGAACTAATGGCCGAGCGGGTGCTTTAGAGGGTCTGCTCGATTGGTAAGCGCCATCCAGTCACTAGGTAGGGCGATCCGCTTTACGCAGAATTGCGTTGGTTCGCAGCCTCAACGGGATTCAGCACCGTGACGCCATCAAAAAGGTATGGAGTTAGTCGAGGATGCTCGTCGGCGAAACGTCTCGCGAAGCACGGTGTTCCGGTGGGTTGTTCGATTTGGACGCCAACGTGCCCTCCACGATCGGGACCCAAGGGACTGGGTTGCATCGGGTAGCGTTCCAATTGGAGAGCCGGGAAGACTGGTCGGCAAATTGACTGTTCGGGGAGGAACACGACTTGGCTCTCGCAGGTATTGCCTTCATCATTGGCGCGATCGTCAGCCTCGCCACTAGTTGGGTACTCGTCACGAGGCTCGAACGGGTGGGTGAACGGTTCGGGTTTTCCGAGGCGCTTCTCGACATCGTTGCGGCGCTCGCGGCCGACGCGCCCGAGATCACGTCGTCAATTTCGGCCCTCTCTCAGCACCAGCGAACCATTGGCGCCGGCGTGGTGATCGGCTCGAACGTCTTCAACCTGGCCGCACTACTCGGAGTGGGGCCAGGTACTCAGGGCCTGGTTCGCTGTCGCTAAGTCGGACGTCCCTGTGTAGGCTCCTCTTTCTTAGTCCGGTCTGGTTAAGTTCTGATTGAATGTACTTATTGCCCCAATGAATCAATCGAGAGGGATCGAAAAATGACCGCTGCGAAGAAGTCCGCCAAGAAGGCTGTGGCCAAGAAGACTTCTGGCAAAAAAGCTTCTGCAGTGAAGAAAGCCGTGAAGGCTGTAGCCAAGAAGACGCCTGGCAAGAAGCGTCCCGCTGCGAAGAAGGCCGCCAAGAAGGCTGTAGCCAAGAAGACGCCTGGCAAGAAGCGTCCCGCTGCGAAGAAGGCCGCCAAGAAGGCTGTAGCCAAGAAGACTTCTGGCAAAAAAGCTTCTGCAGTGAAGAAAGCCGTGAAGAGTAAGACCAACAACCCACAAGCCGGAGTGCAAGAGCTCGACCTGGTAGAGATCGAGACCGAAGATGTCGACGAGTACGGCAACGTCGTTGTCGATGACATAGTTGCCTTGGTGGATGACGAGGGCAACATCATCGCCATCGACGAGACCGTCACAGCGCTGACGCCGAATGACGAAGTCATTGTCAATGAAACCGTTTCGCTGGTCGGCGATGACGGTGAACTACACGCCACTGTGGAGGACGTCACAGTCTTGGAGATCTGAGCACGCCACTCAATCCTGGAGTTCGCCCAACAATTCACCCCTCAGAGTTTCTAGTCCTTTCGGGCTTTGGCAAACAAAAGCTTTTCCCTCCACTAAACCCAGGCCGATTCAGATCGATTTCCCCCATGGAGGCGCGCTGGGCCAAGTGCAGTTTGACGCAGCGACTTATTTTGCTCCGGCATTCGCTAATTCAAGTCAACCAACGGCCTATTGGAAAGTCAACCCGAATGCCATTTGGACGGGCAATCCATTGCCTGGCACCACGTGAACTACGAAATGATTAGATCCCAGCGCTCCAAGTATTCTTCCATCCAACCCTCCTTGGACCCAGAGGTATGAGGTGTGACTGTCAATTGGATCGTCATCAGTCCCGTCAGGTCCAGGAAGACCAAGGGGGATGTCTACCAGGATGTCTTCACCCGAGGGGTACCAGCCCCCAAAACAGGGACCTCGCCCGATTGACCCAGTGACACTGCGCAACCGTGCCACCTGTGGAGGTCCCCTCTCTAGGGGACAACACGTCAACTGTCCCCAGTGTTGGGAGAGCCTTCCTGGTCACGACTTTTCTACGCGTAGTAACACGGGCAAGGCGATCTCAAAGAGTAGAGGGGACAGTAGGGCTTGGAGAGAAGCCCACCCCAGTGAGAGAGGCGACCCTAAGTGGTACCAGGAGTCGGTGCTTCCGGGGCTACAGAATGTCCCCTTGTCACGGATTATGGGGGCCTGCGGGGTGGCCAAGTCGACGGCCTCGGCAATTCGATCAGGGAAGCAGGTCCCGGCCGAGAGGCATTGGGAGACGCTGGATCGTCTCTCTAGACCTAGCCCACTTGTTGGTGAAAATGGCCATGGCACTAGGGATACCACCTTGCCGTGATTCGGTCAGGTTAACCACAAAGATATACCCACGTTGTTGTTCTTGTGACGCACAGCCAATACCTGGCACGGTAATAACAGCACCGTAATTACAACGGTGTCGAAAATGGACTTTACCTGGTGACTCGGCGTTTCGTCCAATTTGGACATGCGAAGAGTCCTCACGTTGAAGTCCCGAACATCAGAAAGGAGGTGAGATCCATGCCTACTACTGGCCATAAGTGCGAAGCATCCGGTATCTACCGGAGCAGTTGCAACGCGAAGACCGAAATCGCCCTGAGCAACGGCGAGACGTTTCCGCCGTGTAGCCAGTGCCGTCAGGCTGTTCCTTGGACCCTTGTCCGGGCCACAACCCACAAGTAACCAATCGGCGAGCTACCCTCCACCAGTCACAACGTGGTACTGGTGGAGGGTAGCTCTCTCGACGACCACTGGGAAGTGTTGGGTGGCCAAGTTGACAGCGTCGGCGATCCGTTCAGGAAAGATGCTCCCAGCGGAGAGGCATTGAGTTGCACTTCGAAAGCTAATTGGGAGATCGAGTACCTAGTCGAGCTTGCCGCGGAATTTGTTACAGGGGCACGCCACTATGAGAAGGTTCGATTGACGGATAGACGCGCACTGAAATTCGATCAGAAGGAGAATCATGAAGGTTCCTCCATACCACACGGTGACACCAGAAGAGGATGAGCCCAACCATAGGGACGTCTATCACGATCTCAATGACTGCCCCGACGGTTCCAGGATAAAGCCACGGAACATACGGGCAGGTACGGGAGGTCGGTTGAAGTGTGACTTCTGCAAGGGTCACTAAGTAGTCGATGTCATCTCGCGGGCAGATTTTCTGCAAGATGTGTGGACAACTTGGCGAGGCAAGTCGCGAAGACGTTATTCCGAGATGGGTCCGCAAGGCATTTTGCGAATCGTCTGATCGATGCCCTACTGAGTTCGATGCCGCACCGTCTCGCCGGGAACCACCTGGAGGGCTGCAACGCTCCCGTCACATCCATCAACCGAGAGGCCAGTTCTCTCTGGGGTGATTCATGAACGTCACGCAGCGTGCAAACCGATCGAAGTGCGACTGGATGTCGTCGAGGTCGTTCTGTTCGGTCACCGACTCGACCGCGCTATCCAACACCATCTCGCCCTGTCGCAGCAGAATCTCACGCTGCGCCGTAGTCGTCGTGGCCT
>OBLU010001157.1_pt1 | contig 24649 bp, 18 predicted proteins | sample 1518681 | NCBI WGS metagenome assembly OBLU01 (sample SAMEA3539304, study PRJEB22396) | soil metagenome | biome: tundra; feature: field; material: soil | place: USA | collected 2010-05 | depth 0.15 m
GCGTGCGATTCCTCTGCCGCCTAAAGGAGGCAGTCCCCTCGCACAAAATCTATGGCGATGTTCCCGCGCTGCACTCCCAGAATTGTACCGCCGGCAACGTGAACCAGAGGTCCCTTCGGTTCCGATCGGTGCTGTTTTGGGGCAGATAGGAGAAGCATCGGAACTGCAAGAAAAACAACCAGAAGCCGCATATGAAAGCCCTTCTCTATTTGAAGATATCGAGTCTACTGTATCGCGGAGCACTGAACGACGAGGGTGCCCGGCCAAATTGGACGAGCGCGGCCGATTTGCGCTATGCAGGCCAACGCTGATTCGACACACCCTTATGAAAACGAAACCGGGGGCTGTACCACTGTCGAGTCGCTGCACTGGCGCAACTTGTCGTGAGAGCTATACGATTCGATTGATAGACGATTTGGTACGTTGAGCATAAAACTGGAGCCGTCCATGATTAAGAAACAGCGCATCGCGAGATCCATCGCGTCAGGTAACTCAAGCAAAGATCAATCTCAACTTGAACCGAATCGCCGGGAGTTCCTTACGGGCTTGACGGGGGCTGCGGTGGTAGTAGCGGTCACTGGTCCGAAGGGAGCTGCGCAGTCTAACGATCGAGTCCTGAACATCGCGCGGGTGGCGGTTCCCTCAAGCCTGACTGTCATGAGCGAGAACAAGATCTCTGCACTCAACGACGGCTTTGTGCCCGAGAACTCATTCGATCGCTCCCATGGACTTTATGCGCTTCACCGGGAGTGGCCAAGTGAAAGCAGTGAATCGTGGGTGCAGTATGACTGGAGCGAGCCTGTCGACGTTAACAAGATCGAGGTTTACTGGGCCGTAGACCATCCCAAGCCGGGTGCACTCCCCGGCAGCAGCAGCTTGCGATGGATGCACGTGCCTCAGAGCTACCGCATCCTCTACTGGAATGGATCGGATTTTATCCCGGTAAATCAGCCCGAGGGGCTCGGTTTGGCCGCCGATACCTTTAATGCCACGAACTTTACACCCATCAAGACGAATAAATTGCGCCTCGCGGTAACGCCGCAGAAGGATCAACCGGCCGCCATCCTCGAGTGGCGAGTCTACAATTTCGGCCCCCCTCCAACCCTTGCGCCGGTCATTGAATCCGGAGTAGATCGATCGGTCGTACTTGGTGCTCGAACGTATCTCGCTGGAAAGGTAACCTGGCTTGAGGACTCACCGAAGAACAGTGCTCGATGGGTCAAGGCGTCCGGCCCAGGAACTGTCACATTCGACCAAGCAACTTCCCCCGTCACGAAGGCGGGATTTTCAGACCCTGGCGACTACGTTCTGACACTAGCAGCGTCCGGCTCCGAAGATCGGTCGCATTCAGTTTCCGTCCATGTAGAACCGGCACCGCCCAAAGATCGGCTGGATGTTGTTTATACGCGGAACTATTCAATCGATAGTCAATTCTGGAACCAGCGCGCCAAAGCGCTGATCGTGAATTGGATTCCCCATTGCATTCAGATGTGCGAGCGAACAGATATACCGGTCATGCGTGGCGATGGAGGAATCGACAATTTCATCGAAGCCGGTAAAGCTAATCGCGGCGAGCCGCATGGAAAGCATAAGGGATATGTCTTCTCGAATGCCTGGGTTCATCAGACCGTTGAGTCGATGTGTATCGCGCTGATGGTGGATGCGAAAGCCGACCCTGAAGTAGTGCAGGCACAGGAGTTGATGCGTACCACTCTTGAACGCTGGATTCCCATTATCCTGGCTGCTCAGATGCCGGACGGATACCTGCAGACGGCATACATCCTCGCAGACCGTGCGACTTGGCCGGAAAGATGGTCGCCCGATCATCGCGGCAACCATGAGGGATACGTCTCCGGATACTTCATCGAATCGGCGATCAATCACTACACGCTCACCGACGGCAAGGATTTGCGCCTCTACAACGCGGCTAAGAAGCTGGCTGATTGCTGGGTCGCCAATATCGGACCTGGCAAGAAGGACTGGTTCGACGGTCATCAAGAGATGGAGCAGGCTCTTGTGCGTTTTGGCCGCTTCGTCAACGACCAGGAGGGAAATGATCGCGGAGACGCCTATATCGCGCTCGCGAAGTTTCTTCTTGACTCGCGCCGCGGCGGTTCGGAATACGACCAGAGCCACTTGCCGCCGGGACAGCAATACGAGGCTGTAGGACACGCCGTCCGTGCCACTTACTTTTATTCCGGCATGGCCGACATCGCTGCAGAGACCCATGACCCCGACTACCAGAGCGCAGTCATTTCGCTTTGGGACAACATGGTCAATAAGAAGTACTACCTCACTGGCGGTATCGGCAGCGGCGAAACTTCGGAAGGTTTCGGTCCCAACTACTCTCTGCGCAACGACGCATACTGTGAAACATGTTCGAGTTGCGGACTGGTTTTCTTCCAGTACAAGCTCAATCTTGCATATCACGATGCAAAGTACGCAGACCTCTACGAACAGACGATGTATAACGCCTTGCTCGGCGGTGTCGCTCTCGACGGCAAAAGCTACTGCTATACCAATCCGCTGATCAACACGGAACGTGCCCTGTGGCACGTGTGTCCATGCTGTGTGGGTAACCTGTCGCGCACCCTGCTGATGATCCCCACATGGACTTACGTGAAAGACAAGTCAGGCCTCTACATCAACATGTTTGTAGGAAGCCGCATTCACGTTGGTCAGGTCGCCGGCACGGGAGTCGAAGTTGTGCAGAAGACGGAGTACCCATGGAATGGCGAGATTTCGATCACGCTGAATCCTGAACAGGCCAAGACTTTTTCGGTGTACGTGCGCATTCCCGACCGCACCACGAGCAAGCTTTACAAGGACACTCCCACTATCCGAGGGATGAAGCGCTTTACTGTCAATGGCCAGCCAGTCACGCCCACGATCCATAAAGGCTACGCAGTGGTGACGCGTGAGTGGAGAGCCGGCGACAAAGTGGAGCTGGAGTTGCCAATGGAACCGCAGCGCGTAGTGGCAGATCAACGGATTCAGGCGAATTCCGGTCTAACTGCTCTAAAGTACGGTCCGCTGATTTACAACGTGGAAGTGGTCGACAATCAAAACATCGATCAAAAACCTGGCGCGTCGCCACTACACACTCAGTGGGATCCCGATCTGCTCGGCGGAATGATGGTCATCAAGGGCCAATGGGCAGACGGATCGGAGTTGGTGGCGATTCCCAATTACGCGCGAATGAATCGAGTGGGCCCCCCGCACGGCTACCCTCGGGAGGAAGACGCCGATGCCGATCCGGGCACTCCTGGGAGCGCCACGAAGACGTACGTTCTTAAGAAGCCGTCCGTCGAATCGAAGGTATGGACATAGGGAACGATCGATCGTCCTCGGGATTACTGGATCGACCTATCGCAAATCCCCTCGTCCGCAGCCTGAAAGACGAACGGTGGGAAGGTCACTTTCATCATCCGTTTGAGCCCGGAATCCCGAAAAGGATTTCGGGCTGCGCTTCGTGGAGACGGCGCGGCAGGAAGCCGGGCACCGAACACCTCGGTTTCCAGAAGTTCCCAATCTCTACTGCATTTGCTTGACAGTGAACGAGGTCCGTTATTACCCTAGGCTCCTCCGGCAAACGTTTACTCATTTGAAATTTAATTCAAAATCTTACCCATCAGCGAGCAGGAATTTGTATGGCAATCGTCGCAGGCGTTGATTTCGGCACACTTAGCGTTCGCGTCTCCATCTTGGACAGCTCTCGAGGACGCCTGGGCACGGCGGTTGAAGAGTACCCGCTACACCGCAAACGCGAGGATCCCGACTTCGCCACCCAAGCACACTCAGACCATATGAAGGCGCTGGCTACTGCCACACGCAAAGCCGTCGCGGCTGCCGGAATTGACGGATCTCAGGTTCAAGCTATCGCTCTCGATACAACCGGGTCGAGCGTCGTCCCTGTGGATGCGCAGATGCAGCCTCTAAACGAGTATTACTTGTGGTGCGACCATCGCGCCAAGCACGAAGCCCAGGAGATCACTGCCCTTGCCCACGAACAGGGACTGGAGGCAATCGAGTGGTGTGGCGGCGTCTATTCCCATGAGTGGGGATTTGCAAAGTTGCTGCATTGGCTGCGCAACAATCCTGACAAGCGTGACCGGTTTGCCTCAGCGTTTGAACACTGCGACATGGTGGCTGCCACTTTGGCGGGCATTACCGACCCTGCAAAGGTGAAACGTAGCGTCTGCGCCATGGGCCATAAGTGGATGTGGAATCCCAAGTGGGATGGTCTGCCCCCGCAGTCATTTCTTTCCAAGCTCGACCCACTCTTTGACGGCGTGCGCGACAAGCTGGCCGGGGAGTATTTGACCTCCGATCATCTGGCTGGTCACTTATCAGAGTCGTGGGCCAAGGAGCTTGGCCTTCACGCCGGTATTCCGATTCCGGTCGGCGCTTTCGACGCGCACTGGGATGCCATTGGCGCGGGTTGTCGCGAGGGAGATGTTGTGAACGTGGTGGGAACCTCGACTTGCATCATAGCGATGGCCAAAAAGACGGAGCTGGTTCCCGGCGTGTGCGGAGTTGTTCCGGGAAGCGTGAGCCCCAAATTCACAGGCATCGAAGCTGGCCTTTCGGCTACCGGAGACATATTTGAGGCCATTGCTCGGCGTTCGGGACAGAAGGTTTCAGAGCTGGCCAAGGGACTGGAGAAATACAAGGCCGGACAAACCGGATTATTGCGCCTGACATGGGATAACGGCGATCGAACCGTGCTGGTCAATCCCGAGTTGGGGGGCGTGACGCTGGGTTGGAATTTGATCCATACCGCGCAAGATGAGCTATTTGCTGCCATCGAAGGAACAGCGTTTCACACGCGAATCATCCTGGAGCGCATGGCAGAACACGGTGTCCCGGTCGACCGGGTGATCAATGCCGGTGGAATTCCGCAAAACAATCCGGTTCTGAACCAGGTTTATGCCAATGTGCTGGCCAAGCCAGTACTCGTACCTGCGGGTGTGCCAACCAGTCTGGGATCCGGGATCTTTGCGCTTCTCGCGGCTGGTACATTCTCCGGAGTCGAGGAAGCACAGGCTGCTCTTTGCCTCGAACATACGGTCTTCGCGCCGGACCCATGGGCTTCCGCGATCTATGAAAGACTTTACAGGCTCTATCGCAAGCTCTATTTCGGGTTGGGAACCCGCAATGCTGAAGCTTGCTCGTTAGGTGACGTTCTTCCGGAACTACGAAAGATCGCACGAGAAGTCGGCGAAACCAATTAAAAGTGATCAGAGTGTGTTGAGATAGGCCCTGATTTCTGGATTCGACCAATCAGGATCACCTACGATCTTGCGGCGAATGATGCCGTTGCGGTCGATGATGTAGGTTTCAGGCCAACCTTCGGTGTGATACAGCTTGGCGGCGGTTTGCTCGGGATCACGGACCGTGGTGAGATCGACATGGTGGCGGACGAGGAAGCGATTATAGGCGCTTGCGTCTTCGTCAATGCTGACTGCCAGGATCGCGAGGTCCGGCCTCTCGTGGTGCAGTTCGAGCAGTGCAGGCGTCTCTTGCACGCAGGGTGCGCACCAGCTCGCCCAGAAGTTGAGCACGACGACCTGGCCACGATACTTTGCCAGGTGGATCGAGCTTGCTCCGTCAGAAAGATTGAAATCGGGAGCGGCTTTGCCGATTTGCGAGGGGTGGGCGCCCCGGTTGCAGCCTGTGAGGGTGGACAACACAGCCAGAGTGATCAGCGACAAGCGCGAAAGCGACCAGCGAACATGCACATCCCTATAATACTGAGCGGAAGGGCATAAACAAAGAGCGAGGCGCATGACGAAGGAGAGGCCGGAAGCGGACGAGCCGCAAGAAACACCCACGTGGAAGCCGGTCCTGGGGCTAACGGATGAGTCGGCGGAACGGCCGGAATTCCCTGTTCGCGCTAGAACCGTGTACGACCAACCTGAACCTGAAGAACTGCTTGAACTGACGGTAATCGTTCCAGCGCGAAATGAAGAAGACGCGATCGGGGCGTGCCTGGAATCCCTGGTGAGGCAATCGGAGGATGTGTTTGATTTGGAGCGCGATTGGGAGTTGATCGTCGTTGATGACGACTCGACCGACCGAACCGCAGAGATTGCTCGCACTTTCAAAGGCGTCACCGTGATCAAATCGGGCAAACTGGAGCCGGGCTGGACGGGTAAAACAAATGCAATTTGGACGGCAGCGCGGAAGGCTCGAGGGCGCTGGCTGCTCTTCACCGATGCAGACACGGTGCACGAATCCGGTAACCTGCGACGGGCAATTCATGAAGCGACGCGACACAAGGCCGGAATGTTGAGCTACTCACCGCGGCAGATTGTGACGGGTCTTATTCAAAAGTCTCTGATGCCATTGGTTTTCTGCGAATTGGCGTTAGCTTATCCGCCGGCCAAAGTGTCTGATCCGAACCAGCGGATTGCAGCGGCCAACGGACAATTCCTATTGGTCGAACGGGAAGCTTATCGCAGAATTGGGGGCCACGCGGCGGTGAAGGACAAAGTTTTGGAGGACGTCGAATTGGCGTTTATCGCCAAACGACGTAAAGTCGGTCTTCGCTTTCGTTATGCAGACGATGCTGTGGCTACGCGGATGTACCGGTCGACTTCAGCCATGGTGGAAGGCTGGACCAAGAACTTGGCCCTGCTGTTCAACAATGCCTTGGCCCTGGCGGCCTGGCGAGCCTTGGACATCGTGCTCCTGATCTGTCTGCCTGTGATCGCGATTGATTTATGGAACGCGCATTTTGCAGCCAAATCGCTTACTTGGCTGGGTGCCGGATGGGTATTGGCCATTCTGTGGCTGCGCACGCTGGTCAGGTTCTATGCACGGGTGGCCAAGTCGAACTTCCCTTTTGCAGATTGCGCGATTGCGCCGTTGGGTCTTCCGTTGTTCGTCGTGCTGCTCTACCGAAGCTGGTTCCAGCACAAAATCCTCAAGCAGGTAACCTGGAAGGGTCGAACCTACCCCGGATAGATGGAAACTGCTATTCGGCTCCTTGCCCTGTCGTGTCCCGCGAAGACTTAAATTGCAGTTCCCAGAGCTTGCGGAAAACGTCGCTCTCGCGGATGTCTTCTGTGCCCGGATCGATCTGCCTGGACGTGGATGCCAACTCAATTTCTTCATGCGCTCTTCGTGATCCAAAGCACGCAAAGCAGCCTGTACAAGTTCGCTCACGTTTGAGTAGTGCCCGCTCTCCAAGCTGTTCAAAACAAACTCGTCCAAGTCGGGCGAGAGATTCACATTGCGGAATTGCATACCCTCAATCCTCGCCAGAATCCTACAGCATGCGTTGCGGAGTTTGTCGCTAAAAAGTATGCCTCAGGGGAAAACGTCCCATATCAGCGCAGCGTTCGGTCTGAATGCCTGTTCGGGAAAGAGGGATCAACTTTTTGTTTTTGCGGCTGATGTTGAGCAACAGGCGGTCGAACAAAGCTATTTGACCGCGAGTCGATTTCCTTATCATGGTGGGGAGACCATGATTTCCGGCTCGGATTGCCTGAACCCCGGTCAGGCGTCCAGGCATCTGAATAGAGGGGCTTTGAATGATTTTTCTGACGCGGCGGGCGACATTTTCAGCCTCGCACTATTATTGGAACGATTCGTGGACGGCAGAGAAGAACGAGCAGGTTTTTGGGCGCTGCTCAAATCGTAATGGGCACGGACACAATTACACCCTCGAGGTGACGGTGTCCGGCGAGCCCGATCCGGTGACAGGATTCGTCGTCGACCTGAAGTGGCTCAAGGATGTGATCGAACGCGACGTAATGGCAGCCTACGATCATCGCCATCTGAACCTTGAAGTTCCTGAATTCGCCAATACCATACCCACAACTGAGAACATCGCGATTGCAACTTGGCGGCGGCTTGAGCCTGCCGTGTCTTCGGCCGGTGGGGCTCAGTTAAGCCGAGTGCGTGTCTACGAAACACCGGACATATTTGCCGAATACAGGGGTGGGGCATGAGAGCCTGCTTCGGCCGCCGCTACATGCTAAGCGCAGCGCACCGGCTTCACAGCGATTTGCTGTCGGAAGAAGAAAACCGCACCGCGTATGGGAAATGCAACAATCCCCATGGTCACGGGCACAATTATGTCGTGGAAGTGTTGGCCGAAGGGGCTGTGGATCCGCAGACCGGAATGATTGTGAACATGGTTAACCTGGATGAAGTGGTGCGCACGCAGGTCATAGAGCGTTTCGATCACGCCAATGTGAATCTCGACCCACTCTTTACTTCACTGGTACCGACTACCGAGAATTTCTGCAAGGCGATCTTTAACCTATTGACGGGAAGAATTGAGCCAGCGAGGCTTGCGCAGGTCCGAGTGGAAGAAACGGAAAACAACTTCTTCGAATACAACGGCGCGTGAAACTAAAAGTTTTCAATCGAGATACCTGGACGTGCAAGGGAGGGTAGGTTCTGATGGCGAGCAAATTAGCGTCGAACGCGGTAATGGAAGCGGGAAGCTTGAGCGAGACAAGCACGCAGGATCTGTATCGAGAGATCCTGCGTCGTCTTGGCGAAGATCCGAACCGCGATGGCTTGATTGCTACGCCCGGTCGGGTTGAAAAGTCGATGGCCTTCCTGACCAAGGGTTACCTCGAAGATCCGAAACAGATTCTGCGCGGCGCACTGTTCGACGTGGATTACGACGAGATGGTGATTGTGAAAGATGTGGAGATGTTCTCTCTTTGCGAACACCACATGCTGCCCTTCTTCGGCAAAGTACACGTGGCCTATATTCCCGGAGGCAAAGTGATCGGGTTGAGTAAAATCGCGCGTTTGGTTGAGGTGTTTGCTCGCCGCCTGCAGGTACAGGAACGATTGACACGACAGATCGCCGATGCGATTCAGGAAGCGATCGCGCCTCAAGGTGTGGGTGTGGTGATCGAGGCGCGGCACTTGTGCATGATGATGCGGGGGATCGAAAAGCAGAACTCGTCTACTGTGACTTCGGCAATGATCGGCTGCTTCCGGCAAAAGGAGACACGTGCCGAATTCCTGTCACTCGTGCGACAGCCCAGCCATCTCTAAATGTGACCATGTGGACCCTATTCAACTAGAGTAGGTGGGTGAACAGCCTGTTAGTGATCGACAAACCGGGGGGCATGACAAGCCACGATGTTGTGTCCAGGCTGCGTAGAATTACCGGTGAACAATCCATCGGACACCTAGGAACCTTGGATCCCATGGCGACTGGCGTGCTGCCTCTGCTGCTTGGCAAATACACCCGGCTCGCTCAATACTTTTCCTCTGCAGAAAAGAGCTATTGCGGCACGATACGTTTTGGCTTTGCGACCGACACTTACGACGCCGAAGGCGAACCCGCTGGCCCACCTTCCTCACCAGCATTGACACTGGAACAGGTGCGTGAAGCGGCCAAGCGATTTCATGGTGAAATGCAGCAGATGCCGCCTCCCTACTCAGCGAAAAAGGTCGCCGGCACACCTGCCTACAAACTGGCGCGCGCAGGCAAGCCTGTGGAACTCAAGCCTGCGGCCGTTGTTATTTCCAACTTTGAAATAGTTGACATCTATGGCCTTGAGGCGAGCTTCACAATGAGCGTCAGCGCCGGCGGGTATGTCCGCTCGGTCGCGCACGAGTTGGGATGTGACCTGAGATGCGGTGCTCACCTCACCAGTCTGCGGCGCACGCAGGCCGGGGTCTTCAAGCTCGATCAGGCGCATACGCTTGAGGAATTGCAGCCTCTCGCAGGAAACACGGAAGCGCTCCAGGCGATGTCCATACATCCACGAAGCCTTTTGCCGGACATGCCATCAGTGACTGGCGATGTGCAGACGCTGGGAAAATTGCGCAACGGTGCCCAGACAAATTTGCCGGAGTTCTCGAACGCACCGCTGGTCAAAGTATTCGCAAGCCAGCGGGAACTCGCTGGAATAGCGAAACGAATCGCGGGAACACTCTTTCAGCCCGTGGTCGTGATGGGATGAAGGGGCGGGGTGTCAATTCCCTTGTGGCTCTACAGCCGCCCATCTATTTTTTAAGCATTGGCTTGAGCGCCGGCCAAAGCGTATCGGCTAGGATCACCGAGCCTTTGGCGGTGGGGTGGATGCCGTCCGCCTGAATGGTGCCCGGCACGCTGACCAGGTCCTTATAGATCATGGGAACAAACGCAATATGATGCTTGACGGCGAGGTCGCGAAAATTATCTTCAAAGGACTTGATGTAGTCGGGACCGTAATTGGGCGGAAGCGTAATGCCGGCAAGCAACACTTTGATATGTGCATTTGCGAGCGTCGTCAAAACTGTGTCGAGATTTCGGCGTGTCTGATCGGGAGGCAGTCCGCGCAACCCATCGTTACCCCCAAATTCAACAATCACGATATCGGGATGAAGCAGCAGGATGGAATGCAGTTGGGCGACAGCATCTTTCGTGGTAGCGCCACTGGTTCCCTGGTTGTTCACCTTATAACTGTAGCCGTTGTGGTCGAGCCTGCTTTGCAGTGCAGCGGAGTAGGCTTGGCCGGGCTGCAAACCGTAGCCCGCTGTGATGCTGTCTCCAAAACAGACCAGGACGGGGCGGTCGGCCGCAAACAGCGGGCAAGCCGCCAGCAGCAGCCAGAATGAAACGATGAGTGATCGGCGAACGTCCACATTAACAGTGTAACTACGCCGGCCGACGTACAACTTGAGTCTATGGCAGTCCAACTATAGAGTGCCGGTGCGGGGGCTAGAGGAACCGGCCACTCCCAAAGTGCGTAAGCTAAGAGAGGATCTGAGGAAAAATCCGGATCACGAATGCACATCCGGCGCAGAGAATCGAAGCATCGGATAGACGTAAGAGGATGGATGAGGAGGCCGGGTGATCGAGGTACGGGATGCAAAGAAGTGGATTCAGAACGGCGCACGACGCGTTGACATTCTGAAAGGAATTACCTTGACCATCCCTGCCGGTCAGTTTGTGGCCATCGTAGGCGCAAGCGGCAGCGGAAAGAGCACGCTGTTAGGATTGCTGGCCGGGCTCGATACCCCGAGTTCAGGAGAGATCTGGCTGGACGGCGTGCCTATCCACAATCTTGTCGAAGCGCAATTGGCCGCCGTACGTGGGCGAAAGATTGGATTTGTGTTCCAGTCTTACCAGTTGATCGCTACCCTCACTGCACTCGAAAACGTCTTGCTGCCGTTTGAGTTGAACATTGATGGAAATGGTCTGAAGCAGGCGAGGCGTCTGCTTGAAGAAGTGGGCTTGGCAGAGCGCATGGATCACTATCCTGTGCAACTCTCAGGCGGCGAGCAGCAACGAGTCGCCCTGGCGCGCGCCTTCATCGTGGAACCACCTATCGTGATGGCTGACGAGCCGACGGGCAATCTGGATTCAACGAACGGTCGCTTGGTCCTTGACCTGCTGCTCGAACGCAATAAGCGCGCAGGCACGACGCTTGTGCTGGTCACGCATGACTCCGAAGTGGCGAATATGGCAGACCGCAAGATTGTTCTCAGAGATGGGCAGGTGGTAGAAGACACATTGCCCTGCGTGGCCGAAGTCGCAGCGGCAGGCCAGGCCCAAAATGATTGAAGCGAGTACAACAAATGAGAAGCGCTCGCTGAGCTGGAAGCGCGCAGGCACCATTGGATGGCGCGATCTCAAGTCCGCTCCGGGCAAGTTTGGTTTCGTGGTACTGTCGGTCGCGATTGGGGTGGCTGCCCTGGTCGGCGTCCGGGGATTCAGCGAAAGTTTCAGGCGCACGTTGGGAACGGAAGCGCGATCGCTGATGGCGGGCGATCTTACAGCGCGCATCTTTCACCAGCCTTCCGCGGCCGAGCAAACTAAGATTGCGGCTCTCGGGCAAGGCATTCGATCAACATGGACCGTGGAGACAATCTCCATGGCATCGGTACCTCCGGATCCCGTACCGCTTCTGGTTGCGCTAAAAGCCGTAGACCCGACCGAGTACCCATACTACGGCAAAGCCGAACTCGAACCGCAGATGGATCTGCAGCAGGCACTCGATGGCGATTCGGCCGTGGTCGCTGATGAATTCTTGATTCGTCTCAATGCCGATGTCGGTCAATCCTTGCGGCTGGGTGGCAAGAGCTTTCGGATTGCCGCGGTTCTCAAACAGGAACCCGATCGGATTTCCGCTGGCGCAGGCATGGGACCACGAGTACTGATCTCACGAGCTGCGCTCGATCGTACAGGGTTGTTGGGCGCCGGCAGCCGGGCGAGCCAACGGTTGCTGCTGAAAATTCCACCATTGGACGACCCGGTGGCGCTTCGCAAAAAAGTTGAAGCGGCTCTGCCCGACGCGCAGGTGATCGATTATCGCGAAGGCAATCCGGCTCTTACCGAGGGGCTCGATCATGCCACCGCTATCTTAAGTCTGATCTGCCTGGTAGCCATGGTGCTCGGCGCAATAGGCGTGGCAATGGCTATGCATGCGCATTTGGAGCAGCGCATGGACATGCTTGCCATCCTGAAGGCAGTCGGAGCCGGCTCCGGAGACTTGCTGCGAATATTTCTACTGCAGACTCTGGGTCTAGGACTTGCCGGCGGATTGCTCGGCGTGGCTGCAGGGGTGGGAGTGATGGAGGCGCTGCCAGCGGTTTTCGGCAAGCTGCTCCCAGTTCATACCGTGCTCGAATTTCCATGGCGATCAGTTGCTGCGGGACTTGGAACCGGATTGCTGACCACGCTGCTCTTCTGTTTGCCGCCTCTGCTCGATGTGCGCGGAGTGCGACCGGTGCTTGTGCTGCGCAGACTGGTCGAATCAGGACCTGAAGGCATTGGAGGATGGTTTGCGCGGTGGTGGGCGCGCCGTTTGCAACTCGGACTCTCGGTCGTAGTTTTGGCCGCGCTAGGAGGTATTGCCTGGGCGCTATCCGATTCAGCTACCGTAGGAAGTATATTTGCAGCCGGACTCGCTGCGGCATTGATCGTGCTGTTGATTCTATCGGCCATCGTGCTGCGATCTTTGCGGGCGCTCCTCAATCGCGTTCGGCTTCGACTTCCCTCTTCGCTGCGCCATGGATTAGCCAACCTGTACCGCCCAGGCAATCAGTCGGCTGCAGTGCTTGCGGCTTTAGGCACTGGGGTGATGCTGATACTCGCGGTTTATCTCATGCAGGCAGCGCTATTGCGCGAGATTCGCGAAACCGCTTCGCCGACGCTCCCAAACATCTTTCTTATCGATGTAACGACGGACGAAGTTGCTGGGGTCAAGGCTTTCTTTCAACGTCAACCAGGGGTAACGCAGGCTCTCGATCTAATGCCTGTCGTGACGGGGCATTTTGTTTCAGTCAACGGTAAGACTCTTGAACAGATGAAAGACCAGCATTTTCCGCGGCGCATGCTCGAAAGCGCTGAATTGAGTTGGGCGGACGCTTTGCCAGCTGGCGACAAAATGACGCAAGGCAAATGGTGGACGAATGGAGCTGTTCAAGAGATGGCAATGGGCGAAGGCGTGGCCCAGCGATTGCATGTTGGGGTAGGCTCCTCTGTCGAATTGGAGACGTCGGCGAGCGGCGTGCACAAATTGAAAGTAACAGCAATTTATAGAGCAGATGGCGAACACCTCGGTGCACGCGTGCCATTTGTTTTGCCTTCCGGCCAGCTCAAAGATGAGGTAGCCACGTGGTACGGTGGCGCGCATATCGATCCCAAACAAGTTGGAACTTTGGAACGTGCTCTATTCGTCGCCTATCCGACCGTTACCGTGATCAACATTGCAGATGTGCTGGTTCGTATCGAAACAGTGGTTGATCAGATTACGTTTGTGATTCGCTTCCTTGCCGGATTCTCCATCTTTGCTGGACTGACCATCTTGGCATCGAGCATCGCCAGCACGCGCTTCCGCCGGATGCGCGAAGCTGTCGTCCTTAAGACTCTAGGCGCGACTCGGATGCGGATCGTCCGCACCTTCAGCGTGGAATTCAGCGTACTCGGACTGCTGGCGGGACTGGTCGGCGTGATCTTTGCCAATGCGCTGACGCGGGTGCTGCTGCACAGGATGCAAGTAGGCTTTCATATTGAATGGTCGGCTACTATTGTGGCGCTGCTGGGGACGGCGGTGTTAGCAACCGCAACAGGATGGATTGCCAGTTATCGGATTCTTGGACTGCGTCCTTTGGAAGTGCTCCGCGAGGAGTAGTGTGCTTCGCGGAAGACCTGTTTGAAGATTCCGCGATTCATTCGCCCAGAGCCCACGGGCCCAGTGGAATACCTAGAGACGGTGGCGCTGACCTTGGAGTCGATACTGGATAAAGTCAGCTGTAATCGCGGCAGATTTTCTGAGCCGAGTTTCATTGCTTCCTCCGCGAGACACCACATAGAGACCTAATTTTCTCGACTGCGGCCCTCTACTCGCGGGTCAATTCGACACGACGGTTGCGGGCACGGCCTTCAAGCGTTTCGTTAGTGTCCACGGGACGCGACGCCCCGAAGCCGTCTGTGGATAGCCGCTCCGCAGCGATGTGGTAGCGGGTGACAAGTACTTGCTTTACCGCGGCGGCGCGACGCTTGGATAAGTCGAGGTTATAGGCGTCCCCGCCGATATTATCGGTGTGGCCCTCAACAGTCAGCTTCCAACTAGGGTTATCGGTCATTGCCTGCACGATCTGCTTCAGCACGGGTTCCGATTCCGGCTTGATGATGTCTTTGTTGAAGTCGAAGTAGATACCGTACGTGACAGCACGCTTCTCTTCGGTGAGTTGCTTTTCGACAACATTGACCGGGTGCGAAGTTTTGAACTCGATCTTCACAACTTCAACGCGGAATTTTCCCTCGTGAAAAGCAGGGTCCTTTTCTTTCCAAAGCAGAACCAGCGGATCCAAAGGATCGTCGATGACATAGATATCAGCAGCAGCGTGATTGGGCCGATACTTTTTAGCTCTCGGATCCTTACCGATGGAATCAGTAATTCCTGCCAAGTGGATAGCCGGAAGCGTAACGCGTTCATCATTCACGATCATGGGATAAGGAACATCCTGCGGTTCCACTCGTGTAAGTAGGCCCGCATCGTGGACAGGCTTTTCTTCATCCTGGCCGTACGGCTGGAAATCGAGATACACAACAGAAGTTTTACCTGAATTCTTGATCTCGCTAAAGGACTTGTCTGACAGCCTGAGCCTGGTTACATCGTGTATGAGATGGGGAATGTGTTGGCCCACCACGGTTATGTAAGTGGCGGCAGATGTAAGGTCCGCATTGCATACAGTATCTGTATAGCTTGACGCTTTCACCTCATGACCGTCATCGGCCTTATAGATCCCGGTGGTGTTTGTCATGGTAATTGCTTCAGGCTTCGTTGCACCCAAAGTAATTCGGCTCTCGACGTCTTCGTACTTGATACCCCATGCGGTGGTGATCACAGTGCCAGCTTGCAGAGGAATGCGCGCAGCGGCCTGCGACGGATAGGGCGCAGCTGCGCAAGGTTCTACAGGATCCCTGTCCGAGACGCTCTGCACGAGGTCGCCATCATCGTTGCCGCCCAACATATTGGCGAGGTTGCCGAGAAGGCCGCCAGGGCCACTCGGCGAGGTTCCCGGCTTTGTGTCCCCACGTTTGTCACCGGGTAATGCGCCCGGTGCAATGGTGGAAGGAGACGTTGCACTTGATTCCGCCTTGTGAATCATTGTTGTTACCTTCTGCTTCATCTTGTAACCGACATAAACCATGCCGCCAATCCCGAGAACGGCGACTAGAGCCAGCACCGCGAGGGCGACAAGAATGACAGGAAGGCATCCACTCTTCGAAGTCGATGCGGGCGGTTGGGCGGGTGAGGCAGGTGTTTGTTGCCAGGTCGTTGGGGGTGGTGGCGGCGGTGCGGTAGGTGTTGGCTGCCAGCCCGTTCCAGCCGGCTGCGTTGAAGTTGTGGGGATTTGCTGCCACTCCGCCGCAGATGGTGGCGCAGGTGTAGCAGGTGTTGGCTGCCAGGTCGATGAGGATTGTGGTGGCGGTGCTGCAGGAGCTTGTTGCCAAGTCGGTTCAGATGGCGGGATCGGCGTTGTAGAAATCTGCTGCCATTCCGTTGCGGCCGGTTGCGTGGACGTGAAGGACTCATTAGGCTCCGAAGATGCCTCCAGTGGGAATGTCGTGTCCGGGGGCGGCGTCGAGCCGGGTAAAGGCGCGATGCCGGGCGGTGCCGACGGAACAGGAACATCGTGCGCATCCGTGGCCGCGGTGTCCGTCTGAACCGGCACGCCGCAGCGCGTGCAAAATCTCAGTCCTGCCTCCAGCGGATTACCGCATTTCGTACAAAATTTCATGACCTTCAACCTCCGCCTTTAGGTGTGGCGCACTTGTCTGGAATTTGGGTAATTCCGTGAAAAAGTCCTAGACTGGGGCCCTTCATGAGTGACCCGGCTCGCTCAACCTTGTGGCTCGTAAACGGAGACAGGAAGAAGTTGATAGCATCCGTCACCCAGCCCGGAATTGAATAGCCAACTCCGGTATCGATGTAAGCTTCAATCGTTCCTTGCCTGCAAGGAAAACCGATGTCGGGCGCGCGCAGCGCGGTGCCGGCAAATCGCAGCCCCGCATACACTCCGGAGTTGAACCCAAAAGCACCAATACCCACCATGGTTCGAACATCGAAGCCCATGACGAGAGAATTTATTCCAACCGATATTCCTTCGGTGGTATTGCCAAGATCGGTTTTCGCACTCACGTTGGTGGGTGTTGTTACTCTCCATCCTCCCTGCCAGTAACCCGCATTAATACCGCCGCCAAACGAGTAGTCGCCTTCTGCATTCAGGACGGATGTCTTGGCGCTGAACGCAGTGTCGATCGAGAAGGATGAATTGAATGTGAGTGCCAAGGGCACGGGGCCGCCCAATGGGATGGAGAGATCCACCGGCAACCAGACCTTTTTGTGAAAATTGACTTTGAATTCCTGCGTGCTGGATGCGTTGATGTGCAGTTTGAGGCCGACTGCGCCCTTCATGCGCACGCCGCAATCCTGGATGGTGGCGTTCTTGATGTGAAGAAAGAACTCGATTCCGGCGTCACGGATGTTCACCAATCCGTACGCGTTCAAATTGAGACCGTTCTTGTTGTAGAGATACTGCACGCCGATTCCCTTGGCCCCGGAGATGGCTCGAGAAGTGACGCTCTGCAAATTGACCTCTGGTACCGGACCCAACGTTGTAGCTGGGGGAAAATTCTGGATTGGGATGGTTGGCGCGCGAATGCCGCCCACACCGGGAACGCCGGGCATCTGAAGGTTCTGCCAGGCTGTCGGGTGCAGTTTCGCCCAGGCGAAACCCGGTTGCTTTAAGCGATTGATAGAGGCCGTCCCACGCACCAAGGTTGGTGACCAGCCACGACCTACCCGTCGATAGGAAAGCCGACGTCCGTCGGCATACGTTTTGATCATGGATGCTGGCGTCCATGTTCCACTTCGCGACACCTGGGAAATGATCATTCGCTCATCAACATGTTCGGGCGATGCTTTGCGGAGCGAACTTGTCTTCGTTTCCTTTGCAGCGTCGGGCGAACTGTCGGGCGGCTCGGGGTAATCAGGAGCCACATACGAGACCATGTTGTTCATGTCGATTGGCTGACTCATCGCGAAATTCCCATTGCGAATGACGTCCGTGATCTGGATCGGTCCTAGAATTACGCTGACCTGATCGCCCTGGCGCTTGAGGCTCAATACACGTCCCACGGCCCGGCTTGTGGCGAAGACGATCTTACCCTCTTGAAAATCGCTGACTTGCGGCGCGTTCGCGTCAAAGGTCCATGTCATTCCGTCACCCGCAATCGACTTGATGGCCTTGTCGCCGTTCTCCATCAGAATGATGTCGGGCTGATACTCCACAGAGGGATCTCGTTTAGGCGAGACTCCAAACTTGATCTGTGATTCGGAAAGTGTGTGCGGATCGATAGGGTGAAGGACCGTCGCATCCTGATGCTGCTTCATGTCGAAGATATCTACATCCCCAGATGTAGAACTGCTGCCCGAACCAGCGGAACCGTGCTGACCGCCGGTCGGCGATGCAGCATGTTTGCACCCGCTGATCACGACGCAAACGATGAACGCCTTGAGCAGCGTCATGCGCAGGGCTGAAACTCCGAATTTGGAAGACAGTCGATTGCGAGACTTCATAACAGTCCTGCTTGTTTCGCTGCGAGGGCACCGAGGACCGGGATTCTGAATTCCTTGCCCTGATAGGCGCTGTACATGAGGAATGCCCACAAGCAAAACCCGCCCACCATCATTAGCAGGTTGATGGGTGTTTGAATGAAGAAGAAAATACCTTTGGTGATTGCGCTCAGGACAAGACCCAGAATCGTCCACACGATCCAGAAGCCGATCCATGCGAGATTGAAGAAAAGCGACTGGAACGCGTGAAATCGGACGAATCGGTCAGCTTTGTAGGGATCGATAACGAGAAACAGGATCGCCGTAAAGATTCCGGCAAGATACGCTAGGGCGCCGGCGGTGTTGGTACTCATGCCTATTGCAGCGGGGGCAGCTGAGACGGCGCCGGTTTGTCCAGTGGCCGCACCGCAGGCTCCACAATGCGATGCCCCTGCACTCAATGGTTTTCCGCACGATAGACAAAAGCTCATTGGCCATCCCTCCTATTTGCCTGCAATCAATGTTGCGCAGTTTGGCCCCGTCCACGGTGGTCTACAGAGCCTGTGGTGCGAGCTCAGATTCAGAGATTAGCTACAAGTTTCTTAGCCAGCGGCTTGATGGCCTCTGTGCTGCAAGGACAGGACATGTACATGATGCGAATCAGCTTGTCGCCCTTCCGCACGAACATCATTGAATCTGCCTTGGAAAAGGCTTCATCTCCAATGCCGTCGATGGCGTCGATGCTGCCCATACCGCCCATGCCGAGTACCTTGGAATTCAGCCGCATCTGTTCCTGGGCGGAGTTGGTATCAATTCCGAAGGTCAAGACCACCACGTTCCCGTCGGCAGTCTCGGTGTCTGAGGTTTCAGTCTTCGGCAGATTGCTGCCGATTACTCCTGCGAACTGCTCAATCATTCCTTGCGTCTTCTTGTCGGCCCCACGTGCTCCCACCATGGCGGCGGTGTGTTTCGCAGCCATGTCAGCCGCTGTCCCCTTGGCAAAGTATGCGCAGCCCCCTTCAGCGGGACGGCTCTCGGTGATAGCGATGCCGAGCGCGAGACTTACGTCCTCTTTGCTAAGGAGGTGGCACGCTTCGCCGGCAGGTGCATCACTCTTGTCAGCAACTTTAGTCAGGGCTGCGGGACTATTCTCCGCTCCGGGCGAAGAAGGTGTCGACTCCCCAAGAAACTCGTTCCGGTACTGATGGGCTTTCTGGCTAACCTTATGAGCCACGTAAATGACGCCGCCAACCGCCAGCGCGCCACCGACGAAGATGATAACCACCGCAACGACCACAACCTTGACCCACGGACTCGAACCCTTCGCGACAGTGCTCGCCGGGGAAGCGCAAGGCGGAGCCGAGGATACAACGGGCTGCGCAACCGGCTGAAATTCGGGCATCGGCGATGAGCTTGCCGCATTTTGGGTACTGGCTCCGCACGATCCACAAAAGGCGGCGCTGTCTGAAACCGGCTTTCCACATCCACCACAAAACTTGCTCATCGTACTTCCTCCTGAATTCGAATCGGACTAAAAATTGCGGACATTAGATACCCAAAATATGAAAAGCTGCCAGAATACCTGTTCAGCAAACATCGACCGAAATCCTGCCCGATGGACAATGGAGCGTAAAGACGGCCTCAACCCCGAGGAGATTTCTGCTTGACGCAGCTCAATCTTGCTAAGGAACAAACTCGCCGGTAGATCACGACTTGATCGGGCAGAGATGTTTGCATGGGCTTGGTCACCTTCATGTGCGACATCAGGCAGCGAGCAGCGTTCTGTAGTCAAACTAATCGCGAATCAACGCAGCATTAACCACTAACCCTATTGTGAACATCAACTTGCGGGTCTAAATTAACGCATTCGAACAGGGCAACGCCCATGCTAGACTAGTGACCCTCCCCTCTACCGAGGCGTAGCCATGGATGAAATGAATCAAAGAACGACACTTTCATCCGCGGCGACGTATCGTTTCGGGCTGTTCACCCTTGATGTCTCGGCAGGCTCGCTCACACGCAGCGGAATTCGGATCAAACTGCAGGACCAGCCTTTTCAATTGCTCGTATTGCTACTTGAAAAGAGTGGCGAAATCGTGACGCGCGATGAGATTCGTCAGCGGCTTTGGGAAAGCAACACCTTTGTCGACTTCGACCGAAGCTTAGGTGTTGCAGTTCTCAAAGTTCGCGAAGCACTTGGAGACAGTGCGGCCAATCCTAGATTTTTAGAGACGGTACCTCGCCGAGGTTATCGATTTATTTCCCCGGTCTCCGTCGTTCCATCCAGCCGTCCTCCTGTCGTGTCCGAATCGGTCGTGGCAGAAAATCTCAGCTCGCGACCGGTTTCTTCCCCTCCTTCAAGTACCATTCCAACTCCTGGCTCTATCACGGACGAGCTTTTAAGCAGGTCCCGCCGGAGGAGAATCGGATACATCGCCCTTGCGCTTTGCGTTACAGTCGCATTGGGATTTTTCGCTTTTCGCTTCTACCGCCCACCGCACCGACCTGGAATCCCTTCGAAATTAGCCTCGACCCAACCGAAACTGCGGCGTTCGGTCGCTGTGCTCGGTTTCCGCAATGTCGCTGGGGGAGCAAATCAAAACTGGCTCTCGACTGCGTTAACAGAAATGCTCAATACAGAGTTAGCCGCCAAAGGCGATCTTCGCATGGTGTCCGGTGAAGACGTCGCCAATGTGAAACGTGACCTTTCCTTACCCGTCGAGGACACGTTGGCAAAGAACACACTGGCCCGCCTGGGGTCGAACCTCGAAGCGGATATCGTCATCGTTGGCTCCTACACCCTGCTCAACGACGGAGGCAAGAATCGAATACGACTGGACATTCGGGCACAGGACACAGCTCTAGGAGAGACGATCTTTGAATATGCCATCACAGGAAACGAGAATGATCTGTTCGACCTAGCCTCGCAGGCAGGATCCAGGCTCCGCGAAAGCCTCAACCCGTCCATGAGCCTCGCCCCAGAAACGGAAACCTCGAGGTTCGAAGGATCCAGCAATCAACTGGCGTTGCAGTTTTACAGTGAAGGCCGCGCTCGGCTCTATGAGTTTGATTTTGTAGGTGCACGGAACGCCTTGCAAAGAGCCGTCGCCGCCGACCCAGGCTTCGCAGCTGCCCATTCCGCCCTCTCGAACGCCTGGGACAGTCTCGGTTACGAGTCCCTGGCTCGCGACGAGGCAAAGCGCGCCCTCCAACCCGGGCGGGATCTGCCGCAGGAAACAGCACTTGCCATCCAGGGTCAATATCAAGAATCGATCAGGGACTGGGCGAACGCAGCGATCACCTACCAAAAGATGCTTCAGCTCTTTCCCGACAACCTTGACTATGGCCTAAAGCTTGCGAAGGTGCAGCTCAATATTAGCTCGGCAGATTCTAAACACACCCTGGCAATGCTCCGGGCACTTCCTCCCCCGCTTGGGGATGATCCACGCATCGATTTGATGGAGGCTTCCGTGTTGATCGGACAGGATCTACCGAAAGCTCGGGCCGCAGCAGAGCGAGCAATCGCAAAGGCATCGGCAAAACGAGCCACTCTCATGGTGGCGCGCGGATACGGAATTCTCTGCCAGCAGGATTCGAGTTTCGGAGGTTCCTTAGATAGATCCATTTCAGAGTGCAATCTTGCTCGCAGCAGTTATGCCAGCGCCGGGGATCAAAACAACGCAGCTCGCGCCCTGAACGACATCGCAGGCGTCTACTACCAGCATGGCGATCTGCTCAAGGCTCAGGGTATGTGGGAGAAAGCAATCGTAGTCTTCCGGAAAGTAGGAGATACTGAGGGTCTAGCGGCCTCTTCCAACAATGTTGGAGACGTATATCTGACCACTGGGAAACTAGCTGAAGCTGAAAAGCTGCTCGGACAATCCTTAGCCGGCTATCGGCTCGTCGGAGATCGCACCGGTGTGGCACTTGCAATGGTTGACCTAGGTCAGATCGCACTCGACAAAGCAAATCTGTCAGAAGCCAAGCGAGACTATGAACAAGCAATCACGATCGGGACCCAGGCTGGAGACAAGAGCTCGACCGCCTTCGGTTTCGCGGGACTCGGCGACATATACCTCGAGCAAGATCAACTAGCCGAGGCTCGCAAGCAGTATGAAACAGCAATCAAACTCAGAACCGAGCTTGGTGAAAAGCAGAACATCCTCGAGACGAGGATCGCTCTCGCACGTCTTGCAATTGAAGATGGGCACCCCGTAGTTGGAGACTCCGAAGCTCGTCTCTGTAAAGCTGAGGCTCATGAACAAGAGCTAGCCGACGATGAATTACGGGCGGGTTTGGTGGTCGTGAGTGCATTGCTGAATCAGCAAAAGTATGCCGACGCAAAACGTGAAATCGACGCTCTCGGTCCGCTCGAAGAAAAGAGTCAGGATCGGAAGTTGCACTTCTTAGGTTCTCTGGAGCTAGCTCGCGTTCTCTCTGCCGATCACGAGTTCGACACATCACGTAAGATCCTCGAGAAAGCCGAAAACGAGGCTGAGGCATCCGGATATGCTGGCGTCGCCGGGGAGGCCCGAATGACGCGGGCCGAAGTACAAAGAGAAGCTGGCGACGTGCTTGGTTCGAAGCAACAGCTGAAACTGGTCGAGGGTCGGGAACGAAGCGCTGGCTTACTCCTTTTGGCACGCAAAGCCGGGGACTCGGCTACGAAATGAAAGTCCACGGTTGGTATCCGGCTCATCTTCTCGCTCGGCGGCGATACGACTAGCTCGCTTAGAAGCAGTCGCTTCGCGTCGGCAATGCTTATGCACACATGAAGAGTCTTGCGGCAAGCCCTGTCTAGGAACCCGGTGAAATGTACCGCGGTTTATTGACTGACCGGTATAGGCATGCGGCCACGCTGATCTCGCCTTGGCTCGCTCGTGTGCGGAGCCAGCATCATTCGCGAGGTTAATCCCTCTCCGCGCGACAAACCCAAAAGAGCTCACTTGATTTCGCCTCGAATCACAGTCACGGGCCCAAGCAGTCCGGACGGCAGGAGCGGAGAGTTGGCCCTGTACGGCTTCACGTCTGCAAAAGTAAACCTCGTCGCTCCTGGTTGCTCGTCTCCGATCAACCTGTTCACCCATGCGTTCACCACCTTGATGGAGATCTCATTCGGTCCCGGCTTCAGAGCAGAAGTCACATCTATACGGTAGGGTGCGTGCCAGGTTTCTCCCATCTCTTTGCCGTTAACTGTGACTACAGCCAGGTTTCTCACTTCGCCCAGGTCTATCCAATACCGCGCACCCTTCTTGAACCATTCGACCGGGGCCTGAATTTTTTCGGTGTATGTTCCCACCCCTGAGAAGTACTTGATTCCAAGGTCGCTATTGGTGCTCCAGTCTGAAAGCTCGTTCATGGTGATCGAACTGGGAGCTCCGCGACCGGATTGAAAGCTGACGTTCCAAGGTCCACCGATCGTATTCAACTTCGTTTCGGCTGCTTCAGGAATCGCGCAAAATTTCGCGGATGTTGCTTCACGGAATACAACAAATACGGTGCCCCACGGCTCGAGGTGAAGCGGGACTGTGGTGCGTCCGTCGCTCGCCTTGAACGATGCAAGCTCTTTGCTTCCATTTTCGGCGTGCCACAGCTCCGGCACCTTTCCAGTCACTCGAAAAATCGCGTCGATATCTGCGTCGTGATCGCTCCGGTTGTCGACAAAATAGACATCGCCTTCCTTGAGCTTGCGATGAACAAATTCGACGTTCGAATCGCCGCCATGTTTTGAAAAATCGAAGTCCGGCTTGAGGTTGAGAGTAGTGAACACTTCGGAGAGTTTTTGACCTGCATACACTATGCCCTTCCCGACCTTTTGAACTCCTGAGCCATCACCGAATAATAGTGAGGAAAGTCTCGCAAACTCTGCTTGATCGTCTCCGAGGCTTGGATCATCTATGGGCTTCGGACCTGCCACAACCGCGCCCCCCTCAACTAGTCTGTTGATGGCGCGCAGAACCGGAAGTGACATGTGGCGGCTGTACGGATCCAGACCCAGCACCTTGTACCGCATTCCGCTTTTTGTGACGATCTCTCCATCGACCACGCTTAGTTCATGAATCAACGCGTCCGCATTGATGTAGTCGAAACCGTAGCCTGCCGGAATGTCGGGAGCCGTGTTGGCGAAGATGGCGGTGAGATTGGAATCCTCGCCGTAGAAGTAAACGAGATCAGCGCCGAAATGGCCCTGCTGCAACAGGAAACTGGATCGCGCAAGGTAGTCGATCCATGGTCCCGCCTGCTCCGCCCAGGTTTCATTGCGATTGAACCATTGTCCAAAAGGCCCAAGCGTCAGCCCTGGAGCTTTTCCGATCAGAGGCTGATGTGCTGATTCGTGGATGACGAAGCGATTAATTCCATTCAGCAGTTCCTGGTCCGCAGTCGGTTTTAGTGTTGCCGGTGACCAAGCCCAGGGTGCTGCAGCCGCTGTCAGCGACTCTGCCGCAGCAAGGTTTTGGCCATAGATGTGAGCCACAGAGGCTGATTCACGATCGTCGGCGTTGTAACCGTACTGCACATTATTGACTCCTGGACGCTGCGTCCACATAGCACTCATCGGAATTTCGTTAAGTTTTTTGACCTCCATTCCGTCAGCAACAAAAGCGCGCCGCACC
>OBLU010001160.1_pt1 | contig 24611 bp, 18 predicted proteins | sample 1518681 | NCBI WGS metagenome assembly OBLU01 (sample SAMEA3539304, study PRJEB22396) | soil metagenome | biome: tundra; feature: field; material: soil | place: USA | collected 2010-05 | depth 0.15 m
CTTGCCGCGGTTCGTCATTGACGGCAGTCTTGGACCCGCTGGATACACATATAAAATGAGAGAAAACGACCAAGTTGCTAGCATTTTCAAGCAATCAGACACGGCTTATTACGCCTTCGCGGCTCCCCCTTGCCAAACTCAGAAATGCGACCGGACATGTGTTTTCAGTCAAGAGCGGGCAAAAGCGGTGAGTTAACTTCGGGAATTAACTATTTGCCGTCTATTTGCACATGGGGTTTTTAGGGTACATTTCGTATATAAAGTCAAACATAAGCCAGCCTGATCCCCAAGACTGGTCTTAGTAGAGCCAGTAAATGTCGCCAATCACTGCTAGAACTCAAATGGCTGTATTCCGCCCCACTCAGGATGACTCTGAATCCTCATGCGCCTGTACCGAAAGAGGAAAGCGACCGTTGTCCGAGTACAGCCTTTCGGAGCCGCTCATTCTTTGACAGACGTGGAAAGGACAATCGTTTATTTATGCATGATATCGAAGCTAAGCGACTGGTCGAAGTTCCTCAAGGGAATGCGCGCGAGCATCATCCCTGGTATGCCGTCCGTGTCCGTGTCAAATTCGAAACAGTTGCTTCTGTCATTTTGCGCGAGAAGGGCTTCGAAGAGTTCTTGCCCCTCTATCGTGCGAAGCGCCAATGGTCTGATCGCATAAAACAGTTAGATCTCCCGCTCTTTCCGGGTTATCTCTTTTGCCGCATCAATATCGCCGGGGGGCTGCTGCCCATTGTGACCACTCCTGGTGTCCTGGGGATCGTGAGTGCTGGCAGGCACCCCATCCAGATCTCCGAACCGGAGATTCTGGCGGTTCAGTCCGTAATTCGCTCGGGTCTCACGGCGACGCCATGGCCCGGCTTGGTAGCCGGCGCTTCGGTGCTGATCGAACGCGGACCTCTGGCCGGCGTGGAAGGCGTCGTACTCGACGCCGACAAGAAATACAGACTGATTGTCTCCGTACCGATGCTCCAACGGGCCGTCGCCGTCGAGATCGAGCGCGAATGGGTCCGCCCGCTAGCGCAATCTGGCCGAAACTCAGGCGCCGTGCCGCTTGGTTATAGCTTTCCGCACTTACCGGGCGTCGCTTAGAGAACCGCGGACTGGTGCTTCTAGGACCTATGATTCGAATTCTGCTGATTGAAGATCTCGCGGTGGTTCGTGAAAGCCTGGCCATGGCGCTTGCCACCGCCGCGGACATGGAACTGCAGTGCTGCTCCTCGATTGACGAGGGCATCGATCTCCTCAAGGGATCGGCCGGCCTGTTCGACGTGGTGCTGCTCAAACCGAGCGCCGGGGGGCGGAAAGCGGACGAATTGCTATCCATCACGAACGGGAACGGGCTTAAGGGCCGGGTCCTCGTCATCACTCCGGGTCTCGGCGATAGGGAGCAACGGTGGCTAACCGGCCTGGGCGTGGCCGGGATTTTTTCGAAACAAAGATCTCTCGTGGATCTGATCGGCGCCATACGCGACCTGGCCTGCGGTCAGGCCCGGTTTGACAGACAGACCGCAAGCGAAACTACTCCATACGGAAGGCTAAGCCGCCAGGAGCGGAGAGCGGCAGAATCAGTTTTGGAAGGGCTTGCCAACAAAGAGATAAGCGCAAATATGGGGGTCTCCGAAAGCTGCATCAAGGCGCTGCTGCAGCGCGTGTTTCTCAAGCTGGGGGTCCATACCCGCGGCCAACTCGTACGCGTCCTTATGGAAGAGTCGATCGGAGTGCAGCCCCGTTCCACTGGCCTGATGCAGCTTGCGGGGTTTCTGGGCCACCTCGGCAACCGGGACGCCGTGCACGGCGATCTTTGAGCCGTTATGGCTCGTCATGACCTTAGACTTGCCTGCTTTGCCCACCAGTTCTTTCTTCGGGCCACTCATGGTCTGTAATACGGATTCCGTCTTACACTGCCAAAGGGATTTGAATTTGTGACCTGCCCCAAATGCAAAACCGATCACGCCACCCGGTCTCATCGGGAAGGCTGGAGGGACTACGCTGTCAGCCTCTTCCAGCGCTATCCGTACCGGTGTAACGATTGTGGTATTCGCTTCTTCCAGTTTCGGCGCAAGCCGCCTAAGACCGTGGATAAGCCGACGTCTACCGAGAGGGAGATCCGAGCCACTCGTGCTACTAGCGAGCGGAAGCGGCGACGACGCGAATTCCTGCTCTACGGCTCGGCGCTGCTTTGCTACCTCGTCTTCCTTTACTTCATTACACGCGACCGAAGCTCCTCTACCGACGGCAATTAGCCTGGGGCCTGACATCGATCCCGCGCAAGACAGGGAAACCCGTGACCCGCCTCGTCCCGGCCGCATGCCACCGTCCGGCGAGTAACTTCAGATCCAAGGGCCTCTCCTCCTGCACTGGCAGGAACTGCGCGGCACCACAGAGCCCTCACTAGGCCTAGGTCTGCATGCGCCCTGTCTGAAGATGCGGCGTCGTGCCCGTCACGCCCCAGTAGACCGTCCCTTTCCTTGCGCTGGGTCCTTGCCATTGTTGCTCCTGTCCCCGGTTGACAGTAGACGAACGGACATGTACTAACGGACATATGCGAAAGACTCTGCAAAATAAGATAGAAAACGCTTAGATTGTCTTATTGCACGTGATACAGTTGTTTTGCAGGGTTCGGCGCTGTGCGACGCCAGTAATACACACAGCGCGGGAAAGAAGCCAAGATGGGGCTCAGAATGCGTGAGCTACGTCCTGAAGTGAAGTAAGCGCCTTTTGGTCAGTGTAAGTAATAGCTGCGGCGCTCGGTTACTTTCGCCTTCTAGCCCGAAGGCCCCAACTATCAAACATGAATGCTGCGATCGCTTCCTCCCTGTGAACCAAGGCTGCGAGAAATAGCTTATGTCGAAAACGAGAACCCGTCTCGTGAACTTCCGCCTCACGGACGAAGAATTCGAGCAACTCAAGACCGCCTCTAGCCGGCAAGGCGCGCGTTGCGTTTCCGAGTTCGTTCGTCATGTGATACTGACAGCGCCCAACCGCTGCCCCGCGTCCAGCTCATACGATGACAACCTCATGTTGTTTGAGCGGCGCGTGGCCACCCTCGAGCAGTCCATGACCCGTTTTATCGAATCGTTTTCCAGCGCTCAGCCCCAGCGCGTCAACTCGGGCAACTAGTCTCGGGCAGTTTGCCTGTGTTTCTCGATGTGTGTCCCGAGCCTCGAAATGGTCATGATACGTGCGCCCTACGGCGTCAACCGTCGGCCCGATTGAAAGAAAACACTATGCGTTTGCTGATCCCAGTTTTAATTGTCACGGCCTGCGCTTCGGCGCAGCCGCCTGGCCCCAACCGCGCGATTTCGGTTCCCGAAGTCGGCGCCAATCTCCCGGCCCAACCCGTCGGCGCCAACGACCTGATCGCGGTCTCCGTCTACGACGCGCCCGAGCTCAGCCGCACCGTCCGCATCAGCGGCGATGGCTTTATCCGCCTCCCTATGCTGAGACAGCGCATCAAAGCGGAAGGCTCTTACCCGTCCGACCTCGAGACCGCTATAGTCAATGCCCTCCGTGACGAGCAGATCCTCGTCGATCCCTTCGTTACCGTGACTATCGCCGAGTACCACAGCCGCCCCATCAGCGTATCCGGCGCCGTCAGGACGCCCCTCGTTTTCCAGGCAGAAGGCCCCACCACCCTCCTGGAGGTCCTCGCCCGCGCCCAGGGTCTCCGCGAAGATGCTGGCCGCGAAATCCTCGTCAGCCGGTCCCAGCCCGGCCCGGATAACACACCCGTCCAGGTGACCCTCCGCGTCAACGTCCGCGGCCTGATCGACGATGCCGACCCCGCCCTCAACCTCAAACTCACCGGCGGCGAAGAGGTCCGCGTCCCCGAAGTCGGCAAGATCTACATCGTCGGTAATGTCAAGAAGCCCGGCGCCTTCCCCGTGCAGGATGGCGGCGATACTACCGTCCTGCAGATGCTCGCGCTTGCCGAAGGCCTCATGCCCTTCGCCGGCAAACAGGCCTTCATCTACCGCCGTGAAGCCGCCGGCGCCAAGAGCGAAATCCCCGTCGCGCTCGACAAGATCATGCAGCGCAAGGCGCCGGACGTCCCCCTCCTTGCCAACGACATTCTGTACGTGACCGACCGCACCAGCAAGCGCATCGCCCTCACCACTCTCGAAAAAGTCCTCGGTTTGGGCACCGCCCTCAGTGGCGCCGCCATCTACACATTGAAGTAGCCCTTCGTGGGGCAGGCTTCAGCCTGCCAATACCGCACCCGAGCAATCATCAATATGCCTGACGAAAGAGACCGCCTCGCCATCACCGCTTCCCAGACCAACGGCAACGGCCACGGTTCCGTACCCGCCGTCCCGGAACTCGTCACCGTTTACCCGTCGTATACCTATGCCGATAACGGGTCCGAAGAGCCGACCGTCCCCCTCTCCCACTACGGGTGGATTCTCAGGCGCCACAAGTGGAGAATCCTGGCCTTTGTCGTGGTCTGTGTCGCCTCCACCGCGGTCGTCTCCTCGCGCCTCGTTCCCATCTACGAGTCCACCTCCACCATCGATATCGACCGCCAGGCCCCCGCCGCCGTCATCGGCCAGGACGCCGCGCGCATGGCCCCCAATGACGCCGACCAGTTCCTGGCCACCCAGATCAAAATCATCCAATCCGATTCCGTCCTGCGCCCCGTCACCATGCACCTCCGCATCCCGGCCGCGGATAGCGCCGTCCCAGGCCAGACCGTCCAACCCACCGAGCGAGCCATGCACGCCCCCCTCGTTTTCAAGAACCTGAAGGTGACGCGCCCGCCCAATACTTACCTGCTGCTCATCACCTATCGCTCGCCCGATCCTGACCTGGCCGCCGACGTCGCCAATGCCGTCGCCGAGAGCTACATCCAGCACACCTACAACGTCCGCTTCCGCGCCAGTGCCGGCCTGTCTGCCTTCATGGAGAAGCAGATGGAAGAACTCAGGGCCAAGATGGAGCGCTCCTCCGCCGCCCTCGTGCAGTACGAAAAGGACCTGAGCGTCATCAATCCCGAGGAGAAGACCTCCATCCTCTCCTCGCGCCTGCTCCAGCTCAACACCGAGTTCACAGTCGCCCAGGCCGATCGGGTGCGCAAACAGGCAGCCTACAATTCGGTAAAGAGCGGTTCCCTGGAAGCCGCCCAGGCATCCACCCAGGGCGAACAGCTCCGCCGCCTCGCCGACCGCGTCGATGAGGCCCGCGAGAAGTTCTCCGTCATCAAGGCCCAATACGGCGAAAACCATCCCGAGTTCAAGAAGGTCGGCTCCCAGCTCGCCGAGTTGCAGCGCCAGCTCGACGCCCTGAAAAGCAACATCGGCCAGCGGATCAGCCTGGAACTCACGGAAGCTGCCAACCGGGAGGCCATGCTGAAGACCGCCGTGGCCCAGACCAAGGCCGAGTTCGACCAGCTCAACGCGCGCTCCTTCGAGTACAAGGCCCTGAAACAGGAGGCCGATGGCGATAAGGGCCTCTACCAGGAGCTGGTGCGCAAGATCAAGGAAGCCGGCATCAATTCTACCTTCCAGAACAGCTCCATCCGCCTCTCCGATTCGGCGCGGCCTGCCTTGCAGCCCGTCTTCCCGGACGTGCCGCTGAACGCCACTCTCGCCTTCCTCTTCTCCACTCTGCTCGCCGTCGGCGCGGCCGTCATGGCGGATGTCCTGGACAACACCCTGCGCGACCCCGAGCAGATCCAGAAAGGGCTCAAAACCGAAGTCGTCGGTTCCCTCCCGTTGGTGAAGCACTGGCGCGGCCGCGTACCACAGGTCCTCGCAGCACTGTCCTCTTCTGCCAACGGGATCAAGGTCCGGTTCAGATCCACCCATCGCTTGGGCCAGGCGGCCGCGTTTGATGAAGCCGTCCGGACCTTGCGCGATTCCATCCTTCTTTCCGATCTTGATCGCCGCCCCCACAGCCTCCTCATCACCTCCGCCGCTCCGCGCGAAGGCAAGACCACCTGTTCGGTCCACCTGGCGATTGCGCACAGCCTGCAAAGTCGAAAGACGCTGCTGATTGACGCCGATCTGCGGCGCCCCAGCGTCCACACTCACCTCGGAACTCCGAACGACCGGGGCCTTTCCACCGTGATTGGCGGGGAGGGTGAATGGCGTGACGTATTACAGAAGATGGCGGCGTATCCGGATCTGGATATCCTGCCCGCCGGCCCGGCGTCGCGGCGAGCTGCCGATCGCCTGGGGAGCACGTTGGAGAAGCTGTTGACCGAAGCGGAGAAGGAGTACGATCTGGTGATCGTGGATTCCCCGCCGCTGCTCGGCTTTGCGGAACCCCTCCAGATGGCCGCCGTAGTGGATGGCGTGGTGGTCATCGCGCTAGTGGCGCAGACCAATCGCGACGCGGTCGGCAGCGTCTTGAGCAGCTTGAAGCGGCTCAAGACCAACGTGATTGGAGTCGTTCTGAATGAAGTCCACGAAGATATGAGCGATCGCTATTACTACTACGGGTATTACGGGAAGTACTACTCGAAGTATTACAAGCCGGTGAAAGCGTAGGTCCGGCAAACGGAATCGTCGGACCTAGCCACGCGCCACCCCAGATGATCTTAGATTCTTAATGTCGTATTTGGCCAAACGGCTACGATCGGCTTTCGTTGATGCCAATCACTTCCGCCTGACCGAATTGTGGGAGCACTCTCTAGGTACCACCACCGCCGATTGGGCCCCGCTCCTGCGTGAAAGGTGCTACCACTGCGTAGCTTTCGGGAAATAAGGGAGTCTACACCTTGCCATGTCAAACCGCCTTAAAAGCACGGAGAACGATAGTTCCCCAATTCCGATGAGGGGTATCCTTCAGCAATGGGATTGCGTACCGCTTTGCGTTGACCTCGATGGAACGTTAATTACTACGGACAGTTTGATACAGGGGATCTTAGAATTCCTCCGAAGGAATCCTCTAAATATATTCCCCACAGCCGTTTGGCTCCTGAGCGGTAGGGCAGTCTTGAAGCAGCGTATCGGGGACCGCATCGTTATGAATGCCGCATCCCTTCCATACAACCGTGACTTGCTGGGATACCTCAAAGACGAGTATGCGCGCGGCCGCCAACTTGTCTTATGCACGGCCGCTAACGAACGAATCGCTGGAAGCGTAGCTGGTCATTTGGGCATATTCGTGACCGTCTTCTCCAGCAATGCAAAAGAAAACCTGAAGGGGCGCAATAAAATGAAGGTTCTCGAGCAGCAGTTTGGCACAGGGCAATTCGACTACGCCGGTAATTCTTGGGCTGACCTTGCCGTTTGGCGACGGTCTCGCTCCGCAATCGTAGTTAACGCATCTCCGTGGACGGTTCTCGCATTGCGACTCTTCGGCGTCCACGTCTCCCGTTCGTTTTCAGGTAGCGGCCCTCAAGAATGAGTACAATAATTGCTCTTCCCTCTTCGGCAACCGCTCCTCTCGCCCAGAGAACAACAAGGGCTTCGGCAAGTGCTCTTGGAGGGTGCGTTCGCCTGCTCCGGGTTCGCCAGTGGTTGAAAAACGGCTTTGTGTTCGCACCATTGGTCTTCGCCGGGAAACTGATGAATGGCACAAGCGCTGAACACGCCGTCGGGTCATTTCTCTCCTTCAGCCTTGTCGCCAGCGCAGTGTACGTATTGAACGACTGGTCAGATCGAAACAATGATCGGCAGCACCCCGACAAGTGCAATCGCCCTATCGCCGACGGTACCGTGTCGGGAACAATTGCAGCCGTTATGGGACTTTGTCTCATTGTGGCAGGAGTTGCAGTGGCGTGGTTTACAACGAACGCCAGCGTGGCTGCGCTTGAGGTAATATACCTGGCCATTAATGCTTACTACTCCTTCTCACTCAAACACGTCGTCATCCTTGACGTCTTCGCGATCGCAATAGGTTTTGTGATTCGAATCCTCGTAGGTGCGGCTGCAGTGGGCGTCTCTGCATCCCATTGGCTCCTTCTCTGCACTCTTCTGTTGACCCTGTTCCTCGGTTTCTCCAAACGGAAAAGCGAACTCAAAGCGCTTGGGCACAGTAGCAATCTATATCGTACCGTGTTGACCTCATACTCGCCCACTCTGATCACCCAACTCAATGTGATCCTATGCGCCGCCACACTCGTTTGTTATGCCCTGTATACTGTGGCACCTGAAACCGTTAAGAACTTTGGCACAGATCGGCTTATCTACACGGTCCCGTTCGTTATCTATGGCCTGTTCCGATACCTTTTTCTCATGGAAACCACTTCTGAGGGCGCTAACCCTTCATCGCTGGTCTTGCGCGACCGGTCCCTCGGAATTAGCGTCGCGCTATGGTTATCGGCCTGCCTATTCATAATATACGGCCGGTCTTGAATACGCAAAACAGGTGTCTGTTCCTAAGCCATGAACGTGGGGCTCTGCGCAGGAATGTGTGGAACCCCGCGCCAATTGACGGTTGCCCCATGATCGCCCGGCAGCAGGGAGATTGCGATTCCCTGTGAATGGCCGTCGTCGCCCCGTTGAAAGCGGACTTGGGCCACTTACGGAGGCGTTCCACGCCAGGAAGCACAGCCCAACGGTTTCCTGGAAACGACTGGCTCTTTACCCCTCCCCGGCCTGAGGTGATCACAAGGGTAGCGGCTTCCGGCGCCCGAAGTCGACCGGTCGGGCACCCCCTCTCTGATGGATTTCCGCTCCTCGAAGCAAGGGTTCGCATCACCGCCAAGCTTCTGATTCCATGATGGATGTCAGTGTAGGATCTCTCCATCTGGCATGACCGCAGGACCGTCGGAAACGCCTATCGAGAGGCGGCTATCTGTCCTTTCAACAGTTTGACCGGGCCACTGAGCGTGCTGAAGCCTCCGTGTCCGCCGCTGGCGCTGCCGCCATCCCAAGTGCCCGCCAATTGGGCAGTTCTACAAATTCTCGCTCAGAGCCGAACGTGGTGGCCCCTGTTCGCAGATCCACTGAGGTGTCTCGCTACGCGCAAGGCAGCGCAACCTACTTGACGGTCCGGTGACCAAATGACACAGAAGCGCATTCACGAAAGTATGGAATCAGCAGGGAGATCTTCGATGATCGGTGGAAAGACGTGGCGGCTCGCGGGCGGACTCCTGGCGCTCGCGATCGGGTCTGCATACATCTATACGTCTACAATCCTGTCTCCTGCAGTTAAACAATCGATGCTGTTGCACCGGCAGATTCTATCCGATGCTGCGCCTTCCCCTTACGCATACCGTTTGTTGGCGCCTTGGGGTCTTGAAGGTTTACTCAAGGTAGTCACCGCCCTCGGCGTTCCGGCTGACAAAGGATTCCTGGTGGCAGAGGGACTATGGGCGACCCTAGGGATTTGGTGTTCCTTGGCGGTACTTTCATGGGCCTTGGGTCGACGCTATGGTAACCTGGGAATCGCCTGCGCGACGGCCGTAGGAGTGTTCTCGATGAACATGGCATTACGCGATCATTATTATCAGCCTTGGTCGCTTATCGAGCCCGCAATCTTCGCCCTGGCCTATGAGTGGATTCAACGTGACCGTTTCAAGTCTTTGATTGCACTTGTGGTAATAGGAACGTTCAACCGAGAGACGACCTGCTTTGTCGTGTTGTTGTACGCACTATATTGGTGGTACTCCGGATCCAAATATATATTCAAGGTTGGAGTGCTGTCAGTCACTTGGCTGTTTGTATTCTCAGCAATCAGATTGATCATCGGACCCAGGCCGTTTGTCCACGACTTCAGTGCAGTTGTGAATTATAACGTTAGCGTTGGAGCGCTTGTTCACACGTCTGTTGCATGGATGATGTTTCTGGGTCCATTTTGGTATTGCTTGTTCAGGGGGGTTGGTACACTCGACCGACGCTCGAAGCAAGCGATGCTATCCCTCGTCGCTTTTGGATCGATCTTCGTGTTTGAAGGGTGTTGGTGGGAGACCCGTCCGTGGATGTCTTTTTATTGCATTGTTCTGCCGCCAATGTGCATCATGCTGAATCAATTTGTACTACAAAGCGCCACGACATATGAGAGCGGAACTCTCTCCGTGTTCTGCTCTGGCGATGGAACTTCCTCCGGGGCGCAGACGACCCAGAGTCGCGCCCACCAATCATCGGTGTTTCATACCCCCGCAGACGCTAGGAGTGCAGCAGTCGATCACCAGATATCGACGACTGCAGCTGAGCGGACTACCTGATGAAATCGCGGGACTCCAAGCACCCAGTGTCCTTCTGATTTCGTGACCCCCGAGCAACAGCTAATGCCTATTAAACTTCTCTTTGTCTTCGGCACCCGGCCAGAAGCTATTAAACTGTGTCCGGTAATCCGACACACGAAGTCCCGCCCGACTGACTTCGACGTTAAGGTCTGTGTGAGCGCTCAGCACAGAGAGATGCTAGACCAAGTACTCAACGCGTTCGGGGTAACGCCGGACCGCGACCTCGGCATTATGCGTCCCGGCCAGACCCTCTCCGAGTCCACATCGCGTATCATCGCCGCCCTCGAACCTATTCTCGCTGAAGAGAAACCTGACATCGTCCTCGTCCAGGGGGACACCACCACCACCTTCTGCGGCGCCTTGGCCGCCTTCTACGCGAAAATCCCCGTCGGCCATGTCGAGGCAGGACTCCGTACTGGAGATCCACGTCAACCGTTCCCCGAGGAAATGAACCGAGTCCTTACGGGGCGGATCGCGACCTTTCACTTCGCCGCCACCGATGGCGCTGCGCAGAATCTCTACCGGGAGGGCGTAGACCTCGCCGCCGTCACCATCACCGGCAATACCGGCATAGACGCGGTCCTCCACGTCAAGGGGGCTCTCGACGCCGGCAAACTTGCTGGCCTCAACGGATTCCGCCCTGCCGGCTCGAAGAAACTCGTCGTCGTCACAGCCCACCGCCGCGAAAGCTTTGGCGACAGCTTCGATCAGATCTGCGCGGCCCTGTTGCGCCTAGCTCGACGGGATGACGTCCAAATCGTTTATCCCGTCCATCCCAATCCGAACGTCCGCCAGGCAGTCAATCGGCATTTGGCGGGCCAACCGAACATTACGCTCCTCGACCCTATGGACTACGTCCCGTTTGTAGACCTGATGTGCCGGGCGTATCTATTGCTGACCGATTCGGGAGGGATTCAAGAGGAAGCACCGTCTCTTGGCAAGCCTGTCCTGGTGCTGCGCGACAAGACCGAGCGCCCCGAGGCGGTCTCGGCCGGAACAGCCCTCCTCGTCGGCACCAACAAGCGTCGGATCGTCGAAGCGGCGGAACTCTTGCTGGATGACCCGGTCGCCTACCAGCGAATGGCCCGCCGGCACAATCCGTATGGGGATGGCAGGGCCAGCATTAGGATTGCGAACGTGCTCGCAGGCGGTATAGCCGGACTCGGCGGAACTCAAGTGACGGACAATGTTTCCGAAGGCCCGCAAAGGCAAGCACTTTGCTCCTGATACCCACTGAAGCCAGAACGTGGACCGGCGCCACCAAAGCGGTCAGCGACATTTGGGCGTCCGATTCGCTCCGCGGTCGCTTCGCCAGAGGGGCTACTTGGTCCCTGATCGGCGCAGCAATATCGCAGGGTTCGACTCTGGCAGCGTCCGTTATCACAGCCAGGATACTGGGCCGTGAGCAGTTCGGCAAGTACGGCATGATCCAGAGCACGGTGGGCATGCTCGGTATTTTCGCGGGCCTAGGACTCGGCGTCACGGCGACGAAGTATGTCGCTGAGTTTCGAAACCGCGATCCGGAGCGAGCGGGACGAATTATCGCTCTCGGCTGGGCGGTTGCCATCGTATCGGGGGGGCTCCTGGCACTCGCTCTTCTGGCGTTTGCGCCAGTCATCGCCGCCAAGACGCTCAATGCGCCACTGCTGGCAAATGAACTGCGCATCGCCAGTCTACTGTTGTTCTTCAATGCGATCAACGGTGCGCAGACGGGCGCCCTTGCCGGCTTTGAGGCTTTCCAGGCCATTGCCCGCGTCAATCTGGTCCGGGGCCTCTTAACACTTCCCGTCACCGTCCTCGCCGTCCTTCTCTGGCAACTTCATGGCGCCGTCGGGGCCTTGGCCGTCACGGCGGGTGTCACTTGCCTATTGAGCCAGGTCTCACTGCGACGCCAGTGCACGGCCCTCGGAATTCGTACGCAGTTATTGTCTGGGTGGTCAGAAAGGCGGGTCCTTTGGACCTTCTCTGCGCCCGCTTTCCTCAGCGGAGCATTGGTTGGACCCGCGATCTGGGCCGCGAGCACAATGCTCGTGAATCAACCGGGTGGTTACATTGAGATGGGGCTGTTCAGCGCGGCGAACCAGTGGCGGAGTGCCATTTCGTTCATACCGGGCGTACTGGCACAGTTTGCGTTGCCAATCCTGTGCAACCTCAACGGGGAACGAGATGCGAACCGCTACGGTAAGGCCCTTCGGTGGAATCTCATCCTTACCACGGCCTCTGCATCCGCCGTCGCCTTGCCAGTAATTCTGGTCGCTCCAGGAATCATGCGGTTGTACGGGCACGACTTCCAACAGGGCTGGATCGTTCTTGTTCTGTCAGCCGCAACTGCCGTCATAACTTGCGCCAATGGGGTAGTCGGAGCGGCCATAATGAGCGCCGGATCCGTGTGGGTCGGTCTAATATTCAATGCCATGTGGGCCGCTGTACTCCTTGTTGGTTGTCACTACTTCATTCCGACGCGCCTGGCTCTCGGATTGGCAGGCTCAATGCTCGGCGCATACGTCGCACACACCGCTTGGCAGTCAGCGTATCTTCACCGGCTAGCCGTGCGTAGGATCCATTAATATCGCAGGAGTTTTAACTTCCGTCGTCATTGACTGCCTTGTTTTGAATTTCTATCCGGAACCGCCGACAACTTTTCTCCACCAGTGGACGGCGTTCAAGTACTCTAGCCCAATATAATGTCCATGACATGCTCTAACGGAGTGCCTTGCCTCTCTGCCCCCGTAAGCCCCAGGCCGTCAGACCTGCGGGTCCGCGCACGGCTGAATTACAGCCGCCCGTCCAGAAGTAGTGCTTTTGAGAAGTTCCATGTCGCTGTGCTCCTGTCCGTATTCCCATGCGCCGTATTTTGGTGCCCTGTCTACACGAGCGGCGCACTTGGAAATGTCACTTTACTGGATTGTGCGCTTATGGCCCTGTGGGCGACTTCTCTAGCCCTTTTCCTCGGCACCCGCACCCAACTCCCGTACCTGGCTCGCCGATGCTCCATCGTTTGCTTATCTGCAGTACTTATTGGATGCTGCTATGCAATCGCCGCGACCGTTTTCGGACGCACGGAAAACATGGTCAGCGACGTGTTGCGTTTCATGAAGATCTTCGGTTTCCCTTCCATCATCCCGCTGAGCATCTGTCTGGCATCCAAGGCTCGCATCCATCGGCTGCTTACCGGCGCCGCGCTGGTTAGCCTGATCTTCAACATTGGCGTTTCGTTCACCGGTTATCAGGACAAGTTGCCGTTATTCAATCACTTCTCGGAGCTTACCGCAGGCCAGGAGTTCCGCCCGACCGGTGCCGTGTCCAATCCGAACGACTACGGCTACATGTCTGTGGCGAGCCTTGCCTTTGCGGCGGCATGGTGGTGCAGTACAAAGATTGCCCCCGCCTTCCATCGCCTACTGTGTTTCGGCGCTATTGTTACATCGTTGTATGGGATCGCTTCCTCTGGGTCGCGATCCGCGATGGTCGGCCTGTTTTGCGGCGGGGTCTATTTTGTGACGACCCAACATATCAGCATTGCGAAAAAGATTGGGTTTGTTGGCGTGTTCGTAGGGTTCGTTATGTCCGCGTGGCAGCTATCAGCGGTCTTCCAAGAGAGGATGGACACGGCGATCACACAGAGGTCGCAGGAACTCAATTTTGTTGGACGCCTCGAAGCGCAAGCTATCTCCGTCAGAACATGGGTTGCTTGGCCTCTGGGAGTTGGATCCTCAAACATGCCAGAAGCGACGACACCCTATGCCACCGGTTCGCAACTGGTCGGGGCCGTCCGCGGATCGGATAGCATTTACGTAGATATGTTGGTTGGCGCTGGTATCGATGGCCTGGCCCTGTTGCTGATATGTCTTGGAAGCTGCTGGAGACTGTCCTCACGTAGTACTCTCGGACCTCGAACAGGGGTGTTTCGGGCCGCGATTGTCTCCATGTTCTTTTTCGGCTTCGCAACGTTGGCGCCCGCTACATCATTTGTGGCGCCATTCTTTTTTGCAATAGTGGGACTCGCCGCTTTACCGGAAGCGCCGCCTCGGGCCGCCTCGGCTCGTATATCCGCCAAATGAAACTTCGTAGGAACGGGCAAGTGGCTGTAAATTGAGCAGTTGCGGGGCCGACCCGCAAGTCTCTCGCTGAAACCTCCCCCGAGAGAACCGAAACACTGCGGCACAGGGCCCTCGAGCGTCGTGTGAATCTGCACCGGGCAACGGGTCAGTCTACCCCGGACCTGGGAGAAGAAGAAGTCCATTACGAATTCCTGCTTTCTTTATAAATTAATCTCCTATGCGCATTTTGCTTGTATCGTCTCAAATCATCCCGCACGTCGGTGGTCTTAGTACCCATTTCCAGCTTTTGGAGCGCACGCTGGGGAAAAGTGGCACCCTATCTGGTGCAGTGACCGGCGGCGACATCCACTTTGGATTGGTGCAAAGGCTCGGTCTGGGCCTGTCTCGACTTGCCAATGCGGACGTCGGCCGGGCGACAATTCTTGACGCTTCTCTCAGACGTCTATCAGACAAACTCCAGATTCTCCTAAAAGGCAGCGAGATTCCGGACGTGATTCACTGTCACGATGCGCTCGCATGTGTTGCGGCACACCAGGCGGTCCGCTCAGCCGCTGTCTCGGTCCCTGTGGTCCAAACGGTGCACGGCCCAGCCTCTCGAGAAGCGCTGATGGGAGGCGCGGCGCCAGGCGGAGCGCACGTCTCATGCATCCGCAGGCTGGAAGAAGATGCATTTGGCAGCGCGACGCACCTGGTCGCTGTTGATCACGGGCAGGCTGAAATATTAGCGGCCGATTTTCGCGTTCCGCCCGAAAGAATAACTGTGATTCCTAATGGTATCGACGCCGCGGCCACCGCCGCCCTCTCAGAAAGGCCATCGCCGTTGGTCTTGCGTGAGCCATATTTCCTGGTTCCCCGCCGTCTTGTCAAGAAAAACGGCGTCGAAGTCGCTCTAAGAGCAATAGCGCGCCTAGATAGTACAACCGTGCTTGCGATTGCTGGCGATGGCCCCCTAAGGCGGGACCTCGAACGTATCGCGGCCGCCCTCAACATTGTGGACCGTGTTCGGTTCTTGGGGAAGCTGCCACCCGCGGTTCTGCTGCCCCTGATGCGAGGGGCGTTAGGCGTCGTAATTCCATCCGTGCCTGTCGACGGGGTCGTTGAGGCGACATCTCTGGCCGCGTTAGAGGGTATGGCATGTGGCACCCCTATACTGGTATCGGATATTGGGGGACTCCACGAAATAGTGTCGCACGCGCGCGTCGGGTTTCTCTTTGCGGCGGGAGATGAAGCCGCACTGGCGTCCACGATGCGCGGCCTTGAGGTAATGCCCGCTGGTGAGTTGGCCGCGTTGCGGCACCGGACGCGCCTTGGGGTGGGTGTATTCGACGTACACCATTGGTCCACTGCCATCAATACGGTCTACCGTCATACCCTTGACGCAAGAAACGCCCTAGCGTAATTCAGTCAGGTTAGTCTAGCCATGAAAGTCATGTGCATATACAGTAACTCATTTGGTGGCGGCACGGAATCCGTCTTGCTGAAGGGCCTGCCCATCATCACTAACGCTCCCGATATTCGCATTACTTTTCATGATATTTACTCGCGTACTTCGGTTTGCCGAAAGTTCAAGGAGCTGGGGCTGCCGATCTGGCGGACCGGCCACGTGGATGATGAGTCGATCATTTCATTTCACTCGGGAGTTCGCCGGGCACTAGACGTGGTAGCGGCGGTCCCAAGGCATCTCCGGATCGCTCTTCAGGTCCGCTCAGCGTTCTCCACGTCGGATGTACTCTACGTGCACGCATACAAGGATCTCGCACTCTGTAGCGCAGCACGCCTTGCTGGCGCGAAGCCCTCACGTCCCATTGTGTGGCACTGTCATGGGCTTGATGATGGCGTCCGGCTACCAATGCTTGCCGCGCTTGCTAATCGATGCGCCCGAATTATCGCTATATCCGAAGATGTAAGAAATCATCTCCTGGCCATCGGTGTTAGACCGTCAATCGTTCGCACCATCTATAATGCCGTGGATTACTGCCAGATTGAGAAGGCTGCGCTTAGTTCGCCCACGCAGCCGCTGCCCCCGACTGCTACCCGGAGAATAGTCCTGTTGTGCCCAGCAGCCATCCGTGAGGTTAAGGGTATCCACTTGGCGATTGAGGCTCTTCACTTATTACCTCCCGATGTGGACGTGTGGGTGACAGGCGACAAGACTGATCCTGCCGCGTCAGATTACCTGCATAACCTAAGATCTCTTGCGAAACTCCACGGTGTTCAAGGGAGATTGCACTTTCTAGGTGTTAGGGACGATCTGCCCGCCGTAATGGCGTTAGCTGATGTCGTCTGTGTCCCGTCTGTTTGCCGGGAAGGCTTCGCACTAGTAGCAGCCGAAGCAATGGCACTGGGGAAGCCAATCGTCGCATCCTCTCGGGGTGCACTCCCGGAGGTGATTGGCAGATCCGGTCTCATATTCGATCCCGATCAACCAGGCGACCTCGCACGACAACTGTTGGCGCTGCTTGAGAACTCGACACTCGCCGCTTCCCTCGGGACTTCCGGAAGACAGTCCGTTCTTCGTCGGTTTACCTATGATCGATGGGCTCGCGAAGTTATCGACGTGCTTCGGGCGGCCGCGACCGTAGGTGCAGTTGAATCGAGCGTCGCTGGGGCCGGTTCTGTGCCCCGCCATCGGGCTGCTCTCTAGAGAGCGTAGGACCAACGATTTCCCTCACCGACCAAAACGGGGCTCATATATGGATGTAATCATCTTGCTGGAGCAGCGCTTCCACCGCACCCCAGACGGCGCGGTTTGGACCGATGCGGCGTTTGACAATCATTTCTGGAATCGGTACCTGGAGGTTTTTGACGCTGTCCGAGTAACGGCTCGCGTAGAGGACGTGGAGAGCGTGCCCGGTACGTTCGTCCGGGCCGATGGAGAACGGGTCTCGTTCATCGCGGTGCCCTATTATGTGGGTCCCATTCAATACGCGAGGCGTCTATTTCAGATACGGAGCGCGATCCGCAACATCGGTAGCAAGGATTGTGCCGTGATTATGCGAGTCCCGTCATTTATAGCAGCGCATATGGCCCGCAAGCTGTATCGGTCGGGCCAGCCGTTTGCCGTTGAGGTCGTCGGGGACCCGCTCGACGTGTTCGCGCCGAGTGCAATCGGACATCCCCTTCGTCCCTACTTTCGGTGGAGCCTCCCCAGGCAGCTCAGAAAACAATGCAGGAGGGCGTCCGCGGCAGCCTACGTCACCCAGTACACGCTGCAGCGCCGCTACCCCTGCCTCGCCTATGCCGACGGTATTTCTGATATCCATCTTCCTCCTGAAGCGATCGTATTGGATAACGTGTTAGGGACACATTTTTCCAGTGTTGAATTGGACGGAAAGGCCTATGTCTCTGAGCGACCGGCCCGGAGCATCGAAGGCTTTCGGCTCCTGACCGTTGGCTCGTTGGAGCAGCCTTACAAAGGCGTCCAGCATCTCATTCCCGCCCTGAATATCTGTGTACGGAAGGGGTTTGACGCTAGGTTAACCGTCGTCGGCGACGGCCGGTATCGTGCCTCTCTCGAGAGACAGGCAGCTGCACTTGGCATTTCGGACCGCGTGGAGTTCCTAGGGAAACTTCCGGTCGGCTCAGCGGTGCGCAATCAAATGGATCACGCGGACCTGTTCGTTCTTGCATCCCTTACCGAGGGGCTCCCTCGCGTCATTATCGAAGCCATGGCGCGGGCAATGCCGTGCATCGCTACAAACGTTGGCGGCATCCCGGAACTGCTCCAACCGGAGGACTTGGTTCCGCCGGGCGATCCGGAGGCGCTCGCCGCGATAATTGCCGAAGTTGGTCAGGACGTAGCCAGGATGACCAGAATGGCCGGTCGCAACCTTGCCCGGGCTCAGCAGTTTCATGAATCTGTTCTTAGGGAACGGCGGCTCACGTTTTACCGCCACCTGCAGCGTGTAACGGAGGAGTGGCGGGCCGGCCAAGTGGGTGGTCACGTCGCCAATCAGCCGGCAACAGGCAGCGTTCTGAGAAATTCTGTCGATTGACGGACAAACTAAAAATACGGAGCTATTGTGATACTTCAGGTCTTTTCTAGCGTCGCCCCAGTTCCTAAGGCTACGCTTCAGAGGACTTCGCCTGTCTTCAGGTTGGTCCACATTACGACCGTTCCGATTACGCTTGGCTTTCTAGCCGGCCAAGCGAAGTATATGGCCGGCAATGGGTTCGAGGTCCATTTCGTTTCTTCGCCAGGCCCTATGCTGATTGAGCACGCCCAACGCGAAGGCGCTTGCGCCCATGCAATTCCAATGCAGCGCGCGATCAGCCCGGCGCATGATTTAGTCGCGCTTTGGTGCTTGTACTCGTTGTTCCGGCGGTTGCGTCCCGCTGTTGTCCACGCACACACTCCGAAAGCCGGGCTTCTTAGCATGTTAGCCGCTTTTCTCGCGAGGGTTCCTGTTCGGATTTATCACGTTCACGGACTCCCGGAAATGACGGCGAAGGGCCTGAAACGCCGAGCCCTGCACTGGAGCGAGCGCCTCGCGGCTCGCTTTTCTTCGGCGCAACTGGCCGTGGGCGAATCCGTCAGGGCCGCGGCCATCGCTTTCGGACCAGAGCGGGCCGCGAAGTTGCACGTACTTCTCGATGGCACAATCAATGGCATTGATTGCGAAAAGTTCGATCCGGGAATCATCCCCATACGGCGCGATCTTATCCGGCAAAAATTTGGAATCCCTACAGATGCGATCGTCATCGGCTTCGTGGGCCGCCTCGCTATTGACAAGGGTGTACGTGAACTTGCCGACGCCTGGCGGAGCCTTTCCTCTGAATTTGACAACGTTCACCTAATACTGGCCGGCTGGCGTGATGGCATGCCCAAGGCCGTAGAACTGTATCTCGAACATGCACCCCGCGTTCACATCCTGGGGGCCGTATCGGACACACCATCCTTGTATTCAGCTATCGATATCGTCGCTCTGCCTACCTACCGCGAGGGCTTTCCGTATGTCCCGTTGGAGGCTGCGGCCATGGGACTGCCGGTGGTCGCAACCCGTGTCTGCGGCTGTGTGGACGCCGTCGTGGAGGGCGTCACGGGTTTACTGGTCGAACCGCATTCGGCCGATGAACTCGTAGCCGCGTTGCGCACTTACCTCCGTGATCCGCTTCTGCGGCATCAACATGGCATGGCCGGCAGGGAACGCGTTACCGCTAAGTTCGCGCCATTGCCTCTTTGGCAAGCCATTCGGGCCGAATACGCCCGACTCTTAAGTGCTGCTCGTGAAGATGAGTCTTGGGCTGAATCCACAAAGCCTTTACAGGCCGTCCGGAACAAGGCCTTGATCTGGCAGCGCGTATTCGATATTTCAGTCTCGCTGCTCGGACTCCTCCTGCTCGCGCCGGTCATTGCCATTGTCGCCCTAGCGATACGAATCAATATGGGCGCGCCGGTGATTTTCCGGCAATCACGTCCCGGACGCGACGGTACGCTATTTCAAATCCTTAAATTTCGCACCATGAGCGATAGGCGGGACGAGCAACGCCTCCTGCCGGATGAGCAGCGGCTCGGTTGGTTCGGAAAGTTTCTGAGGAGTACAAGCCTCGATGAATTGCCAGAACTCTGGAACGTTCTTAGGGGCGAGATGAATCTGGTTGGGCCGCGACCTCTACTGGTCCAATATTTGCCCCTTTATACGGCGCGGCAGAGTCGTCGCCACGAAGTGAAGCCAGGCATCACCGGTTGGGCGCAGGTCAACGGCCGGAACGCGCTCACGTGGGAGCGGAAGTTTGAACTGGACGTGTGGTACGTGGATCACTGGAGCGTTTGGCTAGACCTGAAGATTATCTGTATCACCGTCGTCAAGGTGTTGCGCCGCGACGGCATCAGCCAGCGAGGACACGCCACCATAGCGGAATTCATGGGCAGTACCCACATCACCGGACAGCATGAATAATCCCTTACTGATTTGGGGTGCCGGCGGGCACGCGAAAGTCGTTCTGGACATCGTGCGGGGAACCGGATGTTTCGACCCCATTGTCTTCATCGATGATGATCTCTCGAAGACCGGCCTGTCCTTCTGCGGCTGCCCGGTCATAGGCGGACCCGACGAACTCCATCACTTTGCCGGAAGCGCTTTCCTCATCGCTGTAGGTGATAATCGCACTCGCGCCCGGTGTTTTGGTCACGCACTGGAAAGCGGACTCTCGCCGGCGGCTCTTGTTCATCCAACTGCCATTATCGCTCCTTCCGCAAGGATCGGACGAGGAACAGTCGTGATGCCCGGAGTCATCGTCAACGCCGGCGCGGTCATCGGCGAAAATTGCATTATGAACAGCGGAGCCATCATCGAACACGATTGCAGAATCGGCTCGCACGCTCATGTTTCGCCGCGCGTTGTACTCGGCGGCGGTGTGACGGTCGGGCCCCTGGCGCACGTCGGAATCGGTGCCGTCGTGCTGCCTGGGGCTGTGATCGGTGAGGAGTCCATCGTGGGTGCCGGCGCCGTGGTCCTGAAGGAAGCTCCTGCGCATTCCACCGTAGTCGGCGTACCTGCCAGAGCCCTTTCACCCGCTTAGGAATTACTGCACATGAAACGCATCCTCCTCTCCGTCCCTCACATGGGCGGCACTGAACAAACTTACGTCCGCGAAGCCTTCGACACGAACTGGCTCTCCACGGTCGGGCCCAATCTGTCAGCCTTCGAGCAGGATTTCGAAGCTCGCCTCGGCCTCCCCTCCGTCGCGCTTGCCAGCGGCACCGCCGCCATTCATCTCGGCCTGCGTCTTCTCGGTGTTGGGCCCGGCGATGAAGTCTTTTGCCCGACGCTCACCTTCGTCGCCAGCTGTAATCCAGTCCGCTATCTCGGCGCAGAGCCCGTATTCCTGGACAGCGATTGCACCACCTGGAACCTGGACCCTAACATCCTCGAAGACGCTCTCCACCAGCGCGCGCAGCAAAACAAACTCCCTCGCGCCGTCATAGTGGTCCACCTCTATGGACAGTGCGCCGACATGGACCCCATCCTGGCAATCTGCCTCCGCTACGGCGTGCCTGTGCTCGAAGACGCCGCCGAAGCCCTCGGCGCTACATATCGCAACCGCCCGGCCGGCACGCTCGGAGAAGTGGGAACGTTCTCCTTCAACGGCAACAAGATGATCACAACCACCGGCGGCGGCATGCTCGTTTCCCCCAACCCCGCCTGGGTCGAAAAGGCCCGCTTCTGGTCCCAGCAGGCCCGTGATCCCAGCCTTGCTTACGAACACTCCGAACTCGGTTACAACTACCGCATGAGCAACGTGCTGGCTGGTATCGGCCGTGGCCAACTCGAAGTTCTGGACCTCCGTGTCCGGCAGCGGCGCGCCATCGCCTTCCGCTATCGGGATGCATTTGCTGACCTCCCCGGCATCTCGCTCATGCCACAGGCCCCTTACGGCGTGCACACCAACTGGCTCAGTTGCTTCCTCATCGAAGAAGCCCAGTTGGGCTGCTCGCGCGATGAACTCATAGGCATCCTCGCCGCCGCCAACGTCGAGTCCCGCCCCGTCTGGAAACCGATGCACTTGCAGCCCCTGTACGCCGGTTGCGCGCGCCACGGAGGCCAGGTGGCCGAAGACCTCTTCCGCCGCGGAATCTGTCTCCCCAGTTCGAGCAGCCTCTCGCTCGAAGACCAGTTCCACGTTATCAGCCAGGTGCGGGCCGCATCTGGCCATCGATCGCTCCCCGAACTCCACGAAGAATTCGTCGCTGTCCTCTGAGGAATCCCAACGCCATGTCACCACTTAGCATCCGCGCGATCGCCCGCTATTTTGCCTGTCACCCTCGCTGGGTAGTGAGGGCAGTCCAACTCGTCATATTCGCCGTCTCCGGCGTCCTCGCGTTCATTCTGCGCTTCGACTTCACGGTCCCTGCACAGTTCCGGCCCCACTTGCTTGCGGGGTTCTGCATCTTCGTGCCGGCCAAGATCCTCGCGTTCACGTTCTTCCGGCTCGACCGCGGCTGGTGGCGATATGCTTCCATTCGCGACGTCCTGCGCCTCGCTGCGGCCAACCTTATCGGTTCAGCTTTCGGTTACTTGGGCCTCGTGTGGCTTGCCCCGGGAAGCTTTCCGCGCTCGGTCTATTTCCTGGATTTCCTGCTCTGTTTCGGCATGACTTCAGGCATCCGCCTGGCGGTGAGAGTGGCGTTCGAATACTCCCGGTCGCCTCATCCGGGTAAGTACAAACGGACCCTGATCTACGGAGCTGGCGACGCCGGAGTCGCCCTGCTCCGCGAGATCCAACAGAACCCGGCCCTTCCGTACCAAGTCGTCGGTTTCATCGACGATGCTCCTGGCAAGCGAGGCAGCTTCATCCGGCGCATCAAGGTCTTCGGCAACGGTGCTGCCCTGCCCTCGGTCGTCGCGGCCCAGAGCATCGAAACCGTACTCATTGCCCTGCCCTCCGCCACCGGCACGGAGATGACGCAGATCCTCAACCGTTGCCACGAAGCTGGCGTCTCCTACAAAACCATTCCCGGGCTCACCGAAGTCATCGAAGGCAACGGACTCGCCACTCAAATCCGTGATGTGGCCGTCGAAGATCTCCTCGGCCGCAACACCGTACGCCTCGAGGAAAACCAGATCCGGGGCACGCTGAAGGGCAAGATGGTCCTCGTCACGGGCGCCGCCGGCTCCATCGGCTCCGAACTCTGCCGCCAGATCGCACGCTTCCAGCCCGCCGGAATCGTGGGCTTCGAAATCGCCGAGTCGCCCCTCTTCGAAATCGACCGTGAGATGCGCCAGTTGTTCCCCCAGGTCGCTTTCTACCCGGAAATCGGCAGCATCCAGAATCGCGCTCGCCTCGATGAGGTCCTGCGCCATCACCGTCCGTCGGTGGTCTATCATGCCGCGGCCTACAAACATGTTCCCATGATGGAGGCCCACGTCTTCGAGGCCATCGAGAACAACGTGTTCGGAACCTACAACGTCGCACAGGCCGCTGCGGACAACGGCGTCGATGACCTTGTGATGATCTCCTCCGACAAGGCTGTGCGCCCTACCAACGTCATGGGCGCCACCAAGCGCATCGCCGAACTGTTGCTTCTGGCCTTGCAAAACGGCAGGACCAAATACGTCGCAGTGCGCTTCGGCAACGTCCTCGGCTCCAACGGCAGCGTCATCCCCATCTTCAAAAAACAGATTGCGGCCGGCGGACCGGTCACCGTCACCCATCCGGACATGCGCCGCTTTTTCATGACCATTCCCGAAGCCTGCCAGCTCGTGCTGCAAGCCGCGGTCATCGCCGAGGGCGGCCAGATCTGCGTTTTGGACATGGGCGAGCCGGTGAAGATCGTCGATTTAGCACGGAACTTGATTCTGCTGTCGGGGCTCAAGCCCGACGAAGACGTCAAGATCGAATTCAGCGGTATGCGTCCCGGCGAGAAACTCTATGAAGAGCTGCACTCGCTGGACGAGGACATAGCGCCCACCGCGCATGAGAAGATCCGCATCTTCATCGGCAACGGCATGCCGGAAGGCGATATTCTGGGCTGGCTCGACACGCTGCGTGAAATCTGCCGGTCGCGCGATACCGGCCGCCTCTTAGTTGCTCTGAAAGAAATCGTGCTGGACTACAGCCCGAGCGCGAGCCTGTTGAAGCGCGTCATCGTCCATCGCGACCGCCACGTTGTGCCGATCGCTAGCTGACGCTCAAGGTCTCCGTTTCCAGTCCTTTCCCATCACAGGCTCCAAAAATGCAAGCTACTTTATCAACCGAACAGGAAATCCTTACCGATAAGATCCGCTCCCGCACCGCTAAGGTCGGGGTCATAGGCTTAGGCTACGTCGGCCTGCCTCTCGCCATGGAATTCGCCAAAGCCGGATTCCCGGTCACGGGGATTGACGTCCAACCCTCCAAGGTTGAGGAACTGAACGCCGGCCGCTCTTATATCCAGGACGTGCCCACCCGCACGCTGCGCCCCTACGTCGATTCCGGCAGATTCCGCGCCACCATGGATTTTTCCGTCATCGCTGACTTGGATACCGTCAACATCGCCGTCCCCACGCCCTTGCGCAAAACCAAGGACCCCGACATGAGCTACATCATGGCGGCGGCCGGGGAGATCGCCAGATACGCCCACCCGGGCCTCCTCGTCATCCTCGAATCCACCACTTATCCGGGCACCACGGAAGAAGTGCTGCTCCCCATTCTCGAAAAGAGTGGGATGAAGGTCGGTGTGGACTTCTTCCTCTGTTTCTCGCCCGAGCGTGTCGATCCCGGTAATCCTCAGTACCAGACGAAGAACATTCCCAAAGTCGTGGGTGGGATCACGCCCGCATGTACCGAGATGGGAGCGCTGTTCTATGAGCAGGCGCTGGAGCATGTCGTCTCCGTGAGCAACACCAGCGTCGCCGAGATGGTGAAACTCCTCGAGAACACCTTCCGCATGATCAACATCGGCCTCGCCAACGAAATGGCCATGA
>OBLU010001162.1_pt1 | contig 24596 bp, 22 predicted proteins | sample 1518681 | NCBI WGS metagenome assembly OBLU01 (sample SAMEA3539304, study PRJEB22396) | soil metagenome | biome: tundra; feature: field; material: soil | place: USA | collected 2010-05 | depth 0.15 m
CGACGCCGTCGGACGAGTCGGCGGCGACGAATTCGCGGTCATTTTGCCAACGTCATCCGTTGACGACGCGTCGCGAATCGCGGCACGAATGAGCGCAGTCGCGACGGCGTCCGGTCAACCGACCATGAGTGTGGGCTACGCCGCACTCGACCCGTTGCAACCGAGCGCGGAGCAGTTGGTCCGTGAAGCCGACCGATGCCTCTACGCCGTGAAGTTGCACGGTCGTGGTCGATCCTCCATCCCCACGCCAATCGCCACGGCGGCTCCAAGGGACGGCGCGGATCCCACAACCGAGAGCCCTGGTCCCACGGTGTTCGACTGACGCGTCCGCTCCAGCGAACGCGCGACCAACGACGCACTGACGGTCATTGAGAGGTTTCACGCGACGTCGATCGTCGCCCTGGGATTCGTCACTCGCGACTCTCGCGTGATGCGAATCAAACCAATGCTTACCGCGGTGCACGGTGGTGACGTGTCCGAGCAAGAGGCGAATCATCGACGACGTCGTTCCTTCACTGTCGCCCCATCGTGAACCGATGTACCGGATCGTCATGGACACCCAATCACCGGTGGTAAATCGAGAAGTTGCCGGACCGACATCCGCCAATCCAGCCGTCACGCCATCGTGGTCGTCGAATCTCTCTCTGCGTCGATTGATTCTGTAATCACCGGCGTCGGAATCGTGGTCGTTGACATTACGGAATGGAGGCGACGTATCTCTGGACCGGATCGTCAAGAGCAGTCGCCACGAACGTAGATTCAGGCCCACCCAACCCGGAGGATCCGAATCTCAAGTGTCACGTCGAGCGATCACGGCCCCGTAGGAAGTAGTCAGACAAATATTCGCGACCGGTGTCTTGTCACGGCCGGTTAAACTTGATTAAATCTATCGTCTTTGTTATAAATACAACTTCACATCTCGTTCGTGACATTGCGCCAACGAGGCAAAAATAAGGAGAGCATCGTGCCGGAATGGGGATTCGAAACTCGACAGATTCACGCAGGCACCTCGCCGGACCCGACGACGAATGCGAGGGCCGTCCCGATCTATCAGACGACCAGCTACGTCTTTCGTGACACGGCGCACGCGGCGGCGCTCTTTGGCCTCCAAGAGCTTGGAAACATCTACACGCGCATCATGAATCCCACACAGGCCGCGTTCGAAGATCGCGTCGCCTCGCTTGAAGGCGGCGTCGCGGCCCTCGCCGTTGCGAGTGGCCAGGCCGCCGAGACCATCACGCTCTTGAACCTGGCGGAAAATGGTGGCCACATCGTGTCGTCGGCGTCACTCTACGGCGGCACCTACAACCTCTTCCACTACACGCTGCCCAAACTCGGCATCGAGGTCTCGTTCGTGAACGATCCCGACGACCTCGAGGCGTGGCGAAGCGCCATCCGACCGAACACGAAGGCGTTCTACGCCGAGACCCTCGGCAACCCCAAAGGCGACGTCCTCGACTTCGAGGGTGTGGCCAAGGTCGCGCACGACAACGGAATCCCCCTCGTCGTCGACAACACCCTGGCAACGCCCTTCCTGGCTCAACCGCTCAGCTACGGCGCCGACATCGTCGTGCATTCAGCGACGAAGTTCATCGGCGGGCACGGAACGTCGATCGGCGGCGTCATCGTCGACGGTGGCACGTTCAACTACGAAGCCAGTGGTCGCTTCCCGGCGTTCACCGAACCGGACCCCAGTTACCACGGTCTGGTGTTCGCCGAACTACCGGCGCCGCTCTTCCCCGCGCGTTTCGTGCTCAAGGCTCGACTGCAGTACCTGCGCGACGTGGGCGCCGCGATCGCCCCGCTGAACTCGTTCCTCTTCATCCAGGGTCTCGAGACGCTGAGTTACCGCATGGAGCGCCACGTGCAAAACGCCGTCGCCGTCGCCAACTGGCTGGAAGCGCGTGATGAGGTTTCGTGGGTCACCTACCCCGGGCTCGCGTCAAGTCCCTGGCACGAGCGTCAACTGCGCTACCTCCCTCGTGGCGGTGGTTCAATCATCGCCTTTGGCATCAAGGGGGGACTCAGCGCCGGTCAGAAGTTCATCGAAGGCCTCGAGTTGTTCAGTCATTTGGCGAACGTCGGTGACGTCCGCAGCCTCGCGATCCACCCGGCCTCGACGACGCACTCACAACTCACCGAAGATGAGCAGACGACGACCGGCGTGAGCCCGGATCTCGTGCGACTCTCGGTGGGGCTCGAGTCGATCGAGGACATCCTCGCGGACCTCGACGCCGGGTTTGGTGCGGCGAAGGACGCGTGAGCCCAACTCCGATCCCGGGCACGTGGCAGATTGGCGATGACCCCGGTCAACGTCAGTTCGTCGAACTGAAGGGAAACGGGAACCAGGGTTTCGTCCTCGAGGGCGGTGTCTCATTGCCGAGCGTGACGGTGGCCTTCGAAGCGTGGGGCCAATTGAACCAGAAACGTTCGAACGCAATACTGGTATTGCACGCCCTGTCGGGTGATTCGCACGCCGTTGGGCCGACGGGACCGGGCCACGTGTCACCCGGTTGGTGGGGCGGGCTCATTGGTCCGGGAGCGCCACTCGACACGGACCAGTACTTCGTTATCTGCCCCAACGTGCTCGGCGGCTGTCAGGGGACTACCGGACCGTCGTCACCGGATCTGGAGGACGCCCCGTACGGATCCTCGTTCCCGATAATCACGATTCGTGACCAGGTGGTCGTCGAAGTGGCCCTCGCTGATGAGCTCGGTATCGACACGTGGGCCGCCGTGATCGGCGGGTCGATGGGCGCGATGCGTGCGCTCGAATGGGGCGTGGGATACCCCGAACGAGTGGAACGCGCCGTTATCTTGGCCGTCTCCGCGGCCTCATCCGCCGAACAGATCGCGCTCTGTTCGCTCCAGATCCGCGCGATCAAGTCCGACCCCGCGTTCGCGGGAGGGGACTACTACTTCAGCGGTCGTCACCCGTTGGTCGGACTCTCGCTCGCGCGAGGACTCGGCCAACTCAGTTACCGGACCGAGCACGAATTCGATGTTCGGTTCGCGCGCGAGGCCCAAGAGGACGAGGAACCGCTCCGCGGCGGTCGCTACGCCATCGAGTCGTACCTCGAGTACCAGGGCGAGAAGCTCGTTCGACGATTCGACGCGAACTCCTACGTCGTACTAAGTGAAGCCATGAACCATCACGACGTCGGTCGTGGACGAGGCGGCGTCGCCGAAGCATTGAACGCAGTGAGCGCGCGCGTCACGGTCGCCGGCATCGCCAGCGACCGCCTCTACCCGCTGGAACAACAATTGGAGATCGCGCGTCTGTTGCCGGGTGAGAATGAAGTCCACGTCATCCACTCGGAGTTCGGACACGACGGATTCCTGGTCGAAACCGACGCCGTCGGCGACGTCGTTCGATTCGCCCTTCAACGGTGACGACGCCGCTCGGATGCACGCCGAGCGCAGAAACTCGTCAGTCAACCCGTCACGGTCGCTGACTACTGAGGCGACCGCGTTCATCGTCGCGGCGACGTCATTCGACGGAACGAGCCACTCACGTCTCGCTAATCCCCCACGCCCGGGCCACGAGCGCAAGGGATTCGATGCGAGCGTCGAGTGAATGAACTCGAGTCGAGATCATCAGTTCGTCAGCCGCCGTTCGTTGTTGCAGTTGATGGAGCCCCGAGGCGACCGTGTCCGGATCACCAATGAGATGGGTCGACATGGCTTCGGCGGCGATCGCCTCTTCAATCGGCGTGAAGGGGTACGCCGCGGCCTCATCCGGCGAGGGAAGCTGACCGGGACGACCAGTTCTCATCTGCACGATGCTGAGCGCCGACGATCCGGAGAGCCACGTCGCCTCCTCGTCGCTCGGAGCGCAGATGACTGACGCGGCCACCATCACGTGGGGTTCGCGCAGGACCATCGAGGGTTGAAAATTCGCTCGATACGTCGCGAGAGCCGCCTCCAACTGTGCCGGGGCGAAGTGGTATGCGAATGAGAACGGTAAACCGAGAATTCCCGCCAACTGTGCACTGAACGTCGAAGAACCAAGCAGCCACAACTCTGGCAAATAGCCGTTCCCGGGATTCGCGAAGGGATGCGTCGGCGCGCCTTCATGAGGCAACAGATACTTGATGAGTTCTACGACGTCATCCGGAAAATGATCGGCACCGAGGTCGAGAGAGCGACGCAACGCTCGAGCGGTGACGTGATCCGTCCCCGGTGCGCGTCCCAAACCGAGGTCGATGCGACCGGGGTGCAACGCTTCGAGCGTCGCGAACTGCTCGGCCACGACCAACGGTGCATGGTTTGGCAACATGACGCCGCCCGAACCCACTCTCAGGGTCGAAGTCGCGTTCGCGATATGTGCAATCAGGACGGCCGGCGCGGAACTGGCGACGGCCGGCATCCCGTGATGTTCCGCCACCCAGAGTCGCTTGTAACCCAGTCGCTCGACCTCAATTGCCGTGGCGGTCGTTTCGGCGAACGCTCGTGCCGGCGTCGAACCGGTCGCCACCGTCGCGAGATCGAGTACGGACAAGGGGATCATGGCAGGCGGGGTATCGACATCGAATGACCGGCTTCTCGCGTCAACTAACCGATATCGGTGATGTACGAACCGACGAGGGTCGCGGTCTGTTGATTCACTGCACCTTCACGGCGACTCTCGTGACCGTCCTGGAAGTGAGCGAACGCCGCGGTCGACGAGATCGGGTTGGTCTCATCGTCGCGGTGATTGTGAAACGACACGTGAAGGAACGAATCGTCCGCGAGGCGCAGAACGATGTAACTCACGTCGTCCGGCTTCGATTGCGACAATTCTTCAAAGACCCCTTCGATGCGCTTCTGATTCTCGTCGGCCGCGGCGGCCGATTGTGTCGCGTATCGCGTTACCAAGCGCTTTTCCACGCGGTTCCCTTTCGTTGAATTGAACCTTGAGTTCACGCGATATTGGACCCGGAGCTCTCAGTGGTGATGCACGTTCGACGTTACCGGGCGATCCCAAACTGATGATAATAGACAACTCTCGACAGACTTCTCTCGATAGAGTACGCTCCAACCATGACTGACGAAGAACCTCACACTGAAAATCCTCCAATCGAACGAAGTGACGCACGATCGGGGCTGCGCGACGTCAACGATCCGAAGACCCTTCGGGCCCTGACCCACCCGGTTCGTCTGGCATTGCTCGAGGCCCTGGCACTCGAGGGACCACTCACCGCAACGGCCGCCGGTGAACTAATTGGCGAATCGCCAACCACGTGTTCCTTTCACTTTCGCCAACTAGCGAAATACGGCTTCGTCGAAGAGGCGGACACGGGACCTGGACGTCTTCGCCCTTGGAAGATCGCCAACGTCGGCATGCGATTCAGCGACGTGACGGAGGATCCTGAAGCGAGTGTGGCCGCGAAGAGTCTCGAAAGGATGGTCTTCGAACGAGCAATGAATCGGTTCTCGAACTACATAACCACGAAGACGAATTTTCCCAGGGTCTGGCAAGAGGCGTCGCAGAACATCGAGACGATCCTTTGGGTGACTCCGGCCGAACTTGAAACGGTCACGCAAGAAATCCTGGAAATCTTCAATCGATTCTTCGACCGAATCTCCGATTCGTCAATTCGACCCGAAGAGTCACTTCCAGTCGAAGCCCTGATGCTCACCTACCCTGTGCGACTTCCGGGGAGCCAACGATGACGATGCGCGACCTCGCCAAATCCCGGGACGCCCGTGTCTATCTCATCGGTCAGAGTTTCTCGCTTTTCGGTGACACCGCGATGTTCCTCGCCCTCGGTATCTGGGTGAAGGAACTGACGCACTCCAATGCGGACGCCGGACTGACGTTCCTGTTCTTCCCATTGGCCGCACTGTTCTCGCCAATCGCCGGCATGGTGGTCGATCGCGTGAGGCGGCGCCCGACGCTCATTTGCGTGAACTTCGCCAGCGCCGCGCTCGTGATGTTGCTGCTCTTCGTTCACAACTCGTCAGACATCTGGATCATCTACGCCACGATGTTCCTCTATAGCTTCGCGGGGAACTTCATTGGCTCGGCCCAGTCGGCATTCTTGACCGTGCTGTTGCCCCCCGAGCAACTCGGCGACGCGAACGGCTTCTTGCGCACGGTTCGTGAAGGTCTGCGACTCGTCGCACCACTGGCCGGCGCCGGTCTCTTCGTCATCGTCGGAGGACACTGGATCGCCGTGTTGGACTCGGCCACCTTCGTGATCGCGGGATTCTCGGTCCTCGCCTTGCACGTTAGAGAAGAGAAGCCAGTTCGTTTACCGGAGCACTTTCTCACCGAAATTTCTGCGGGGTTCCATCACGTGGCTCGAACGCCAATACTTCGACGTATGGCGATCTCACTCGGTATTGCGCTGAGCGTCATCGGCTTTCTCGAGACCGCAATCTTCGCGATCACGAGCGACGAGTTACATCGAAGCCCGAGCTTCATCGGCGTACTCATGGCGGTTCAGGGTGTCGGGGCGCTCATCGGCGGACCGTTGTCGGCACCAGCGATGAGGCGTGTCGGAGAACGATGGCTCTGTGGTATCGGTCTCATTGGCATCGTTGTTGGGTCGCTGCTGCTCGAGGGCGGCTCACTTGTCTTCGTCCTGATGGGCGGCGTAGTTTTCGGGTTGGCGTTGCCGCCCCTCTTAGTGGGTGCCTACACGCTCTTGCAACTGCGAACGCCGGGCGATCTCCAGGGACGGGCCTTCTCCGCCTTCGACCTCATTGCGTCGTTGCCGCAGACCATGTCCATTGCCCTCGGCGCGATCCTCATCACCGTATTGGGATACCGAGGTGAGTTGACGATCATTGCGATTGTCGTCTCGGTCGCTGCACTCATCATGTTGCTACCCATTGAAGGAGAACCGAACTTCGGACCCCTCGTCGCAGTGGATCACCTCGCCGTCGCCACGGTCGATTGAACAACGACGAGGGCTGCACGATACGACTCAGCCGTACTGCGGGGCGTTGCAGTACTTGCTTCCAGTCTTGGTCGCCGCGGCCGTACCAGACGGGAAGAAGGAGTCAACAACGTGCCAGAACGAGCAGGCCCGATTGTCAAGGATCACATTCGTCTTGGCCGACGTGATCGTCAGGGCACCGGGACAAGCGTCCGCCGTGGCACTCCAGACCACGTTGCCATTCGTCACAATCGTGATCTTCAAGAGCAAAGAGTCCTCCATGCACATGCCGTTCGATCCCAGGTCCTTCAAGCCGGCAATGACCGTGCGCAGGGTGAGCGCTTGATGATGCGTCAGAACCACCGTGGAGGGATCGCTGGACGCGTTCATCAATGAGGTCTTGCCGTAGCCCGTGAGGGTGACGACGCCCTCGGTCGGCATCTTTACGTGGAGAATCGGCAGGTAGATCACTTGCACGTCGACGCGCAACTCCTGCTCACCGTTCTTCGCTTCGGTCGTCTGGTAAAAGATGCCGCAGTAGGTGATGTGTGGGCTCACGCAGGTGAGAGAAACGCCAAGGTTGTAGACGGGGTTGGCGTTCGGCGATGTTCCGGTGCCGGTTTCGGTGACTTTCTCGCCCTTCAACAAATGAGCGCGCACGTACTGATCTACCGAAACGGACAACGGGAGCATATAGAGGTGATGTACCTGACGAACCTCCGGCGACTCCCCCACATCACCGTTCGGAGCGAGCGGCGTTGGGAGAGAGGTGACTTCACGGGCCTCGGGAGGAATGGGCTGCGCTCCGATCAGATGTCGCGCGTAGGCGTTACCCGCCGCCACGATGGACGCGGGAAGTGTCGTCGTCGTCGCGGGAGCGGCGACGGCGCTCATCGACGGAAGGCCAAGGCTCACGATGCTCAGAGCAGAGACTAGGGCGAATCTGCCTGTCGTCAGTATCGCGAATTGCCTCACACTCAATACTGTCCAGCCGATTCCGTAACTTACGTTCAGCCGATCTAAGGCCGAATCAGACCCGATTGCCATCGTGCTCGAAGGACTCCGAAGCGAACGACGCAGGCTTTTAAGCCTCGTTTAGGGTGGTACAAAGTCGATGAAGCCATCGACGCCGACAGCCCATCGCGTGGCCCCAACCTAGAGGTGCACACCATCAAGAAGCTCTTCGTATTCGACCTCGACGGCACGCTCGCCCCCAGTAAGTCGGCCCTGGGCGCCGACGTCGCCGCGCTCTTGCACGATCTGCTCGGCGTGATGAAGGTCGCCGTCATCTCCGGTGGTGACTGGTCGCAGTTCCAAAAGCAACTACTCGCCAATTTGCCGGGAGATGATGATCGCTTGAGTGATCTTTATCTTCTCCCCACCTGCGGGACACAGTTCTATGAGTACGTCGGTCACTGGTCGAAGGTCTATTCCGAGGACCTCAGTGCCGACGAGCGTGCGCGAATCAAGAAGGCGCTCGAAGACGCCTACGAACAGTCGGGCACCAAGGTCGACAGAATCTGGGGCGAGGCGATTGAGGATCGGGGCAGTCAGATCACGCTCTCGGTCCTCGGTCAAGAAGCGCCGCTCGAGGAGAAAGAGCGCTGGGACCCGGACTTCGCCAAGCGCAAGAAGATCATCGCGATTCTCCAACCCCTCTTGCCCGATTTCGCCATCCACATGGGCGGCACGACGTCAATCGACATAACAAAGCCCGGTATCGACAAGGCCTACGGCATCGCGAAGCTGCGCGACCAACTCGGTATTGCGGTCGCCGACATGCTCTTCGCCGGCGACGCCATCTTCCCGGGCGGCAACGACTACCCGGCCCAGGAAGCTGGCGTCGACAGCATCCAAGTGCGCGACCCCCGAGAGACCGGGCGCGTCATTCAAACGGTGATTGCCTGCCTGGGCGATGGCAAGGTGCAGATCACGTCGCCCGGAAGGCTTTCGTGAGCGGATTCGACATGCGTCCGCTCGACCTGGTGATCGAGCCGGAGCCGGGGAACGCCTATGAGGTCGGAGGAATCTTGAATCCTGCGGCTGCGAGAGGACCGGACGGACACCTGTACCTCTTTCCGAGACTCGTCGCCAAGGGCAACTTCTCTCGCATCGGCATCGCCCGAGTGCAGTTCGACGCGCGGGGAGAACCAACGGGCATCGAACGCCTCGGCATCGCACTCGAGCCCGAGATGCCCTACGAACTGCGTCCTGACGGCGGCGGTTGCGAAGACCCTCGCGTCACCTTCGTCGAACCCTTGCAGCGCTACGTCATGACCTACACCGCCTTTTCCCCCATGGGTCCGCGCATCGCGTTGGCGATCTCCGAGGACTTACTGACGTGGGATCGGCTCGGCCTGGCGACCTTCGATCCCTACGAGGGGATCCACTTCGACGGCGTGGACAACAAGGACGCCGCCATGTTCCCACTCGCCGTCCCGAATATGTCGGCCCAACCGGAACTCGCCATCCTTCACCGACCACTCTTCCCGGGCACGCTGCCCGAAGACACCATGCTGATGGAAGAGGACCGCGACGTCGACCTGCACCGCGAGAGCATCTGGATCTCCTACAGTCCGGCGGGCACGAGCGACGAACCGTACCAACTGCGCAAATTCACGTACCACCACAGATTGGCGGCGCCGGTCTCGGACTGGGAGTCGCTCAAGATCGGCAGCGGGGCACCGCCCGTCATGACCAAACACGGATGGCTGTTCATCTATCACGGGGTGACTGATCTCGCGCCTGCGGATAGCGGCACTCACCAGATCACGTATTCAGCCGGGGTCATGGTCCTCTCCAAGGACCATCCCCATGAACTGCTCTATCGCTCGACCCACCCAGCGCTCTCACCGCAACCATCGATTGGTCCCCGGGGCACGACCTCCAACGTCGTCTTCCCTACCGGTACCGACCGTCGCGATGACATAGGCCAGCCCGACCGCATCGACGTCTACTACGGGATCAATGACTTCCGAATTGCCGTGGCCCGTCTTGACGTGCCGACGACCCTCCCTCACCCCGGTGTGGCCGACCCCCCGCAGAGCCGAACTCGTTGAACTGCGTTCACGGGCCGGACAGCTCAATCGGGGTCGATGGTCAGGGATTCGCCCACTTCTCCACGCGTCGTCAAACTGAGATGATGGAGTGTGGACGCCGCTACGAACTAACGCCAAGGACATTTCCATGACCACACCTCCCCTTCGCCAACGAAACGCCTGGTTAGCACTGGAGGCGCACGCAACGTCACTCCAGTCAACGAACCTGCGAGGACTTTTTGGCGAAGACCCGACGCGCGGTGAGCGACTGCGGATCGAGGCCGAAGGCATCCACTTCGACTACTCGAAACAGCGAGTCACCGATGACACGCTGCGACTCCTCATCGAGCTCGCGAACGAGTCCGGTCTCGGCGAGCGACGAGACCGGATGTTTCGGGGCGAGCACATCAACGTCTCGGAAGATCGCGCCGTCTTGCACATCGCCCTGCGCATGCCCAAAGACGCGTCGCTCGTCGTCGACGGCGTCGACGTCGTGTCCGAAGTCCACGCCGTACTGGACCAGATGAGTGCGTTCGCCACTCGCGTGCGCTCCGGTGAGTGGAAGGGCCACACCGGCAAGGCGATCAGGAACGTCGTCAACATCGGCATTGGTGGCTCGGACCTCGGCCCGGTGATGGCCTACGAAGCACTGCGGCACTACTCGCAGCGCGATCTGAACTTCCGTTTCGTGTCCAACGTCGATTCGACCGATCTGGTGGAGGCACTTCGTGATCTCGAGGCCGAAGAGACGCTCTTCATCATCTCCTCGAAGACCTTCGGCACACTCGAGACGATCACCAACGCCACGTCGGCGCGCACGTGGCTGGTCGATCAATTGGGCGATGCATCAGCGGTCGCGAAACACTTCGTCGCGGTGTCGACGAACGCCGAAAAGGTCGCCGCCTTCGGTATCGACACGCAGAACATGTTCGTGTTCTGGGACTGGGTCGGCGGCCGCTACTCGATGGAGTCAGCCATCGGCCTCTCGACGATGCTCGCAATCGGACCGGAGCGATATTACGAACTGCTCGAAGGATTCCACGCCATGGACGAACACTTCGTAACGGCACCGTTCGAGGAGAACCTCCCGGTCTTGATGGGTCTGCTCGCATTGTGGAATCGCAACTTCCTCGGATGCGCCAGCGTCGGCGTGATGCCCTACGAGCAGTACTTGAAGCGGCTGCCGGCGTACTTACAGCAACTCACCATGGAGTCCAACGGCAAGCACGTGACCCTCGATGGAACCACCGTCGACTACGACACCGGCGCTCTCTACTGGGGCGAACCGGGCACGAACGGCCAGCACAGTTTCTATCAGCTGATCCATCAGGGGACGACGGTCATCCCGGTCGACCTCATCGGCTTCGCCAAGAGCCTCAACCCGCTGGGTGAACATCACGACATCCTCTCGTCGAACGTCTTCGCTCAGGCTCAGGCACTGGCCTTCGGCAAGACGGCCGAGGAGGTTCGCGCCGAGGGCACGCCCGAACACGTCGTGGCCCATCGCGTCATGGAGGGCAATCGACCAAGCAACGTGCTGCTGGCCGAGGTCCTCACGCCGCGAATCCTCGGTTCACTCATCGCCCTCTACGAACACTCGGTCTTTACTCAAGGGGCGCTCTGGGAAATCGACTCCTTCGATCAGTGGGGCGTGGAGCTCGGCAAGGTGTTGGCGGTCGCCATCATCCCGGAACTCACGTCGGACGCCGAGCCGACGCTCACCCACGACTCATCGACCAACGAACTGATCACGCTGTATCGACGATTGAAGCGGAACGAGGACACTCATGGCAACTGACCGACCGATGCAACTGGGAATGGTGGGGCTGGGACGAATGGGCGCGAACCTCGTCCAGCGACTGGCGCGCGACGGTCATCGCTGCGTCGTCTACGACGTCAACGTCGCCGCCGTCGAGAAGCTCACCAACGATTCCGTCGTGGGCGCCTCATCCCTCGAGGACCTCGTCAGCAAACTTGACGGGCCCCGCGCGGTATGGCTCATGCTGCCGGCCGCGATCACTCAGGACACGCTCAATGAGCTCGTGCAGTACCTCGATCGAGACGACGTCGTCATCGACGGTGGCAACTCGTACTACCGCGACGACATGGCCCGCGCCACACAACTCTCCGAAACCGGCGTTCACTATGTCGACTGCGGCACGAGCGGTGGGGTCTGGGGCCTAGAACGCGGCTACAGCCTCATGATCGGCGGCGAGGACGACGTCGTCGCGCGCCTCGACCCGATCTTTCGAACAATCGCGCCCGGAGAGGACGGCACCGCGACGACACCCGGGCGCACGCGCACGGACGGCACCGCTCAGTTGGGCTACCTGCACTGCGGACCCAACGGTGCCGGTCACTTCGTCAAGATGGTGCACAACGGCATCGAGTACGGGATGATGGCGTCGATCGCCGAGGGCCTGAGCATTCTGAAGCACGCCAAAATCGGTACGACGAACGTGGAAGCCGACGCCGAGACGACGCCGCTTCGCAGTCCCGAGTTCTACCAATTCGACTTCGATCTCGCCGAGGTGGCCGAGGTGTGGCGACACGGCTCGGTCGTCGGGTCCTGGCTGATCGACCTGACCGCCGACGCCCTCGCTCGTTCACCGGAACTCTCTGAGTACAGCGGGCGAGTGTCGGACTCCGGTGAAGGTCGCTGGACGATTGAAGCCGCGATTGACGAGTCCGTGCCGACCCCCGTGATCAGCGCCGCCCTGTGGCAGCGATTCGAATCACGTAATCAGGGCGAATTCACCGCCAAAGTCCTTTCGGCGATGCGCGCGGAGTTCGGCGGACACGTCGAGAAGAGTTCGTAGCGTGCACCACGAGTTGCGCGAATTTCTCGACGCCGAAGCCGTGGCTGCGGCGGCCCCCGACTACGTCGCGCAGTGCTCGCGTCGTTCCATCGAAAGCAAGGGATTCTTTACCTTCGCCGTGAGCGGCGGCCGAACGCCGTGGACGATGTTCGAGAAGCTGTCGCAGACGGACGTCGCGTGGTCCGACGTCGTCATCTATCAAGTCGACGAGCGCATCGCGCCCCTGGGCGACGTGACGCGCAATCTCACGAATCTCGAGCGAATCCTCGCCGAGTGCCGACCGACGATTGTGGCGATGCCGGTCAACGACGAGGATCTCGACGAAGCGACCGCGTCCTACGCCGTGCAGCTGCCCGAACGCTTCGATCTCGTTCACCTCGGTCTCGGTCCCGACGGTCACACGGCGTCACTCGTCCCCGGTGACCCGGTGTTGGAAGTGCACGATCGCCTCGTCGCGATCACCGCCGTCTATCAGGGTGAACAACGAATGACGCTGACCTACGAGGCCCTCTCTCGCGCCGACCAATTGCTCTGGCTGGTCACCGGCGCTGACAAGCGATCGGCACTGTCGCAACTGTTGCGTGGTGACCTTTCGATTCCGGCGGCCACGGTGGAAGCCGCATCCTCGCTCGTGATGGCCGACGTAGCCGCGATGAGACCATGAGCATCGATGACGAGAAGCGCCTCGCCGCCGAAGCGGCCGCCGCGTTGATTCAATCCGGCACCCGTGTCGGACTCGGCACGGGCACGACGGTCGCCTTTCTGCTCGAAGCGATCGTGCGTCGCAGCGTCGCAGCGCGCTTCGTCGCGACGTCTCCGGAGACCGCGGACGCCGCTCGTTCGCTCGGCATCGTCGTCGTGCCATTTGACACGCTCGATCAACTGGACCTGGCGATTGACGGGGCCGATCAGATCGCGCCCGACGGGTGGCTCGTCAAGGGTCGCGGGGGGGCGCACCTGCGAGAAAAAGTCGTTGCGGCATCCGCCACGCGATTCGTGGTCATTGCCGACTCCTCGAAACCAGTGACGTCACTGCACGCCCCGGTGCCGCTCGAGCTTCGTGCATTCGGCCTACGGGCCACTCTGCGAGAGCTCGGCGACGTCACGCTTCGCGACGTCGGTCCCAGTCCCGACGGCGGCGTCCTCGCCGACTACTACGGCGACGTCGGCGATCCTCGAGAACTCGCCGAGCGCCTGGCATCGACACCCGGTGTGAGCGCCCACGGTCTCTTCGCACCCGAATTGGTGAGTGAGGTCATCGTCGCCACCGGTAAAACGGTGAGTAGCACAACCCTGGGAGGACCACGATGACGAAGACGCATTCGAGGATGCACGCCAAAATGCCGCCGGATCATATATTCGTGATGTTCGGCGCCACCGGCGACCTCGCCAAACGCAAGGTCCTGCCGGGTCTGTTCCATCTCGCCGTCGCCGGGCTCCTACCCAAGAACTACCGGATCATCGGCTGCTCGCGCAAGAAGTCGGCCATGTCCGACGAGGACTTTCGCCGGCGCGCCTACGACGCGGTGTGCCAATTCGGATCGAACAAACCCGAAGGATCAGATTGGGTGCAGTTCGAGAAGAATCTCTCCTTCGCGTCCGCCGAAGAAGACGGCACGGGCGAACTCGTCGACGCGGTGGCGAGCGCCGAAAGGGAGATCGGTGGTCACGTGCAACGGCTCTTCCACCTGGCGGTGCCGCCGGGAGCGCTCCTCGGCATCATCGAGATGCTGGGAAAGACGGGACTCAACGAGGACACGAAGATCATCTGCGAGAAGCCCTTCGGTGTCGACCTCGCATCGGCGCGACGCCTCAATGCCGCGATCGCGAAATGCTTCGACGAGTCCCACGTCTTTCGCATCGATCACTTCCTCGGCAAGGAGTCGATTGACAACATCCTGGCCCTGCGATTCGCGAACGGTCTCTACGAACCGATCTGGAATCGCCACTACGTCAGCTACGTCCAAATCGACGTGCCGGAGTCGATCTCCATCGAAGGTCGCGGCGCCTTCTTCGAAGAGACCGGGACCTTTCGCGACATGGTCGTCACGCACCTCTTGCAGGTGCTGGCTTTCGTCGCCATGGAACAACCGATCTCACTCGACGCCAAGCCGCTACGCGATGAGATCAGCAAGGTCTTCGATTCGACCGCCCCGCTGAATCCCGCCCACGTCATCCGGGGTCAGTACGACGGATACCTCGACGAACCCGGGGTGGCGCCTCACTCCCAGACCGAAACGTTCGTCGCGCTGCGCGCCGATATCGAGAACACCCGTTGGAAGGGCGTTCCCTTCTTCCTGCGTACCGGCAAATCGATGGCGCAAAGCCGACAGGTCGTCACGATCGGGTTCAAGGAGCCGGTCATGCGGATGTTCCCCGTTGACCACATGGAGGGCCAACGACACGGCAACGAGTTGGTCGCCGACTTCGCCGACCCGGGGTCCATTCAGACGCACTTCTTGGCGAAGCAGCCCGGGCCGCAGATGCGTCTCGCGCCGGCCGTCATGACCTTTCGCTACGCCGACTCGTTCCAAACGGCCAACAACCTCGAGGCGTACGAATACCTGTTCCTCGAAGCCATGCTCGGTAACCAGGCGTTCTTCACGCGCTCCGACGGCATCGAGCGACAGTGGGAGATCGCCGCACCGGTGTTGGCCAATCCACCGGAGGTTGAGCTCTACGAGCCTGGTTCGTGGGGTCCGGTCTCGATCGACCGGATCGTGGCGCCCGACCGGTGGTCCTTGCCTCGATGAGCCCGAAGATTCGACTGCTGCTCTCCGACATCGACGGAACGCTGGTGCCATCGGACAAGATTCTCACGGAACGATCGATCAATGCGGTCAACGACCTGCGCGAGGCGGGCATCCTTTTTGCGATCACGAGTAGCCGTCCCCCGAGGGGTCTCAGTATGTACATCGAGCCTTTGAAACTGTCGACGCCCATCGCCGGGTTCAACGGAGGGATGATCATCGACCCCGAGGAGAACGTCCTCGAAGAACGAACGATCGACGACGACATCGTCACGACGACCATTGATTTCCTCGATGAGCACGACGTGGCGACGTGGATCTATCGGGGCCAGGAATGGTACGTCCTTGACCCGTACGGTCTCCACGTCGAGCATGAAGCCGAGGTGTGTGAATTTCGCCCACTGCCGGTGACGAACTTCGACGCCGTGAGCGACGGCGTCGCCAAGATCGTCGGTGTGAGCGACGATCGGGATGCACTGACTCGAGCACAACGAGACCTACACGCCACGTTCGGCGCCGACCTCTCGGCGACGAACTCTCAGTCGTACTACCTCGACATCACATGTCCCCAAGCCAATAAGGGATTCGTGGTCGACTATCTCTCGGCGAAATTTGGCGTTCCCGTCGACCAAATCGCCACCATCGGTGACGCTCAAAACGACGTCTCCATGTTCGAACGCTCAGGATTCTCAATCGCGATGGGCAACGCCGACGACGAAGTGAAATCGTCAGCCAGTGACGTCACTACGTCGAATGAAGACGAAGGATTTGCGCGCGCCGTTCAACGATTCATCTTGTAACAACGACGCCTCTCGATTCAATTCACAATTCACAACGGAATTCGGTGCTCCTCAATTCACAACTCTGCTGAAAGACGTCTCCGAGAGCGCCATCAAAAAGAATTGTTAATCAAAACGACTGGTGTCACTATCCACCTCTTTAAGGTCGAAGCGCGAGATGATTGAGTCGTCGAAATTGTCATCGTGTCGGACTTCTTCGAAGGAGGATGTATGAGAGCCATCAAGAAATTGCTTGGTCTGTCGACGTCAAAAGCCCAGAACACCAGCCTGCTTGAGCCAACGTCGTTGGCCGCGTACGGACAGATGAGCGGCTCCCAGCAGTCCATGCTCGCCGAGGCGCTGGTCGCAGCGGACAACGAGCGGAGAAAGCTCGACAAGGCGTCGTAACCTTCCTCGGGCTGAACCAGATCAGTCGTCCGACGTCGTTCGCAACGTTCGTCGCCGATTCGGCGGCACCTTCGAAGGTGGTGAACGCCGCGGTGGTAAATCCGCTAATAATCGCTCGGTCGCCTTAGCGATCTGATCGACCGCTTCGGTGAACGCGTTCGAACTCAAGAGCGGACCAGAAGTGACAGCCGCCACTTTGCGCGCGTACTGCAATGCCGCGGCTCGAATCTCTTCGCTCGTGGCCGGTGGCTCAAGTCCTCGCAACATGGTGATGCTTCTACACATCGCCCCTCCTATCGAGTTCTCCACTCACTGTCATGATGAACGTTTCCAGAGTTTTCGCCGATCGTCCACGCACTATCAGTCCGCACACACTAAACCCAGATCGCCTGCTCGGTTGTCGCATCGAAGAACTCAAACTTCTGGGGATCGACACGAAACGTGAACTGGTCCCCCGCTCCCACGGAGTATCCCGGCTCGATCCTCGCGACTGCGACTTGCCCGGAGTCAGTCTCCTCTTCACCGGACTCGTTCGCGTGCCGAGACAACTCTGACTGGACCAGCTTCGCGTCCATCGAGAAGTGAACGAGGAGCTCGGCACCGAGCGCCTCGACGAGTTCCACAACGCCACTGACGTCGACACCCGGACGGTTCGCATCGGGGGCGTGCAGATCCTCTGGGCGAATCCCCACAATCAATGACTGACCCGCATAACTCCGCAAGCGGGGACGGCGCACGAAGACGTCTAAGGGCAAAGAAACGATTTGCTTGCCCATCGAAAATGTTGTCAGATCGTCCGACACACGTGCCTGGATGAGGTTCATCGACGGGGAACCGATGAATCCGGCAACGAACAGATTCGTTGGACGGTCATAGAGGGTTTGGGGCGCGTCGCATTGCTGCAAAACTCCGGCTCGCATGACCGCGACCCGGTGCCCCAGTGTCATCGCCTCCGTCTGGTCGTGGGTCACGTAGAGGGTGGCCACGCCGATCCGTTTTTGAACCCGCGCGACCTCCGCGCGCATCTGGACACGTAATTTCGCGTCGAGATTCGACAAGGGCTCGTCCATCAAGAACACGCTCGGTTCGCGCACGATCGCCCGACCCATCGCGACCCGCTGACGCTGACCGCCCGAGAGCTGGGCCGGCTTTCGACTCAGCCAGTCGGTGATACCGAGCACGCTCGCCGCGTCTCGCACGCGACGGTCGATCTCTGACTTCGGCAACTTCTTCATGCGAAGTGCGAAGCCGATGTTCTGGGCCACCGACATATGCGGGTAGAGAGCGTAGCTCTGGAAGACCATCGCGATATCGCGGTCACGCGGTGCGACGTCATTGACCACGTCATCGTCAATCTTCACCGTTCCCGATGACACGTCTTCGAGACCCGCGATCATCCGCAGGACGGTCGTCTTGCCGCAACCCGACGGTCCCACCATCACCATGAACTCGCCGTCAGCGATCTCGAGGTCGAGGCCGTGAATTGCTTCGTAACCGTTGGGGTAAACCTTCGTCACTGCGTTAAGGCTGATTGACGCCACGATGCTTTTCCTTTGTTCGTTTCGTTGTTGGCTCAGCGCAACCGCGCGAGGCAGCGTCGCCAAGCGAGGATCGCGTCCAGTGGATTTGAAACGACGCGGGGCATATCCAGAGATGGCAGCCCCTTACGCCAATTGCATCAAATCTCACGACCCGATCGCTTTCTCTTCACTCGCAGCACGGACCATCCCCCCGCGAGAGGTAGCTCCACCTGAAGGGCTCGCCCTTGACGGTGCGCCACGTCTCGCGACGCGATCTCGGTGAATCTGCCCCCACGGTGACCGAGGATCGCGGCATCGGCCTGCCAAGCCTCGGGGCGATCCACCAGAACCTTGACAGTGGCGCGTCGTACGCGACCCGGCGCGGTTCGCTCCGACCAGCGACCATTCTGGCTTCCAGTGAGGTCCACGACGCCGATCACCACACTGGACTCGGTGTGCACCACCCGGGCGAAGAGTGCTCCGCCAACCGGTTCGGGCCGCGCGGGCGCGTCAGCCTCAACGCTCGCCGACCCGTTCTCGTCGCCGATCTCGTACCAACTGGTGTCTTCACCCTCCAGAAACAGGTCGCGACAGCGCAGTCCAAATCGACGCCAGTCCAGCACCGTCCTGGCTTCTAGTGCATCCAATCGCGCGTGCTTGGGGTAGTAGGGGTCGCAAAGCGCGGCGCCGCGGTCACCGAAGATGAGGGCGCTGGCGCCCAGTTGCGTGACGATCGCTTCGGTGCACAATGCGGTGCGCAGCGCGTCGGGGCGCGACGAGTCTGGAATGGGTCCGGTTGGACTATCGATCCCCCACACCGGCGGGTAGCAGGCGATCGAGCCCCTGACGACATCTTCGTACCGCGAGTTCGCGCCGAGTCGTCCCGAGATCCCGGCGCTGCGATCCAACAACCCTTCGAAGTGGCGCCACTGGTCGTTGGGTGGCCATACCTCGCAATAACGAAAAGCGGGCGCGGTTGCTAGGGACGCTGCGGAGGGTACGCCGTCGACTTGATTGAAACTCACCAAGTCATCAGGCCGACCATTTCGCAAAGCGACCAGGAAGTCTGCGTACGCGGCACGCATGTCGACGCTCGCGCCGCTGGCATCAAAGGCGATCCTCGGATAGCCGTAGGTGTCGATGTGAAATCCCGTGAAGCCGATCGCGTCGGCGGCCGCACCGTAGGCGGAAACGAAGTGACGTTGCCACTGCGGATTCGCGGGGTTGGTGAGCACGATCTGGTCGAGGAATCGGATGGGTGATCCGTCGCCCTCATAGAGGAGCATCTCGGGGTGGGCGTCAGCGAAGTCGTTACCCACGGCGTAGATCGGCGCGTAGGCGTGCGCGATTGCGCCTTGAGAGGCGAGCTCGCTTGCAAGCGAACGCAGCGCGGTTAGTGATACGGGTCGGTGCGAGGGATCCTCCCAGCCACTCGCGGGACCCAGTGGTTCTGTGTACGTGTCCATCCAGTCATAGACCTGGACGACCGTCGAGCGCAGCGCAGTGTTCCAGGCCATCACCTCTGCGACTTCGTCGTCGGAGAAAGACGTGACAAATCCGTGCACCGGTCGCTCCCCCGGGTGCGCCCCCACCGTCGTGAATTCCTCGGCGAGGATTTGACCCGTCGCATCGCTCGCCATGACGGCGTAGGTACCCGGCTCGAGTCCGTCGAATCGCGCGCCCTCGTCCATCCGGGCGATGACCGACCGACCCGACGCCACTTCAGCGACGACGTTGATGGTCCCATTGGGCAAACCGATGACCACCACGTCCTCGCCGCTCGTGTAGAACGATCGCACACCCGTGAGCCGGTGCTCGGCATCACCCCGAGAGATTGGATCGCCATCCGAATTAGGCACTTCTTTCCCTTCCTTGTATGAAAAGTATCCGGTGCCTCATCGAATTGCCCCCAACGACACGCCGGATCGGAACCACTTGAGCGAGATCAAAAAGACGACGACGACCGGGATGGTGGCGATCACCGACGCAGCGAAGAACGGGCCCCATTCCACGGTGTGGACGCCGATGAAGTCCGCGAGTGCGACGGGCAGGGTGTAGTGCTGGGACGAGCTGATCATTGTCAGGGCGACCGGGAACTCGTCCCAGGCCGCGCTGAAGATGAACATCGACACCACGGCGAGCGCCGGCAGCGAAAGAGGCGCGATCAGGCTCGTGAGGACCCGAATCGTCCCGGCGCCCTCTAGGCGGAACGACTCCTCGTACTCGTGAGGGATCGCCTCGAAGAAACCCCGCAGGAGAAAGATCGTGAAGGGCAAGTTGGACGCGACGTAGAGAAGGATGAGTCCCATCAGCGAATCCAGGAGGTGGAGCCGGTCCATCAGAAGGAATTGAGGAATCAGTAGGAGAAGATTCGGCACCGCCAGACTGGCCAAGAAGATGTAAAAGATCAGTTCCTTAAATGGAAACTTGTAGCGCGCGAACGCGAAGGCCGCGAGTGAGGCGATGATGACCGTCACTCCCACCGTCGCGATGGACACGATCAGGCTGTTCAGGAAGTAGCGGGCGAAACTGTTCTGGGTCCATGCCTGCACGTAGTTCTGGACCGTGGGGTGTGTCGGAATCAAAACGGTGGCGCCGAGAAGTCCGCCGTTGGGTTGGAAAGAAAGGGAGACCATGTAGAGCAGCGGTCCGAGTGACAAGAGCGCAAGGAGAATCGCGATGACCATTCGCAACCGATTGCGCTTGCGGATCCCGAACAGGCCGGGACCCGTACCGGCCAGCGCCGATTGGGGCTTTGTCTTCCTCTTCTCGACGCCGATCGCCACAAATCCCCTAGAGGTCCTGGTGCCGCATGATGCGAATCTCAGCGGCGCTGAGGCCGAACAGCACGACGGCGAGCAACGAAGCGAGAGCCGCGGCGTACCCAAAGGCGAAGTTGGAGAACGCCTGCTGGTACATGTATGTCATCATCGATTGAGTCGAATTGTAAGGTCCGCCCTTGGTGATCTCGTATATCTGAGTGAAGACTTGAGCCGCTCCGATGACGAGCAGGACAGTGACAAAGGTGACCGCTCCGCGGATTGAGGGCAGGACCACGTGGCGCCACACCCGGTACTCTTTCGCGCCATCGATGCGGGCGGATTCCAGGAGTTGTCGGGGGATGCCGTCGAGGGCAGCCAAGAAGATGATGAAGGACCACCCGACGCCCTTCCAGATGCTGAGCAGCCAGATCACGATGTTGGCGGTCCAGGTCTGGGACGTCCAGGCGATACTCACTGTGTGGCCGGCAAAGAAGCCCGCCACAGCGTTCATCACACCTCCTTGGGATGCGAAAAGATACGAAAACACCCAGCTCACGACTACCCACGATGTGACCACGGGGATGTAGACCGCGGCGCGCCAGAACATCGAGCCCGGGAGGCGGTCAGTGAGGACCGCCGCCGCGAAGAGTCCGATCGCCATCTGAACCGGAACTGTGATGACGATAAATAGGAATGAATTGAAGGCCGCGGTGCGAATCACCGGGTCATGGAAAATGGCGGTGTAGTTTGACCACCCCATGAAGGGGTTGGACGCCCCGGGAAATATGTGCCAGTTGTAGAAGCTGATGTCGAACTGGCGGTAGATCGGGTAGATGGTGAAGACCGCGTAAATTGCGATCGCCGGAAACAGCAAAAGGTACGGCGTGGCGATCCGCCGAAGGCGACGCGATCCCTTGGTGCGCCTCACAGCGGCACCCGATGAGGTTGTCATCGGGTGCCGCTGGGCGCTTTCTACATCAGTCACCCTACGGTTTCAGGGCGGTGTCAGCTGCTTGTGCAGCGGCCTGGAGCCCCGCCGCGACGGTGACCTTTCCGGCCAACATCATCTGGAGCTCGTTGGAGAATGCAGTGTCCAAAGCGGCGTATCCCTGAGTTACGGGACGCGCTCGCGCTGTCTGAAGCTGCTGGGCAAAGACCGCGAGAGCGGGGTTCACCTTGATCTCATTCGCGGCGTAGGTCTTGTAGGCCGTCATCTGACCGGCGGCCACCATCGCGAGCTGAGAGAATGGAGACTGCAGGAACTTGACGAACTTGATCGTCGCTGCCATATTCGGAGCGTTCTTGGCAATGACCAGATCCTCGCCACCCACTACAGAGCCGGAGCCACCAGGACCTGGCGGGTCAATCACGGTGCCGTAGCCCGTGAAGTTGGCCTGCTTGTAGGTATTCGTCGCCCACGGTCCGTCGAGGTACATCGCGTACTGCCCGGTTGGGAAGCCGGTCTCTCCGCTGATGGCACCTGATCCACCGGCCATGTCGCTGCCGATCACGCCAGACTGCTGGAAGGTGACGAGCTGTTGCACCGCGGCGATCATTTTCGGAGAGTCCATGAAGCCGGACGCCTTCGTCCACGCATTGTTCGTGAAGTTAGCGCCGGTTGGCCAAACGAGTGGACCCACGTTCCAAATGTCTGTGCTGTCAACGCCCAGTCCGTGCTGGCCCAGTGACGGGACCGTGAGAGTCTGTGCGTCGGTCACCAACTGAGCGTACGTGGTCGGTGGCTGAAGGTTCGCCGCGGCAAAGTCTGCCTTGTTCCAAAACAAGACCTGCGTGTTCGTGTCCAGCGGGATCCCGTAGTAACCGCCCTTGTAAAGGTTGGTGGACAGCGGACCTGGGAAGGCGGCCTTCTTCATCGCCGCGAACCACTTCTGCTTGGACGTCTCGAGGAGCACGCCCTCAGAAGCCAGTTGTGGGACCCAGGCGATGTCGGAACGCATGATGCTTGGCGGATGCCCCGCCGCCGACGAGGCGATGAACTTATTTAACATCCCGTTGTACGGCAGCGTGTCGTCGATTACCTTGATCCCAGGATTCTGTGCTTCAAATGCTGGGATCACGATCCCGTTCATGACCGGTGTCTCAGTCACGTCGTTGTAGGCGTTCCAGAAGACCACCGTTTGAATCTTGTGTTTTGTTGCGGCTGTCGCCGTTCCTGACGCGGAGACGGCGACTATGCCCCCACCGCCCAGAAGTGCAGCGAGACCGACCGCAACGCGTGCCAGTCCCGTCCGCCCTCTAATGTGATGATTGAGTTTCATTTCGTATTTCCCTCTGCTTTTCCTTTGTTGTGCGTCCCGCGGCGCTTCCGTGAGACCCGTTACCTCAAACTGATTGGCCCGACGGCCTGGCCCGAAACCCTCCTTCGATATCGTTAAACCTGTCCTTCTCTCGACCACGTGGCCAGAGAACTCCATTGCATGCCATTGGTCGGATTGTGTTCATGTCGACACCTCGGGCCCGGTGTCGCTAGTGCCCGTTCGAGTCTTGGCTAGACCAGATTCCGGACCTCCAGTCCCACGTGCGATAGCGTCCGCCAAAATCACGTACATCGCGTGAGACCACGTGAGATCCGCCGCCGGCGGACCCCAACGGTCAAGCCACTCGCTGTAATGACGAAGATCGCGGCGATCGCCACCAAACTGTTCGCCCAAATGACCATCCGCGTCGAATCGCTCGGCCACCCAGTCGAGGCATCTCCGCGCCTCGCCAGCGTTTCCTGCGCTCGCGTAGTGCCACCCAAGTGACGCCGTCAACACAGGCCACGCCCCACTCCCGAAATAGGTGTCGGTTGGGTAGCGCCGCAAACCCCCGTCCAAAGTCAACCGATCCGAGATCATGGATACTGACCGAGTGAGATTCGAATCGCTGGAGTCCACGACGTGAAAAGGATTGTCAAGCCATAACGTGCTCGCGTCAACGTCATCGTTTTCGCTTGACTTGTTGAAATAGCCCAACCTCGATCCGCTCTTTGCGACGGTCGCTTTGACCGCAGCGGCAGTCTCAAGGTATCGAGTGTCATCGAGAAGACCGGCGGCGCTGACCAACCCGCCGTAAACGCTGGCGAGCGTCGACGTGTGCACCGCAGATCCGCTCTCTTCCCAGACGTCGTAGCAGGGAGTGAGGGCGAACGCTTCGAGGTAGCGACCGACGCGCGCGACAGCGTCGCGTAGGTCCTTGGTGAACTCCGCCGACGGAGCCGATCGAAGGTGGCGACCGAGAGACCATAGCCACGTCCCGTACCCGTCGATCTGGAAGTTAGGCCAGCCGTCCACGATGACTGAACCTTCGAGGGTGAACCGAGCCGGCGGCATCTCCAGGGCTCCCACGTCGTGTCCCGCGTAGTGTCGGGCAATGGCTTCGTCGATCACAGCACTGATCCGATGCACCGCCGCACGAACCCATTCGTGATAGCGAGCGGAGGCCTCGTGCTCTCCGGCGACATCCAGGGCGTATGCGCTGAAAGATCCGTCACGCAACCAACAAAAGTGATACTGCGAGAAATCCGGCGATGCGACGATCGCGCCATTCGGCGACTGGTTACGCAGTATGGCTTCCACACTGCGCATTATCAGCTCCTCGTGACGCGCAACGTCGCCCGTTTCATCCACGGCTCAAACTCGTCTCACCTGTCAC
>OBLU010001163.1_pt1 | contig 24593 bp, 24 predicted proteins | sample 1518681 | NCBI WGS metagenome assembly OBLU01 (sample SAMEA3539304, study PRJEB22396) | soil metagenome | biome: tundra; feature: field; material: soil | place: USA | collected 2010-05 | depth 0.15 m
CGGGGCGGCGCAGGTCGAGGTAGCGCCAGTCGATGCGCTTGTCCAGGGCGGAGTCCGCAGCGATCGGCAGCTCGGGCTCGGCGAGAGAGTCGACCTCGATGCTCTCCAGCTGCAGCTCCAGGCCGCCGAGCTTGACGCGCTCATCGGCGACCACCGTTCCCGTGAGCGTCACGGCCGACTCGACGGTCAGGCTCGAGACCTGCTCGTTGAGCTCCGTCGGGGGGTCGTCCTTGCCGAGCACTGTCTGCGCCAATCCAGATTCGTCGCGCACGACCACGAACTGCACGCGCTTCTGGTCGCGCACCGCCTGCGCCCAGCCGCGGATCGTGACCTGCTCGCCGACATGCGAGGACAGCTCGGATATGAGGGTGCGCGCCATGGCGGGGACCCTATCCAAAGGGGGCGGACGGGACAGTCGGCGGGAGGCCGGGGCAAGCGGCAGTCGGGGAGTTGCATCCTATCGTCTGCGTCTATATATTGTCTATATAGCGTCTGTTCAAACACTATGACATCCGCATACGCCGAAGAGGCCATCCATGTACACGACACCGGCCATCTCTCTGACCGGGAGATCGCGCGTGCCACTGGAGCGGCGGCGAGCACCGTGCGCGAGTGGCTCGCACGCCGCAGCGCCCCGAGCGGAGTACGCGCGGAACGACTAGCTGAGCTCTCATCGCTGGTCGAACGCCTCGCACGCGTGATCCGCCCTACCTACATACCCGTCTGGTTGAACAAGCCCGTGCCCGCCCTCGACGACGACAAGCCAATCGATCGCATCGCCCAAGGCGACTACCGCTCGGTCGCGCGACTCATTTCAGGCATCGAGGACCCAGGCGCGAGCTGACGTGGCGCTCGGTGTCACGGCCGTTGCAGTAAGCGGACGCTGGATCAAGCACACCTATCCAGGCTCCGCGCCCCTGCCTGAGCGCGAGCCTCCGCCCGACAACCGCTGGCAACGCGGCGATGTAGTCGACGCGCTCTACCTCGCAGACACCGAGGAGACCGCCTGGGCGGAGTGGTGTCGCCACCTAGCTGAGCGCATGATCCCGCCGCTCGCGCAGATGCCCCGCGAGCTGTGGGCCTGGCAAGTCGACGTGGAAGTCGCCGATCTCTCCACAGCGGAGCAGCTAGCCGCGGTTGGACTCTCTCCGCCCACACCGGGCCGCCACTCGTGGCAGGCCTACCAGCGCATCGGCGAGCAACTCTCTACAGAGGGCTGGGCTGGATTGCCCGCACCAAGCGCAGCGCATCCAGGTGGCAAGATCCTCTGCCTGTTCCGCGACGAGCATGGCATAGGTGGCGCCAAGCCGCTCCCTCCCCCGCGCCGCATTGGCGAGCCACCCCCGCCGCCTATCGGGCTGCGGACGTAGTCAGCCGTCAGCGCGAGGCGATCAGCGGTCGCAGTTGGCGCGAGGCGGTCGCCTCGGCGGGATTCTAAGTTGGGCAGCCCAGCGTCCAGCGCTTCAGCGAGCTGGACGACTTGGGGGTGCGGCCGGTGAACTGCAGCGTGAGCTTGTTGTAGACCCGCAGGGCACCTTTGCATGTCTTCAGACTCGTGGCCTTGACGGATACCGGGTAGCTGACGTCTTTGCCCGCCGCGCAGTTGGGTTCGCAGGTGTTCGTCACGAAGGTGCCCTTCGCCTGGGCGCTCGAGCCGCCGAAGCTCGACCATTTCAGGCCTTTCAGGACGGTGTTGCCGTCGCCGCACGTGAGCGTGAGCAGCTTGGGCCGGCTGGCGGCCGTGTTGCAGTTGGTGATCTTCACGGTCGAGGCCGCGGAGGCGGACATGGCAAAGGCCGCGATCAGAACCGCGGCGGCGAGCATCGCGCTCGTGAGGAGGTGGTGCTTGGGGAAGCACATCACGTGATCATCCCAGAGGCGAGACGTGGATTACTCGGGGATCTCCTCGGCCAGCTCCACCTCGACGGCGAGCTCCTCGGCCTCGGCCGTCTCGATCCGCTCGATCGAGCCCGCCTCGCGCAGGTCGCTCGAGCCCAGCTCCAGCGCCGCCAGGCGCTCGGGCGTATCGCGCACGAGCACACGAGATACCGGCGCGCGCATCTTGCGCCGCGCTTGGGACTTGGCCTTGCGCACCTCGCGCAGCACGTCCGCGGCGATGGAGAGTGCGACGTCCTCCTGGGAGGCCCCGTCGCCAGCGTCAGGCTCGAGGACGGCACCTGCGGCGGCCGTTAGCTCCGCCGCGTCCGGCCATGGCGCGAGGTGCACCGAGCCCTCCTGCCACCACGACCACACCTCCTCGCACACGAATGGCAGGAACGGGGCGAGGAGACGCTGGAAGGCCGACAGCGAGAGACGCAGCGCACGGCTCACCGACGCCGCGGCCTCTGGAGCGGGGTCATAGCGGCGACCCTTGACGAGCTCGAGGTAGTAGTCGCAGAACCACCAGAAGAAGGTCTCCACACGCTCGAGCGCGCGCGCGTAGTCGTAGTCATCAAAGCTCCTCGTCGCGTCCTCGATCACCGCTGCCAGGCGCGCGATCAGCGCGCGGTCGAGGGGATGGGAGAGCTCCCCCTCTGCCGGCAGGTCGGCGAGCGCGAACTTCGACGCGTTCAGCAGCTTCACCGCCAAGCGCCTGCCCACCTTCATCTGCTGGGGATCAAACGTCGTGTCGGTACCCGGCCGCCCGCTCGCGGCCCAGTAGCGCACGGCGTCCGCGCCGTACTCCTCGAGCAAGTGCATCGGCGTAACCACGTTCCCCTTCGACTTCGACATCTTCTTGCGGTCCGGGTCGAGCACCCAGCCGGAAATCGCGGCGTTTCGCCACGGCAGCTTCCCCTCGTCGAGGTGCGAGCGCAGGATCGTCGAGAACAGCCAGGTGCGGATGATGTCGTGGGCCTGCGGGCGGACGTCCATCGGGAAGACGCGCGCGAACAGGTCATCGTCCTCGCCCGACTGTCCGGCGATCTGCGGTGTCAGCGAGGAGGTCGCCCACGTGTCCATCACGTCCGGGTCGCCCGCGAAGCCGTTCGGCTGGCCGCGCTGCTGCGGCTGGAAGCCCTCGGGCACGTCGGTCGAGGGGTCGACCGGAAGCTGCTCCTCGCGCGCGTGTATTGGATGGTCGTGGAGGACCTTTCCATCCTCGTCGATCAGGTACCAGATGGGGAACGGCACGCCGAAGAAGCGCTGGCGGCTCACGCACCAGTCCCCGGTCAGCCCATTCACCCAATCCTCGAAGCGCGCGCGCATGTAGGGCGGATGCCACTCGAGCTCCCGGCCGCGCGCGAGCAGCGCCTCACGGTGCTCGAGCGTGCGGATGAACCACTGCCGGCTCGTCACGATCTCCACCGGGCGCTCGCCCTTCTCGAAGAACTTCACCGCGCGCGTCACCGGCTGGGGCTCGCCGATCAGATCGCCGGACTCCTCGAGTTGCTCGACGATGCGCTTTCGCGCCTGGTTGACCGTCTTGCCCTGAAGCTCACCGTAATTCGCGCGCGCGCGAGTGACATCCTCGGATTCCCATCCAGGAGAGCCCCAGGGGACATCGGTCAGGCGCCCGTCGAGGGCCAGCACCGAGCGCACCGGCAGGCTCAGCTCACGCCACCACACCACGTCGGTGAGGTCGCCGAACGTGCACACCATCACCAGGCCCGTGCCCTTGTCGGGCTCGACGAGCGGGTGGGTGAGGACAGGTACGCGCGTGCCGAACAGCGGCGTCAACACCTCCTGTCCGACCAGCGCGGTGTAGCGCTCGTCGTCGGGGTGGGTCAGCAGCGCGACGCACGCCGGGATCAGCTCTGGACGGGTCGTCTCGATCAGGGCCTCGCCGGCGCCCTCGGCCGTGTGGAAGCGCACACGGTGCATCGCGCCCGGGCGCTCGCGGTCCTCGAGCTCGGCCTGGGCGACCGCCGTCTGGAAGTCCACGTCCCACAGCGTCGGCGCCTCCAATTGGTAGGCACCCCCACGCTCGAGCAGCCCCAGGAACGAGCGCTGGGAGATGCGCTGGGCCAGGCGGCCGATCGTGGTGTAGGTCATCGACCAGTCGACCGACAGCCCCAGCCCGCGCCACAGCGCCTCGAAGATCTGCTCGTCTGACTCGGTCAACCGCAGGCACAGCTCGACGAAGTTCGGCCGCGAGATCGACACCGGCTCCTTCGGATCGGATCCCGGCCCGCCTTGAGGATTTGATACCCACCCACCCGTGAAGTCCGGGTCGTAGGGGACGGACGGGTCGCAGCGCACGCCGAAGTGGTTCTGCACGCGCCGCTCGGTCGGCAGGCCGTTGTCGTCCCAGCCCATCGGGTAGAAGACCTCTTTGCCGCGCATCCGCTGGTAGCGCGCGATCGCGTCGGTGTGCGTGTAGGAAAAGACGTGCCCGACGTGCAGCGAGCCGCTCACCGTCGGCGGGGGGGTGTCGATCGAGAAGACCCGCTCGCGCGGGGCATCCCGGTCGAAGCGGTAGATGCCCTCGCGCTCCCACTCCGCGCTCCACTTCTGCTCGAGCCCATCGAGTGTCGGGCGCTCGGGGACGTTCGCGGGCGCGCTAGAGCGAGTGTTCGGCTGCGGCGGGGGCAAGCTGCGGATCGTATCCGAGCCGTTGCTCGCGCTCGGCGCGATGCGAAGGACAGTAGACGCCGCGCACTCTCCCATCGGGGAGGCCATAGGCGAGCCACACGCCGCCGCGCCAGGCGAAGTGAAAGAAGCCCTCGTGCAGGCGTCCGCGCTCCAGCTCCTCACGCCAGGCGGCGGCCACGACGCCGACGGGGACGCGCGAGCGGCAGCAGCGGTCATAGGAGGGGTGGCTGCTCCACACACACCGCAACGAACGATCCGGCGCGCCCGCTTGCGAGAGCCGCCTTCTGAAGTGATCTGCTCGGTAGCTATCCATGTCAATCTCCCCGAACTGCCCCGATCGGGCAACCGCGTGTCGTTCTTTTCGGACGACAGGGGCGAAATCGATCGACTCTTACGTATATATGGACATTCGTCTCATTTGGGCGGTCCTCTCATTTGGGTGATCGCCGCGGCTAAGCTACTTGGAACGATGGCTTCCACCGCAGCAGGGCAGTTGCCGAGCTGGACGTTCGAGCCCGGTCACACAGAGGCGGGCTTTCGCGCGCGCCACATGATGGTCACGTGGGTGCACGGGCTATTCAAGGACGTGCACGGCAAGCTGTATTTGGACTGGGACGATCCGCTGACGGCGAGCTTTGCGGGGGAGATCGACGCCACGAAGATCTGGACGGGAGAGCCCGAGCGTGATGCACACCTGCGCAGCGCGGACTTCTTCGATGTGGAGAACCACCCCAAGATCACCTTCACCGGCAGCTTCACCGAGCGCACCGGCGACACGACCTTCAAGGCCCTGGCCGACCTGAGCATCCGTGGGATCGCCCGCCCGTTGGTGATGGACGTCACCTACATGGGTAAGTGGAAGACGCCGTTCTGGGTGGGCGAGGAGAACAAGGGGACGCTGACTCGGATCGGCTTCGAGGCCAAGACGCGGATCGATCGTCACGAGTTCGGCGTCTCCTGGCAGGACAAGATCCCCGGCGGGGGCGTCGTCGTGAGCAACGAGATCGAGGTCACGCTCGACATCGAGGCGATCCTCGACGCGGATCTAGAGGCCACCGGCGCGATCGAGTATTACCGAGCCGATAACCCGGCGTAGAGAGGAAGACGAAGCGATGAGAGAGCCTGATGTGTTCGTGCTCGCCGACCGCGCCCTCAGCCGGGTCGTCGGCGAGATCCGCGACGATCAATGGGAGATCGTGCTGCCCGAGAGCTTTCGCACACGGCGCATGGACCACACGCCGACTCTGCGGGAGATCGTCAACTACCACGCCTACGACGACGCCTGGATACCCGACATGCTCGCCGGCAAGACGATCGACGAGGCCGGACCTGAGAAGTTCAAGGGCGACCTGCTCGGCGTCAACCCACAGGGCTCGTTCCTGGCGATCGTCGAGGAGGCATGTGCCGCCGCAAAGGCATTCGAGGACCTCGATCAGACCGTGCACTGCTCCTTCGGTGACTATCCGGCCCGCCACTACTTCTGGCAGATCAATCAGTTCCGCGCGCTGCGCGCGCACGACATCGCGAAGGTGATCGACGCCGACCCCACGCTTCCAGAGGAGCTCGTGGAAGGCATCTGGGAGGAGGTCAGCCCGAACGCCGAGGAGTGGCGCGCGATCGGCATATTCGGAGCCGCGATCCCGGTCGCAGACGACGCCCCGCTGCAGGACCGGCTGCTCGGCCTGACCGGCCGCGAGCCCTAGTCCGGCGCAACTCGCCAACTTGCGGGGGGTTTGTGCAGTGATGCGGGTATATGCCCACCAGATGCATCTCGGGACCGACGACGCGACGCTCGTGCGGCGCATGCAGGCGGGCGACGAGGGCGCCTTCGAGGCGATCTTCAAGCGCCATCAGGCGCCGCTGCTCTCCTATTGCAGGTACACGCTCGGCAATCAGGACGAGAGCGAGGACGCGCTGCAGCAGGCTTTCCTCAAAGCGCACCAGGCTTTGCTCGGCGGGACCGCGCCGCGCGAGCTGCGCCCATGGCTGTATGCGATCGCGCGCAACTGCTGCATGTCGGCGATCGCCGCCCGGCGGGCAACCACACACCTGGAGGAGCACACACCGGCGCTCGCGGGACTGTCCGAGCAAGTGCACCAGCGCGAGGATCTGCGCGAGCTGGTCGCGGGGATCGGCCGCCTGCCCGAGGACCAGCGCTCAGCGCTGCTGCTGGCTGAGCTCGACGACCTCAACCACCGGGCGATCGCCACGATCGTGGGGTGCGAGGTGAGCAAGGTCAAGGCGCTGATCTATCAGGCGCGCTCCGCCTTGATCGCCGATCGCGACGCGCAGAACGCGTCCTGCCAGGACATTCGCGAACAGCTCTCGGTAGCGCATGGCGGCGAACTGCGCCGCGGTCCGATGCGCCGGCATCTGAAGCTGTGTGCCGGCTGTCGCGACTTCCAGCTCGCCGTGGGCGCGCAGCGACAATCGCTTGGGGCGGTGCTGCCGGTGCTGCCCAGCGCGGGGCTCGCGGCCGCAATCCTTGGCCATGGCGCGGCGCATGCGGCCGGAGCGGCGAGCGTCGGGGGAGCGAGCGCCGGCGGGGCCGGCGTAGGTGCCACGGCCGCAGGTACCGGCGGGACGGGAATCGCCGCGTCGGGAACGGCCGTGACGACCACTGCGGTCGGCGCAGGTGCGGGCGCAGGTGCCGGAGGTACGGGGATCGGCGCGCTGGTCGGTGGCGGTGTGGTCACCAAGCTCGCGGTCGGCGGCGCGGTAGTCGCCCTGGCGGCAGCCGGTGCGGCGACGGTTCACAACCGGGTGCTCCAGACGACTCCCCACCGTTCCACTCGCTTGCAGCTTGCCTTTACCCACACTGCGGGGCGGAGGATCTCAGCCGCGTACAGGACCGGCTCCAGCTCGCTGGGCGCGGGATCGGCGACGGCGCTCGATCTCTCTAATGGGACCCTCCCACCCGGCCCGGCCGGCGCTTCAGGCACGGAACCATCGGTGCAACTGTCGGCCCTCGGCGGGACGGGGCCGTTGCTCACAGCCGGCAGCACACCCCCATCGCGCCTCACGCCGTCGGGCGGCCCGGGGCCCGCGGTCACGCCCGAACAGAGCAAAAAGAGCGGCGGCGCGGGACGCGATCCAGCCGCATCCGCAAAGCACCGCGCCGCGCTCCGCCGCCGGCTGGCCGCCCTTCATCGCCGTCAGTTGCGTAGGGCACGGCTCCTCCGCAAACGACTCGCGGCCCAGCGTCGCCGTCGGCGTAAAGCGCCGCGTCACCATCGTCGCCTGGCTGCACCCATGCCTCCCCCTGCACCCAAGCCCCCGGTGACACCGGCACCGGTCCGTGTCCCCCATCGCAAAGCTCGCATCACCCCGGCCCCTGTCACAACTGGCGCACCGACTGGACGCACCACGGGGAGCACCCCTCCTGAAACAGGCAAACCACGCCGCCGCACGCCGGCAGGTACCGGTAGCGGGACGGGAACAGGAACAGGGACAGGGACAGGGACTGAACCTGGGAAGACTGGGTCGACAGGTTCGCATGAAGGCAGTGGCCCGACTGGAAGTAAAACCAAAGCGAAGGGCACCGAAACGGGCGGCAAAGCAAGCGGCACAAGCACTGAAGGCACCAAGGGGACGGGCAGCGTCGGCGAACCGAGCGGCTCTGGGGCAGGCACAGGTACAGGTACGAGCGGTACAGGTACGAGCGGTACAGGCTCGAGCGGTACAGGCTCGAGCGCAGGTACAGGCGAAGGCGCAAAAACTCAGCCGAAGAAACATCTCGTCGAAGAAGAAGAACAACTGCCCAACCTTTGAGGTCGATGGGCAGTCGTAGGCGTAGATGTGCACTGAAACTCCACGAAACTCAAACGGGAGGAACGCACCATGCGTCTTCGTAAACTGGCTCCGGCGCTCGTCGTCGCGAGCTCACTGCTAGCGCTGGCTCCGGCCGCCGCATCGGCTCACAAGCATCCAAGCCCCCTGGGGCGCTGCCGGATCAACATCAGCGTCGCGCCTCGGCTGATCACCGCCGGGGAAGCGACCGAAGTATCCGGGCGCCTGGCATGCGGCCCTCACGCGAACGCCGGCAGTCAGCCGGTCACCCTGTTCGCGCATGTGGCTGGTAGCGCCGGCTTCGTCCCTGTGCAGAGCACGACGACGGAAGCGAACGGCTCGTATAAGTTCTCGACCGCAGTCGAGAACGCGAACACCAGCTTCTATGTTCGCTCGCACGGCGCGCAGAGCGGACGCAGGCGTCTGCGGGTCGCTGCACAGGTGACGCTGACCGGACCGCCCGAAGGCACCCAGATCGAAACCGGTGCACCAAATCAGCAGACGTTCAGCGGCACAGTCACTCCCGCCACCGATGTCGGCGCACGTGTGATCCTGCAGCGCCAGAACGCCGTGACCGGGGACGAATGGCACCGGATCGGTATCGGTCAGGTGATGGCCGGCGGGACCTATTCGATCACGCACACGTTCCGCGTCCCCGGTGACGCGAGCATCCGCGTGCTCGTGCGCAGCGACGGACTCAACATCCCGAGCCCCTCGACCCCGCTCGAGTATGAGATCTCCCAGGCGCAGAACCCGAGCCTGACGATCTCGAGCTCCGCCGATCCGATCACCTACGGACAGTCGGTGACGATCTCAGGTGTCCTCGCGAGCGCCACGACGAGCCAGCCGGTCACACTGCTCGCGCGGACCGTCCACCAGCGGGGCTTCGCACCGGTCGCCGAGGTGAGTACTGGCGCAGGCGGCGCCTACAGCTTCCCGGCGCAGTCGCCGGTGAACAGCACTCTGTACAGGGTGCAGGGCGCCGGGCAGAAGTCTGCGGTGCTGTACGAGGGCGTGAAGGACGTTCTCACCGCCGAAGTCTCGGCGACCACGGTTCAGGCCGGGCAGGCACTGGAATTCAAAGGCACAGTGGCCCCAGACCACACCGGGCACGTGGTCTACCTCGAGCGCCAGAACGTGGCGGGCACGGCCTTTCACGTCGTGCAGGTCGGGCATGTTCTGCCGGGCTCTGTGTACTCGATCATCCACCAGGTCTACGTGCCCGGGACGAAGGTCTTCCGGATCGACATTCCCGGTGGACCGGATAATGGGCGCGCCGTCAGCCAACTGTTCACCGTCCAGGTGAACCCGGCGCCGGCGTCCGCGCTGACACCGGAGACATCGGCCAACTCGTCGCAGCCGAGCGAAGGCCAGACGATGGGATCGGAAGCGGAAACACCGCTCAGCGAATAACGGTCAGGCGTTTGACTCCAAGGGGGCTCCGTCCAAGTGGCGGAGCCCCCTTTTGGACGTGAGTCGAACGACCTGAGCGCTAAGCGGGTACACAATTAGGGGATGCCCAGACAGAGTTGAGCCACTCCTTCGAGGAGGGCATGCGCCCACTGGCCCGGCAGGCACCAGCTAGGGCACGAGCACGAGCTTGCGGTGCGAGCCCGCGGCGTCTCCCTCTACGCGCGTCGAAGATGCAGGTCGAACTCCATCGTCGCGCTGTTGGTGACGTTTACAAATCCGCCGATGCTCGGGGCGACCATGTTGAACTCGCTCCACGGGAAGGTGATCGAGCCGACGGCCTGGATCTCCGCGCTGGAGAGGCTCATTTCCAGGGGGATCGTCACGGTCTTTGTGGTCCCGTGAATCGTCAGCGCTCCGGTCGCGGAGGTATGCACCGGCTTGCCGTTCAAAGCGCGCGCGGGCAACACGATCGGCGTCGCGAGCACGAACGTGGACGTGGGGTACTTTTCGCTTTCGAGACCGATTTCGCGGATTTTTTCATCGCGCATCGAGCGATCGCTCTTGAGCGTCTCGACGTCGACGGCGAACGATGCGTGCGTCACCTGAACGGTCGTTCCCGATCCGGTGAAAGTGGCGCTGCCGGTGACCTGAGATGTGCGCCCCACGGCCTGGCTCTCCGCGGGCAGAAACGCGAGCTTCTCCCTGACGCGATATCCGGCCGCCGAGCCGCTGCCGACCGTCCAACGGCCCACGAGCTGTGCCGCCGAGCTGGCCCCCGCCTGACTGCTCGCCGACGAGGATGGGGACGAAGTTGAGGACGAGGTGGTCAGCGAGAACGGCTTGGGCGAGGAGGTCGGGAAGATCACGAAGTAGACGAGCGCGACCACGGCCACGACTACGACCACGGCGGCGCCGACGATCGTGAGCAGTACTTTGCGCGTGCGTCGCGGGCTGCGTGAAAAGCGGCTTTGGGGGTCGGACATCGACGTCACATCTCCTCGGTCGGGACCCGTTCTAGACGGGCGCGATCGAAGCTATGCCGGTCTGGTTAATCGTGAGTAAACGGAATCGAAGACGATCCATCGAGTCGGGAAGCCTCGCCTGCGCAGCTACTCCTGAGTACTACTAACTGCTCTCAAGGCCGCGCGAACGTATCCGGATCGGGCCCGATCCGCTTGCCCGCGTCTAGCTCTCTGATCGCCTCCATCTCGTCGTCTGAGAGCTCGAAGTCGAAGACCTCGAAGTTCTCCTCGATGCGCTCCGGAGTCAACGACTTTGGGATCACGACGTTGCCGAGCTGCAAATGCCAGCGGATGATGGTTTGCGCTGGAGTCTTTGAGTGGGCATCGGCGATCTCGACGATCGTGGGATCTTTGAGCTCGAGGCCTTGGCCCAGCGGACTCCACGCCTCGGTGACGATCCCGAGCTCGTCGTGCTCGTGGCGCAGACCGACCTGCTGGAAGTAGGGGTGCAGCTCGACCTGGTTGATGGCTGGTGTCACGCCGGTCTCCGACACGAGGCGTTCGAGGTGCTCGGGCTGGAAGTTGGAGACGCCGATCACGCGAACGAGCCCTTCGGCCTGGAGCTCGATAAAGGCCTCCCAGGTCTCCACGTACAGGTCGTGGACAGGCACCGGCCAGTGGATCAGGTAGAGGTCGATGTGTTCGAGCTCGAGCCGCTCGAGACTCTGCTTGCAAGCGGCCTTGGCCTTGTCTTTGCCGTGATCGTCGTTGAAGCACTTGGTCGTGATGAAGATCTCGCTTCGATTCAACCCCGATGCGTGGATCGCCTGTCCGACGGCGCCCTCGTTTTTGTACGCCGCGGCGGTGTCGATGTGGCGGTAGCCCACATCGAGCGAGCGGGCGACGATCTCCTCGGTTTCCTTGGGCGGCACTTGAAACACGCCGAAGCCGAGCTGCGGAATCTCGACGTCGGGACGGAGGGAGATGCGGGGGATCTGATCGGTAGAAGCGCTCATGCCCTGACTCTTTCCCGAGTTGGCGGGAAGCTAAACGGTCCGCGTAAACGGTCTGCGCGCAAAGCCGGTGAGGCGAGCCTCGGCGAGCGCCAGTCGCGCGGCGGCGTGGCCCGGCACGCCATGGACCGCTCCGCCCGGGAAGGTCGCGGCGCTGCCGATGTACAGGCCTCGCAGCGGCGTGCGATAAGGGGCGAGCGAGGGGACGGGACGGAAGATGACCTGGTCGAGGGCATAGCTGCCGCCGCCCACATCCCCGCCGACGAGGTTGGCGTTGCGAGCCTCCAAATCGGCGGGGCCGAGCACGTGGCGCGCGAGGATCCGCTCGCGAAAGCCGGGAGCGAAGCGCTCGACCTGGGCCTCCATGCGCTCCACGTGCCGGTCGCGCTCCCGCTCCCAGTCGACGGAGTGGGGACCGTGCGTGTAGGCCCAAGCGGTGTGCTTACCCGCGGGCGCGCGCGTCCGATCGGCGATCGACTGCTGCCCGAGCAGCATGAACGGGTGCTCGGGCAGAGCATCTCTGATCGCGGTGGCCTGGAGCACCTCGGGCGCCGATCCGCCGACGTGGACGGTGCCGGCTTCGCGCGCCTGCGGCGCGGACCATGGGATCTCACCGTCGAGCGCCCAGTCGATCTTCAGCGTCGCCGGGCCGAGACGGTAGCGGCGCAGCGCGCGGGCGTACCTCGCCGGCAGCGCGTCGCCGGCCAGCGTGGCGAGTGCCCCGGGCATCACGTCGGCAATCACGAGCGGCGCCGTGAGCCGTTCACCGTCGGCGAGCTCAACCCCCACGACGCGGCCCAGCTCCACGGCAAACCTCGTGACCGTCGCGCCCGTGCGTACGGTGCCGCCCAGCTCCTCCAGGTAGGAGAGGAGCGCGTCAGCGAGTCTGCCGGCGCCGCCCTCGGGACTCGGCCAGTCCACACCATGACCGAGCAGGTTCATGTAGGCGGCGGCGATCGCGCTGCCGGAGCTGACCGGGGGCACGTCGGAGTGCATCGCCGAGCCGTACAGCCACGCACGCGAGCCGTCCCCCTCGAACAGATCCTCGCCGAGCGCCTGAGCGGGCATCAGCAGCAGTCGCGTGAAGTCGAGCATCCGCCGCGGGCCGAGACCCGCCGCCAAGCGCATCGCGCCCCGGACCGGCGGAAAGCCGCCGAGCATCGTCTGGCGCAACGCGTCGAAGCGCCGCAGGAACGGTTCGGCAAAGCCACGCCAGCGCTCGCCATCGCCCGAGTGGATCCGATCGAGGCTCGCGGCCGTGCGGTCGAGGTCGCGATACAGGGCGACGGCCCGGCCGTCGGGCAGCGGATGCGCCAGGCAGGCCACCGGGTGGATCCAACGCAGGCCGTGGCGCTCGAGCCCCATGCGCGCGAACACTGGCGAGGCCGCGCCGGCCGGGAACACGGAGGAGAAGGTGTCGTGACGGAATCCCGGCAGCGTCAGCTCCTCGGTCGCCAGCGCGCCACCGGGACGCTCGGCCGCCTCCAACACGAGCACCTCGCGCCCAGCCTGCGCGAGGGTGATCGCCGCCGCGAGCCCGTTGGGCCCGGACCCGACTACCAAAGCGTCGTAGCTCATGCGAACATAATGCCCGCGATGCGTCATCAAAGCTCGATCACGTCGCTGTCGTGGATTCCCTCGGAGGCGATCGAGGGATCGCAGCGGCTCGCCTTCGACGCCGGCATGGCCCACTACGACGATCCGCCGCCGGAAGCCATCGAGGACCTGCAGACGCTCCGCGACGCAGACCGCTTCCGCTTCGCCAACGTCCTGAAGGGGTGGGTGGAGGTCGATCAGGCGGGCAAGATCAAGGACTACGGGCAGGATGGCGGCGGGCTGATGGGCTCAACGACGGTCAAGCTCGTCGAGGGCGACGGCTGGGTCCGCTTCACGCAGACCGTGGGCGGGCGCACGGGCGTGCCGGCTCCGCGGCCGGTGCGGAGCAAGCCGTTCGTGCAGTGGCAGGCCCCGCTGGTGTGGACGACGCTCGAGCTGACGATCCATGCCGACGGGAAGGCGAAGGGCGCGATGACAGGCGCCAGCCGCTTCCCACGGCACTGGGTCTACGACGAGGCGGGGAGCCTCTCCCACAAGTCGGGGCTCGCCGACTTCAAGGACTGGTACCGCAAGTCCTTCGGCAAGCACACCCCCTGGGGCGACACCGACTCCAAGGCGCTCGTGACCGCCGTGGAGACGGCGCTCGAGCGGACGCTCTCGGCGCAGATCATGCGGGGCGGCGCGAAGCCGACGATCCGTAAGGTGAAGACGGGTGCGGAGCTGGTCACGCAGGGCGAAGCGGGCACGGAGGTGTTCCTGCTGCTCGACGGAGTGTTGAGGGTCGAGGAGGACGGCGTGCGCCTCGCGGAGTACGGCCCGGGCGCGCTGCTCGGCGAGCGCGCGCACCTGGACGGCGGCGGGCGGAGCTCGACACTCGTGGCGGTGACGCCGTGCAGGGTGGCCTCGGTCGAGGCGGCCGAGCTCGATCGTGGAGCGCTGCAGGAGCTCTCCAAGGATCACCGCCGCACGCGCCCTGAGGAGAGCTGAGCCGTGGACTCGGGACACTAGGTTGCGGGTCGCCTTCTGCGGCGTGCGGGGATCGAGCCCCGCGCCCGGCATCGAGTTCGTCCGCTACGGGGGTCACACCTCGTGCCTGGCGCTCTCCCATGACGGCGCACCGACGCCGACCCTGATCCTCGACGCGGGGGCGGGACTGCAGCGGGTGTCGCGCCTGCTGGGCGGCGCGCCGTTCGACGGCACGATCCTGCTCACCCACCTGCACTGGGATCACGTGCTCGGGCTGCCGTTCTTCGCCGCCGCGGACAACGTCGATGCACGTGTCAGCGTGCTGCTCCCCGAGCAGGAGAGCGGAGCGTCCGCCGAGCGCGTGCTCGCCGGGATGATGTCGCCGCCGTATTTTCCGGTCGGCCCGACCGAGCTGCGTGGGCAGTGGAGCTTCGCGACGGTAGCGCCGGGCGAGCTGCAGATCGAGGGCTTCAGCGTGATCGCGCGCGAGATCCCGCACAAGGGGGGCCGCACGTTCGGCTACCGGGTGAGCAATGGGCACTCCACGCTCACCTATATGCCCGATCACTGCCCGACGACGCTCGGCCCCGGCGAGGACGGTTTTGGCGAGTACCACCCCACGGCGATCGAGCTGGCCAAGGACGCCGACGTGCTGGTACACGACGCCCAGCTCCTCCCCGTAGAGCTCGCCGCGGAGGCCGACTTCGGGCACGCTGCAGCCGACTACGCGGTGGCGCTGGCAAAGCGTGCCGGCGCGCGCTCGCTCGTGCTCTTCCACCACCGCCACGACCGCACCGACGACGCCCTCGACGCGCTGGCTGGGCGGCTGGGCGGGGGGACTGACCCCGAGGTCAGCGTTGCCACGGAGAGCACAGTGCTCGAGCTGTAGCCGTCGCGTCAGCTGGCATCGGATTTTGCGCCTACGTCGATCCTTACGTCGATCCTTTGTAGTGGCCGGGCCATTCGCGATATCCGATGCGGCTGATCTCGCGGATCTGACCGTGAGTCCCCCACTCGTTTGCGCCGAGGCGCGACAAGGGCCGGAGCCGGTCGATCGCCGGACGGCCGTCCTCGAGCGCCTCCTCGTCGATGACCGCGTGCACGACACGACCCATCACGACCGTCCCCAACCCGAAGGTGAGCGTCGTGTGCAGCGTGCACTCCAACGCGACCGGGGAGCGCGCGACGCGCGGTGGAGCTACCCGCAGGCTCGGCTCGCGCTCGATTCCCACCGCGTCGAACTCGCTCACCTCGGCGGGGAAGTCGGTGCCCGTCGCGTTGACCTGCTCGAACAGCGGCTCGGGCGCCAGGCAGACGACGAACTCGCGCGTCTGCTCGACGTTGATCAGCGAGTCCTTGCGCCCCACCGAGGTGAACTGCACGATCGGCGGGTCCACCGAGGAGACGGTGAAGAAGGAGTGCGGCGCAAGGTTGTCGACCCCCTCCGCCGAGCGGGTGGAGACCCAGGCGATCGGCCGCGGCACGACCACAGAGGTGAGGAAGGAGTAAAAGGCGCCCGTTCCGAGCGCGACGGGGTCTATGTCGACGCGCGCCACGCTCGCAGTATGACCGGCCCTGGGCCAACCGGCCTGGGGTCAGACCGGCCCGGGGTCAGACCGGCCCTGGGTCAGGATGGCCCTTGGGTCAGGATTTCTGCTGAAGCACCGACAGCACGTTGCCGGCCGGGTCCTTGAACCAGGCGATATACGGGCCGCCGCCGCGGAAGACGGCTTTGTCGTCCTGCTCGAAGCTCTCGTAGCGCTCCATCACCACGCCGCGCGCTGAGAGCTCATCGACCGCGCTGTCGATGTCCGCCACGGGGAAGTTGAGGATCGTGTACTCCGCCGGCGTGTGGCCCGGGCTTCGGGTAGGCCAACGTGTCTCGGTCGCCGGCGAGGTGGAGCGTCAGCAGACCGTTCTCCTCGGATGTCCTGACGCCGAGCGTCTCGCCGTAGAACTCCTTCGCCTTCTGAATGCCTTGGTGTTCGCGAACACGGTTGGCTCCTTATCTTTCGTTCGGAAGTGGTGCATAGGAAGTGATGCGTAGGAAGTGATGCGATAGAGACTGTTGGGAGATCCAGAACTCATCGCTGCGGCTCTGATCTGAGAGGGACGGCGTATTCCCTCTCTCAATCTTTCCCTATCTCAATCGTGAATGGTGGACCAAGAGACGCTGATCTGTTTTTGCTTGCAGTGAATATTGTGTTCGCTCCCCGCCAATCCAAATGGCTCGCGACGGCATGTGAAGCGACCCGTTTCAGTGCTCACAGTGAAAGGCCGGCTGTAGGTGAAGTACGGCGATATTGGGACATGGGTCCGCGTGTACTCGACCGCCTGGACAACGCCGTGGGCCTCTTTGCAGGAGATCCCGCTCGCCCGGATCGTCGCGGTGATCACATCTCCAATTTTCTCCGTGCCGCAAGCGCGCGCCTCGCCGGCGGCGCCTTGCTCGAGGCGCTTGGGTTTGGAGCGCGGCAGCGCGTGGGGAACGTTTACGCTCGAGCGGGGAACGTTTACGATCATCGAGGTCGTGGCCTCTGGCCACAGGGTGCCGGGGACGAGCGCCCAGGCGCAGAAGATCCAGCGACTTCCGGCCGGCAAGCCCCTCGAGGTAACTGTCTCGAGGCGCGGAGCGCCGGTGATGACGCTGTCGATGAGACTCTGTGCGCCGGGCGCGTCCCCGTTTTCCGGGCAGCCTTCGGAGGTGTATGGCAGGCCGACGAGGATGACTTCCCTTGCAACCTCGCTGGACGCCATCAGATACACGCCAAAGGACCTGTTCGGTGTGACGCGACGGGACAGGCTCAGCGCAAGCGAGACGTGCGGCAGACGGACTTCGATCGGTAGCGACGCGGAGGCGATGACTGGTGCGGGGGTCACGTCCTGATAGGGCACATTGCTCGTGACCCAGCCGCAGATCACGAAGGAGCCGGATTCGGTCGGCGTGTAGCTCACAGACTCCGAGTACGCACCGATCTGGCCCAGGGTCGCCGGTTCTGGCGCGCTCATCAGGCTGTCGTACTCAGCTTCGGGTGTGGGGCCACATGGCTCATCGGCTTTGTTGACGGCGAGGCTGACGAACCCCGGGACTTTGCTTGCGGCGGTGTAGACGACCTGCGTCGTGGCGCTCTGCACGGCTTCCCGGGAGAGCCGGAGCGACATCGTGTCGGCGAGCGCCGCGCCGGGCGCCAGCGCCGCCAGGGGCGCCAGCACCGCCAGCGCCAGACCACAGAGACAGATCAAAAGAGATTTCCTCATGACAGGATTCCTTTCCGTTGATTCAGGGCGCAGTCGCCCCCCCATGCCCTATGTCGAGCGAAGTCGCCGTTTGACCCCCCCTGAAAAAGCATGTTTAATGGCAACAGTTGGGATTGCCGGCAGAGCGGCCGATCCAACCGGGAAGGAATCCCATGAGTCAGATCGTGGCGGGCAATCGACGTATCTCCCGACGAGCGCCGTTGCCGGCGATGGCGGCGCTCGCGCTGGCTGCCTGCACGCTCGCGGTGATTGCCTGCATGCTTGCGCTGGCGCCCGCGGCGCAGGCCGGGGAGTGGGTGCAGCGCTCATGCTCATACGAAGGCGAATACATCGGCTCCGAAGGTTGGGAAGCGAAGGCGTACTACGGCTATTCCGAACCGCCGCACGCGTATTGTGAAAAAGTCGCAGAGGGAGGCGGACTTTCGGTGTTCGCTACGCCCGACAACGGCGACGAAGATTTCGCGGGACAGGGGTGGATCTACAAGCCGCCCGCTGGCTCGAGCATCGCGGGCGGCAAAGTCGAGGCGAGGCTCAGAACTAGCAATGGCTTTTCCTCGGTTGTGTCAATCGTCGCCGAACGGGCGGTGAGCAAGCTCTGCGAATACCCAGACTGCGAACACTACGAAGGCGAAGTGTCGATTCCGGCGGGCGCGAGCGAAGTGTATGTTCGAGCCGGCTGTCTCGCCGAACCTGATATCTGCCACATGCCCGGAAGCAAATGGGAACACGAGGGCGACGCCGAAGTTTTCTCCGCCGAAGCGGACATCTCCAGCGCTGAATTCATCTTTGATACCAAAGCCACGCCAAAAGGCTCTGGCTTCAGCGGAACGCTGTTGAATGAAACGCTCAGCGGCGCGGGCACGTTGAGCTTCACGGCCACTGACGCCGGTCCCGGGATCTATCAGGCACGCGTGAAGATCGACGGTAGCCAGGTGTGGGCGGAAACGCCGGACGTCAACGACGGGAAGTGCGCGCCAACCGGCACGGCGGCGGAGCTGCGCGTCTTCGACTCCCCGCAGCCGTGTCCTACCGAAACGGCCGTTCATGCGGAAGTCCACACGGCAGGCCTCGCCGATGGCAACACACCGTCACGGTGGAACTGGAAGACGCCGCCGGAGACGTCTCGACCGTGTACTCGGGCACGGTGATAACCGCGAACCATCTGGTATCCACGATCCTCCAACCGGCGCCGGCGCCGGTCCGCGGGCCGGCGAATGGCACGCCGGCGTCGGAAAGCGCGACCCTGACGGGACAGTGGAAGGGGGAGTCCGGTAAGTCCGCGAGCAGGTTGACGAGCGTCTACGGACGCTCGCACGAGATCGTTGGCAGGTTGACCACGACGGCCGGGGCGCCGATCGCCGGAGCGCTGATCGAAGCCAGCCAGAAGCCTTCATCGCTTGGCGCGATCGCATCCTCGCTGGCCGGCGCGCACACCAGCCCGCAGGGCGATTTTGCGATCAGTGTTCCCCGGAGCAGCTCCTCCACGAGCATCCAACTCGCCTACCGCAGCCATCTCGGCGACGCCACGCCGGCGGCGACGCGGACACTCACGTTGCAGGTACCGGCGAGCATCCATCTGACGGTCTCGCCGCATGTGACGAGCGTCGGGCGGATGATCGTCCTGCGCGGCAAGCTCGCGGGCGCGATTCCTCCGGGCGGCAAGAAGGTTCTGTTCGAGGCGCGTGTGCCTGGTGGCTCCTGGATCGAATTCCACAACGCCACCGTCGACGCCCATGGGCGCTTCCGGGCGACCCACCGCTTTACGTTCCCCGGTCCTGTCCGCTACCAATTCCGTGTCGTCTGCGAACGCGAAGCGGACTTCCCATTTCTGGCCGGGAACTCCAACGTCGTACACGTGCGGGAGCGGTGAGGGGTAGCCGAGTGGACGCGACGGCACTTGCGACGAACTTGCTCGGTCAGTTGATCTCAGGGGCTGGATCGAAAGCGAGGTTGTTGCAGCGCTCGCAGACCTCCTCGGGGATCACACCGGCGCGCATCAGGACCGCGAAGGCCTTGCAGCCCAGGCACAGACCAAACACCGACTCCAGCGTTGCCGCAACGATCAGCAACCCGAGCACCGCGTAGGCGGCGCTCGTCAGGCCGAACCCCAGCGCCAGCACCGCGGCGGACACCGAGAAGACGAGGCCGATTGCCTGCGCGAAGCGCTTCGGCGGACCGGGCACCGGTCGTGCGGCTACACGCAGCCGCGGAGTGATCACGCGGGTCACGAGCTGCCCGAGCGGGCTCAAAGTCGGGCCACTCAGCACGCGAGCGAGGAAGCCGTAGGCGATCACGGCCGTCAGCCACGGCTGCGCGAAGAGGATCGTGGCGAGGCTCAGCAGCACCACCCCGCCCGCGACGAGGCGAGCCGAAACCTCGTTGACCGGATTCGGGAAGGAGAAGAGGCGGGCGCTGTAGCCGGGCGCGGCAGGTGAGACCGCGGGCGCGGCAGCAGGTGAGTTCGCGGGGTCAGGTGTTGGCGGCATGGTTCTGTCCATTCTCGCTAGTTTCTCGCTGATCTTCATATCTCTGATCAACTTTATTATATTCAACCCTTGGAGCGTCGAGATGTCCGACATCAGCTTTCGAGCAGAGACGGTTGCCCTACACGGAGGTCAGTCTCCTGATCCAACCACCAATGCGCATGCGGTTCCGATCTATCAGACGTCCTCATTTGTTTTCGATGACACCGAGCACGCCGCGGATCTGTTTGCGCTGAAGGTCCCCGGCAACATCTACTCGCGAATCATGAACCCGACCTGGGACGTGCTCGAGCAAAGACTTACCCAACTCGAGGGTGGCATCGGCGCGGTCGTCACGGCCTCCGGGCAGGCCGCCGTGACCTATTCGGTGCTCAACATCGCCCGTGCGGGGGACAACATCGTCTCGGTCTCTCAGCTCTATGGCGGCACCTACAACCTGTTCGCGCACACCCTCCCCCAGTATGGGATCGAGGTGCGCTTCCTGGATGCGGACGATCCCGAGGCGCTCGACGAGCTGGTGGATGAGAACACGCGGCTCGTGTTCGGCGAGACGATCGGCAACCCGCGTTTGAACGTACTCGACGTCGCCGCGTGGGCGCAGGCGGCGCACGCGCATGGACTGCCGTTGATCGTCGACAACACCGTCCCCACCCCGATCGGCGCGCGCGTGCTGGACCTCGGCGCCGATGTCGCGGTGCACTCGCTGACGAAGTTCATCGGCGGTCACGGCACCTCGATCGGCGGCGTCGTGATCGACGCCGGGCGCTTCGACTGGGCCGCACATGCGGAGCGCTTCCCCGGCCTGACCCAGCCCGACCCCAGCTATCACGGCGTCGTCTGGTCGGACGCGCTCGGTCCCGCGGCCTACATCGGCCGAGTGCGCACGGTCCTGCTGCGCAACACCGGCGCGGCGCTGTCTCCGTTCAACGCGTTCCTGTTCCTGCAGGGCATCGAGACGTTGCCGCTGCGGATCGAGCGCCACAACGCAAACGCTTTGGCGATCGCGCGCTGGCTCGACGAGCACGAGGCGGTGAGCTGGGTCGCATACCCCGGCCTCGCCGAGGATCCCTACCACGAGGTTGCCGACCGCACGCTGCTCGGCGGCTACGGGGCGCTCGTGACGTTTGGTGTCGAGGGAGGCCTCGACGCCGGTCGCGCGTTCATCGAGGCGCTCGAGCTGTTCAGCCACCTGGCCAACATCGGCGACGCGAAGTCGCTCGCGATCCACAACGCCTCGACCACCCACTCCCAGCTCTCCGAGGAGGAGCTCGCGGCCGCCGGCGTGGCCCCGGACGCAGTGCGCCTGTCTGTCGGGATCGAGCACATCGACGACCTGCTCGCCGACCTCGACCAAGCCCTCACCCGGGCGCGACGGCCGGTCGCGGTCTGAGGCTCGCGGACCGGTGGCGCAATTCAGCACCGACACCGCGCGGCGCCAGTCAGGCGCGGTCACCGCGCCGCGCCAGTCAGGCGCGGACATGGCAGCGCAGCGGGTCGTCCTGTACACCGAGGACGACCCGCTGACGCTGGCCAACGGGCGTGTGCTCGGCCCGGTGCGGGTGGCGTACGAGACCTACGGAGAGCTCAACGCCGAGCGGACGAACGCCGTCTTCCTCTGTCACGCGCTCACCGGCGACGCGCACGCCGCCGCTCCCGACGGCTGGTGGCGCACGCTGGTGGGAGGAGGGCTGGCGGTCGACACCGAGCGCTTCTTCGTGATCTGCCCGAACCTGCTCGGCGGCTGCTCGGGAACGACCGGGCCGTCCTGCACCGATCCGGCCATAGGGAGGGCCTACGGACTCGACTTCCCGCCGCTCGCGATCACCGACCTCGTCGCCGTGCACCGGCGGCTGCTCGCGCACCTGGAGATCGAGCGTCTGTATGCGGCGATCGGAGGCTCGCTCGGCGGCATGCAGGTCCTGCAATGGCTGCTCGACGCGCCGGGCCAGGTCGCCCGCGCGGCGATCATCGCCGCGAGCTCGCGCCTGTCCGCCCAGAACCTCGCGTTCTCGGCCGCGACCAGGCACGCGATCCTGAGCGACCCCGCCTTCCACTCCGGCGCCTACGCGCTCTACTCCACGCGCCCATCGCGAGGCCTGTCCACTGCGCGACGCGTCGGGCACATCACCTACCTCGCCGAGGCGAGCATGGAGGCCCGCTTCGTCCGTCCGCCAGAGCCCGATCCCGCGCCGCCTACTGATGCCAGGGAGTGGCTCGGCTCCCGCTATCCCGTCGAGACCTACCTCGACCACCAGGCCGACACCTTCCTTGCGCGCTTTGACGCGCTCAGCTACCTGTGGCTCTCACGCGTGATGGACGGCTTCGATCCGTTTGCCGACCGCAGAGCGCGCGTCGATCCAGCGACACGGGCGCTCGTGCTCAGCTTCAGCTCCGACTGGCGCTTCGGCACAGCCCACTCGCGACACATCGCGGAAGGATTGCGCCAGCGAGGCGGCGCGCAAGTAACCGAAGCCGAGATCCAATCCGCCCGCGGCCACGACTCGTTCCTGCTCACGGTCCAGGGCTATCAAGGGGCCGTCGCGCGGTTCCTCGCGGATTAGCCGGGCGCTCGGGTAGCTGCTCGGCGCAGGGCATAATGTGAAGGTGACCTGTCGGCTCGCCAAGCACCACCGTAAGGTCACTTGCTCGGTGACGCTCGAGGGCAAGAAGAGGCCAGGCAAGGCGCATAGGCGATCGCGGTGTGACTGCCTTGAATGACTCGGCCGCAGTTGCGCTGTCTTGGAGCGGTGGCAAGGACTCGGCTCTGGCGCTCTGGACCCTGCGTCGCCAGGGGGTGGAGCCCGGGGCCCTGATCACCACCGTCACCGACGAATACGACCGCATCAGCATGCACGGCGTCCGTCGTGAGCTGCTCTCGAGGCAGGCCGACGCAGTCGGCATCCCCCTCGTCGAGGTTCGCATTCCACCGGCCTGTGTAAACGACGTCTATGAGGCACGTATGGCTGAGGCGTTTGCCTCAGCACCGCTGTCCGATGTCGAGACGGTCGCCTTCGGCGATCTCTTTCTCGAAGATCTCCGCGCGTACCGCGAGGCGCGACTCATCGCGAGTGGCAGGCGCGGTCTATTTCCGCTGTGGGGACGCGACACCGGCGCCCTGGCACGGGAGTTCATCGCCGCCGGCTTCCAGGCGAGGATCGTCTGCCTGGACCCGCGGGTGCTCGATGCCTCCTTTGCGGGGCGTACGTATGACGAGCAGCTGCTCGCCGATTTGCCCGCGAGCGTCGACCCCTGTGGTGAGAACGGTGAGTTCCACACCTTTGTCCATGCCGGGCCGATCTTCGCCGAGTCGATCGCCTGTGAGACCGGCGAGGTCGTGCAGCGCGAGGGCTTCGTGTTTTGCGATGTGACACCCGCGTAGCGACCCGCGGATCTGGACGGCGTACTCACGTTCATGATGGTCATGTACGCATTGGAGCGACGTGGCCGAGGGTTCGTCCTTGCGTTCGCCTGCGGTTCTGAGCTCTCGAGCGCCTACGGCTTCCTGGCCGGAACGTGGCCGTTCGGCGTCGTCGAGGCGATTTGGGCCGTGGTCGCTATCGAGCGCGACCGCGGCATGAGCGCCGAGCAAACGTCTCTCACGACGCCTGCGCTCGCGCGCCGGCTGCCTGCCGAGCTGCTCGGCTCGGCGTTCTTGGCGGCGCTCGTGATCGGCTCGGGCACGGCAGCCGGGCTGTACACGATCATCCTGATGTTCGGCCCGGTGTCCGGTGGGCACTTCAACCCGGTCGTCTCGCTCGCCGACGCGAGCTTCGGTGGCATCAGCTGGCGCGACGCGCTCGCCTACTTATCCGCGCAAGTAGCCGGCTGCGTGCTCGGCGCGGTCGTGGCCAACGGCATGTTCTCCCTCGCGGCCATCAGCATCTCCACGCATCATCGAGCCACGGGCGCGCACCTGTTCTCCGGTAGACGTAGGAGATTCGCTGAGGTTCCCACTTCCCGTATCGTCCAACTACCCGTACAATCCCGGCGTGCAGACTTGGGAGCTCGATCGACCGCACACCTCCGCAGATCAACCGCAGGTCCTGCGCGATGAAAGCGGCAACCGTGTCATCACCGTGTTGCTGGAAGCAGGAGAGTCCTTGCCAAAGCACCGCGAGCACGAGCACGCGCTCGTGTTGGTCACCCGGGGACTGTTGCAAGTCTGCGCCGGGCGCCGCGAGCGAACACTCTCCTCTCCGAGCCTGATCCACCTCGGGCCCGGCGAGCACCACGGCGTCCGCGCACTCACCGAGTGCCATCTCGTTCTCTGCCTGACTACTCACTGACCATCCAGCGGCTTCGACTACACAGCCACGATCGAAGATTGCTCGAGCGAGCGGGTTGGTAGCCGTCCTCGAGAACACAAGCCCCGGTCTCCCAGGGCTCAGCCTTGCGGCGCTGGGCGCGCAGCGCAGGCTTGCGGCGGGGTAGTGGGCGCTAAACGGAAATAAGCGGGCTAGACCCTATGTCGTGGGTCGCCCGTTGGGTTGACCGTCGGAGGTAGGCCGGACACTCCTCGCGGGGGTTTGTCTGGCCGGAGAACCGCTCCGGCTGACCCCATATCAATGAGGAGGTCCGGCCATGACCGGAATGGTGACTTATGTGGGGCTTGATGTCCA